>Ga0268266_10000356_pt1 | contig 70908 bp, 68 predicted proteins | sample KBSS13metaG_FD_190356 | JGI IMG/M metagenome (GOLD analysis project Ga0268266, IMG submission 190356) | Switchgrass rhizosphere microbial communities from Kellogg Biological Station, Michigan, USA - KBS S1-3 metaG (SPAdes) (version 2) | ecosystem: Host-associated > Plants > Roots > Rhizosphere...
TCCGTCAAATCAAAACGCGCCATCTTCAACCTCCCGTTGGGGAGCTTGAATCACGACTACGCTGATTCGGGAATCCCATTTATGGGTTCATCACCTAGCGCGCGGCCGCCGGTCTGTTCCGGGCCAGCAGATCGAGCAGCGCCACCGCCCCCGGGCCCGATGAGCCGGGGTTCTGGCCCGTGATCAGCCGTCCGTCGGTAACGACATGGACGCCCCAGTTCTTGACTTTCGAGAAGGTCGCACCGAGGGCAAGCAGCTCATCCTCGACAAGGAAGGGAACCACCTTCGTCAATCCCACCTCCTCTTCCTCGCCATTGGTGAAGCCGGTCACCTGCTTGCCCTGGACGAGCGGTTTGCCGTCCGGGGCCTTGACGTGCCGCAGCACGCCCGGGGCGTGGCAGACCAGCGCGACGGCTTTGCCGGCGGCGACGAACGATTCGATCAATGCGATGGAATGCGGGTCCTCGGCCAAGTCCCACATCGGCCCATGACCGCCGGGATAGAAGAGCGTGTCGAAATCCTCCTGGCGGACGGTCTCGAGACGCACCGTCGAAGCGAGCCGGGCCTGAGCCGCCGGGTCGGCCTCGAAGCGATGGGTGAGGTCCGTCTGGAAGCCCGGTTCGTTGCTCTTCGGATCGAGCGGCGGCTGCCCCCCTTTAGGCGATGCGATCACGATCTCGGCGCCGGCATCCTTGAAGCGATAATACGGTGCGGCGAACTCCTCCAACCAGAAGCCGGTCTTGCGTCCGGTGTTTCCGAGCTGATCGTGAGACGTAAGGACCATCAGTACTTTCATGAGTTCCTCCTGGAGTCTGCGAGATCGGGATGGTTGCGCGGAGGGGCGACATCGGCGCCTCCTTGGCTCCAGGAACGTAGAGCTTTCGCGGCGCCGCGCATTGTGGCGGCGTGCTGTTCTTTAGACGAAACTGCCGTCAAACTTTGCCCACGCGCCGGCCCTTATTCGGGCAGCCCCGCCTTTCGCAGGCCCTCCGCGAAGACGGCAAGGTCTTCCGGCCGGTGAATCGGCAGCCAGTCGGCAAGGTTGGAGATGCGCAGCGTGGGATCGAGCTCGCGCAAATGCCGCATCGCCTGCTGCGCCTCGTCCATCCGGCCGGCGAGCGCATGGCTCGCCGCGATGATGCCGACCACCATCAGAAAGCTCGGCAGATCCCGGAAAGCCTTCTCCGCCCATGACGAGGCTTCGTCGAAGCGACCCGCGAACAGATGCGCCACCGCCGTGCCGGCCTGCATGCGATACAGTTCCGGGTCCAGCGGACTGAGGCGCATGGCATGGGCGAAATGTTCGATCGCACTGTCGGTTTCGCCGCTCCAGACGCGCAGGAAACCGCCGAGGAACCAGGCCGCCGCAAGATTCGGATTGAGCACCAGCGCCCTGTCGACCAGCGCGATGCCGCCATCGAGATCGCCGATCAGGTTGCCGAGCGCGTGGCCGCTGCGCGTCAATGCAACCGCATCGTCCTGGCCCAGCGCGACGGCACGGCGCGCCAATCGGGTACCCTCCTCGATTTCCCGGGTCCGATCGGTCATCCAGCCGTTGACCTTGCGCCAGAAATAACACCACGCCGCCATCCCATAGGCCGACGCGAAATCCGGATCGCGCTCGATCGCCTTGTAATAAAATGAGAGCGCCTCTTCGGTAGCCTCCTGCGTTCCGACATGCACATGCGCCATTCCGCGCAGATAACAGTCGTAGGCATTCAGGCTTTCGGTCGGCTTGCGCTGGGCCCGCGCGATCTCCGCCCGCTCGAGCTGCGGCGCGATCGCACCGACGACGCTGGTCGCCAGCTGATCCTGCAACGCGAAGATGTCGTCGAGGCTGCCTTCGAAGCGGTCCGCCCACAGATGCATCCCCGTCGCCGTATCGATCAGCTGACCGGTGATCCGCACCCGGTTGGCGGCGCTGCGCACGCTGCCTTCCAGCACATAGCGCACGCCCAGCTCGCGGCCCACCTGCTTCACGTCCATCGCCCGGCCCTTGTAGGTGAAGCTGGAATTGCGGGCGATGACGAACAGCCAGCGATGGCGCGACAGGGCGGCGATGATGTCCTCCACCACGCCGTCGGTGAAATAGGCCTGCTCAGGGTCGCCGCTCAGATTGACGAACGGCAGGGCGGCGATGGAGGGCCGGTCGGGCAGCGGCACCGGTGCTTCGTCCGGTTGTGCGGGCGCGGTCGCCGGGGAAGCGGCCCTGTCCGGCGTCTGTATTTCCGTGACCTCGCCGACGAAGCGGAACCCCTTGCGGGCGACGGTGCGGATCAGGCGCTGGTCCTCGCCGCTGTCGCCGATCGCCTTGCGCACCGCATTGATATGGCTGGCCAGGGTCGATTCCGAGACGATCCGCCCACCCCACACCAGGTCCAGCAGCTCATCCTTGCCGACAACCCGCTCACGGTTGCGCACCAGGCACAGCAGCAGGTCGAAGACCTGGGGCCCGATCGCGATCGGCTCCGATCCCCGCGTCAGCTCCCGCCGGTTGGGATCGAGCATATGGTCTGCAAACGCGAATTCCACCTGAACCTCTCGCCGGCAGTATATCACCGGAACCACCGCCGCTTCTTTGGACACTGTAACAACGAAAATCCAATGAGGATTGAAGAAAGCCGCAAGGACTTGTACCGGGCTTGCGGACATTCTGCTCACATCGGCCGCGATGGTTCGGCCGGCGCATTTGGAGAGCAGTCATGAAAATCGTGGTAATCGGAGGCAGCGGCCTTATCGGAACGAAGGTGGTGAGCCGGCTTCGCAATGCCGGCCATGAGGTGATCGCGGCATCGCCCAAGTCCGGCGTCAACGCCGTCACCGGCGAAGGGCTGGCCCAGGCGCTGGCCGGCGCCCACACCGTCGTCGACGTGGCGAACTCGCCCTCATTCGCGGACGAGCCGGTCATGGAGTTCTTCACCTCATCCGGGCGCAACCTGGCCGCCGCGGAGAAAGCCGCCGGCGTCGCGCACCATGTGGCGCTGTCGGTCGTCGGCACCGAGCGCCTCCAGGCCAGCGGCTATTTCCGGGCCAAGCTGGTCCAGGAGACGATGATCAAGGAGGCCGGAATCCCATACACGATCGTGCGGGCGACGCAGTTCTTCGAGTTCGTCGGCGAGATTGCCCGGACCGGCACCGTCGGGGACAAGGTCCATATGTCGCCGGCTCTGTTCCAGCCCATGGCGGCCGAGGACGTGGCCGAAGCGGTGGCCGATGCCACGCTCGCGGCGCCGGTGAACGGCATGATCGAGGTCGCCGGGCCGGCCAGGATGCCGCTCGACGAAACCGTCCGGCAGTTCCTGACCGCTACGCGCGATCCGCGCGAGGTCGTCAGCGATATTCACGCCGGGTATTACGGCATCGACGTGAACGACCGGTCGCTGACGCCGGATGCGGGCGCGCATCTCGGCGCGACGCGCTTCGAAGACTGGCTGAGCGAGTACGTCCGCCAGAAATAAGCCGCCGAAAAGGGAAACGCCGAACCCTCGGATCGGCGTCTCCCCCGTCCTTTTTCATGCAAACAGGAGATCAGACGTGTTCAAAGGACTTCTTTGCGCGATTGCATTCACGACGATTTCAACCGGCGCAGCGCTGGCCGCGGACGACACATCGAAAGTAACGCTGGTCTACGACCACGCGCTGCCGAACGTCCCGGGCAAGAGCCTGAAGGGCGTGCTCGTCGAATATGCGCCGGGCGGCACATCGCCAGCCCACACCCATCCGGCCTCGGCGTTCATCTATGCCACGGTCCTGGAGGGTGAGATCCGCAGCCAGGTCAATAACGGCCCGGTGACAACCTATCGCGCCGGCGAGAGCTTTTCCGAAAACCCCGGCGACCACCACGCCGTCAGCGAGAACGCCAGCAAGACAAAGCCGGCGCGCCTGCTCGCCGTGTTCGTCGTCAATACCGACGAGAAGAATCTGACGACAAACGACAAGTGATGACAGCGTGGGCCGCCTCCGCATGGGTGGCCCATTTCGCCCTACACATCCACCATCACCGCATCCTCGTCGATCCTGACCGCATAGGTGGCGGCCTGCTTGGTCTTGAATTTGAGGAACAGCAGGTGCGCCACGTCGATCACCTCGCCGGTGGCGAGGTCGAAGGTCGCCTTGTGGAGTGGACAGGTCACGGTCTTACCCTGGAGCTTGCCGCGGCTGAGATTGCCACCCAGATGCGGGCATCTCTGCTGCATGGCATAGAAGGCCCCGTCGACATTGGCGAGCAGCAGCTTCTTGCCGCCCGCGGCCACGGACTTCATCGTTCCGGGCTGAATGTCGGTGGTCTTCGCGACCGGTTGATAGGTCATGCGTCCCTCCCTTTGCTGGATCGCAGCCCGCATTGACTGCGAACGCATTCTTGACTTGCCGAATCACAATAGCTGCCTGCGAAACCATTCGTCTAACGCAATCGGGCCCCACCTTCAGCACTCTACGTCCGGCTCCCCCTCGCCCAGAAAATCCATTAGCAACGTTGCGTTTCGTCCGTTATGGAACGCAGGCGATGAACGGCCCGAATTCGCAGGCGCCGGCACATCGCGAACATCTCGAAATCAGGGGGCTTATGACGCGGCAGGCAACGAGGCGCGGAGGACGGAGCAAGGCGGGAACGTCTCGGTTGGCGGTTGCCGCGCAGGTGACGGCCGCGGTGGTGATCCTGGCGCTGGGCTGGTGGGCTTTCCAGCGCGGCGGGTATTTTCGGCCGATCAGTTTTCCCAGCGACCAGGTTTATGAGCATCTGCCCACGGACCGGCCGGAGCGGCTGAAAGCGCTCGTCCGGGTTCCGGGCGTCGAGGCCGATCACCAATATCTTGAGCAGGATTTCGGGATCGTGATCGATCGGGCGGGGCGTCCCGGCACGGTGAAATTCCTTCCATCGACCGATTCCCAGCCGGTGCCTCCGCCGGCGGTGGTCGATTCAGCGGTCGGCCAGATCCGGACATGGAGGTTCGTGCCATTCCAAGGGCAGGATGGTCCCGTCTATGCGCGGTTCGTGGCGCGCTTCGCCCTGGTGCCGGAACAGGATCGGCCTTCGGTGCATGTTCCCTTTCCCACGGTCATGGATGTGAGCAAGGTCGTCATGACCTATGACGAACGCGGCCCCCGGCGCCTGCCGCGCTCCATAACGATCCACGGCGACGGCCGGGTCGAGATGGTCGTCACCTCCGTCAGGTCCGACCAGCGTTTCCAGGCAACGATCCCGCAGGAGAAAGTGCTGAGCCTGATCGATGCGTTCCGGCGCGCCGATTTCTTTTCCCTGAAGGACAGCTATGGCGGCGGCCCCATGGAGAGCACCGACAGGACCGTATCGATCACAATCGATGGGCAGACCAAGACGGTACGCGACGATGGGGGGCAGTTCGGCGGCCTGCCGGATGCCGTCACGGACATCGAGGAAGCGATCCAGCGCGCCGGCGGGGTCGAGCCGTAGGTCCTGCAGGATTGGCAGGCGCCGCCCCAAGGCATAAAGTTTCCGCAATCAAAGCAATCGGGGAAGCCTCTCATGCCTGACGATCAGCGGCGCGCGGCCCGGTGCCCGGGGATATCGACGGCGGAGATCCTGGCGGACGACGTCAGGCCGGCCCCTGCCTTCATGGCCGAAAGCGACGTCGCCACGATCCCGGGCGCGGAATATTCAATCGATGCCTATACCGACCCCGCCTTCCACCGACGGGAGGTCGAGACGGTGTGGTCGCGCTGCTGGCAGGTGGCGTGCCGCGAGGATGAGGTGCCGAATCCGGGCGACTTCACCGTCTATGACATCGCCGACATGTCGGCCCTGGTGATCAGGGGCCGTGACGAGACGCTCCGCGCCTTCGTCAACTCCTGCCCGCATCGCGGCACGCGGCTGGCCGAGGGGCACGGCAACAGCCCACGCATCCGCTGCCCGTTCCATGCCATGACCTGGGACTGCGACGGCGACCTGAAGCAGCTGACCTGCGCCTGGGATTTCGCCGATGCCGCGCCCGATGCCTTCGCTCTGACCTCGGTCAGGCTCGACCGCTGGGGCGGGTTCGTCTTCGTCAATTTCGACCCCGATGCGCCGCCCCTGGAAGACTATCTGGAGGGGCTGCCGGAGCATTTCGCCCGCTGGCCGATGGAGGATCGCTTCATCGCCGCCCATGTGGTGAAGCATCTGGACTGCAACTGGAAGATCACGGTCGAGGCCTTCATCGAGACCTTCCACGTCATCGGGCTGCATTCCGAATCCCTGCCCTTCTTCGGCGACGTCAACTCGCAATACGACGTGTGGGAAGGCAAGCGGCATATCTCGCGCATGATCAACCCGTCGGGCGTGCCGAGCCCGCATCTGGGGGCCAAGATGACGCCGGAGCGCACGCTGGCCGCCGCCGTCAAGTTCGGCCTGTGCCAGGACGGGCCGCTGCAGCCCGGCGAGACACCGCGCGGCCGGATCGTCGCCAACCTGCGCGGCTTCTATCAGGGAACATTCGGAGTGGAGCTGAGCCATCTCAGCGACAGCGAGGTGCTGGACGTCATCGAATACAACCTGTTCCCCAACCTGATCGTTTTCGGCGGCTTCGGCTCGCCGCTGGCCTATCGCTCCCGCCCGGACGGCGACGATCCCAATAAATCGATCTTCGAGGTCTGGCTGCTGCTGCCCTATGCCGGGGAAAAGCCGCCCCCGGCCGCGACCCGCGTGCTCGCCCCCCACGAGAAGTTCGGCGACGTGGCCGAGCTCAGCTATTACGGGCCGATCCTGGATCAGGACGCCGACATGATGCCGCGAGTCCAGCGCGGCCTGCGTGGCAACCGGGGCGGCAAGGTCACGCTGGCGAATTACCAGGAAATCCGCATCCGCCAGCTGCGCCGGACGCTTGCCGACTATATGGCTCAAGTTTGATATTCTTTGTATCGAAAGCCTGATATCATATTCGCCCCGACGACCTATCCGCCGGAGAGCGCTGGCTTTGGATCATATCAACCCGTCTCTGCCCATATTGGGCATTGCGCTGCTGGCCGGACTGATCGAGCTGGCATGGCGGCTCAGGACCGGTCGCGGCTATGACCCGGCGGGCGCCTGGGCCACGACCAGGATGGCTGTCGGGCATTCCCTCGTCTCCATCGTCAACGGGGCCCTGATCGGCCTGGTTCTCGTCCAGGTTTCACGGCTGACGCCGGTGCATTGGCCGCTCGACGACTGGCGAACCTGGGCCGTCGGCTTCGTCGTGGTCGAGTTCGGCTATTACTGGTTCCACCGGCTGAACCACGAGATCCGCTGGATGTGGACGACCCATAGCGTGCACCATTCAGTCGAGCAGCTGACCCTGCTGTCGTCGCTGAGATTGGGCTGGACCAATGCCTTTTCGCTCGGCTGGACCGTCTATGTGCCGGTGGTGCTGGCGGGGTTCGACCTGAAACTGGTGCTGGCAATCCTCAGCATCGACCTGCAATACCAGTTCTTCCTGCATACCGATGCGCGGATTCCGCTGGGACCGCTGGAATGGGTGCTGAACACGCCGGCCCATCACCGGGTGCATCACGCCTGCAACGGGCCGTATCTCGACAAGAATTACGGCGGCATGCTGATCGTCTTCGACCGGATGTTCGGCACCTTCGCCGAGGCCCGGCCGGAGGAGCCGCTGCGCTATGGCCTGGTCCACCCGCTGCGGTCGAATTCGACCTTGGAGCTGGCCTTTGGTGGCTGGCGCCGGCTGTTTGCCGACATGCGCCGGGCACCCAGCCTGGGCGCGGCGCTGAAGCTGGCGGTCAGCCGGCCCTAAACGTCTTCCCAACTGGCGAAGGTCGCCGCCTGGCCGTGGAGCGTTCCGGCAGCGTCGATCAGCTGCCAGACGACTGCGTCCGAGATGCGAAAGCGCCGGCCCGACTTGGCAATACGGATGCCGCTATAGTCGGCGACGAAACCGTTACGGGCAACGGAATCCAACGCGGCCTGCCGCTCCTCACGCAGGTCCGGCTCGGCCGACAGGCGGGACGGCAGGGTGACGAATTCGTCCCAGTCATAGCCGAAGCAGGCCTGGGCCGCCCGGTTGGCATAGATGAAGCGCGGATCGGCATCGGTGTTATGCGCCAGCACCACGAACGGCGCCGCGCGATAGAGCCAGGATGCCGACCGGGCGCCGAATCGTGTGTCTCCCAAGGGGCGGCCCACCAGCCGGGCAAAGCTGTCGGCCATGAGGTCGAAGAATAACCGGTCCTCGGGGGTCGGATTGGTGTAAGATTCAGTCATCGTAGTGAACAACCGGAATTAAAGCTCAATTTTTCCAAGAATTGCGCCGGCTAAACCGGTCGCGCGGATGTCACGTAGACATGTTCATCCTTCGCCATCCGGCAAGGCAAGAAGGGAGGGTATGAATGACTATCGCCCATGATTTCAACAAATCCGGCCTCGTCGAGCGCGTCAGAAGCATATTGCTGAAGCCAACCGAAACCTGGGGCACGATCGCCGAGGAACCGGCGACCGTCGGCGGGCTCTATAGCGGCTATGCTGTCATCCTAGCGGCGATTCCGCCGGTCGCCGGCTTCATCGGCGGCCAGGTGTTCGGCCACACGATCTTCGGCGTGACCTACAGGACGCCCTTTATCGGCGGGCTGGTCGGCGCGATCCTGCAATATGTCCTGTCGCTCGTCGGCATCTACATCCTGGCCCTGATCATCGATGCGCTGGCGCCCAACTTCGACGGGCAGAAGAGCCGGGTCCAGGCGATGAAGGCCGCAGTCTATTCCTACACCGCCGCGTGGGTCGCCGGCATCTTCGGGCTGATCCCCGCATTGGCGCCGCTGGCGCTGCTCGGCGGGCTCTACACGCTGTATCTGCTCTATGTCGGCCTGCCGCGGGTGATGCGGGCGCCGCAGAACAAGGCGGTCGGCTATACCGCCGTGGTTGTGATCGTCGGGATCGTCTTAGCGATCGTCGTCGGCGCCATCGTCGGGATGCTCGGCCTCGGTGCCATCACCGCCGCGGGCGGCGGGCATATGAGCAGCAGCGCGAGCAACGACGGAGCCTCCGGCAAGCTTCATATCGGCGGCGCCACCGTCGACCTCGACAAGCTGAACGACGCCGCCAAGCAGATAGCGGCGAACACCGGCGATGGAAGCAAAGCCATGCCCCCGATATCGGCCGATATCCTGAAGGACCTGCTGCCGCCGTCCTTCTCCGGCTATTCGCGCGGCGATGTGGAGGCCAGCTCCGGCGGCGTCGCCGGGATTTCCGGCAGCAATGTCGAGGCAAAGTACGCCAAGGGCGATGCCCATCTGAAGCTGTCGATCACCGACCTCAACGCCGCCGGCGGTTTCGCCGCCCTGGCCGGCGCGATCGGCGTCGAGAGCAGCAAGGAGACCGCCAGCGGCTATGAGAAGATGGGCAAAGTCGACGGAAGGATGACGACCGAGGAGTGGAACCGGGACAGCAAGAGCGGCAAATACGGCGTGGTGGTCGCCGACCGCTTCATGGTCGAGGCCGATGGCGAGGGTGCCGAGATGGACGACCTGAAGGCCGCCGTCGGTGCCGTCGGCCCGTCCAAGCTGGAATCGCTGGCCAAGAAGTAGTTTGAACGGTGCGATGGGCTTGAAGCGGATTCCCCTTCCCCGTCATTGCGAGCGTAGCGAAGCAATCCAGGGCCTCACCGATCGGTACCGGGGCTAATGGCCCTGGATTGCTTCGTCGCTACGCTTCTCGCAATGACGGTGGGTAAGCGAATCTACCCTGATAATGAGCTAAGGAATCGCCGCGACCGCGCTGATCTCGACCTTTATCGCCGGGTGGCCCAGCCGCGTCACCCCGACCAGGGTCGAGGCATTGGGTGGAAACGGATTGCCATCCAGCGCCGCGTTCATGCCGGCGACAAATTCCCCGGTCTTCGCCTCGTCCAGCTCGACTACATAGAAGGTGGTGCTGACGACGTCGGCCGGCGTTGCGCCGACTGCCGCCAGCGCCGCCTTCAAGTTGCGGAACGCCTGGATCGTCTGGGCCTTCAGATCGTCGCGGCCGACCAGGTTGAAATCCGGATCGAACGGCCCCTGGCCGGCGATGAAGGCCAGCCGCCCAGGGGGCGCGACGACGATCTGGGAGAAGGCCGGCAGCCGGAACAGCGTCTCCGGATTGACGTGCTCGACCGCCATTTGCCTCTCCTTGGGCTCAGTTCGCCAGCGGGTCGGGACGGAGCTGGAACTTGACGATCTTGCCCTGGGTACCCTCGCCGCCCTCGGTATGCCACAGCGGCACGCCGCCATAATCAGCCCAAAGGCCTCTGCCCTTCCAGCCGGCCTTGGGATCGTCGATGCGCCCGTCCATGCCGCGCGTGTAGAAGTTCATCGGATAGGGCACGCGCAGCACGATCTGCTTGCCGGTTGCCGGCTCCATCGCGATCAGCGAGTCCGACATGGTGCCGGGCAGGATTGGGACGTCCTTGCCCAGCCCCAGCACGTTCTGCTGGTCGACCCAGGTCATGTAATGCCAGTCGGCGGTGCCGACCGTGGTGCCCTTCACCTTCGGGCCGGGTGAGTCATAGAAGGTCCAGCCTTCGGGGCATTGCTGGCCGGTCGCGGTCGCGCCATTGGTTACCTTGCATTTCGACCGGTCGAACTTGCCCATCTGGCCTGAACCGAAGGCGGCCCAGGCGACGCCGTTCGAGTCGAGATCGACACCGCGCATATTGAAGGCGGCATAGTCGCCGCTCGGCAGCTTCGGCGGCTCGTAATATTCCACCGAACAAGTCTCAGGCGGGTTGCTGCCGGGATGCATGCGGACCAGGCCCGACGGCACTGCCGGCGAGTATTTGGCGATCCAGATGCTCTGGTCCTTCGGGCTGATGCCCATGGCATAAAGGAAGCCGTTGATACGGGTGTCCTTGGGACCCGTGCCCTTGGCATCGCCCTCGACCTTGGTGTCCTGCGCGCCCTCGGTGGCGCCTTCGCCGGTGGCGCCGGCCGTCTTGGGCTGAATCCAGGCCGTGCGGTCCTGGGTCATCTTGCCGTCGCCCGAAGTATCGAGCACCAGCGGGCACCAGCCCTCGGCCTTGGCCGGGTCATGGGTCTCGTCCCACACCTTGGTGTCGATCCAGCCGATCACGTTGGTGTCACCCGAGAAATAGAGCGTGTTGTCCTTGTCCCAGCTGAACTGCAGATGATGAGTGCCGAAGCAGGTCGGGATCAGCTCCATCTTCTTGGTCGCCGGATCGTAGAGCACGATCTCCCGCCCCTGCTTGGACTCGGTCGGGAACAGCTTGGCGTACTTGCTCTTGGCGCCGTCGGTGCAGAAATCCGGATTGGGCACCGCGTCGCCACGGATATCCGACATCCAGACGCGGCCCTTCTGGTCCAGCATTGGGTTGTGGATGCCGGCATCGATATTATGGGCCTTGGAAAGGCCGGGAATATCGACCTCGGACGGGGTGTTGGTCTTGGGATCGAACACGACCAGGTGGCCGTTCAGGTCGTCCGTGCCGTAGACCGGGCCGTTGGCGTTGACGGTCGGGGTGCGCTTGTCGGTGGTGATCTCGTCATGGACGAAATTGCCGCCGGCCCAGTCCCATTCGGTGAGCACGACATTGCGTTCCTTGCCGCTCGGCCGCGGCGGCGCGGCCGGCGTCTCGCCAGCGGCAATCCGGTCGGTCCAGCTGGCGAACATCTTCAGGCCGCGCTCACGGCCGTAATGGGCCATGTTGTTCTGCATGATGGCCGAGAAATCCTTGCCGAAATTGCCGACCGTGACATCGCCCGGCGCCCGCGCCATCTGGATGCGCTGGGCCCAGCCCTCGACACTGCTGCCACCCGAGGCCAGCTCGCGTGTCGCCTTGTCGCCGATCTGGTGGCAGTAGAGGCAATTCTCCTTCATATGGGCCAGCCAGATCTGCTGGCTGGTCATGGTCGGCGCGATGCCGTTGCCGTTCGAGCCAGTCCCGGGGAAATCGCTCTTCGGCGGCGGCTCGAGCAGCGCGTACCAGTAGTTGGCAGGATAGTACTCGGCGGCTTCCTTGGCCGAGGGTGCCACGACCGCCTTCAGATCCAGGGACTGGCCGGGGTTTGCCTCGACCGGGTCGGAATCGACGAGGCCGTAGCCGCGCGCCCAGACCTTGTATTTGGCCTTTGGCAGCTCCGGCAGCAGATAGCGGCCCTGATCGTCGGTGACGACGATCTTGACGAACTTGGTCGGCAGACCGGTGGTCTCGGCGATCACCCAGACCCCAGCCTCCGGCCCCTTGGCGCTGGCAACCTTGCCGGTGATGGTATCGGCGGAGGGTTTGGGCGCGTCAGCGGCAAGAGCCCCGGACGCACCGGCAACCAGTCCCAATGCGGCCAAAGCCGCCAGCGTTTTCCCGTTCACTCGATCCTCCCCGATCTGGCTAAGGGTTACTTGCGAAAAGTTACTTGCTGGCCGGCACGGCCGGTGCCGGCGCCGCTTCCTCCACCTGGACCTGGGCATGCAGCCAAGGCTCGCTCTTCGACGTGTAGTCGTAGGTGCCCGGCTTGGTGAAGGTGTAGCTGCCGGTCTTGCCCGGCTGGATGTCGCCGGTGGTCCAGGACCCGTCCATCGCCGTGGCGTCATGGACCTCCTTGCCGGAGTTGGTCCAGGTCACCTTGCCGCCGAGCGGAACCTTGATGCGCATCGGCGTCAGCGCGTGCTCGTCGACCGTCTTGCGGACGAACTCCAGGCCGGTGTCGCTGATCTCAGGGCTGAACTGGACCTGGTCGGTCGAGACGACGCGTCCGCTCATCTGGGTCTCGGTCTTGGGCGGCGTCGGCGCGGGCAGCGGCTGGACGGTGCCGCCCAGCTTGAACGCCCATAGCGCGCTGGCGGCAGGTATGGCGACATACTGCTGGCCCGCGACCTCATAGGTGATCGGCGCGCCGCCGGCATTGGTGCCGGTCTGGAATTCCCACAATTTGTCGCCGGTCTTGACGTCATAGGCCTGGAAGTTGCCGTCCGGCTCGCCATGGAAGGCGAGACCGCCCGCCGTGGTCGAGATACCGCCCGAGTTCTGGATTTCGTACGGCGTGTCCTTGCGCCAGACGATCTTATTGGTCTTGGCGTCGATCGCCGCGATCACGCCGTGGGTCTTGATGCCGGCGCCGGTCGAGACCGCGATGAAGAATTTCGGGTCCTGGTAGCGCTTGATCCAGAGCGGCCAGCCGGGCGAGCCGACGGCATAGAACATGTGCGTCTCAGGATTATACGACATTGGTGCCGACCTTGTGGTCAGGATCGGATACATCGCGTTCGGCGTGTCGTAATTGATCGGGTCGAACTCGCACATCGGCTTGAAGCCGGCGGGAATCTGCTCCTTCGGCTCGCACTTGGGGCCGAGCTGGTCTGCGCCGACCGAGAAAGGCTGAGTCGGCGCGGTCTTCAGGCGCGGGTCCTGCGGCACCGGCCGCTCCTCGACCGGGAAGACCGGCTTGCCGGTGGCGCGGTCGAGCAGGAACAGCATGCCGTCGGTGCGCATCGCCGCCAGCGCCTTCACCGGCTTACCGTCCTTGCCGACCGCGTTGTACAGCACCATCGGCGTGCCGAGGTCCTGCTCCCAGATGTCGTGATGGACGACCTGGTAATGCCAGCGCGGCTTGCCGGTCTTGATGTCGAGCGCGACGACGCTGTCGGTGTAAAGATTGTCGCCGGTGCGCAGCTCACCGCCCCATTGCGGCACCGGGTTGCCGACGCCGAAATAGATCAGGCCCAGCGCCGGATCGACCGCGCCGTTGACCCAGACGCCGCCGCCGCCCTTCTTGTATTCCTCATTGTCCGACGGCCAGCTGTCGTGCCCTGCCTCGCCCGGGACCGGGATGGTGTTGAAGCGCCAGAGCTGCTTGCCGGTCTTGGCGTCGAGCGCGACGATGCGGCCGGAGAGGCCGTAATCACCGTTCGCCATGCCGGTGATCACCTTGCCGTCGACATAGGTCGGGCCGGCCGGCAGCGCCTGGCCCTTGAGTGCCGGATCGTCGCCGACGATGCCGGTCCACACCAGCTCTCCGGTCTTTTCCTTCAGCGCCACGATATGGGCATTGGACAGGCCGACGAAGACCATGCCCTCGCCGACCGCAACGCCCTTATACATGCCGGATGCCGCGGCCTCGGGCTTGTAGTTCCAGATCTCCTCGCCGGTCGCCGGGTTGATGGCATAGACATGCGCCCCGGCGGTGATGAACATCATGCCGTCGGCGACGACCGGAGAGGCGCGCGACTGCTCGGCCTCGAACTTGTGCACCCAGGCGCCGCCCAGCTGCTTGACGTTCGTCGTGTTGATCTGCTTCAGGGTCGAGAAACGGTTATTGTCCCAGCCGCCGGCCACCGCCGGCCAGTCCTTGCCCGCAGGCTGCCTGAGGTCGGGACCGCCTGCGCCCGCGGCAAGCACCGGCATCGCCATGGCGCTCGACAGCAGAGCGGCCACCATCCACTTAGACTGGCTGGACATGTTTCTTCCCCTTGTTGGCACGCCTTTGGCGGACGCGCCTGTTTCCCATCCCGACTACCTGCGCGGGACGGTATCGCACCGTCCGCGGAGCATATTCTTGCCGAACAGTATTAAGTCTCGCTCAACGTGTCCATTGGCAAATTCGGCCGCCGTCACGCCGGCCCGGACGGTCAGGCGGGAACGGAACGGTACCGAACGCCGGCTCAGTGGTACTCAACTATTGATTTGACCCGCCGGATATTTCGAAAGCCAGCGTATAGCTAGAAAAATGTCAGCCTTGCTCACCGATTTCCGATGCTTTGACCCACAGGTGAGGGAAGTTCTTGACACCTCCTCAATGTCATGCTGCTCCTAGTATTAGGCTAAAATTACAAAGGCGCGCTTTAGGCGAGCCAAACAAAAAGTTTTGGCGGGGGATACAAGTAAAATCGATGGAACCCAATTCGCGGATACCAGGATAAATGTATAAAAAACACACCCATAAGGAGGGTAGCCGCTTATCGCGGGAGGAGCGTGCTGCCGATATTCTGAAGCACGCGCGCATTCTCTTCTGCGAAAAGGGCTACAGCGACACGCTGGTCAGCGAGATTGCTGAGCGCGCCGGCGTGGTCGAAGGAAGTGTGTTTCATTATTTCCCGACCAAGCGCGACCTGCTGATCAAGACCGTCGAGCAATGGTATATGGGCCTGATCTGGGATTACGATCAGCGGCTGGAAAGCATCGAGGGCACCTGGAACCGCCTGCGCTTCATGATCTGGGGTCATCTCAACGTCATGCATGAAGAGCCGGAGATGACCAAGCTGATCCTCTATGAACTCCGCCCCGGCCCGGAATATCCCAGCACCGCGATCTATGAGCTGAGCCGCAACTATACCCACCGCACCTTGGCCATCATCGCCGAGGGCAAGGCCTCGGGCGAGTTCCGCAGCGACGTGCCGGACAGCGTGATCCGCGCCATGATCTATGGCGGGGTCGAGCATTACGCCTTCAGCTATCTACGCGGGGTCGGCAATTATTCGCCTGACGAAGCCGCCGATGCGATCACCGACGTGATCTATCGCGGCCTGGCCAATGAGGGCATCAACCAGGCGAACATGCTGCGCGAGCCGCTGCGCCAGATCGAGGACGGGCTGGCCCAGCTCAAGACCCTGACCGAGAACTCGCTGCCGGCGCCTGCCCCCACGCTGGTCCGCAGGGTGCGCGCCTCGCGGAAATAGAATTCAGAGCGCCGTCCAGTCCCCGTCCTTTTCGACGATCAGGCCGTCGTCGCGCAGCTTTTCCAGGTGCGCCAGCAATGAGCGCGCGGCCCAGGGATGCTTGAATTCGGGCACATCGTCATAGACGATCGGGGTCAGCGCCTCCAAGGTCGCCGTCCCAAGCTCCCGCACCGCCAGCAGGCTCTTATATTCCCTGAGCTCGCGATGGCGGACCAGGACCTCGATCCAATCGTCGGGCTTGCCGATCAGGAAGCCGTGGCCCGGCGCGAAGTACTCGATCCCCTGCCCCCGGATCATCTTCAGCGACTCGATATACTGCGCCATCGACCCGTCCGGCGGATTGATGACGACGGTCGAGCCTTGCATGACATGGTCGCCGGTGAAGAGCAGCCGATCCTCCTCCAGCAGATAGCAGAGATGGTTGGAGGCATGGCCGGGCGTATGGACGGCGCGCAGCGTGCAGCCCGGCAGGACGAAGCGATCGCCGCTCGCCGGCACGATATCCGGCCTGAACGTCTGGTCCTGGTGCAGCCCGACCGTGGGCGCCGGCAGCCCATGCACGGCGGCGCCGGTCTTCTCCTTCAGCACCGCGGCGGCCGGCGAATGGTCGGGATGAGTATGGGTCGTGAAGATCCAGCGAATCCGCCCAGGCGCGGCCAGCAGGGCGGCGATATGGTCGTCCAGCAGCGGGCCCGGATCGATCACCGCAATGTCGCCGTCCTCGGGGCCGATCAGGTAGGAGTTGGTGCCGGGGCCGGTCATATAGCCGGGATTGGCGGCGGTCAGCCGGCGCACGTTCCGGGTCAGCCGGGTGGCGACGCCGGGTGCGATCTCGTAGGACGCGATGCCCTTACGGTCGGGGTCGAGCAGCTTGATCTCGGCATAGGGCCCCTCGCCCGGCGCGACCAGCCTTTGTCCGTCGCGGCCGGTTGCCGGGATTTTTTGCGCTGTTTTCTTCATGAGTCCAACTCAAAAGATTGCCGAACCGCCCTGGGCCCAATAGAAGACCGTACAGGCCGTTCGCTCTTAGCACATAAGCGGCGCGCCGGCGTACCGGCCCCGAGAGACTTGGTCTACAGACCGGGCTGAAACGCTGCGCCGCGATGATGCAACTGGGTGTAGCCTCACGGGATAAAGCACGATATATGTCATCGCATCTCAGGGGAGGATTTGGATGAAGAAGCAATTGGTCGCGGCGCTTTTTGCGTCGACGTTTCTATGGGCGGCTGGATCCGCCATACCGCAGGCCTACGCGGCCGAGGCCGTCAAGAACAGTGGCGACGATATCGGCGGTACCGTCACCAGCGCCAAGGGCCCTGAGGCCGGCGTGTGGGTGGTTGCCGAGACGAAGGATCTGCCCACCCGGTTCATCAAGATCGTCGTCACCGACGACAAGGGTCAGTATCTGATCCCCGATCTGCCGAAGGCGAAGTACAAGGTCTGGGTGCGCGGCTATGGCCTGGTCGACTCCGACCCGGTCGATGTCGAACCCGGCAAGAACGCCGATCTGAAGGCGGTCGTCGCGCCGAGCCCCAAGGATGCCGCCGAATATTACCCGGCCGCCTATTGGTATTCGCTGCTGCAGCCGCCGGCGGAGAATGAATTCCCCGGCACCGGCGCGACCGGCAACGGCATCGCCCCGACGATGGTGACCCAGCAGCACTGGCTGGAGAACATGAAAGAGCAGTGCATGTTCTGCCACCAGCTGGGCGACAAGACGACCCGCACCCTGCTGACCGGCGGCAATTCCGTCGAAGGCTGGGCCCAGCGCATCCAGATGGCCCGCGCCGACGGCGACCCGGCCATCGGCAATAACGGCAAGAGCCTGTCCAGCCAGATGCAGAACAACATGGCCCATTTCGGCAAGGACCGGGGCCTGAAGATGTATGCCGCCTGGACCGACAAGATCGCCGCCGGCGCCCTGCCGCCGGCTCCGCCGCGCCCCGAAGGGCTCGAGCGCAACGTCGTCCTGACCATCCAGGACTGGGGCCAGGGCCGCTTCGTGCACGATCAGGCCTCGTCCTATCGCTGGAACCCGAAGGTCAATGCGAACGGCCCGATCTATGGCATGGGCACGCTGCACGGCACGCTTGAGGTCCTCGATCCCAAGACGCACATCGCCACCAAGGTCGACATCCCCGGGATGGACGGCTCGGCCCATAACCCGGATGCCGGTGTTCATGCCGACGAGATCGACAGCAAGGGCCGCGTGTGGATGCCCTCGATCTATCGCGACGGCCCGGCTCCGGCCTGGTGCTCGGACGGCTCAGTGGCGTCCTCCAAGCTGTTCCCGCTGTCCAAGGACATGAACGGCGGCATGTATGCCAAGGCGTCCGCGCTTCCGGTCTACGACCCCGCGACCAAGAAGGTCACGGTCATTCCGCTCTGCACCGGCGGCAACCACTCGGGCTTCACCAACGACAAGGACGAGGTCCTCTATATGAGCGGCGACACGCAGGCCGTGTCGTGGATCAATACCCGCATCTGGGACGAAACCCATGATGCCAAGAAGGCGACCGGCTGGTGCCCGATGGTGCTGGACACCAACGGCGACGGCAAGATCGACCCGGACAAGACCAAGTGGAACCCGCCGACCTTCACCCTGGCGGGCGATGTCGGCGAGACGGGCGGCGGCAACTCGCAGGAAGCGAGCGCCAAGGCTGCCGGCGTCCATGTGCCCAAGGATCCGACCAAGGACACCGTGCTCAGCACCTATCTGTACGGCGCCTCCACGGCTCCGGACGGCTCGGTCTGGCTGGCCGGCTATGTGCCGTATGTCCCGTCGGGCATCGTCCACCTGATCCCCGGCAAGAACCCGCCGGAGACCTGCAAGACCGAGTTCTATGAGCCGCCGAAGAAGGACGGCAAGTATGCGGCCTTCGGTATCCGTGGCGTCGGCGTCGAGCATGACCCGAACGTCGCCTGGGCGGCCTTCTCGTCGGGCCAGATCGGCCGCTTCGACCGCAGCAAGTGCAAAGTCACTAGCGGTCCGACCGCGACCGGCCAGCAGTGCCCCGAAGGCTGGACCTTCTGGGATCTGCCGAGCCCGCATATCGGCGGCACCAGCGCGACCTCGGACTTCGTCTATTCCCAGTGGGCGGATTTCTTCGACGTGATGGGTCAGGGCAAGAACGCCCACTTCTTCCCGGCGATCAATTCCGACTCGGTCCTGATGATGAAGGACACCGACCACAGCAAGCTCTATACCTTCCGCGTTCCCTATCCGATGGGCTTCTACACCCGCGGCATGGACTTCCGGATCAATGACGAGAAGGCCGGCTGGAAGGGCAAGGAGATGACCGCAACCTTCTCCAGCTCCACCCCCTGGCACCAGGAAGGCGGCGAGGGCGAGAACAGCAAGCTGGTCACCTTCCAACTGCGTCCGAACCCGCTCGCCGACTAAGCGGGGCATAGTCTAAACGGGCCGCCATCCTTCGGGGTGGCGGCCTTTTTTATGGCCCACACTCATGCGAGCATCCGGGATGTTCGGGATACTGAGTCGACTGAGATCGCCGCGGCGGGATACGGGCTTCCTTTCCCGAGAGGACGTCATCGCCGCCTATCGCTGGCTGCTGGGGCGGGAGCCGGAGAATGACGACGTGATCGCCCGCTATGTCGGCCAGCGGCCGTCGATGCTGATCGAAACCTTCGTCACCGCACCGGAATTTCACAAGCGTTGGAAAACCAGCCCCTTTTATCATTTCCACGGGACGCTCGACGTCGAGGGCATCATCCACGCACATGAGAATCCCGAGCGTAAGGCGAAGCCGGAGCATCTGGTCAACTTCCTCGGCGTCGCCATGAATGTCGACTTCATGCCGGCGATGGCAGGCAATGGCGGCCATGTCGAAGGGCTGCCGATCCCGGCGAACTATCATGCGGAGATGGCCGAATTCGCCGCCGCTTTGCGCGCGGTCGATCTGGCGCGCGGCCGCTTCACAATGATCGAGCTCGGCTGCGGCTGGGGCTGCTGGATGAACAACACCGGCATGGCGGCCCGTCGCCGGGGTCTGGCGGTCCACCTGAACGGGGTGGAGGGGGACGACGGTCATCTGGGTTTCGCCCGCGAAGCGTTGACGACCAACGGCTTCGCCTCGGCGGATTACACGTTGTGGCATGGCATTGCCGGTCCGCGGCCGGAAGCGGCCCTGTTTCCCAGGCAGGACCAAGCCGGCGAGAGCTGGGGGCTGGAACCCAGATTCGGTCTGCCCCCCGAGGCGCGGGCGGAACTGCTGGCGACCGGCCGGTACGACGAACTGCCGGTCCTGGCGCTGGACGAGATCGTCGGCGCCGAGCCGCGCATCGACCTGCTGCATATGGATATCCAGGGCGGCGAGGCGGATTTCGTCCGCGACTGCATGCCGACCTTGGTGAAGAAGGTTGCCTATCTCGTCATCGGCACCCACTCCCGGACGATCGAGGGGCGGCTGATGGCCGACCTGCTCGCCGCGGGATGGGTGCTCGAGATCGAGCGCGCCTGCGATTTCAACATCTCGCCGTCGGGGCCGGTAACGGTGATGGACGGCATCCAGGGGTGGCGCAATCCGCGGCTGGCACCGCTCTAACCCTCAGGCTCCTCGCCCAGGAACGGCCCGACGATGCCCAGCACATTCACATGGCCGGCGCTGGGCCCGAGATTTCCCCCCGCCTCGACGTCGTAGACGATGGTGTGATGGCCGACCATCCGCTCACGGGCGCCGGTTTCCGGCCGCAGGGGCGAAGCGAGCGGCGTAAAGGACAGATTCTTGATCGCCAGACTGATCGTCTTCAGCGTGCCCCGCGCCCGTTCCTCCGACGCGGTCGCCCGCGACCATTGCAAGACCCCGGCAAGGTCGCGCGCGGCTTGGTTGCTGATCCGGACTTCCCGTGCAATCGTCGGGTTCATCATGCCCAGGGCGCCGACTGCGGTGGCGGCATCTCGTACCGGGTTCCCAGGGTCGCGATCCAATCGTCGATGTGCTCGGGCGTTAGAATCCGACCGGCTGCGATGTCCGCGCGACCATGCGCTACGGTCCGGAGACGCGTCTTCCCTCGGGCGGTGGCGGTACTATCCATCTGGCTGAACGGAACATCCGGCATGAGAATCCCCCTGACAATCGAAGTAATTATAAGAATTTAGAGCGAGGATTTGTAGTCCAACCTATGCGGTAATCCGTCCGGGCAGAAATTTCACATGAGCGGTGTTATCCCGTCGTAATGGCATCCGGGAGATTTGCACCCCCGCCATCATCCGCTATAACAGATAAACCACATCGTTTCAGCCAATGACAGGGCCGTGATAATCCGCCACAATCAGCCCGACAGCACCTCTCGAGCACCATTTCCATGACCGAGCCCGCCGACAGTTTCCCGCGTCTCAGCGCCTCGCGGCTGATTGCGTTTTCGATAGCGGGGCTGGCGATCGGCGGGGTGCAGACGGCGGTGGTGATCTATCTGCCGCGCTTTTATTCGCAGCATTTCGGCCTCAGCCTGTCGCTGGTCGGAACGGTGTTCATGATCTGCCGGCTGCTCAACGCCTTCAGCGACCCGCTGGTCGGCATCCTGTCGGACCGCACCCATACGCGCTTCGGGCAGCGCAAGCCGTGGGTGCTGGGCGGCGGACTCCTGCTGCTGCTGGCGATCTTCGCGACCTACATGCCTCCGTCCACGGCCAGCATCTATTATCTGGGCGTCGCCGTGTTCCTGCTCTATCTGGGCAACTCGGCCTTCTCGACACCGCTCTATGCCTGGGCCGGCTCGCTCTCGCCCTATTATCATGAGCGGACGCGCAACCAGACCTATGTCCAGACGATCATCTCGCTGGGGCTGGTGACGATGGTCGCGACGCCGCTGGTCTATCTGCAATTCGGCATCACCGACCTGGCGACGCAGATGTCGGGCATGGGCCTATCGAATGTCGTGGCGCTGGTGATCGGCCTGCCGATCCTGGCCTTCTGGTTCCGGGAGCGACCGGTCAAGACCTTGCGCCGGCATCTCGAATTCGGTGCGGCGATCCGGCTGCTCGCCACCGACCGGGTGGTGCTGCGCGTCATCGGCTCCGACTTCTTCGTCTCTTTGGGCCAGGGTTTCCGCGGCGCGCTGTTGGTCTTCTTCATCTCCTTCTATATGCAGCTGCCGGTCACGGCGACCCTGGTCATCCCGCTGATCCAGTACGGATTCGGCGTGCTCGCCTCGCCGATCTGGGGCTGGGTCGGCCGCAGGCTGGGCAAGAACCGGACATTGATCGTCGCCGAGGTCACCCAGATCGTCATCAACCTGATGCTGCTGCTGTTGCAGCCGGGCCAGTATTGGGCGCTGGCCGCGCTGACCCTGCTGCAGGGCCTCTCCCAAGGCTCCGGCAATCTGATGCTGCGTGCCATCGTCTCGGACGTGGCCGACCAGGAGCGGCTGAAGACCGGCAAGGACCATTCCGGGCTGCTGTTCTCGATCTTCAACGTCACCATCAACGCGGCGATGGCGCTGTCGGTCGGCATCGCGCTGCCCCTGGTCGGGCTGTTCGGCTTCACGCCGGGCGCCGCCAATTCGCCGGCGACGCTGTCGTCGCTGCAATGGATCATCGCCATCGGCCCGGCGATCGGCCACGGCCTGTCGGCGATCCTGATGCTGAGGTTCCCGCTGACCGAGGCCAGGCACGCCGAGATCGTCCGCGCGCTGGCCGAACAGGGCGCGGCCCAGCCAATGGACGAATTCACCCAGGCCGAGGAATCGGCCGCGGCAGCCGCCGCCCGTACCTGAGGACCACTTCATGGCGAAACGGCCTAATTTCCTGGTGATCGTCGCCGACGATCTGGGGTTTTCCGACATCGGCGCGTTCGGCGGCGAGATCCATACGCCGAACCTGGACAGGCTGGCCTATGCCGGGCTGCGCCTCACCGACTTCCACTCCGCCCCTGCCTGTTCCCCGACCCGCGCGATGCTGATGACAGGCACCGATCATCACATCGCCGGCATCGGCACGATGTTGGAGGTGACGATCCCCGGCTTCCAAGGGGCGCCCGGCTATGAAGGTTATCTGAACGACCGCGTCGTCGCCCTGCCTGAGCTGCTGCGCGACGCCGGGTACCAAACCTTGATGTCGGGCAAGTGGCATCTGGGCGACACGATCGCGACCTCGCCCTGGGCGCGCGGCTTCGAGCGGTCCTTCGCCCTGCTGCCGGCCGGCGGCAGCCATTATGGCGGTGGGCTGTTCAGCCGCTTCGCCACGGTCGAGACGCTCTATACCGAGGACGACGCCTTCGTGGAGGTGCCGGAGGACTTCTATTCCTCGGATTATTTCACCGACAGGCTGCTGCAATATTTCCAGGAGCGGTCGCCGGACGAGGACCGGCCGTTCTTCGCCTACCTGCCCTATCAGGCGCCGCACTGGCCGCTGCAGGCGCCGGACGAAGACATCGCCAAGTATCGCGGCCGCTATGCCGATGGACCGAACGCGCTGCGCGAGGCGCGGCTGAAGGCGCTGAAGGAGTTCGGTCTGTGCGGCCCCGATGTCGTGCCACACCCGGTCGTCGCCGACACCTGGAAGGAATGGGCCGACATGACGCCGGAGGAACAGGCGGTCTCGGCCCGCTCCATGGAAGTCTATGCCGCCATGGTGGAAAATATGGATCGGAATATCGGCCGCGTAATCGATTACCTGGCCAAGACCGGCGAGCTCGACAACACGGTGGTGATCTTCCTGTCCGACAACGGTGCGGAGGGCGCCATCGTCGAGGCGATGCCGCTGTCGGGTGCCTATATCATGGAGCAGGTGCGGCTGCATTACGACAACAGCCTGGACAATATCGGCCGGCCGTCGAGCTGCATCTGGTACGGCCCGCACTGGGCCCAGGCCGCCACCGCCCCGTCCCGCCTGCACAAGGCCTTCACCACCGAGGGCGGCATTCGTGTCGTGTCCTTTATCACCTGGCCGGGGTTCGAGCGCCAGGGCGAGATCGGCACCGCCTTCTCCACCGTGATGGATGTCGCCCCGACCCTGCTGGAACTGGCCGGCGCCGCCCATCCCGGCGCGTCCTATAAGGGCCGCAAGATCGAGCCGATGCGCGGCAGGTCGCTTGTCCCCTATATGGACAGCCGGACCGATACGGTCCACGGCGACGAGACCGGCACCGGCTGGGAGCTGTTCGGCCGCCGCGCCATCCGCCAGGGCGACTGGAAGGCCCTGTTCCTCCCCGTCCCCTACGGCCCCCGCAAATGGCAGCTCTACGACCTGTCCGGCGATCCGGGCGAAATCGAGGACATGGCCGAGGCCCGTCCGGAAAAGCTCGCCGAGCTGCTCCGGCTCTGGGACGCTTACGTCGCGGAGAACGGCGTCATCCTCGACCCGATCACGGTCTTCGAGATGGACCCGGCGATGTATGAGCAAAGCCCCGGATAGGGCGGGTTATTCCTTCAGCGACGCCTCCAGCTTGTCCATCAGGCCGATCGTTCCGTCCTCGCGGACCTTGGGATTGTCGAAGGCGTCGAGAAAGGCGCCCTGCTCGGTCAGTTTGAGGTGGGTGCCGGCGGCGCCGTCGGGGAAGAGCTGGATGGTCGCCAGCGACACGGAGATGCGCTCGTCGCCGATATGCATCTCATAGGCGTAGACGATCCGTTCGTCCGGAACGATGTCATAGTACAGCGCCTCGAAGCTATGCGTCTGTCTGCCCGGCGGGGTGGCGCGGTTGGTCTCGCGGCCACCGACGCGGAAATCCATCGTCTTTTCGTTCGGCCCCCATTCCGGCGGGCCCCCGAACCAGCGCGCCTTGGCCTCAGGGTCGGCGAAGGCCTGGAAGACGCGCCGGGGCGAGGCCGCGAAGCGGCGTTCGATGGTGAAGATGCCGTGTGTCACGGATCGTTTGGTCATCATCTACTCCTGTTTGTCCGATTCCGGTGGAAGGCTGGCCAGGTACTGGTCCAGCCGGTCGAAGCGACGCTCCCAATCCGCCCGCCGCTGCACGATCCACTGCTCAGCCAGGCTGAGCGCACTGGGGTCGATGCTGCAGGTCCGCACCCGCCCGATCTTCTCCGACCGGACCAGGCCGCTGGCCTCAAGGATCGCCAGATGCTGGACCACAGCCGACAGCGACATCGACAGCGGCCCGGCCAATTCGCTGACCGAGGCAGGTCCCCGGGCAAGCCGTTCCACCATCGAACGGCGGGTCGGATCGGCCAGCGCATGAAAGAGCGGGTCGACTGAGCTTGATTGGTTAAGCATTTACTTAAGTATCATACCACGATCGCACTGGCAAGATGCGTGGAAAGGCGTTATCCGATAGGTGGCTGACAGCTAAGCCGGGGTTTTGATATGCTGTGTCAAAGCACGGCTGCATGTGCAGGCGACACATAACGAACGGTGGGGCCGGGATGACCGACAAGCACACACTGGCGATCGATATCGGTGGCACTGGCCTGAAGGCTGCGGTGCTGGACAGTAACGGCAAGCTGCTGGTCGACAGGGTAAGGGTACCGACGCCCTATCCGCTGACGCCGCATATTTTCCTCGACACGCTGGCGCCGATGGTCTCGGCCCTGCCGCCATTCGATCGGATTTCAGCCGGGTTTCCCGGCTTCGTCCGCGAGGGGGTCATCATGACCGCGCCGCATTTCGGCGACAGCTGGATCGACTTCCCATTGGCCGATGCCCTGACCAAGAAGTTCGGCAAGCCGGCCCGCGTCATCAATGACGCCGAGGTCCAGGGATTCGGCGCGATGCAGGGCAAAGGCATCGAGCTCGTCATCACGCTGGGCACCGGCCTGGGCACCGCCCTGTTCCGCGACGGCAAGCTGATGCCGCATATGGAGTTCGCCCATTTCCCGATCCGCGACAAAGGCGAATTCAACGACTATGTCGGCAACGCCGCGCTGAAGAAGGTCGGCGTGAAGAAATGGGTCAGTCGGGTCCAGAAGACGATCAAGGTGCTCTTCGACCTGATACGTTACGACCAGCTTTACATCGGCGGCGGCAATGCCTCGAAGCTGACCCCGGAGCAGGTCGGCGACGCCAAGGTCGTGGCGAACGAGATGGGACTGACAGGCGGCATCCGCCTGTGGGATGACGATGGCGGGGTGAAGGCCGCAGCGCCGGCGAAAAAGCCTGCCGCAGCCAAAAAAGCAGCTCCTGCGAAGAAAACCGCGCCAGCGAAAAAGGCTGCCCCGGCAAAGCAAGCCGCCGCCGCCGCGAAAACGGCCGCGCCGGTGAAGAAGGCTGCGCCGGCCAAAAAAGCGTCCACCGCGAACGGCGCCGCCAAGCCGGCGGCGAAGAAACCCGCGCCCGCAAGGAAAGCGGCCGCCGCAGCAAAACCAGCTTGAAGCCCTTAGGACTCAAGCAAAGCCGCGGCGCTCCAGCGGCAGCGTAATTTCTATCCCAGCTTGACGAACTTGCCGCCGTCGATCAGCAGGCTGTGGCCGGTGATGTAGGACGCCTCGTCCGACACCAGGAACAGCACGCCGTTGGCGAGCTCGTCCGGCGTGCCGAAACGGCCCATCGGAATCTGCGCCGCGGCATGGGCGGCGATCTGGGGGTCGTTGCCGAACGAGTCCCGCATGCTCTCAGTATCGATAACGCCGGGAATCACGATATTGACGCGAACGTTGGAGGCCGCGGCCTCCAGCGCCGCCGTCTCGGACATCGAGATCAGCGCAGCCTTGGAGGCGGCATAGGCGCCCAATCCGGGGACCGAGCGCACGGCGGCGATGGTCGCGATATTGACGATCGAACCGTGGCCCTGCGGCGCCATCAATTTGATCGAGGCCATGGTCGCAGCGAAGGCGGCGTCGGCATTGACCCTGAAATTGGCCCGCCATTCATCCATATCGGTGTCGGCCAACATACGGAAATGGCCGTACATCGCATTATGCACGAAGATGTCGAGCTTGCCGTAGGTCCTGGCGGTGTCTTCCAGCGCGCCGGTATAGGCGCCGATATCGGAGATATCGAGGACGATCCCCTTGCCCTTGCCGCCGGCGGCCTCGATCTCAGCGCCCAAGCTGTCGAGCAACTCCCTGCGGCGGGCGCAATAGACAATGGTGGCACCCTCGGCCGCGAACCGCTTCACCGTTGCCCGGCCGATACCGGAGCTGGCGCCGGCCAGGAACGCGACCTTCCCCTCTAAACGGCCCAAAATATCCTCCCAGTATCTGTTTATTTTGCCGGTGCGCGGCGTGGTTTACTCGGGAACCGAGATCTCCATCACCGGCAGGCTCTCAGGCATGCCGCCCAGCGAGACGGCGCAGCGCGAGGAGGCGTTGAAGGTGGCGAGCGCCACCGCCAGGGTCGCGATCTCGGCCTCGTTGAAGGTGGCCTTGAGACGCGCCTTCAGTTCGGGCGTCACGCCCTTCGGGTCGAACAGATAGGCGTCGGTGAAGGCCAGCGCGGTCTTCTCGACATCGGTCAGGCTGCTGTCTTCGAAGCCGTCGGCGATATTGTCGACCTTGTCCTCGGACAGGCCATCGGCCTTGGCAACGTCATAGCGGACCGACTTGCAGAACACGCAATTGACCGTGCGGGCATTGCGAAGCCGGACCATCTCGACGATCGCCGGACGGATATGGTCGTTGGTCCACAGCGACTTGTTGAGGACGGCATATTCGTCGACCGTCTCCGGCACCAGGCCCATGGCGCTGTCGCGGATGATGTTGCCGGTCTGCTGCTTGGGGGCGGAAACGCGCGCGATGAGACCCATGGAAACCTCCTATGCAGTCAGCGTGGAATAGATGAGGGCGAGGCGGATGCGGCTGTCGATGAAGCCCAGCGCCTCGACCAGGCAGACCAGCCCCTTTTCCTGATAATGGCCGACAACCTCGGCCGCGACCTCGTCAGGAATCGATTGCGGGTCCATGAAGTAGTACTCGGTGAAATTGAGCAGCGCCTTCTCACCCGGGGAAAACAGGTCGCTGCCGCGCCAGCGCTCGCCCAGCACGGCGTCGGCCTTGGCCGGGGACAGCGCCTTGGCCGCCGGATGCCGTTCGGCCTGCTCGGCCGTCGCCTTGTGCATCACCGCCAGGGCGAGACGGCACAACTCGATCTGTTCGGCCGGAATATGCGGCTGTTCCCAGAATTTGGCCGACAGCTCAGCGAACATGGTGGCGATGCCACCGGCCGGCGTCAGGTTCGCATCCAGGTTGAAACTCGTCACTGTCCCCATGGGCCGCCCATTCGTCGCAGGATCGTTCAAGAAGTTAAAGGTAGGGTAGCAACTGGCGCCGACAGCGGCAACCACATCCAGCCGCCTTCAGATGGAATAGGAGAATGAGTCGAACGTCAGGTCGCTCAACGCCTGGTCCATGCGCTGGGCCGGATCGGTTCCGGTGGCCACTTTCACGACCTTGGCAGGAATTCCAGCGACGGTCGCATGGGCCTCGACCGGCCGCAGCACCACCGACCCGGCAGCGACACGGGCATATTGGCCGACCTCGATATTGCCGAGGATCTTGGCCCCCGCCCCGATCATCGCGCCCTTCCGAATCTTGGGATGGCGGTCGCCCGCCTCCTTGCCGGTGCCGCCGAGCGTGATGCCCTGGAGCAGCGAAACATCGTCCTCCACGACGGTCGTCTCCCCGACGACGAGTCCGGTGGCATGATCGAGGAAGATCCCCCTACCGAAACGGGCGGCGGGATGAATATCGGTCTGGAAGACGTCGGAGGAGCGGCTTTGAAGATAGAGCGCGAAATCGCGCTCGTCATTCGTCCACAGGTAATTGGCGAGACGGTGCGTCTGGAGAGCATGGAAGCCTTTGAAATACAGGAAAGGCTCGATGAACCGCTCGCAGGCCGGATCGCGCTCGAGCACGGCGGCGATGTCGGCACGGAGCGCCTGGCCGATTTCGGGATCGGCGGAAAGCGCACGCCGGAACGTCTCGGCCAACAGATGACAGGGAACAACGTCGTTTTTGAGCCGCGACGATACGCGATGGAAAACGGCGGCCTCGAAGCCCGGCTGATTCAGGATCGAGTCGACAAAGAGAGGCGCCAGCATCGGCGCTTTCTCCAATGCAAGTTCAGCCTCCTGCCGAAGACGCAGCCACAGAGTGTCCGCGAAATCCTGAAGGCCCGCATCGTCGCGCGAGACGAGCGCCAGATGCGTGGTATTGGATCGGAGCACGCTTTTTCCCTCGGGTCTGAACCTCTGCTCTACTTGCACACGCTTTGTCGCCGCGACAATGCCTGCCGCCCAAAAATCGACGAGTACACGCGCCAGATTTCATGGAATTGTTTCCCAAAACTTGGCGGTTTCCTCTATATGTTGCGTCGCAAACATCCGAAAATACGGAGCCGCCATGAGCGTCTATGATTTGATCGTCATCGGAAGCGGCCCCGCGGGCAAAAGAGCGGCCGTCCAGGCGGCGAAACTGGGCAAGTCGGTGCTGGTGATCGAGAAAGGCCGCAAGGTGGGCGGCGTCTCGGTCCATACCGGCACGGTGCCGTCGAAGACGATGCGCGAAACCGTCCTCAACCTGTCCGGCTGGCGTGAGCGTGGCTTTTACGGCCATGCCTATCGGGTCAAGCAGGATATCGAGGCCAAGGACCTGATGAGCCGGCTGACGAAGACCTTGGACCACGAGGTCGACATCCTGGAGCATCAGTTCGTCCGCAACGGCGTGAAAACCTTGTTCGGCACGGCCAAGTTCGTCGACACACATCGGATCGAGATCGCGACGCCGACTGGCGAGGTCTATACCCATGATGCCGAACGCTTCGTGATCGCGGTCGGCACCGATCCGTACCGGCCTGCCGAAATACCCTTCAACGGCACCACCGTCGTGGACAGCGACGAGGTCCTCAACTTAGCCAAGCTGCCGCACAGCATTGCCGTGATCGGCGCCGGCGTCATCGGCGTGGAATATGCCACGATCTTCAGTGCGCTGGACCTCAATGTCACGCTGATCGAGCCCAGGGCGACTTTCCTCGACTTCATCGACCACGAGATCATCGAGGACTTCACCTTCCAGTTGCGCGACCGCGGCATGACCATCCGGCTGGGCTCGAAGGTGGAATCGATCACCTTTCCGAACGGCTCGCCGGTGACGACGCTGGAAAGCGGCCGGCAGATCCGCACGGACCTCGTGCTGTTCGCCGGCGGCCGGATGGGCGCCACCGAGACGCTGGGGCTGGAGCATTGCGGCCTGACGGTGGATGCCCGTGGGCGTCTCAAGGTCAATCCGGCGACGTTCCAGACGGATGTGCCGCATATCTACGCCGCCGGAGACGTGATCGGCTTCCCGGCGCTCGCCTCGACCTCGATGGAGCAGGGCCGCATGGCCGCCTGCCACGCCTTCGAGATTGCGATGCCGCCCGCGCCGGAACACTTCCCCTACGGCATCTATGCCGTGCCGGAAATCTCCACCGTGGGCATGAGCGAGCAGGAGGTGCAGCAGCGCGGCATCCATTACGAAGTCGGCGTCGCCCGCTTCCGCGAGACCTCGCGCGGCCACATCATGGGGGTCGAGCAGGGCCTGCTGAAGATGATCTTCTCGATCAAGACCCGCCGGCTGCTGGGTGTCCATATCGTCGGCGAAGGCGCGACCGAGCTGATCCATATCGGCCAGGCGGTCACCAACCTGAAGGGCACGCTCGATTACTTCATCGAGAACACCTTCAATTACCCGACGCTGGCCGAGGCCTATAAGATCGCCGCGCTGGACGCCTGGAACCGCATGCCGCGCTGACGGCGTAAGGAACCCGCGCCAGCTCCTGCCGTTGATTTTCAATATCGACGTCAAGGAGCTTACCGATGCTGAATGCCCCGCCGGACCCGGACGCCAATCTGGAAGCCGAACTGCGCGCCGATGACGACGGCATGCCCGAACCTCCCCTGAGGGCGGCAAATCCGCGGGCCTGGGCGCGCGACCGGGAGGAGCGTGAGAAGTTCCATGCCGCGGGCTATCCGGTTCATCCGGTAGGCCGCGCCTGGACAGACCTGCTGCATAGCGCCTCCCGCCTGCTCGACCATCTGCGGCCACCACCACGATCGGTCACGACGATCGCCGGCATCGGGGTCGGAATCGCGGTCTATCTGCTGCTGTCCAGGAACGGGCGTCATCGCTAGACGCGACTATCCATTCACTGGAACACGATCATGCCCCTGCCCCGCTGCGTTGCCTGTTCAGCGATCCTGGCCCTCGGTCTCACTGCATGTGGCGACCGGGCAAGGGAATCGCTGGAGGCGACGACCGGGCCCAACCCGGTCCTGACCGCGCCCCACAAATCCCTCCTCCCTGAACTCAATATCGCCCCGGCCGTGGGCTGGGGCGGCAGTGCGGCGCCTGTCGCGGCGCCGGGGTTGGCGGTGAATGTGTTCGCCGACGGGCTGGACCATCCGCGCTGGCTGTTGGCGCTGCCCAACGGCGATGTGCTGGTGGCTGAGACCAATGCGCCGCCCAAGCCGGAAGACGGCAAGGGCATCCGCGGCTGGGTCCAGAAGCAGGTCATGAAACGCGCCGGCTCGCTTACGCCGAGCGCCAACCGGATCACCCTGCTGCGTGACGGCAAGGGCACCGGCACGGCTGACATGAAGACCGTGTTGATCGAGGGGCTGAATTCGCCGTTCGGCATGGCCCTGGCGGGCGACACGCTTTATGTCGCCGACACCGATGCGGTCCTGAAATTCCCTTATCGCGAGGGCGACACGAAGATCGCCGCGCCTGGGGTCAAGGTCGTCGACCTGCCCGCCGGGCCGATCAACCACCACTGGACCAAGAACATCATCGCCAGCCCCGACGGGTCGAAGCTCTATGTCGCGGTCGGCTCGAACTCCAATGCCGGCGACAACGGCCTGGCAGCCGAGGAGGGCCGCGCCGCAATCTGGGAGGTTGATGCCAAGACCGGCGACCACCGCATCTTCGCCTCTGGCTTACGCAACCCGAACGGCATGGCTTGGGAACCGGCGAGTGGCGCGCTGTGGGCCGCGATCAATGAGCGGGACGAGCTGGGCAGCGACCTGGTGCCCGACTATATGACCGCGGTGAAGGACGGCGCCTTCTATGGCTGGCCGTACAGTTATTACGGCCAGCATGTCGACGATCGCGTCGAGCCGCAGCGGCGGGACCTGGTCGCCAAAGCGATTCCGCCCGACTATGCGCTGGGCGCCCATACCGCGTCGCTCGGCCTCAGCTTTTCGGCCGGGGCCAAACTGCCGGCGCCTTTCAATAGCGGCGCCTTCATCGGCCAGCACGGCTCGTGGAACCGCGACCCGGCCAGCGGCTACAAGGTCGTATTCGTGCCCTTCAGCGACGGGAAACCGTCCGGAAAAATGGTCGACGTGCTGACGGGCTTCCTGAACCAGAAGGGCGAGGCGCAGGGCCGCCCGGTCGGCGTCGCTATCGACAAGGCCGGCGATCTGCTGGTCGCCGACGATGTCGGCAACACGGTCTGGCGCGTATCGGCGGCCGTGCCGCGGCAGGCCGCCGCCGATACTGGAAGGCGCTAGTCCTTCTTTTCCGTCGTCGTGGTCGTCGTCGTGCTCTGATCCTGGGCCGGAGCCGGGGCCGTCGACGGGGCCGGGGTGGTGGTCGTGGTGGTTTCCTTCTTGGTTTCCGTCTTCTCATCGCAGGCGGTAACCGCGATCGGCGTCAACAACAGGGCGGCAACGGTCAGGGCGGTCGAGAAAGTCGGCTTCATTGCATGTATCCTTCGGATTGCCTCGTTGTACGAACAACTGTCAGGCATGGAAGGACGTTCCCCGATCCGCGACATCGCGTGATATTGCTTCTCATTCAAACTGGGCTCATCTTTACAAAAGAGGCTCGCTTCCGATGAGGTGTATCCCGGTGAAGGCATCCAATTCACCCACCATTACCCCGCCGCTTCGACGCGGGCGGCGGATGATTTGTGCCCTGATCGGGCTGATCGCTTTCTCCGTCTCTATTGCCGGCGCCCGGGCGCAAACGCCGGACGGCGCGTTGCGCAATCAGGGACTGTCGGTGCTGGTGGAGATCGAAGGCTCGGTGCCGGGTTTCACCAAGGACGAGCTTTCGAACTATCTCTGCCGGCAGATGACGGCGTCGCATTTGACGGGCTGGCATTTCCTGCCGACATCCATGGCCACGACCGGCGGCGATCAGCCGTCCAACCGCATCGTCTGGCATTTCAAGCTGCTGCCCTATGCCGGCGGCGGCACCCGCTATATCGGTCCGGCGATGTCGAAGGCGCAGGAGCTGTTCGGTGTCGGCCGCCCCGTCAGCATCGACGCGAAGATATTCCTGAACGACCAATTCGAAGCCACGACCTTCGACCAGGCGACGATCAAGGGCGGCCCGGACGATCCGGGCCTAGCGGCGGCGGTCCAGAAGGTCATGAAATCCGTCGTCACCAACGCCTTCCTCACGGCATCGCCTGACGGCGCAAGCCCGATTCACGCCGTTTCCGCTAAAACCTGACGGACGTCCGCAGTCCCAGGATAAAGGCATTGCCCAGCCGCGGCAGCGGCGTCTCCGCGGTCGGCCGGATCACGCCGCCGGTCGGATGGAGAATCATCTGGATATCCGGCTGCACCGTCCACCACTGTGCCAGGGTCGCCTGATAATTGATCTCGATCACACCCTCATAGTCGGGCGTGCGGAACGGGGTGCCGGTCCTGGCACCGATACGCTGAAGGTCGCCCACAAGCCGCTCGGCCTGGCCGCTGACGCCGGCATAGGCCGCGCCCACTGAGACGATATCGTCGCCGCGGCCCTCGAACGGGCCCTTATAGGCGAAGCCGCCATCGAGGTAGAAATTCACGAAATTCCGGTCGCCCGGCGCGCCGCCGATGCGCAGGAACGCGCCTAGCCCGTGATCCTCGGTGCCGGGCACGCGATAGAGCAGCAGGTCGGCAATGCCGTAGAACCCGAAATCGCCGTTATGGCTGCGGGCGATGCCCGCCGTCGGATCGGCGAGCGACCTGCCCCGCTCGTCGACCGCCAGGTCGTAGAAATTTCCGCCCTGGTACCAGGCCCCCAGCTTGTAGGTCGTGCCCTGCGCCGCCGCATCCTCGCCCGCCGCCGGCGCATAGGCGAGCTCAGCGATCATGAAAGGCGTGACGCCGATGGCGAAATTGGTGCCACTGATATCCGCCGCCTCCTGGTCGTTGGTCCCGACCGAGCCGTCCGGGTTGCCGTTGAAGATCGCGGCCTGGAGCGTCAGCGCGTTGCTGAGCGCGCCTTTGACCCGAATGCCGGGCGTCGCCAGCGGATATTCCGGCCCGCCGCCCGGCAGCGCCTCGGCCAGGATCGCCGGGAAGCCGAAGGTCGAGTTGACGAAGCCGCCGGTATATTGGCTGATGACGAATTCGTCATCGGCCGCGATCTGGCCGAGGCGAACCGACACGGCATTGTCGAAGAAGCCACGCTCCACCCACAGGTCGAACAGCCGGATCGTCCGCGAAGCCTCGATCGAGCTGGGCGTCAGCAGGTTGCCGTCAAGATTGTTCGCCGACAGGCCACGCCCGTGGATCTGAAAGGCGTTGACATGCATCACCGTGTTCTCGATCCCGGCGACTTGCCCGAGATCGACATCGAGGTCGAGCTCGAGGCGCCCGTCATAGAGCCCCCCGGTCTTGGTCCCGCCGGTGACGTTGGCCAGCACCTCGCTGATCTCCGTCGCACTGAGGATGATGCCGTGCTCCTTGAGCTTAGGCGCCAGCCCGAACCAGCCGTCGGTCAGCGAGTCACGATCGAACAGCCCCTTGGGCCCGGAGTCAGTGGACGGCGGAGCCTCGGCGGGCGACGGCTGGTCCTGCGCCATGGCGGGCCGTATCGCGGACAGCTGCGCCGCGAACAGCAGGCAGCACAGCAGCCAGGTCCTATTGGTCGATTGCGAAAACATCGCCACCTCGCGGCTTGTGCAGGCCGGCTATCGAGAAGAACGCGGTCGAATTAGCGGATGTAGGAGCGCAAGACGGCGACGAGCTCGTCGGCCGCCTCGGTCTCGGGTGTAGTGGGCGTACGCGCGGGATCGATCATGTGGATGCGGATGTGATCCTCGACCACCTCCGCCATCAGGCCGGTGATGGCGCCGCGCGCGGCGGTCAGCAGTTGCATCACCTGGGTGCAGCCTGCATCGGTATCCAAGGCACGCTCGATCGCCTCGATCTGGCCGCGCAGGCGGCGGATTCGATTGAGCAGCTTCTGCTTTTCGGTAACGGCGTGAACCATCTCAGCCCCTCGGCGGATATACCGCCGGGGGTATATTCGAAAAGCAGCGGACTGGCTAGAGCATTTTGCGATCAGGCGGGTTTGTATCCTGCATGTATGATGCAGTTGTGGGGAGGCTCGACCATGGACGTAGGAATGACTCTGCCGGTGATTGAGCCGGGCTTCAGCCGCGATCTTGTGCGTCGCTGGGCGACGGAAATCGACCAAGGTCCATTTTCAACCCTGGCCGCAGGCGAGCGAATGGCATTCCCCAATCTGGAATTGTTCAGCCTGTTGGGTGCCTGCGCCGCCTGGACCAATCGGGTGTCCCTGATGACGACGGTCATCGTTCTCCCAATTCATAATCCACTTCTTCTGGCGAAGAAGCTCGCCACGCTTGACGTGCTGAGCGACGGAAGGGTCATCGCCGGTCTCGGATCCGGTGGCCGCTTAGAGGATTATCTCGCCGTCGGGGCAGACCCCGCCGATCGCAAAATAGCGGAAATGGCCCGACGGGTCGGGATCCTCCGCCGGGTCTGGGCGGGTGAAAAGGTCGTCGATGAATTGCTGCGGCCGGTTGAACCACGACCTGTACGGCCGGGCGGGATTCCGATCATGGCTGGTGCGCTGGGGCCTAAGGCAATCGCCGCGGCCGCGACATGGGCGGATGGCCTGTCCGCCTTCAGTTTCGGCCCGGATCCATCGGAAATTGCGCAGACGGTCGCGCTGGCGCGCGCGGCCTGGAAAGAGGCCGGGAAGCCGCCGCCGCGTATCTGCGTGGGCTTTTGGTATGGCTTCGGCGACGGCGCGCGCGATCAGATGAAGACCCACCTGCGGCGCTATATGAATTGGATGGATCCCGAGACTGTCGAGACAATGATCCAGACGGTCGGCCTTACGGTGACGCAACCGGCGTTCAAGACGTTCCTGCGTCAGCTGGAGGACATCGGGGTTGACGAAGCATTGCCTGTCCCTGTGGACCTTAATCCCGAACAGGCAAGGCGCGTTGCCGACATCATTGGGTAAATAGTCGGGCCGTTTCCCTAGTGGCCAAATTCGGCGACGCTCGCCTGGCCGGCCTCGGTCGGGCGGAACAGGCGGCCCTTCTCGACGATCAGGACGATCAGGAAGCCGCCGATGCCGAAGCCGGCGAAGCCCAACGTCAACGGGATGTCCGTGCCGTTGAAATGCTGCCCGATCCAGAAACCGCACAACGCCCCGCCGATTGTGGTGAGGAAGCCCTGCACCGAGGAAGCGGTGCCGGCCATATGGCCCAGCGGGTCCATGGCGATGGCGCCGAAATTCGACACGACGAGGCCGAAGCAGAAGAACTGCACGGCGAGGAACGGCGCGAACACGGCAAGCGATTCACCGCCAGCCAAAGCGATCACGGCATGGATGGTGGCGGTGGTGATGTAGAGGCAGAGCGCGCTGTGGGACAGGATACGCGTGCCGAACCGCTCGACCAGCCGCGCATTGGTCAGCGCCGCGGCGGCGATCGACAGGCCGATCATCGCGAACAGGATGGTGAACCACTTCTCCGCATGGAACACGTCGAAGAAGACCTGCTGCGCCGAGTTGATGAAGCCGAACAACCCGCCCAGCAGCACGGTCATCGCCACCGTGTAGCCGATCGAGATGCGGTTGGTGAGGATGATGCCGAAGTTACGGCGCGTGTTGGCGAACGAGATCGGGGTCCGGTCCTCCGGATGCAGCGTCTCGGGCAGCTTGAAATACACCCAGGCGATCACGCTGAGCGCGAAGGCGGCGAAGCCGACAAAGATGAAGCGCCACGGCAGGACCATCATGATCACCTTGCCGAAGCTGGGCGCGAACACCGGCACCGCCAGGAAGACGATGAAGGACAGCGACATCACCCGGGCCATGCGGCGGCCGGAATAGCAATCGCGCACGATCGACACGGCCAACACGCGCGATCCCGCCGAGCCGACGCCCTGCAGGACACGTGCGGCCAACAGCATCTCGAACGAGGTCGCGGCCGCGGCCATCAGGCTGAAGATCACATAAAGCACGAGACCGGTCAGCAGCACCGGCTTACGTCCGTACCGGTCGGCCAAGGTGCCGTAGACGAGCTGCGAACCGCCGAAGCCCAGCATATAGGCGGTGACGATCCACTGCCGATCATTGTCGTTGACGATGCCCAGCGCCTTGCCTATAGCGGGCAAGGCCGGCAGCATGCCGTCGATCGCCAGCGCGTTCACCGCCATCATCGCCGCCACCATGGCAACAAACTGCTTGAACCCCATGCCGGGATGCGGCGTGGGAGTGCAAATCGCTGGTTGCGTGTCCGCCCTGGGGGCGGCGCGTTGGGTTGCGGCGGCAGTCATGCTAGTCTCTGTCGCAGGATAGACGATCACCCAAGACGGGACAGCCCCGTCTCGGTAATGCTGCTATGCGGTAAAGGCTTATAGAGCCGAAGAGTTTCCGTTTAGTGTCCGTTGCGCACAAGCCCGCGCCGAACGGCGGCGGGCCATTCGGCGTTTCCGTAATATCTCTTTCGATCGGCCTGTAATGCCCTTTCCGACCATCAATCCATCGCTCAAGGCGGCGCTCGACGAGCGGGGCTACCAGGAGCCCACACCGGTCCAACTCGCCGTCATCGAGCCGGAGACGGCGGAGAAGGATCTGCTCGTCTCGGCCCAGACCGGGTCTGGCAAGACGGTCGGTTTCGGCCTGGCGATGGCCCCGACCCTGCTGGGCGAAGCCACCGAGCTGGAGCCGACGCGCGAGCCGATCGCGCTCATCATCGCCCCGACGCGCGAGCTGGCGCTTCAGGTCCATCGCGAGCTGCAATGGCTCTATGCCAATACCCACGCCCGCATCGCTTCCTGCGTCGGCGGCATGGATATGCGGCGCGAGGCGTGGGCGCTGGCCGACGGCGCCCATATCGTCGTCGGCACGCCCGGACGACTGAAGGACCATCTCGAGCGGGGCAACCTGAAGACCGCCGCGCTGCGCTGCGTCGTGCTGGACGAGGCCGACGAGATGCTCGACATGGGCTTCCGCGAGGACCTGGAAGCCATCCTGGACACGACGCCGGCCGAGCGCCGGACCCTGCTGTTCTCCGCCACCCTGCCGCGCGAAATATTGGGCATGGCCAAGCGCTATCAGCGCAATGCCCTGCGTATCGCCGCCACGGCCGAAGGCCAGGCGCACGGCGATATCGAATACCGCGCCGTGGTGATCGCCCCGCACGAGGCCGAGCGCGCGGTGGTCAATGTCCTGCGCTATTTCGAATCGCCCGGCGCGCTGGTGTTCTGTGCCACGCGCGAGGCGGTCCGGCGGCTGCACGGCAACCTGCTGGAACGCGGCTTTACCGCGGTGGCGCTGTCGGGTGAGCTGAGCCAGGCCGAGCGCACCCATGCGCTGCAGGCGCTGCGCGACGGCCATGCCCGGGTCTGCGTCGCCACCGACGTGGCGGCGCGTGGCATTGATCTGCCGGACCTGGGCCTCGTCATTCAGGCCGACGCACCGCGCAACGCCGAGACCCTGCTGCACCGCAGCGGCCGCACCGGTCGCGCCGGGCGCAAGGGTACCTGCGTCCTGCTGGTGCCCTTCAGCCGTCGCCGTGGCGCCGAGCGGCTGTTCGCCGATGCCAATCTGCGGCCCGAATGGTCCCCGCCGCCCCCCGCCGACAAGATCCGCCAGCGCGACCAGGAGCGGCTTTTACGTGAGGTCTCCGAGGCAGACGAGCCGACCGAAGAGGATCTGGCCGCCGCCAATGCGCTGCTGGCCGAGCGGACGCCGGCCGAACTCGCCGCCGCCCTGGTGCGCATGCACCGCGCCCGCCTGCCCGCGCCGGAGGAACTGTCCGCGCCGCCGCCCCGGCCAGAACGCACACGGCCCGAGCGGCCGGATCGCGAATACCCAGATCGGGAACGTCCTGACCGGGAGCGTCCTGATCGCGAGCGGGCCGAACGCAGGCCCGAGCGCCGCGAGGAACCGTTCGGCGGCGAGGGCATGGTCGTGTTCCGAATGAATATCGGCCGCGCCGCCAATGCCGACCCGCGCTGGATGATCCCTGTGATCTGCCGCCGCGGCGGGATCACCAAGAACGAGATCGGCGCGATCCGCATCCTGGACACGGAGACCCATTTCGAGGTGGCGGCCCACGCCGCCGAGGGCTTTGCTGCCCAGGCGCGCCAGCCCGACACCAAGGATCCCAATATCCGTTTCGCCACGATGAACGAAAACGTCACGGCGAGCACCGACGCCGACATGCTGACCTCCGCCCCGGCGCGGCAATACGATAAGCCCCGCCCCTTCCATAAGAAGTTCGGCGACAAGCCCGGCTTCAAGGGCCCTGGCTTCAAAGGTCCCGGCCTCAAAGGCCCAGGCTTCAAGGGAAAGCAGCCCTATAAGGGCAAGGCGGATGCCAAGCCGCAAGCGGAAGCCCGCGGCAAGCTGTTCCTCAAAGGCGGCGAACGGCCGCTGACCAAGAAGAAGCACCGCGAACGATAAGGAAAACTGCAGCAGGAACGCCGCGACAGGGTGCGCGTTTCCAAGTCATGGACAACCGATGCCCGGCCAGGTCCGGGCCAGGAGGCATGCCATGAGACTGCTGCTCCTCACGATGATGTCGGCCGGGCTGGCCCTCCCCGCCATCGCGCAGAATGCCGGGACCGGGTTCGACAACCCGACCGTGCCGGGAACCGTCCGGGCGCAGTCGCCCGGCGCGACGGGCGCCCCAGCTGAAATGTTCGGCACACGCGCCAATACCGGGGCCAATACGGGAAATGACTCCTCGTACCCAGCCCGGGGACACACCGACAATGCGCCGATCCGCAACTCCGACCTGACGGAGATCAACAAATATCCGCCGGCGCCGTCGCTGAGACCCTGGGAGCCCCTGACCACCGACAACTATCCGGCAACCACCGCGCCACCACGATAAGCAGCAGGGATTCCTCTTCTGCCCATCGTCCTTTGCCGCTACTGTGCCGGCAAATCACAATGGGGAGGAGGGCTCGCATGCCCATCAGATCTGGGGTCGTCAAATTCGGGCTGGCCGCGGCCGCGCTCGCGCTGACGGGCGGCATCGCCCAGGCAGCGGCCTACAAGTCCTGGGAGGGTGAGTGGACGCTGAATGTCGAGCAATCGAAATATCCAGCCGCGATGCCGGTCATCAAGAACCACGTCATGCAGACGACCAGGGACGACGGCAAGAAGCTGACCTATACCGACAATTTCCAGATCGGCGACGGGCCGATGACCCATGTCACCTACGACGGCGCCTATGACGGCAAGCCCTACAAGATGACCGGCAACGACCAGGACATGACGGTTGTCCGCACCGAGCACGGCTATCTCGACCACTGGAAGGCGCCCAACGGCACCACCGGCAAGGACGACTGCGCCTTTGACGCCGACGTCAAGGTGATGACCTGCCACGGCGAATTCACCCCGCCCGGCGCCAAGGAGCCGGTCACTTTCCTCGAAGTATGGAACAAGACGAAATGAGCGAGATCGAACGCAACAAGGAAGTCGCCCGGCAGTTCATCGAGAACATGTCGAACAACAACGTGGCGGCGATCATCGAGTCCTATGACGACGACGTGAAAATCTACACGATGGGCAACACGCTGATCTCGGGCGTCGTCAACAAGACCCAGGCCAAGGAGTTCGCCGGCCAGGTGCTGAACGCCTTCCCGAAGGGCATCAAGTTCGTCATCCACAACCTGACGGCGGAAGGCGACCGCGTGGCGATCGAGGCCGAATCCTTCGCCGACCATGTCTCGGGCAAGTACTACAACAACAAGTACCATTTCTTCATGCGGCTCAAGGACGGCAAAGTCACCGAGCTGAAGGAGTATATGGATACCGAGATGGTGACCGAGGTGCTCTGCGGCGGGCAGAAACGCCAATAGTTCAAGCGGCGGGCCACCTAGGCCCCCAGGACACTCCTCAGCTTCTGGGCCAGCTGGTCGCGGCCGTAGGGCTTGCTGATCAGCTGGACGCCCGGGTCCAGGCGGCCGTTATGGACGATCGTGTTCTCGGTATAGCCTGAGGTGAACAGCACCTTGAGCGCGGGGCGCAGTTCCACCGCCTTTTCGGCCATCACCCGGGCGGAAACCGGGCCGGGCATGATGACGTCGGTGAAGACGAGGTCGATCCGCTCCTCGCTTTCAAGGACGGTCAGGGCCGCGGCGCCGTTCGCCGCCTCCAGCACCCGGTAGCCCAGCCCGCCGATGAGGGACGCCACGGTGGCGCGCACCGGCTCCTCATCCTCCACCACCAGGATCGTCTCGGTGCCGGTGATATCCTCGCTGGACGTCCGCTGGTAGGACGAGGCGATGCCGTCGACGGTGCGCGGCAGGTAGAGCTTCACCGTCGTGCCGTGGCCGGGCTCGCTATAGATCTTCACATGGCCGCCCGACTGCTTGACGAAGCCATAGACCATGCTGAGACCGAGGCCGGTGCCGCTCTCGCCCTTGGTCGAGAAGAACGGGTCGAAGGCGCGCGCCGCGACCTCCGGCGGCATGCCGACGCCGGTATCGGTGACGCCGAATACGACATACTGGCCGGCCTGGACCTCGTCATGCAGCGCGGCATAGGCCTCGTCGAGCCGGACATTCGCCAGCTCCAGGGTCAGCTTGCCGCCCTCCTGCATCGCATCGCGTGCATTGATGGCGAGGTTGAGCACCGCGGTCTCGAACTGATGCGCGTCGACCGATACGTTCCACAGGCCGGGCAGCCCGACCGTCTCGATCTCGATCAGCTCACCCAATGTCCGGCGCAGCATGTCGGTGAGATCGGGCAGCAGCTGGGAAAGATTGACCGCCCGCGGCTCAAGCGGCTGACGGCGGGCGAAGGCCAGAAGCTGATGGGTCAGCTTGGCGCCGCGGTCGGCGCCCATCAGCGCCATGTCGACATGCCGGGTCGACCGCGCATCGCCGCTGACCCGATTCTTGAGCAGCTCGAGATTGCCGACGATGACGGTCAGCAGATTGTTGAAGTCATGGGCGATGCCGCCGGTCATCTGGCCCAGCGATTCCATCTTCTGGGCCTGCCGCTGCAGGGCCTCGGCACGGCGCCGCTCGGTGACGTCGCTGTAGGTGGTGACGAAGCCGCCATCCGCCGACGGGTTGTGGAAGAGCTCGATGATCGTGCCGTCCGGGCGCGCATGCTCGGCCAGCAGCGGCTTGCCGGCGAGCCGGGCGCGCCGGTCCAGTGCGGCAATGTCCTCGCCGACGGTACCGCCGGCGAGAAGCTTGTCGATCCCGCCGAGCGCCCGGCCTGGCTTCAGGCTGCCGGGAGACACCCGGGCGAGGGACGCGAAAGTCTGGTTCCAGGCGATCAACCGGTGAGCCGGGTCGAATGCGCTGACACCTTCGCGCACGCTGTCCAGCGTCGCCTGCAAGGTGGCCTGGGTGGCGTGGCTGTGACGGTAGGAGCGATAGAGGATGAAGGCGCTCCAGGCGATCGCCAGCATCGCGAGACCGCCGCCGGCGATCGAAATCTGCGTGATGGAACGCTGGATGGCGACGTTCTGCGCCAGCCTGGCGTCGCGCACCGCCTGTTCGGCGGCGGCGATGGCGTCGACCTGGGCGAGAAGCCGCTTCATCGCATCTTCGCCGATATTGGTGCGCACGAGATCAACCGCGGCCTGATGGCTCTGTGTCTTCTCCAGCGCAATAGAGCGGCCCAGCTCGTCGAGCTTGGTCGTCAGGGACTGCTGCAGCGTCAGGATGCGTTGCTGCTGGTCGGCCTCGCCGCCGGTCAATTCCTGCAACTTGGCGATCAGCTGCGGAATCCGGGCGACGCCGTTCGTATAGGGCGCGAGATAATCGGGATTCTCGGTCAACAGATAACCGCGCTGGCCACGTTCGGCGTCCTGGACCGCGTCCCGGATCGCGCCCGCTGCGACGAGCACGGCGGTGTTCTGGCGGACCAGCGCCCGCCGCTCCTCCAGGCGGTCCGACCCCAGCGCAAGATAGATGAAGGCCGCGAGCAGCAGCAGGCCGGGCAGCACGCCGAACAGCACGATGCGCAACCCGGAAAGACGCGTTGGGCCGGAAAGACGCGTTAGGGACGGAGATCGCATAGACTGCCTTTGCACCGGATGCTTAGCGCCGGTTTCCTTTTCAATACAATAATAGGGGAATTCCGACAATCCGCTGTAATCGTCGCAGTGCCGAGAAACTAGAAGGAGTTAAGCCCTGGTCTTGCCGCGGCGCGGGCCAGCACGACAACCGTCGCGACCGCCGCCAGATGCAGCCCCAAATCAATGAATGTGACATCGAAGGGGTGGAAGAATTGCAGCAGGAAAGCGGCCAGCGAGGCCACGCCCAGCCCCGCCATGGCAGCGACCGGTCCGGGCGACAGCGGATGCGACCGGCGTAGCGCGAGGAACAACGCAATGGCGAGCGGCACGCCGAACGCGACGATCCACAGGAAGCAGTCCGGACCTTCGCCGATTTCGATCCCATTCGGCCCGCGCACCAGCCAATGGCGCCAGCAGCTGTAGCCGCTGCTGCCCAGCCATAGGACGAAGGATGGTGCCGGCAGCAGTGACCACGTGATCGGCCGGTCGGGCAGCGACAGCTCGAAGGCGGCGATCACCGCCAGGATGCCGGTCAGCAGCGTGCCAGTCAGCTCGAGCGCCAGTTTAGGGTCATGGATGCGACGGACGAACATCGATAGGTCGGAGAAGCCGAACACGACCCCCGCCCCCAGCAAAGCGACGACACCCAGCCACAAAGATGCGCGCAACCACGGCGGGGCCAACGGCCTCACCGGCTGCAGCCCTTCTGCCAGATGCGCAATCAAGCTCTCGGTCTCGTACGTCACCTATCCACCTTACCGCCCAGGGCCCGCTGCAGGGCGCGGATCGCGCGATGCAGGCTGACCTTGAGTGCGCCCACCGATTGTCCCGAAGTCGCCGATGCCTCCGCCAGCGACATCTCCTTCAGCCGCAGCAACTCCACGGCCTGGCGCTGCCCCGGCGGCAAGGCGGCGATCGCCTCGGCCAGGACGGCGCTGTCTTCATGAGCCGCTATGTCCTTATTCGCAGCAGGGTCGGCATAGGTTTCATAAGCCGTGGGAGAAAATGTTTCCGACGCATCGGTCCGCACCTTGCGGCGCAGCGCATCGATCGACCGGCGATGGGCGATGGCGCCCAGCCACGCCGTGAAGGGCCGCGCCGGATCGTAGGTATGGCGGATGCGATGGAGCGTCAGCAGCACGTCCTGCGCCACATCCTCGACGCGGTCGGGCGCCGCGTGGTGGCGCCGCACGATCGCGCGGACATAGGGCAGGATTTCGCGCAGCAGCCGGGCATAGGCGCTGCCGTCGCCCGTCTGCGCCGCCGCCATCAGGCGGCCCCATTCCTCGGCGCTGCTTGCGGTCACGATGCGATGTCCACCGTCATGTCGGTCGGTACCGTAACTTTAGTCCAGGGTGGGCGAACCACAAGGCAGAGCTGCATAGGAAGTTTCTCATGAACCGCGTTCTCATCGCCGCCCTGGCCTTATCGACCGTCGCCGCCCCAGTCTTGTCTAACCCTGCCCTGGCCGACCCTGCCCTGTCCTTGGCCCGCCCGGTGGTCGTCGAGCTGTTTACCTCGCAGGGTTGCTCCTCCTGCCCGCCGGCCGATGCCTTGCTGAACGAACTCGCCGGCCGCAAGGATGTGCTGGCGCTGGGATTCCATGTCGACTACTGGGACAAATTGGGATGGAAGGACCCGCTCTCCACCCCCGGCGCAACGGCGCGGCAACATTTCTATGCCGCCCAGTTCGGCCGCAACGAGGTCTATACCCCGCAGATGGTGATCGACGGCAAGCGGCAGGCGGTTGGGTCGAACCGCGGCGCCGTTCTGGAGGCGATCGCCCAGTCCGAAGCGAAACCCGCCGAACCCGCCTCAACCGCGCCGGTCGCCTTCGCCGCGGACGGACGGTCGGTCTCGATCGGCGCCGGAACCGGCAGGGGCAAGGTGCTGGTGGTGCGCTATCTGCTGAAGCGTACGACCGAGGTCCAGCGTGGCGAAAACGCCGGGAAGACGGCGGTCGATGCGAATGGAGTCGAGGCGATCGGGAACCCTGCCGAATGGGATGGGCAGAGACTGGACCTTCCGGTCGAGCCGGTCGAGGCCGGGCACGGACTCGCGGTCCTGGTCCAGGGCGAGGATGGCCGGATTCTGGGCGCGGCGGCGCTGCCTGGGGCACAAAGCTGATTTAACTCAGCCCATCCGTCACATTTTTGCCGCATTCAGGCTACCTCCTGTGCTAAGGGCAGATCAGGGCTCGTGCCCTAAGCCCGAAGAAACAAGGGAGAAGAAGCGTGGAGAGTGGGAAATTCATTATTGCGGTGATCTTGGCGCTCATACTGGCCGGCGGCGCCTATTACGTGAACGCCAAGGATATCGATGATCTGAGGGGGCAGGTCGCGACGCTTCAGAAGCAGGTCGGCCCGATCAATCAGAACTCCGTGACTGCCGCCCAGCTGGCCAATGGCGCCAAGACGGCCGCGGACGCGGCGACGGTTGCGGCGAAACAGGCCAGCGACGCTGTCGCCCAGCTGAACCAGACCGTCGCGGACCTGCAAAAGGCCCCGGCAGCCGCTGCCGCCAAGAAGAAATAATCCTCGCCGCCGCGCGGTTGCTGATCAGCGCCGCGCGGCCCGCATCCAGATAAGGGCTGCCAGCGTCGGCACGGCGCAGGCAATCATGTACCAGGCCGGCGCCAGGTGGTCGCCGCTGTCGAAGCGCGTCACGAAGTAAGGCGCGAAACCGCCGAAAATCGGCACGGCGATATTGTAGCTAAGGGACAGGCCGGTCGAGCGGACCGCGGGCGGAAACATCTCGCCCACCTGCGCGGCCGCCGGCCCGGTATACATCGAGAGGGCCGCCGCCATGAATCCCGACACCGCTGTCAGGACCGGCGCCGTCGGCTGTCGCGCCATGAGCAGAAATGCCGGATAAACCAGCACCGCCAGGGCAAGCGAAGCCACCAGCATCTGACGCGGCCGGCCAATCGAATCCGACAGCCGCCCGGCGACCGGGTTCATCACCAGATAGAGCAGGCTGGCGACCGACGCCGCCCGGAATGCCGTGTCGGTCGACACGCCCAGCGCATGCACGGCAAAGGTCGGCATATAGATGACCAGCAGATAGGTGCAGGCGGTGAGCTGGATCGTCAGGCAGAAGGTCTTGAACAGCGCCCCGCGATGGGCCTGCCACAGCACGGCGATGGGCGCCCTGCCCTGCCTGCGCTCCGCCAGATAGGCCGGCGTCTCCGGGACCCTAGCGCGCAGATAGAGCCCGATGGGCGCGATCGAGAGGCCGAGGATGAAGGGTATCCGCCAGCCCCAGTCATAGACCGCCTGGGCGCCGAGAAGCCGGGTCAGCCCGAAAGCCAGAACGGCCCCGCCCAGCGCCGCACCCGCCTGCCCGGCATATTGCCAGCTGGCATAGAGGCCGCGCCGGTTCTCGGGCGCGGTCTCGATCAGATAGGCGGTGGCGCCGCCCATCTCACCGCCGACCGAGAAGCCCTGGATTAGCCTGGCCAGCACGATCAGCGCCGGCGCAGCGGCGCCGATCTGGGCGTAGGTGGGCGCGAAGGCGATGATCGCCGAACCGATCAGCATCAGCAGGATGATGAGCGTCAGCGCCGCCCGCCGCCCGGCGCGGTCGGCATATTGGCCGAGCACGATCGCCCCGATCGGCCGCAGCACGAAGCCGACGCCATAGGTGGCGAGTGTCAGCAGCAGCGATGCCAGCTCACTCTCGGCGGGAAAGAAGGCTTTGGCGATATAAATCGAGAACAGGCCATAGACGGTGAAATCGAACCATTCCAGCGTGTTGCCGGCAATCGCCGCGGCAACCGCCAGCGTGCCGGCAACCGGCGGAGCAGCAGTTCTAGCGATCACGCCTTGGGCAGTTCGAAACGGAGAAGATCGCGGATCAGCTCGGCCAGGCCGCGCGCCGCGTGATCGACCAGCGCCTTGCCAAGCTCCGCCGTCGCCACCGAGGCATCGCCGACCACCCCGGCCGGGTTCAGGTCCTGGGTCTGCCAGCCATAGCCGGTGCGGCCGGTGGCGCGCAGATGCATGAAATCGCTTTCCATGGTTTCGCCGAACGAGCGGAACGCCGCCACGGCGTCTTGGCGGACGAGGTCGGGGCGCAGATGCAGCAACATCGCGGTTTCCTTGGCGCCGCCATGGAGCCCATGCGTCGCCTCCGCCTTGCCGACCGCCCCTTCCGGCGCGCCGAAGGCCCCGGGGCTGCCCCAGCCGACGATCATGCCGAGCCGGGCGCGCAAGTCGGTCGCCACGATCTCCGGCAGGCCGGTCTGGCCGCCATGACTGTTGAAGATCAGGAGCTTGCGCAGGCCAGCACGCGCTACCCCCTCGCCGATGGCGGTCCATAGCTTGAGCAGGGTCGCGGCATCCATCGACAGCGTGCCCGGGAAGGCCAGATGCTCGTGCGAGGTGCCCACGGCCTGCATCGGCAACACCACCACCGGCAGGTCGGCGGTCAGCAGGGCGCAGGCTGCGTCGATCACGCCCTGATTGATGATAACGTCGGTCGACAGCGGCAGGTGCGGCCCGTGCTGCTCGACCGCGGCAACCGGTAGGATCGCCAGCGCGTCATTCAGAGCGCCATCGGCAAAATCGGTTGTAGTCAGGTCAGACCATTGCGCGGGGAAGTGGATCAAACCAAATACCTCATGGGCCAGCACCGTGCTTGCCAGCATTTCCCTGACATCGTATGTCAGCAATTCCTACCGTTCAGCCGGAAACGATAACGATCCGGCGGGAGTCCTGTCCATGTCCATCGACCGCCTCGACGAAGAAGAGCAGCCCGATACCCCGACGAAGGAGCAGAAGGGCGCGGAACAGCCGTCGAGCCTGATCGACAAGAACCTGTTCAAGTCGCGCACCGTCCTCTTGTTCGGTGAGATCAACGACAAGGTGGCGCGTGCGGTCACCGCACAGCTGATCGCGCTGTCGTCCGACAGCGACAAGCCGATCCGCATGTTCATCAACTCGCCGGGCGGCCATGTCGAATCCGGCGACTCGATCTTCGACATCATCCGCTTCGTCCGCGCCCCGGTTCAGGTGGTCGGCACCGGCTGGGTCGCCAGCGCCGGCGCGCTGATCTTCATCGCGGCGAAGAAGGAAAACCGCTTCTGCCTGCCCAACACCCGCTTCATGCTGCACCAGCCCTCGGGCGGCACGATGGGCAAGGCCAGCGACATCGCCATCGAGGCGAAGGAAATCATCCGCATGCGCCAGCGGCTGAATGAGACCTTCGCCAAGGAAACCGGCCAGCCGCTGGAGAAGATCACCCGCGACACCGAGCGCAATTACTGGATGTCGGCGGACGAGGCCGTGACTTACGGCTTGGTCAGCAAGGTGATCAACACGGCGAAAGAGATCGACTAGGTCTGTCAGCTGACGGCGGGTTCCTGCTGCGTGATGCAGTGCATCCCGCCGCCGCCGATCACCAGATCGTCGGCCAACAGCTGGATGATCTTCCGCTCCGGGAACAGGTTCGAGAAGATCCTGAAGGCAGTATCGTCGCATGTGTCGCCGAATGACGGCATGATCAGCCCGCCATTGGCGAAGACGAAATTGATATAGGACAGCGTAAGCCGCCGCCCGTCCTTTTCCCGCCGGGCCGGCTGCGGGATTTCGACCACCTCCAGCTGCTGTCCATTGGCGTCGCGCGCCGAGCGCAGACGCGCCAGATTGTCATGCTGGGTGAGATAGTTGGGGTCCTCCGGGTCGCTGGTGACCTGGAGCATCACAGTGCCCGGCTTGACGAAGCAGGCGATCTCGTCGACGTGGCCACCGGTCTCGTCGCCGTCATAGCCGTGGCCGAGCCAGATCACCGACTTCACACCCAGGTAATAGGCCAGCACCTCTTCGAGATCGGCCTTGCTTTTGCCCGGGTTGCGCCGGGGATCGAGCAGGCATTCCTCGGTCACCAGCAGGGTCCCCTGGCCGTCGCCCGAGAAGGCGCCGCCTTCGAGCACCATGCGCGCGGCCAGCCGCGGATAGCTCTTAAGCTTCAGAACCTCGGCCGCGACCTCCGCATCGGCGGCGAATTCGCTATGCAGCCCGCCCCAGCCGTTAAAGATCCAGTCGACCCCGGCCATGCCACCCGGCCTGGTCACGAAGGTGGGGCCGATATCGCGCATCCAGCCGTCGGAAAGCGGGATCGGCACCAGGTCGATGCCTGGGCCGCACATCAGCGACGCCTCCGCCATCTCGCCCGGGCTGCAGACCATGGTCACCGGCTCGAACCCGGCAATCGCCTTGGCGACTTCGACATGGACGGCGCGCGCCGCCTCGATGCCGCCGTGCCAGGTGGCGGGCCGCGCCGGCCAGGCCATCCAGGTGCGGGCATGCGGCGCCCATTCCGCCGGAAAACTGTATCCGCTCTGCACGTTACCGCTCATAGCGATCCCAATATGGGCGATCCCATTATCTGTGCCGCCTCTTTAAAAGGCCCAGCGCCATTGCAAGCTGTCTGACTATAACACGTAGCAGCGGCAGGAGTGCGGAATGGACGTCGGATTTATCGGCCTCGGCAATATGGGCGCGGCCATGGCACGGAACCTGATCAAGGCCGGCCATCGCGTCACCGCCTATAACCGCAACCGTGACAAGGCCGCGGAACTGGCCAAGGAGGGCGCGCTCGTCGCCGACCGCCCCGCCGATGCGGCGCGGACCGGCGTCGCCATCACGATGCTGGCCAATGACGATGCGCTCAGCGCAGTCACCGAAGGCCCTGAGGGCATCCTGGCCGGGCTGCCGGCGGATGGCATATTGGTCAGTATGAGTACCGTGTCGCTGGCGGTTACCCGCAGGCTGGCACGCGCCGCCACCGATGCAGGCAAGGTCTTCATCGCCGCCCCGGTCTTCGGCCGGCCCGATGCGGCGGAGGCGGCCAAGCTGTTCATCCCGGTTGCCGGGCCGGCAGCAGCGGTGGCGAAGATCGAACCCCTGCTCGCCGCCATGGGCCAGAAGACGGTTCCGTTCGGCGATGACCCGGTCCATGCCGCGGCGGTCAAGATTTCCGGCAATTTCATGCTGCAGTCCGCGATCGAAAGCCTGGCCGAGGCGCTGGCATTGGTCCGCAAGCATGGCGTCGATCCGGCGGGGTATCTCGACTTCATGACGAGCACCTTGTTCACCGCCCCGCTCTATAAGGGCTATGGCGGCGCCATCGTCACGCAACGCTACGAGCCGGCGGGCTTCGCCCTGCCCCTGGCGCTGAAGGACACGAAACTGGCGCTGGCCGCCGCCGACGAGGCCGGTGTACCCTTGCCGCTGGCCGACCTGATCCGCGACCGTTTCCTGATCGGCCTGTCCCGCGGGTGGGAAAACCTCGACATGGCCGCGCTGGGCAAAGTCGCGGCCGAGAATGCGGGGCTGGACGGTTAGCGCGCCAGCGCCAACGCCTTTTCCAGCACCGTATCCCGCCCGGCGGCATAGTCGGCAAATGACCAGCCGACCTGGACCTCCGGCGTCAGGTCGCCGGCGGCGACGCCGTAGAGGAACTGGAGCGGATTGCATTCGGACGGGTCGTAACAGCCCTTGGCCCAATCCTGCTTGAAATAGGCATGGCCGACGGCGATGCGCGCGTTCCGCAAAATCAAGGGCGGGCCACCATCGGTCCAGAAAGGCTCATGGTCGCCCACCGCCTCACCGACGATATGCGCCCGGTAGGTCAGGAAGTGCTTGGCCCGCGCGGCGGTGATGATCGCGGCGGAGAAGGTGGCGTTGCCGGTCAGGATCCAAAGATTGCCTTTGTCGCCCAGCAGTTCCGGCAGCGCGCGGGTGAAATCGACTGTCTTGCGCTCGTCGCCGCCATCATTGAAGCGCAGGTCGAGGATCATCCGCCGCCACCCGCCCGGCGGCTTGGTCGCGGCGATGGCGGCGAGCTGATCGGCCAGCGGGCCGCGCGCATCGTCCTGGCTGGCATTGATGCGGACATAGATTCCCCCGGCATCGAGCGGCGCCGAGAACGCCACCCGGTCGGGCTCGCGCAGCGACAGCGGGTATTCGGTGAGGACCGCTTTCCAGTCCGGCCCATAGCCGCCGGGCGCGATCGCCATGATCGGCCTGAGCCCGAACGGATCGGTCATCGGCGGCAGCATCGCGAACTGCTCGGTCGTCCCGTCGTCCAGCCCGAAGGCCAGATGCTCGCCGTCTGTATCCGGCCAGACGGCCTGCAACAGCGGCGGGCTGTCGAGCAGCGGCGGACTGTCATCCCGCGCCCGCTCGGCGGTGCCGCTGAGATAGGGCCTGAGATCGGCGAGCGCCCGCTCCACCGGACGGCCGTCGATCGCCACCACCCGGCGGCCGATCAGGCGCTCGGCGGGTCCGGTCGCGCGGACGATATAGAGCCCTTCGGCGAACCAGGCGAAACGCACCGGGGCGCGACCGAACCGGCTGGCGCGCTGCTTCTTATGGACAGTGGTATGGGCATTGCCGGCCAGAGCCACCAGCCGGGACACGGCCATCTCGAAGGCGGCGTCCGACATGCCGCCTGCCGCCTCCGTCAGGTTTTCGATCCCTCGCCGGAAGGCGTAAGCGTCCGGGCCGGAAAAGCTGCGGTCGTATTTCAGCAGAAGGCCGAGGTCCGCCAGATCCTGCTGGCGGGCCCCGGCCTGGTTGTGGGGTGGTGGGCGGTCCGGCAGGGGAACGGCGTTGCCGGGGCGGTTGAAATAGGTGCCAAGAACATAGACGGCGGGATCGTAGAGGCCGGCGCCGATGAGGAAGAGGGCGAAGAGCGAAAAAAGACCGATGGTCGGTTTCAGGACACCCCCCCTGTTGTCGTTACCTCCTGTCGACCAGGCCGCTGCCATGGATGACGCTGGTCACCTTTACCCCCTCGCGGCGGTAGTTGACCTGGCCGCTGCCATTGATGGTCGCCACCAGCGTTTCGCGCGGATCGATGATGGCATCGCCGCTGCCGTTGATGGTAGCGGACGCTTTGGCGCTCTCCAAGCCGGAAAGGTCGGCGGTGCCGGAACCATTGACCGCCAGCGTCAGGCTCTCGAGCTTGCCCTTGGCGGTGATGTCGCCCGAGCCGTCAAGAACGATGCGCGTCGTGCCGCCGGTTAGCCCGTCGATATTGGCCTTGCCGCTGCCGTTCAGCGCGAAGGCGGTGAGGTCTGGGGTGGTGATATGGGCGGTCAGGTTACCCAGGTCATGGCTGCCGAACAGCGAAGAGATGATGTTGCCGTCGAGCCCGACCCTGAGTTCGCCGTCGACCACTTCGGTCTTGACCCGGGCGATCAGATCTTTGTTGCCTTCGATGACGACCGAGTTTTCCTTGCCGACCTTGACGTCGACATTCCACGAGCCGGCGAACATGACTGCGTGGAACGGGGCGGTGGTCCGGGTTTCGGTTTCGGCGCTGGCCGTTCCGCCGAGGAAAGCCGCTGCGATCGCCGTCAGGACCAGGCAAAAGCCCAGGAGCCCGTGCCGGTCGATCGTTCCTGTAGACATTACAAATCTCCCTTTAGGATTTGGCTTCCTTCAGTCATCCGGCGGGGGCAGAACCCTTCGAGCCTTGCCGAAGGGGTCCGCCCCTTCGCCGGAGAGAATGATATCAGCCGCGCTTCTTGGTGGAAGCCGCGTCAGTGATCTTGCCGTCATTGGCATGGACCAGGACGTGGCTGACCGGCAGGCCCTGCAGGGTGACGATCTCAACCTTGACGTTGCCCTCGGCGTCGAACTCGGCGCGGCCCGGGCGCATCGTGCTCTGGCCCGAGGCCTTCAGCTGGTCGGCGACCATCTGCTTGGCGCTGCCCAGGGTCAGGGTCTGGCCCAGTTCGGCGGCAACCTCATTGGGGGCCGGCGCGGCATAGGCGGCGCCGGTGATGCAGACAGCGAAAGCAGCAGCAACAAGGGTGGGAAAACGAACCATTTTGAAGTCTCCGTAGCGAAGGTTTGTTAAGTCGGCAGGCCCTCCAGCCAACCGGTCGGGCCGGATCGGCGCGACACAAAGGGTATTGCAGCCCCCGTGCCAAGTTTCGTGCCAAGACCATTATCGCACGGAAAAAATTTTCTATCCCATTGTGTTTATTAATGAATTTTTCTGAAGATTATCGGACGGCCAATCGGATGAGCGGCAGATCGATTAGAACGAGGCTGATGGCCGCCACAACCACATGAGAAATTTCCTCACTGCCGGTGACGAAATTTCTCACAGTTTTAATTCCCTAAATTTGCCTGGAAGCCCTGGACGGTCCGGGCGGCATGCTCGACCTCCGGCGCGCCGTCGAAGCAGTGCGAGACCAGCCCGCGCCAGGTCCGGAAATCGTCCGAGCCGCGGAAATCGACCGTATGATTTTCCAAGGTTTCCCATTCGACCAGCAGACGATAGCGGCCGGGAAACTCCACCGAGCGGACCAGCTCCATTGACAGGCACCCCTTGGCGCGGCGGAACAGCGGCACGGCCTCGGCGACGCCGGCCTCGAATTCGGCCTCCATTCCCGCCCTGACGGCAATTTGCGCTATTTCGAGAATCATCATGTGTCCTTTATGGATAGGGAGGACCTTCAATAAGGTCAGGGCCGATAACGTTCGGGGGAAGGAACGAGATGAGCAGCGTGATGTCGAGGACTATCTGTGCATCGGTCGCATGCCTGTTCCTAGGCGCAACCGCGCCGGCCAAGGCGATCTGCCTGCAGCCCCAGCCAGTGCGCGCCTGCACCGAGTTCTTCCACAGCGAGAACGTGGTCGTCGCCAAGATCCTGTCGGTGCGCAAGATCCCCGACACGCCCGATCCGAACAATGTCGAGGGCTGGTTCTATAAGATCGCCGTCGACAAGTCCTATCGCGGACCGAAGATCCCGAACGACGAGATCTGGACCGGCAACGACGAGACCAAGTTCACGATGGAGGTGGGCAAGTCCTACCTGCTGTTCATCAACAAGAACGCCCAGTCGCGCCCCGCGCCGGATACCTGCGGCAACTCCGCCGAGCTTGCCAAGGCGAACGACACCATCGCGGCGATCGACAAGCTGTTGAAGGCCGCGGGAAGCGGCGGCGGCGGCGATATCGGCGGGCGGGTGATGCTGCCGATCGCCGGCAGCCAGGCGATGTCCGAATCCGGTGCGCCGGGCATTCCGGTCACGATCCAGAATTATGTCGGTCGCGACCAGACCGTCACCACCGACCAGACCGGCCGCTTCGACGCCCATGTCCCCGCCGGCCATTACACGGTCATCGGCGCCTCGGACAAGTGGGACGTCGAGCCCTACGCCCTCTCCTATATGAAGCCGAAAGACTTCGAGCTGCCCGACGGGTCCTGCGCGGACCTGGTGTTCCTGGCGCAGCCGAAATAAATCCCTCTTTTATCTGTGCGCTTGAGAATACGCGTTATTTACTTTTTATATGATATATCATAACGGTCTATACCTGATAATTTAAGCCTACTTCCTGCGGTTTCTTGCGCAGGAGGATCAATTTCCCGGCGTGTATTGGAAATATCACCAATAGAGGCGACGCATTGCCGTCGCCTAATCGCAGGGACCTAAATCATGGATGTCAGAACCCCAGTGCTGGCCGGCATGGCCATCGTGCTTTCCATAGCCGCGCCCGCGCGGGCCGATGGGCCATGGTATGTCTCCGGGAGCGTCGGCGGCTATTTCCGCGAGTCCAACAGCGGGACGACCTCATTCTTTCATTCCGACGATCCGACGTTCAGGGTGCCGGGCACCGAGAGCCTGTCGTACAATCCATCGGTGATCGGCAACGTTGCCGTAGGCTATGCCCTGATGCCTCAGATTCGGGTTGAAGCGGAGATCGGCTACACTGACTATACCGGAAACACGCTGAATCCCCTGACGCACAACCCCAAGTTCCCGCGTCTGAACGGCAGCACCTTCACGCACCTCAACGGCGACGACTACAGACGCTTCATGGGCACCGCCAACGTCTTCTACGATTTCCTCCCGATGGCGGGATTTACGCCCTATATCGGCGGAGGCATCGGCGCGTCGGCAAACAAAAAATCGTTCGGCCAGTTCGTTGGTCCGACCGGCAGCCGCTTCAACTCGAGCGGCGGCTCGTCCGCCGAGGGTCTCGCACTCCTCGAAGCCGGCGCGGCCTATCCCTTGACCGACAATCTGGCGATCACCGCATCCTATCGTTACATGCACTTCTTCGATGACGGCGAGGATATCGCCCATATCGTCAAGATGGGTGTCCGCTACTCGTTCTGAGCGACCTCAGACGATCAGCTTCTCCAGCGTCTCCAGATGGTCGGCCTCGTTGGCCGGCTTGTCCCAGCGGATACGATGGACGCGGGGGAAGCGCATGGCGACGCCGGATTTGTGGCGGGTCGAGCGGTGGACGCTGTCGAAGGCGAGCTCCATCACCAGTTCCGGCTCGACCTCGCGCACCGGGCCGAACTTGTTGGTGGTGTGGGCGCGCACCCAGCGGTCGATGCGCAGCAGCTCCTCGTCGGTGAAGCCGGAATAGGCCTTGCCGACCGGCACCAGCTCCAGCCCGCCCTCGGCCGCCGGGCGCCAGCAGCCGAACGTGTAGTCGGAATAGAAGCTGGAGCGTTTGCCGTGGCCGCGCTGGGCATACATCATCACACAATCGAGCGTCAGCGCGCCGCGCTTCCATTTGAACCACGGCCCCTTCGGGCGGCCGGGCACATAGGGGCTGTCGCCGCGCTTCAGCATCAGCCCCTCGATACCGTTCTCACGCGAGGCATCGCGCATCGCGGTCAGCGCCGCCCAATCGGCGAAAGGGACCATCGGTGACAGGTCCATCCGCTCTGGCCGCATGCGTGCGTACCAGGCCTCAAGCCGCTGGCGGCGTTCGTCGAAGGTGAGCCGCCGCAGATCCTCGCCCTCGTCGGCCAATATATCGTAGAGGCGTACATGGGCCGGGTATTGGGCCAGCATCTTGGCCGTCACGATCTTGCGGTTCAGCCGCTGCTGCAGCTCGTTGAACGGCATCACCTCGTCGTCGCGCAGCACCAGCATCTCGCCGTCCAGCACCGCGTCGAAATTCATCGCCGAGACGATCTCTGGGAAAACGCTGGTCACCTCATCGCCCGAGCGCGAATAGATCCGCCGCTCGAACGTCCCTAGGTCCCGCGCCTTGCCGACGAGCTGGACGCGGATACCGTCCCATTTCCACTCGGCGCGGTAGTCGGCGGCTGTCAGCACTTCGAGGTCCGGCGCCTCCAGCGGGTTGGCGAGCATCAGCGGGCGGAAGGCGGCGTGGTGGTCGGGATCGGGCCTCGGCCCCTTCCCTTCCAGCCATTCGAACAGCTCGGCATAAGGCGGCTCGAGCCCATGCCAGACCTCCTCGATCTCGTTCACCTCCTTGCCGGCCCATTCGGCGAGCGCGGTCTTGGCCAGCCGGGCCGAAACGCCGATGCGCAGGCCCCCGGTGATCAGCTTGATGAGGGCGAAGCGCTGGTCGGCGTTGCAGGCGTCGAGCCAGCCCTCGACCAGCTCCGGCGTTTCGCTGCGCTTGGCGGCGATGATGTCGGCGATCACCTCGGAGAGGATCGGCGGCGCGCGATTGGTCGGCTTGGGCGGCCAGATCAGCGCCACCGTCTCGGCGAAATCGCCGACATAATCATACGACCAGCCGAGCAGATCGGCATCGACCCGTGTGCGGACAAGCTCGCGGATCATCGCCGGCTTGGCCGTCGGCAGGTCGAGATTGCCGGTCAGCGCCGCCAGCGCCCAGCCGCGGTCCGGGTCCTGGGTCGTCGCGAAATACTCGCTGAGCAGCCGGAGCTTGCCGTTGCGCGACGGCATGAAGACCAGCGCATCGATCAGGCGGGAAAACAGGATCATGAGGCGGCGGGAACCATCGGACGATCTGGAATCACATCAGATGGTCATTGCCGCGCCGACCGGCGAGTCTCCTACTTGTCGTCCTGGCTCCGCCGGGCCGCGCCGGTCAGCCGTTCGAACAAAGTGAAGCTGCGCTTCGGCTCCGGCGCAGGCGCCGAGGCCGGGATATAGACGCCGGCATCGATCGACGGTGCGCGCGCCGTTTGAGCTGCCGGCATGATCGGGGCCGCCTGGATCGACTGGGCGGGCGTGGCGGCAGGCGCCGGCTCCTCGATTTGCATCGGCTCGGGGTTAGTTATCGGCGCGGGCTTTTCGGCCGCCATCCCGCCGCGGATGACGTCGAGCAGCGGCGGGCGCTGGACCTGGGCGGGCGCATCCATGCCGGTGGCGACCACCGAGACGCGGATCCTGCCCTCCATCGCCTGATCGAAGGTCGAGCCGAAGATGACGTTGGCGTCGGGATCGACCTCGGCGCGGACGCGATTTACGACCTCGTCCACCTCATGCAGCGACAGGTCCATGCCGGCGGTGATGTTGATCAGCATCGACCGCGCGCCCTTCAGCGAGACCTCGTCCAACAGCGGGTTGGAGATAGCGGCGTCGGCGGCGCGGGCCGCACGCTCGTCGCCGTTTGCTTCGCCGGTGCCCATCATCGCCTTGCCCATCTCGCTCATCACCGTGCGGATGTCGGCGAAGTCGAGATTGATCAGGCCGGGCATGACGATGAGGTCGGTCACGCCGCGCACGCCGGAATGCAGCACCTCGTCCGCCATCTTGAAGGCGTCGGCGAAGGTCGTCCTCTCGTTGGCGATACGGAACAGGTTCTGGTTGGGGATGACGATCAGCGTATCGACATATTGCTGCAGCTCCTTGATGCCGGCCTCCGCCGTCTTCATCCGGTGCGCGCCCTCGAACTGGAACGGCTTGGTCACCACGCCGACGGTCAGGATGTTCTGCTCGCGCGCCATGCGGGCGATGATCGGCGCAGCGCCGGTGCCGGTGCCGCCGCCCATGCCGGCGGTGATGAAGACCATGTTCGAGCCTTCGACGATGCCCGACAGCTCCTCCAGCGATTCCTCGGCCGCGGCGCGCCCGACCTCGGGCTTCGACCCGGCGCCCAGCCCACGCGTGGTCTGGAGGCCGAGCTGGATCTTGCGCGCCGCCACCGAATGGGCCAGCGCCTGGGCGTCGGTGTTGCAGACCAGGAACTCGACGCCCTCCAGATTGGCGCGCACCATGTTGTTGACGGCATTGCCGCCGGCGCCGCCGACGCCGACAATGGTAATGCGGGGGCTGGGGGTGGTCATGAAGATGTCCCTAAAAACGGCGCGCGGAGAATCGGAATTGGCCGCGCAAAGACTCGATATAGCAGATGCGGGGACGAGTCAGTCCTCTTCATCTTCGTAGCCGACCAGGGCGAGCGCCCGCGCCCGCTTGCCCATCAGCCCGGCGGCATGGATCAGCGCCTCCTCCCGCCCGTGCGTGACCCAGATTTCCCCAGCCTCGACATCCTGCATAGTTTGCAGCAGCTCATCCCAGTCGGCATGGTCGGAGATGACCAGCGGCAGTTCGACCCCGCGCTGCCGCGCCCGCTGGCGCACGCGCATCCAGCCGGAAGCGACCGCCGTGATCGGATCGGGCAGCCGGCGCGACCAGCGGTCGGAGCTCGCGGCCGGCGGCGACAGCACGATCTGGCCCTTCAGCTCCTCTTTGGTCGCCTCGGTCGCCGGGCGTAGATCGCCCAGCTCGACGCCAAGCTGCCGGTAGAGGTTGCAAAGGTTCTCCAGCGCGCCATGGATGTAGATCGGCCGGTCGTAACCGGCCCGCCGCAGCAGCATGATGACGCGTTGGCATTTGCCCAAGGCGTAGACGCCGATCAGATGGGCGCGGTCGGGAAACAGGGCCTGGGAGCGCAGGACCTTGTCGATCTCCTCATCGTCGGGCGGGTGGCGAAAGACAGGCAGGCCGAACGTGGCCTCGGTGATGAAGACGTCACAGGTCACGACCTCGAACGGATCGCAGGTCAGGTCGAAGCGACGCTTATAGTCGCCGGAGACGACGACCCGACAGCCGCGCCACTCCACCACCGCCTGGGCGCTGCCCAGCACATGGCCCGCCGGCGCCAGCCATAGCCGGACACCGTCGATCTCGATCGGCGCACCATAGTCCAGCGCCTGGGCGGCGCCGGCCCCGTCGCCATAGCGGGCACGCATGATCGCCAAAGTGCCCGGCGTCGCCAGCACATGCTTGTTGCCGGGGCGGGCATGGTCGGCATGGCCGTGGGTGACGACCGCGCGGTCGACCGGCCGGGTGGGATCGATGAAGAACTTGCCGGGCGCGACATACAGGCCTTGAGGCGTGACGCGGACCCAGCTTTCGGGTTTGGGGACGGACATTCAGGCGATATGTGATGCCCACACCGTCATTGCGAGGAGCGCAGCGACGAAGCAATCCAGAGCCTTACCGATCGGTGCACGGCTAACGACTCTGGATTGCTTCGCTACGCTCGCAATGACGACAGTGCGGTTGCTCACCATCTCAGATCGTAATCCCGCGCCCGCTGCTTCACCTCGCGTTCCCGCGCCGCCTTGTCGACCGTGCCCAAGCCCAGGCTCGCCAGATCGGCCGGCGAAACGACCTTGCTCTCGACCGCCGGCCTGGGCGCCCCTGGGCTGCTATCCGCAATGGCGGCCCAGCGCAGGAACAGCATGCCTTCGGACAGGCCTTCGGTGTCGATCCAGTTCTCCAGGCCCGGATCGGTCTGGGCGATGACGACCGTGAAGCTGCCGTCCGGGTTCTTCTTGACCTGGTCCAGATTGCGGCTGGACAGGTGATGGACCGGGTCCATCGTCGTGCCCCAGAGGTTGCTGACCGGAACGGTCACGTATTTCGCCGTGCCGGGATGAATGGTCAGCACCAGCGCCTGATCTTTTTCGAGCTGGAAGTGGCCCAGCGAATAGGCCTGGGTGACCAGCATGCCGTCGGTCGCCTTGATCTCGGGTTGGACAAAGACATTGGCCGGCCTGGCCAGGATGCGGCCGTGCCCTTTCACCGTCTCGGCGAAATAGCGTTTGACCTTGGTCAGCACCTTCTCAAGCTTCTGCTCGTGGGTCAGCGGCGGTCCGTCGGGCGGGCCGGCGATGCGCTCTACGGTGAGTTTGTTGGGCCGCTGGTGCGCCCAGTCGCTCAGCGTGTCGCGGATGGTCATGTAATTGGCGTCGGGCTTGGTCTGGATGTGGTTGGACTGCCCGGCCGCCGGATCGGGACCCACCGTGATCGTAAAGCGTCCGTCGGCATCGAGCTTGAGATCGCTGCCCGACAGGTTGCCGGCGGTGATCCAGGCGTCACTCAGCACGGAGAAGTCGTTGACCACCGGCCGAACCGTGGTCGCCCCGTCCTTGGGCGCCCGGCCGCGGATCAGATAGGTCGAGACGCCGTCCATCGGGATGACGCGATAGACACTGTCGGGATTCTCGTCGATGCCCTTGGGCGCGAGCGTGTAGGTGCCGTGCACCGTCCGGCCAGGACGGCCGACGAAGGTGATGTGCGGGCGCAGCGGATCGTCGTTGAGGCCGTTCAGCGCGGCGAAATAGGTGATCTCAGCCGCCGCCTGCTTGAAATGCGCCCGTGTCTCCGGCGTCGGGTTGGGTATGAGCGAGAGAAGGTCGCGCTCCCCCTGCTCCCGCGCTGCGACCACGGCGGGGTCGGAGAGGAACTTCTGCGCCTCCAACTCGAGGCTGTCCTCGACCGAGACGAGTTTGGATGCGTCGAGGACGGGATCGGGAACCGGCGCGGCAAAGATCGATGCCGCTGGAAGTGCGAGTGCGAGCGCCAATCCGATGAAGCGAGCCATGGCGTCCTCCCATGAGTTTTCGTTCCCTCATGGGTATCATGGCGGCGGGCCTTCGCATCCCCCATTTCACGCCAATGGCCGGGCCATGACGTGAAATGGGGTGCGGATTGATCAGGCGGCGGCCTTGAGCGCCGCGTCGGCGATCAGCGGGTCCTCCAGCGTGACCGAGACCGAGAAGACGATCGCGGCGATGCGGATCGCATCCTGGATCGCTTCCTTCGACACGCCGGCCTTCAGCAGCACGTCCTCATGCGCCTCGATGCAGCGGCCGCAGCCATTAACGGCGGAAACCGCCAACGACCACAGCTCGAAATCGGTCTTCTCGACACCCGGATTGGCGATGACGTTCATACGCAAGCGCGCCGGCATCGACAGGAAGTCCGGGTTCTTCGACAGGTGGGTGAAGCGGTAATAGATGTTATTCATCGCCATGATCGCGGCGGCCGAGCGCGCGGCGGTCTTCGCCTGCTCGGTCAGATACTCCGACGCGGCGGCGTCGACGGCGCGCACAACATCCTGGTTGCGCGATGCAATGGCGGTGGCGAGCACAGCGCCCCAGAGCTGCTGCGGGGTCAGGCTGGTAATGGAGGGAATGCTGCCGAGATTGAGGCGCAAATCCTTGGCATAGTCCGGCAGGCGGGCTTTCAGGTCGTCGAGTGACATGGGGATTCCTTTTTGGAGACGTTAGAAGCCCCGTCGGCGTTCGTCAGGAGCACTTAATTTAGATAGATTCTAATTCGCAAAATCAATAGGGCAGCTCCATGTCATTGTGGGGCGGAGTGCGCAAGCATCTGCTCGGCCGCGCTTGCGCCGACGAGCGCTCCATGGCGACCGGGAGCAAGGGCCAGAGACGCGCGGAACTCACGCAGCGCCTGATCCGGCTGGCCGACGCTAAGCAGAAGCTCGCCCAACTGTTCGCGGGCCGGGACGATGGGTCCAGGCGTGACGGGTAGCTTCTCCACCGCATCTTCCTCATCGGCAGCCCAGCGCAGGCTGATGACAGCCGTAGCGGCTTCGCCCCTGGCGACCATGCGCCACGCCTGGGCTTCCTGAAGCATCGCATCGACCTGTGTGATCCAATAGGCGTTGGCTTTTGCCCGAAGGTCGTTCAGGCATGCCTGAAGCTTGTCGATATCGGCATCCGGCGCGCTGGGGACCTGGGCACGGCTGCGGCCGAGCGCGCGCGCCCAATAGACGATCGCCGCGACCTGTGGCGGCGATCCGGGCAGCGGCTGCAATCGCGCGGCCCCTTCCCAGTCGCGGCTTTCGACGGCCAGACGGGCCGGCATCGCCGTCGCCGCGTACCCCATCTTGAACTCCGACGCCCGCAGGCCGTCCATCGACCCTATCGCGGCGACGGTCCGCGCCGCGTCATCATGGCGACCGACCTGCAGATAGGCGTAGGTCAGGTAGTCCATCGCATGCAGTTCTTCGCCGAAATCGCCCTGGGCATGGGCGGCCGTCCGCGCGGCTTCGTTCGAGGCGATCGATTCGTCCCACAATCCGAGGCGGGTGAAGATGTGCGATGGCATGTGGAGGGCGTGCGGCGCAGACGGCGCGATCTTGGAATAGGCCCGGGCGGCCTCCAGGCCGCGCGGCGCCAGTTCGGCGCTGTCATAGGCATGGATCAGATAGTGCGCCAGGCCGGGATGCTGCGGCTGCCGCCGATAGATAGGCTCGAGAATGTCGGCGGCGCGCTTCTGGTTGGCATGTGTCTTGTCGGTCGGTGGGGCCGTCGCGATCAGGGCCAAGGCGTAGAAAATCTGCGCCTCGGCGTCGTCCGGGTTGCTCCGGGCGACCTCCGCCATGGCCAGGGCGTATCGCTGCGCCCGGGTGCCGGGCGGCACCTGTTCCGCGTCGCGGTAATACACCGCCAGGGCGTCGATGAAGCCACGCTCGCGCGCCGAGCCGCCTGGACCGGCCATTGCGATCTGCGCCGCGCCTTCGCGCAGTGCATCGCCTGATGGCGGATCCCAGAGCTGATGATAGTGGGTCATCGCCATGCCCCAATGCGCCATGGCGCAGCCCGGGTCCCTTGCGGAGACGTCCTGGAATGCACGCTCGGATGCGGCATAGGCGAATGAATGAAGCAGAGCGATCGCCCTGTCGAACGCAGGCTTCACCGCCGCATCGCAGGACGTTGGGAATGTCACCGCGCCAAGCTTTTCCGGCGCGGGATGATCGTGGTGATGCTCTTCTTCCCCGACCGCGATCGGGCCTGCGAGCATCAGCGCTATCGTAAAAGCTGACAACCACTTCACTGCAGCCTCCCTGAAGCCGCCTGCCCCTGATGAAGTGGAAGGCCCCGTCAATCCGTCAAGAGCGAAGGCCTTTCAGGTGAAATTCGGCGACCGTGAGCGGGCCGATTGCGCAGCACCCTCTGCTTCCGGCCGCCTCGCACGCTCGTCCTGCACCAATCGTGCGCGGACCTGCTCGAGGATCGACAGTGTCTGGAGAACGCCTTGCAACGGCAAAGCGACGACCAGCTCGGAGACCGACTGCACCTCACTGTCCGATCCGCCGGGGTTTGCCGGCTGAAGCCGATGAAACTCGAGGCGTGCCACACCATTGAGGATCGTGACCTCCTTGAGGCCGTCACAGAAATAGCTGTTCATCCACGTCCTCGGGCTCAGGGCTCACGCATGCTTTCGTCGATCACGCGGGTGATCGGGTTCAGGATGTATCCGAGCATCGAGCGGCGACCAACCTTGATGTCGGCGACAAGCCTCAGACCCGGTCGCAGGACCGAGGCGTCCGGCAGATTGCGGAATTTGGTTTCCGTAACCTCGACCCGGCCGCGATAATGGATCGTGCTCTGCCGCTGCTGGGTCCTGAGGCCCGGCGAGTTCATATTTTCGGCCGTCTCGCGTGCATTGCCATCGGGCAGCACGTCGGGCGTCAGGCTGCGTAGCACACCATAGGCGAGCCCGTATTGCTGCCATGGCAGCGCCTCGAACTTCAGCGTGACGCGATCGCCGACATGCAGGCGCGCCACGTCGCGCGTGTCGACCTGTACCTCGGCGATCAGCGGCGCGGCGGTCGGCACCAGCCGCATCAGCGTCTCGGCCTCACGTACGACCGAGCCGGCCGGCCGGTCCGCCATCTCGAGCACGATGGCATCCGCCGGGGCGCGCAGCACCGACAGGTCTTCGCGCCGGCTGACCTTCGACCGGCGCGCCGCGGCGGCGTCGCGGTCGGCGCGGGTCTGGGCCAGCTCTTCCGCCAGCTTGCGCCGCCATTCATGGACAAAAGCATCGCGTTCGGCCTCGGCCTCGGCGATCTGCTCGGCCAGTTTCCGCTGCTCGCCGAGATTGGTGTCGAGCCTGCCTTTGGCGTCGACCAGCCGCTGGGTCGCCTCGAGCTGCTTCAGCTTCGAGCCCCAGCCATTATTGACCAGGGTCTTGTACATCTGCTCCTGCTGGCCGACGAGGCCGATCTGCTCGCCAAGACCCTTCGCCTCGATCTTATGGGCGGCGAGGTCGGCGGAGTATTGCCCCGCCTTGCGCTCCGAGCTGTCGAGCTTGGCGGCATATTCCTGCTGGCGCTTGCGGAAGATATCGCGCTGGGTCAGCTCCTCGGCATTGGGGGTCGCCGGATCGTAGGCCCGGCCCGCGAGCTCGACATCCAGGCGATCATAGGCGGCCTGCAGGGACCTGAGCTTTGAGGTCAGTTCGGCCGCGTCGGCATCGGTGAAAGTCGGGTCCAGCGTCGCCAGCACCGTGCCGGCCGTGACCTTGTCGCCCGGCCTGACAGTGACCGAGCGGATGATCGACGTATCCAGCGGCTGGACCACGATCTGGGAATCGCTGGTAATGATCTGGCCGTTGGCGGCGATTATGATGTCGACCCGGGCGAGCGCCAGCCCGGCCAGTGCCGTCAGGACCATCCCGACCATCAGCCACAGGACCAGGCGCTGCCTGGGCGCCGCGGCCAGCACGCTTTGAAAATCGTAATCGATCACGGCCCGCGGCGCCGGCAGCGCCGTGGCGCCGGGCGCGAGACCGAGGGAGCGCGATGCGCCGATCTCGGTCATTGAAAGATCCTCGCCTGCTGGCTCCACAGCTGATTGTACGGCAGGCAGCCGCGCAGCAGCGCCTCATGGCTGCCGATCTGGGCGATCCGCCCCTGCTCGACGACGATGATGGCATGCGCGCGGGCGACGAAGGACAGGCGGTGGCTGATGATCACGGTCGTGCGTCCGCGCGCGATGGCGGCCAGATGCTGCTGGATGATGGCTTCGCTTTCGGCGTCGAGCGCGCTGGTCGCCTCGTCGAAGATCAGCACTGGGGGATCGTGGATCAGCGCCCGGGCGATGGCCAGCCGCTGCCGCTGCCCGCCCGACAGGTTGGTGGCGCCCTCGTCGAGCATGGTCGAATAGCCGTGCGGCAGACGCTGGATGAATTCATGCGCCCCGGCGAGTTGCGCGACCGCCACGACCTCGTCCAGTGAGGCGGCCGGCTTGGTCATCGCGATATTCTCCCGCACGGTCGCGCGGAACAGGAAGTTCTCCTGCAGCACGACGCCGATCTGGGAGCGCAGATGGGCGAGATCGAATTCCTTCAGGTCCTGCCCGTCGATCTTGATCAGCCCGGCCTGCGGCAGGTGCACGCCCTGGAGCAGCCGGGTGACCGTCGTCTTGCCCGATCCGCTGCGGCCGACGATGCCGACCACCTGGCCGGGTTCGATCGTGAAGGAAATGTCCTTGAGCGCCGGCGTCGCCGAGCCTGGATAGTGGAAGGTCACATCCTCGAACTCGAGATGCCCGCGGATAGGAGGGGCAAGCTGGCCGGTGCTGGATTCGGGCTTGGTCTGCATCAGCTGCGCCAGCAATTTCAACGACAGCACGGCGCGCTGATAGTCCTGCATCAGGGTCGAGGCGTGGATCAGCGGCTGGGCCAGCCGCATTCCCATCATGTTGAAGGCGACTAGGGCGCCGACAGTCATCTGGTCGTTGAGCACGAAGAATACGCCCACCGCGCCGACGCCGACGCTCATCCCGCGTTCGAGGCTGGATATCAGGCTGCGCGCCCGGGCGGCGGTATGGTCGAGCGACAGCATCTTGGTCGCCGCCTCGTCGGTATAGCGGCGCCAACGCCGCATCAGCCGCGGCTCCAGCGCCAGTGTCTTGATCGTGGCGATACCGTTCAAAAGCTCGAACTGGAACGCCTTGCGGCGCCCCTCGATCTCGTTGACGTCGTTCAGCTTGAGCCTGAACTCGCGCGACATCACCGCCAGCGTGACAAAGGCGGCGGCCGAGACCGCCAGCACGATCAGGGTCAGCTGCCAGGAATAGATCAGCAGTACCGGCAGGAAGATCGCCACGCCCAGCGCATCGAGGAAGGTGTTGAAGAGCCGGCTGGCGAGAAATTCGCGGACATTGTTCGCCTCCTGCAGCTTGTAGGCGACCGCGCCGGACGGGTTGGCGTGGAAATAATCGATCGGCAGCCGCAGCAGATGGCCGATCGTGTCGTTGGTCACGACATGGTCCAGCTTGCGGGTGACGAAGGACAGCAGGTAGTTCCGCAGGTAATTGAAGCCGCCGTCGAACAGGATCATCAGCACGACGCCTGCGGTGATCGTGTACAGCGTGGCGAAAGCCTGGTTCGGCACCACCTTGTCGACCAGCAGCTGGAAGAAGATCGGCACCGACAGAGCGAGCAGATGCATCGCCAGCGCGGCGACGACGATGTCGCGCATCAGCCGCCGCTCAGCAAACAGCTTTGATGTGAACCAGGAAAAGCCGAAGGCGGTGTCGTCCTTGCCGGGCGGCCGCGGCGTCATCACCAGTGCCACGCCGTCCCAGGCCTTCTCGAGGTCGGCGCGCGGCAGGAAGAACACCTCGCCGTCGAGGTGGAGCGGGTCGGAAACCGCGACCTCCTCGACCTCGTCGCGCCGCACGCCCATCAGGACGACGACATTGCCGTTCCGCAGGACCAGCAGCAGCGGGTGGGCGAAGGGCCGGGTGCACAAGGCAGTCCAGTCGAGACGGGCGCGGTGGGCGGCAAGCCCGAACTCCCCGGCCACCTCGACCAGGCCCGATAGGGGCATCGTGTCGGTTTCGATCAGATTGCGACGGCGGACCGCGCCGATTTCAGCATAGACGCCGTTCTGCACGCCGAGCCGGAACAGGCAGGAGAGCGCCGTTCCGCTCGATACGGCGCCGCCGATCGACGCGTCATCGAGCTCGGCCGTGCCATCCCCGCCCCATTGCCGCACGGTCCATGACCATAGGCGCGCGAGATATTCCCGCCGGTCGGCAAAAAGCCCCGCGGCGGACCGTCGTGATGCTGAAATCATGTCCATCTGGTTCGCGCCGGGAGCTTCAGCCGCTCTGCTATGTCCTGATGCCGCAACCTACGGAATTCCGGCGAGTGGAGCAAACGATTATGCAAGAAGATCAAAGGATAATGCCCAGAGCGATAAAGTGTTTATCGGCTTTGCGCCGCCTGCTGTAGTGTCCACCGTTATCTGCTGCATGGAACCGATTGCTTGAGCATGTTCGTCGCAAATCGCCGTACGGAACGGCAAAATGCTTTCGCCCTGGCGGAAGACAGTCCAGACGCCGGCGGCTGGGCGCAGGAGGCCGAGCGTTGCCGCAAGGCGCTGAAGCGGAACGGCCGGGATGCCCGCCTCCAGATCCGCTACGGCATCGCGCTCAAGGCACTGAACGACCTGCGTTCGGCGGAGATCGCCTTTCGCGGCGCGATCGCCATCGACCCCGCGATCGCCGAGGCGCATGAGCGGCTCGGCGACCTGCTGAACAGCGAAAACCGGACCGAGGAAGCGGCCACATCCTTCAGGCGCGCCCTGGCATTGGACGGATCGCTCCTATCGCCAGCGCGAACCCTTGCCGACCTCGACAAGCAGCGTGCCTTAAAGGCAACGACCGAAGCCGATGACGAGGACGCCAGCGGAGAGGACGGGAAGGACGAGCCCCGCAAACAGCTCATCGAAAGGTCCGGCCTGTTCGACGAAGCCTGGTATCTCGAGCGCCATCCCGAGGTCGCGGAAGCCGAGATGCCGGCCCTGGACCATTATCTCGCATTCGGATGGGCGGAGGGACTGGAACCCGGACCGCGCACCGACATGGCGGCGTATCTGGCCCGCCATCCCGAAGTGGAGGCCGCGCAGAGCAATCCGCTGCTGCATTTCATCATCGCCGGCGCAGGCCAGGGATGGTCATGTCTGACGCGCTTCTATGAGCGGGAGCTCATTCAGGGCTCGGCCCTGTTCGATGCTGCCTGGTACCAGGCGAACAATCCCGACATCGCCGGCGCGGATCCTCTCGACCACTATATCGGTACCGGCGCCGCCGAGGGCCGCGCCCCCGGTCCGCTGTTCGACGCGCGCGACTATCTGCAGCGCAATCCGCGGGTAGCCGCCGCGCGGGGAAATCCGCTGTTGCACTACATCGTCTGGGGCGCCCGGCGCGGCCGGTCGGTGCGCAGCGTCCACCGCAAGGCCGAGACGGCCTTCATCGCAGAATCGGGCTATTTCGACCGGCGGGCCTACCGCGCCGCCTATCGCGACGTGGCGACGGGCGATCTCGATCCTCTGGACCACTATATCGCCCAGGGCGCCGCCGAGGGACGTTCGCCGGGGCCGCGCTTCGATGCCGCCGGCTATCTGGTGCGCACGCCGGACGCCGCAGCCGCGGGCGCCAACCCGCTTCTGAACCTCCTCCTTGCCGAGGCCATCCACTGCCCGATCCGGCTGCCGGATCGGAGCGACGAAAAATCCATCATCGTCCGGTCGGGGCTGTTCGATCCCGACTGGTACCACGCGCGCCGGCCCGACGCGGGCGCGCTCTATGCCGACCCGCTCGACCATTATCTCGATTGCCCGGCTGGCGAGGCTTCCCCCCCCGGCGCCGCGTTCGACACGCGCGATTACATTGCGCGCTATCCCGAAATCGCCCTGGCCGGGTTCGAGCCGCTGCTGCATTACATCGTCCTGGGCAGTGCCGAGCACAGGATGATCTTCGGCATCGAACGCAGCCGCGACCGGGCCGTCATCGCGGCCTCGACGCTGTTCGATGCCGATTGGTACCGCCACACCTACAGCGACGTCGCCGCGGCAGGGCTCGATCCGATCGATCATTATATCGAACGTGGCGCCCGCCAGGGACGCGTGCCCGGCCCGCATTTCGATGCCGGCGACTATATCGAAAGGAACGCGGACGTGCGCGCGGCGAACGCCAATCCGCTGCTGCACTATCTCGCGGTGGGCAAGCCGGAGGGGCGTCTCATCCGCTCGCTCCGCCGCCGGCGGCGCAGAGCGCTGCGCGTCTGGGCGGGCTGGCCCGCGGGGCCGGATTGAACGGGGCCCGGACTGAACGGGTTACACGCCGCGGGGGCCGGCAAAGACGCGATAGACCCGGGCCAGGATGCGCACCACGCGCCTGACGACCTTCTCGGTCCGGCCACCATACCCATATTCCCCCGACAATGACGGGAAACCGCCGAGATAGTCGGGATCGATGGCGCTTCTCTTATCCAGGAAATACTGCAAGGCATCGGGCTGATGCACGGGGCGTGCCGGGGCGTCGGGCATCTTCCCGTCCAGGGTCGCCTTGAGCGCGGCCGTCAGGCGCTCGGGCCGGTGCTTCTCATCGAAATACGCGCGCGCCAGGGCTGCATGCCGCTGCAGCGTCTCGGGCGCGAGGGCTTTCAGGTGGTCGGCCAGCTCGTCGGGATGCCGCCAGACCAGGGCCTCGGAATAGACTTCGTTGGTGTCGGAGAAGAAGACCGTCCGGTAGTTGGAGTGGACCAGCAGCGGTAGGCCGGCGCCCATCGCCTCTACTGTCGCCCGTCCGCCGCCGAGCGGAAACGACCCGAGATAGGCGTCAACCCGGTGGCTGACCAGAGCCGAAGCCAGGTTCCTGACATAGGGCAGATGCACGAAGCGGTTTCGCGGCACGCCGGCCCGGGCGAGCCCTGCCGCGATCCCTTGCAGCATGGTCTTGGGCAATGCCCCGATATGGATATGCATCCCGCGCGTGGTGCGCAGCACCAGCGGCACGATGTCCGCGTAGGAGACGTTGTAGGCGACCGATTCGATGAAATGCGACGCGTCGAACTTCTCCATTCCGCCCGACGTCGCCGTCGTCAGATAGCCGCGGCTCATGAACGGCCGGTCGAGCCGGTGCTTGTCGACCGAGGCGGTCAGCGGCCAGAAGACGTTGCCGGCAAGCCCTTCCTGCTCCCGGCAGCGGTAGAAGGACTTGGCATTGAAATCGACGTGAAGCGCGTGCGGCGCATGCACGCCGAGCGCCAGCGAGTGGTCGCAATTGTGGTAATAGATCAACTGCCCCGCGACTTCGGGCTGCGCGGCGGCAATGCAGAGCGGATCGAAATGGTGCTGCAATATATAGGTCCGCACCGGCCTTAAGGCAGCCAGCCGCGTCTTCAGCCATTCAAGCCGCATCGCCAGATTGCCGGCAGGTGCGATCTCCGCCGAGGCGGCCCTGAGCGCGGGCAGCCCCAGCAGGTGGCGCGGCCGCAGCTCATGGAACGTATTGCTCACCAGCACGACCGCCTTTGCCGCCGGATCGGCGCTCCTCAGATCCTGGACGACCCGGCTGTGCCCGCCGGTCTTGGCAAGGGCGGTCACCAGAAAGACGATCAGCTCGGGATCGCGCGCCGCCGGCGCGGCCACGGGCGACTGGCGGCCGAGCTCCAGGCACAGCCGGTCCAGCTGGGGGGAGGAGAAGACCTCCGCATGGCTGGTCTGGCGTGAAATGACACCGAGAACGAACTCGGCGATCATCTCCAGCGCACCGGCGACGTCGCCCTGATCGGCGCGCTGCCGCGCGGCCCGGCAAAAATCCTCGACGCTGCGATACATCTAGAGCCACACCCGGATCGCTGACCGGCGGTCTGCATACGGACGGGATTCTACATACGGAACTGGCATCTCAGCAGCTTTTCGTGCCGGAAAGCGCCAGGAACTCCGCATAGTCGTGAATATAGTCGCTGGCATCGAACGGCAGGGATGCCAGGACGGCCAGGGTCGCCGTCGGCGTCGCCTGGCGGATTTCGCGCCAGACGACGGGGGTGATCAGCAGCCCGTCGGTCGGCGTCTCGAGCCGCACTACCCGCCGCCGCTCCCCGTCATCGACCAGGATCTCATACATGCCGGACATGGCGACCAGCAGCTGTTCCAGCTTCCGATGCGCGTGCCCGCCCCGGACGGTGCCGACGGTCCCACCATGCAGCCAATAGGCGCGGCGGGGAACGAAAGGGAGATCGTCCCCCGAATCGGCCACGGACAAAACCCCGCGCTCGTCCGCAACGGAACGGATTTTAATCAATCTGGTTCGATTCCGCTGGGGCGCTACCAGTATTGTGTCTTGGCGCATTGCCCTTGCCGGTGTTTGCGGCCGATGAAACACTAGATCGCCATCCATACGATTGGCCGCACCAGCATCATACTTCATTATTTCCTCGCCGATATAGGGAGTATCCGGGGAAGTGCGGGCCAGATATTTCGTTTTCCTGCCAGTCATTTACTAATGTGTGCGCCGCTGGTGTGACAAGGTTTTCTCTCGCGGC
>Ga0268266_10000357_pt1 | contig 70858 bp, 60 predicted proteins | sample KBSS13metaG_FD_190356 | JGI IMG/M metagenome (GOLD analysis project Ga0268266, IMG submission 190356) | Switchgrass rhizosphere microbial communities from Kellogg Biological Station, Michigan, USA - KBS S1-3 metaG (SPAdes) (version 2) | ecosystem: Host-associated > Plants > Roots > Rhizosphere...
ATATCCAGCGGTCGAGGAATCGTAGGGCGGCCTCTTGTCGAACAGGTTTCGGATATTCAGCGAGAACTGCTCAGCGCCTACATATCCGTCCTCGAAATCGTAGGTCAAGTTCAGGTCGAAGGTGGTATTGGGCGAGACCCGGTCGCCACCACTGCTGGGATTCAGCGCCGAGTTGAGGATGACCGCATTGTCAGGCGAATTCCAGTTCTGGTAGCCGCCTGTGTAGTTCATGAACAGCTGGGCGCCGAAGTCTTGGTAGTTCCAGCCGAGATTGCCGCGCATCTGGAACCCGATCGAGCCGTGCGCGCCCGACTTGTTCAGAACGCTGAAGGGCACGCCGTCCGGGCCATTCGACTGCACATAGTGGGTAAACTTGCTGATCGCATCGCCGATGGAGAACGTGCCCCAATTGTCGGTCGGCAGGATGTACTCGAAGTCGGTATCGATGCCCTGGGCGTCAAGATTCAGCAAGCCGTCATTCTGCTGAACATAGATATAGCTCGTGCATGGCGGCACCGCGCCCACCAGGGGCAGGTTGCCGGTGATGGCCTTGATCTGGGCCGGTGTGGCGCAGCTCGGATACAGGGTCATCAGGTGCGACAGCGAAGCGCTGGTGGTGACTGTGGCGAAGGGGGCGCCCTGCGAACCGCCCTTGAACTTGGCGTTCCACAAGGTGAAGTTCCACTTGAAGCCTTCCAGCCAGCTGGGCGTGTAATCAAAGCCGACCGTCCAGCCGCGGCCGTGACTCGGGCCCTGGTTGGGATTGGAGTTGACCGCCTGAATGCCGTTCAGAGCAGCGATACTGCAGCTCACGGAAGCCGCGGTGCAGCCCGGGATGCCCAGCTGGGTCACTAGCGGGAACAGCGCGACCGGCAATGAGGCATTCTGTGTGGTGGAGGTGTAGTTGGTGTTATTCCAGGTGCCGTCGCCGCCGATTTCATCTTGCGGCGGCGCCACGAAGGAGGTCGACCAGTCGGTGCGCAGCTTCAGGTCGTCAAACACCCGCCAGTCGAAGGCGATCTTGGGATTGGTGGTGTTGCCGAAGTCGCTGTAGTGGTCCAAGCGCCCCGACACGTCCATGGTCAGCTCCTGCACCAGGGGGATGCCCTGATCCCGCCCGATCAGCGGGATATTGGCTTCCGCATAGGCGGACTGGACGTCGCGCGAGAAATGCCATTGGCGATAGACCGCCGAGTTGGAGGTCGGGCCAGCGCCCTGCCCCTGGGCGAGATATTCATACAGGCTGGTGCGGTTCGCCTCGCCGCCGATCGCGAGCTTGACGGGACCAGCAGGCATCTGGAACAGCGTGCCCTGGGCCTGCAGACGTGCCTGGGACATGCCGCTGACGAGATGGGAATTCTGCGAGTCATCTCTCAAGCCCGCGATTACCGCCGCCGAGGTGCGGTTGCTGGACGCCGGGTTCCATACATCCAGTGCGTTGGCCGCGGTCACGGGAAGCTGGTTGTAGACAATGTTGGTGTTGGGAATGACCTGGGTGGTGCTGCCGCCGGTATTTGCCGTCCCGTTCAACGCCAGGGTAGCGGCGGACGCATTCAGCCCGCCGTTGAAGCCGACGGCGCTGTCGTCGCGGCCCGCCAACGCCAGAAGGTCGATGGTCCAGTCCCCGAACATCTTGTATTCAAGATTGACGTCGCCATAGACCGTTTGGTCGGCTGAGAAGCTGTAGGCGCCCGGTCCCAGCAATGCGTTGGAGTCCCAGCGGATGGTTTCGCTGGTTGCCGTGCCGGTATAGCCGGCTGGCAGCGTATAATAGGGGTTGGCTTGGGCCCCGGCCCCGAATGCCGTCGCGGTCAGGACACCGCGCGACCTGCGGCCTCTCACATCACGGGTGGCATAGAGCAGATCGGCGTCCAGTTTCCACCTGTCACCGAAGTTCTGCTCCAGCTTCATCATCGCATTGTTGCGGGTGGTCTTGGGAATCAGGTCGGCATACTTCCAGTCCGAACACAGGAAGTTGTTCTGGGTATTGGTGAGCCCGCTCGTCGCCGACGCATTGAGGAAGATCAAGCTCTGACCGGCCGGCTGCAGCGATGCGGCATCGCAGTTCAGGCTGGCGCGGTTCTTGGCGAGTGGGGTAACGCCGGTATGGTCGGGATAGGTAAAGGGACGGGCGGTATTTGCGAGCGCGCCCTGGCGGGTGAAGCTGTAAGCGAACAGAGCGCTGCCCGTATCCCAGGTCGAGCCGGTCAGGAAACCGAGATTGACGTCCTGTTTGCCATCCGCGAAGCCAGCGCTTCCGGTAATCTGGACGCCTTCGAAGCGCTTGCGGGTGATGAAGTTGACCACGCCGGCAATCGCGTCAGAGCCGTACACCGCCGACACGCCGTCGGCCAGCACTTCCACGCGCTCGAGCATGTTGATCGGCAGCATGTTGGGATCGACGAAGGAATGGTTGGTGCCGGACGTCGGCGCGCGGTGGCCGTCGATCAGGGTCAGGGTCGAGGTCGAGGCGCTCTGACCGAGCTGATGGATCAGCGCCTGCTGCGCGCCTTGGCCCGTCGTGCCACCATCCACCTGGCCCATGCCCATCAGCTGGGGCACGCTGGACAGGATGCCGGTCACGCTGGTCGCGCCCGTCGCCTTAATGTCCTCCGCGGTGACCGTAGTCACGCTTGAGCCCACCGGCGCGGTGCCACGGATGCTGGTACCAGTAACGGTGACCTGTTCGACCGGCGCCGCAGCAGCCTGGTTGCCGGGCTGCGCTACCGCCGGCGCAACCCACGCGGAGGAAGCCGCAATCGCGAGCACGGAAGCGGTGACATAGAAACGATTGGACCGACGAGCCATAAGTATCCCCTCTGGTAGTATGGGCGGCATTTTTCAGTTTCCCGTGCCGCTATTATGAAGAGCCCATACCGTCATTGCGCTGTTGCACAGTCAATTCGCGCTAGGCAGGACGTTTCAATAGGTGAAACGAGCTCACCCAACGGGCAGCAAGGCTCTCCGGTGCCACACTGACGCGATTGGGCGGCACCCTCGCGTGACATTTCGACTTGAGAATTAGTCAGTATGCTGTTCAACGCATCTCATCTGGTGAGATACTCCGCCGCAGGCTGCAGGAGCGTGATGCGGGACCGAGCAATTCCGCAGGCATTAATTCGGCGGACGTTCGACCCAATCGAACGGCAGGTGTATGGAACGCCGGCGGCACATTGCGTGCGGCGCGCAGGCTCTTCTAGATTTTCCCAACTAATAAGTATGCGGCCAGTCGAATGGCCCGCCGAGGCCCCGCGACCCCAAACTTACAGGCGTAAACATGAAAATAATTACACAGTCCCTTCTCTGTGCCGCCCTGATGTTGGGCTCCGGCCCGGCCTTCGCTGCCGGCAAATATATCGCTTATGTCGGCACTTATACGGGTGGACCGGGTGGCAGTAAGGGAATCTATGGTCTGCAGGCCGACGGCAAAGGCCACTTCAAAACCTTGGGCCTGCAGGCCGAGGTTGCCGACCCCTCGTTCCTGGCAACCGATTCAACCCATCATTTTCTGTATGCGGCCACCGAAAGAGGCAGGCCCTCGGGCTTTCTCAACAGCTACGCCATCGATCCGGCGACGGGGGCACTGCGCTTCCTCAATCGGGTGCCCTCAAACGGCACGTCCACAGCGCATCTGACGGTGGATCAAACGAAACACTGGCTGCTGGTAGCCAATTACGGCAGTGGCAGCGTCGCGTCCTTCGCGCTGAAACCGGACGGCAGCATCGGGGAAATGGTCGATTTCCATCAACATTCGGGCTCCAGCGTGAATCCGCACCGCCAGATGGGACCGCACCCGCATGAAGCGGTGATGTCGCCCGACAACCGCTTCCTGCTTGTGCCCGACCTGGGGCTGGACAAGGTATTCGTCTATGCTCTGGACAGCACCACCGGCAAGCTGACATTGGCCAGCACCACGGACACCAGGCCGGGATTCGGCCCACGCCATATGCTGTTCGGCAAAGGCGGCAAGTTCGTCTATGTGCTGGGCGAGATGTCCTCGGCGGTGGCGGCGATGTCGTATGACAAGAAAACCGGCAAGCTGACCTTGCTGGAGAATATCGACACCATCCCGCCCCAGCTCACCGTTGAGAACAACTCCGCCGAGCTCGCGCTGAGCAACGATGGACAGTTCCTCTACGCCACCAACCGCGGCCATGACAGCGTCACGGTTTTCAAGGTGAATGCCACGAACGGCAAGTTGACGAATGTGCAGAACATCCCCACCAAGGGACGCATTCCACGCGGCATGTCACTGGACCCGGACGGCTCGCACCTGCTGACCGGCAACCAGGACAGCAGCACCGTCACGGTTTTCGACCGGAATCAAAGCACGGGCCGTCTTTCGGAGGGCGCAATGCTGGATGTGCCGTCACCCGTCTGCATCCTCTTCGTGCCGCTTGATGGCGCGCAGTGAAGCGCTGACTTTGCGGGAGACTGCAACTATCGAGATTGCAAAGTTTGGTAGCGCTGGGGCGGACAGCTCCAACGTTTTACCCGGCCAGTTAACAGCCCCCTGGTAGCTGGCCGATTTTTTTTGCTGATACCAACCGGCATTACATGAATCCGTTCTAGATCGTGCCCAGCCCCTGCAGGCGGCCGGTGGAATCGCCGTGGCGTTCCATCTTGGTTTCCATCCGGTCCATCAGCGACAGCCACAAGTTCGTCATCGGCGTGCCTTCCGCGAATTTGACGTAACGGCCCGGATCGAGCGTGCCGCAACCCTTGCCAGCCAGTACCGTAAGGCAGTTGTCGTGGTCATGCCGGGCGGCGAAGCCGTTGCCGTTGCCCAACAGCACCATGGCATTGTCCAGCATGGTCTTGTGGCCCTCCTTCACCGACTTCATCTTGTCGAGGTAATAGGCGAAGTTTTCGGCCATGTAGGTATCGATCTTCACCACTTTGGCGATCTTGGCGGGATCGCCGGCATGGTGGGTCAGGCCGTGATGTTCTTCGGGAATGCCGATCTCGTTGTAGGTGCGCCGGCTCTGTTCCACGCCCAGCATGAAGGTCGAGATCCGGGTGGCGTCCATCTGGAACGCCAGGATCTGCAGATCCGACATCAGGCGGAAATGTTCCTTGAAGGTGTCGGGCACACGCGTGGGCCGCACCACGCCCTTGGGCAATTTGAGATTGGACGGCGGCGCGTCGAGACGGTGCTCGATCTCGCGAATGCCGGTCAGATATTCATCCACGCGATGGCGGTCATTCTGGCCAAGCTGGGTGTTGATCTGGGTCAGGCTGTCCCTGGTGTAGTCCAGAATGGAGCGATTGTAGGTCTCCTGCTGATCGCGCGATTCCCCGGCATGGTCCGAAGCCTGGGCGCCGCCAAACAGGCGGTCGAACACGACACGGGGATTGACCTCCTTGATTGCCGGGGTCTTAGCGTCCTTCCAGGAGACATTGTTGGAATAGATGCAGGCATAGCCGGGATCGCAGCCGCCTTCCATCCGGCCATAGTCCAGCCCGAGCTCCAGCGACGGAAAGCGGGTGCGCTCGCCGATCTTGTTGGCCATAACCTGATCGAAGGAGATGGCGCACTGGATGTCATCGGACGCAGTCTTCTTGATGCGCACGCCCGTGCCGTAACAGCCGATCGCCTTGGCGTGATCGCCTGCCGCGTCATAGAGCGCCATCGGCACCGCAAGATTGCCCAGCAGCAGGAAATCCTTCTGATGGCGCTTCAGCGGCTCCATCGAAAGGCCGGTCATGTCGTAATCGGCGCCGTCAGTTTTCGGATACCAGTGATCGGATTCCAGTCCGTTAGGATAATAGAGCAGCGCAAACCGGTTTTTTGGCATCGCATTGGCGGTGCGGGCGGCTGCCTCGGCCGAACCGATCAGGCTTTCCGGAATCATCGCGTCCAGGAACGGCAGGGCGATGGCGACCGAGCCGGCGCCTCTCAGCAGGGCGCGGCGGTTCAGCGACGGGCGCTTGATCATCATGGACTGCTTGCTCCTGTAGAAAGGCTGACAGGCTTCAGGCCGGGATTGGGCTTGATTTCGGGCTTGGCGTCGGCGGCGTTGACGGCTCCGCCCCGGGCATTCTCGAACGGAAAGCTCTTCACCACATTCAGAATGACGCTGTTGAACGTGTCGCCCTCGGCGCCGACGCGTGCGACGATATCTTCGATCGCCGGTCGGTCTGTGCCCCGGATGCCACGCCCCAGCGCATAGGAGAGAACCTTGCGGACCACGGCGTGGCGGAAATCGTTCCGGCGAGTCTCCAGCACCTTGTGGAATTCGGCCGGGTTGGTGAATTTGTGGCCGTTGATTTCGCCCGAGACATCCAACGGAATGCCATTCTCTTGGGCACGCCAGGCGCCGTTGCCGGCATAATTCTCCAGCGCAAAGCCATAAGGCTCCATGCGGGCGTGACAGCCGGCGCAGACCGGATTGGTGCGGTGCTGTTCGAAAACCTGGCGGGTGGTGCCGGTTAGCGGATGATTGTCATCGACCTTGAGGGGTGGCACGTCCGGTGGCGGCGGCGGAATTTTCTGGTTGAAGAGATTTTCCAATATGTACTTGCCGCGCACCACCGGTGATGTCCGAAGGCCCGTGCCCAGCGGCTTGGAGGTCACGGTCAGGATCGAAGCCTGGGTGATCAGGCCGAAGCGCTGCTTCGGATCGAGTTGCACCTTCTGGAAATCGTCGCCGGTGACACCCGGTATGCCGTAAAATTTGGCCAACCGCTCATCGACAAAGCTGTAATCGGCATCCAGCAAGTCGGTGATGGGCCGGTTGTTGGTGACGATATAGTTGAAGAAATGCTCGGTCTCGCCCCGCATCGAGGCTGCCATCGCCTTGTCGACATTCGGCGTCTGGTCGAGGCCGCGTATCTCCAACCACTGGCCCATGAAGTCTTTGGTCAGCGAGATCGCCTTCGGATCCTTCAGCATCCGCGCCACTTCGGCGTCCAGATTTGCGCGCAAGGTACCGGCCTTGGCCTGGGCAAACAGCGCCTCGTCCGGCATCGTGCTCCAGAGGAAATAGGAAAGCCGCGAGGCGAGCTGATATTCGGTGAGCGGATAGACCTTGCCGTTGCCGTCGGGATGCGGGTCCTGCTCCAACCGGAACAGGAAGTTGGGTGACAGCAGCGCGGCGCGGATGGCGAGGCCCGTGGCCTTGTCCTGGGATTCGCCGTCATTGGCGAAGGACTGGGCGGCAAATTTCATGACCCCGTCCACCTCGGCTTTGGTCACGGGACGCCGCCAGGCACGCGGCAGGAACGCCTCGATGTTGAGCCGCACCAGCCCCTGCCAGTTGCCGAAATCACCCTTGCCGGCTTTGGAAGGCGCGTTCAGGGGATTGGGCGCCGCCAAATTGCTGTCTTTGGCGTCTTTCTTGGGAGCAAAGGCCAGCGCGACCGATTTCTGCGCCGCATCGAGATAGTGCTCAATCAGCACCGGCGAGACCACCAAGGTGTCACTGTTGTTGTCGAAGCCGTCGCCGCGTTCGTCCGCGGGGAAGTCGGCGGTGGGATTGTAATCGTGCGGCAGATAAAGCAGCTCGCGAATGGTGTTGGCATATTCGCGGTTGTTGAGGCGGTGTACGATCATCGGTCCCGGATCAGGCGCGCCGTCGATGGTGAGCATGTCATTCTTGATCCAGTCGACCAGCAGCTTGCGGTCGCCGTCGCTGGGACGGTTCTTCACGATCGCGGGTGGCATCAGGCCGCCGCCGACCATGGTCGAAACCTTGTCCCAGAACTCGTCGTTGGTGGCCATGCGGCTGCGGGCATCATCCTCATCCTTGAACTTGAGCATGATGTCGCCCTTGGGTTGGGCGCCCGAATGACAACCGACGCAGTATTTGTTGAACACCGGCGCGATATCGGTATCGAATTTGGCATGACCCGCCGGGACATCGGTCTGGGCATCGGCCGATGTGGCGGGCAGACTCCACAGCACCGCAGCCGGCAAAAGACAGGCTGTCAAAGCCAGCAATGCGGCCTTGCGGTTCATGGCGGCGCCTCCCCAGCGCAATCTATTTGTCTGAGTTTATTTGTATAACATTTTGAAGACCTTAGCAACCGCTGTGGGTGCAAGCGGTTACAGGGATTTTAGGGTCAACCGCACACGGGCCGCGCCACGAAACAGGTCGATTTCCCGGTACTTATCGGCAGCGCCTGGCGTTAATCGCCGCCCGCCGCGACGATCATGTCGGCGCCGTCCAGAGCAATCTGCATCGCGTCCTTGCGATCGGCTACGCCCAAGCCGGATTTCAGCTTTTCGACCGCTTCCTGGAATTTGGCCTTCTTGCCCGGATCCGCTGTGTCGGGAATCACGCCGTTTCCAGAAGCCGCGCAGGGGTTTGGGGCAGCGGCATCAAAGCCTTCGCCTTTCGGGCCGACCAGGCAGTTGATGGCGCTCTGCATACGCTGGTGAACATCTTCGATCTTGAGGAGATTGCGCGACCCCGAACGCGCCGTCATCTGGGCGGCGCTGAGTTCGACAGGAAGATCGACGGCGTAAGCAGCCAGTGGAAGAAGAACCATCATACCGGCAAGAAGAACAGCTTTTGTCATCCGACCCTCACGCTGGGCGCCCACTAAAGCTCGATTAGCAAACTGTCAGACAATTGCCAACCGCGGATATGTCTGACTTCAGCAATAAGCCGTTGATAACACATGGCATAATTGGGACCTTTTGCCGAAACGCAGTCCAGCCAGGTGTTATCCAATTTCGATATGGATCGTTGACCGGCGAAGCGGCAGGCAAACGGTGTGACGATGACCTTGCGACTTCATTTTGCGTTGAATTCGAAAAGCACGGATGGGAATCGGGAGTGATCGGTCGCTGAGACCTATCAAAAGGTGGCTACGCCATTCGTGTGGAGATGGACCGTATAGAGCGTTGTCGTGCCGCAGATGAAGAGCTGGTGGCGCTTACGCCCGCCAAAGCAGACGTTAGAAGCAATTTCCGGAACAAGAACTTTTCCGATCAGTGTGCCGTCCGGATCGAAGCATTGGACGCCTTCCGCGCTGCTGGTCCAAAGACGGCCTGTCACGTCGACACGAAAGCCATCAAACAGGCCTGCGGTGCTGTCCGCAAAAACCTTGCTTTTGCTCAGGCTGCCGTCCTCCCGCACGTCAAAAACCCGGATATGAGCCGGAAAATCCTTTCCGTGCGACCGTCCGGTGTCGGCGATATAGAGCTTTTTTTCGTCCGGTGAAAAGGCAAGACCATTGGGCTTTACGAAATCGTCGGCGACGACGCGCATGGCCCCGGTCTTCGCATCCACCCGGTAAACATGGGAGGCGCCGATCTCACTTTCCGCCCGTTCGCCTTCATAGTCCGAATCGATTCCATAGGTTGGATCGGTGAACCAGATCGAGCCATCCGATTTCACGATGACGTCGTTGGGGCTGTTCAGGCGCTTGCCCTCGTGGCGATCCGCAACACAGGTGATACTGCCGTCATGCTCCGTGCGGCTGACCCGTCGGCCGCCATGTTCGCATGTCACCAGACGGCCTTGCCGATCGACCGTGTTGCCATTCGAATAGCCCGACGGGCTTCTGAAAACAGATACTTCGCCATTGCACTCGTCGTAACGCAGCATCCGGTTGTTGGGAATATCCGACCAGACAAGATAACGCCCGGCGGGAAAATAGGCCGGCCCCTCTGCCCAACGGCAACCGGTATAGAGGCGATGCAAATGGGCCGCAGGGCTGAAGAGTTGCTCAAACCGCTCATCCAGAATCTCGAATACAGACGTCATCGTTATGGTCCTTTTAATGCGGAAAGAAACAGCTCGGCTTATTGCGCTTCCAATAGTTCGATGGCCTCGTGGCTGGGACCTTCGATCATCACGGCTCGCGTGGCGGCAATGCGGTACGGCTCCTTAAGGAAAATGACGCCTTCCCGCTTCAATTTTCCAATCCAGGCATCAAGATCACTGACATCGAGACTGATATGATCCATCAGATGACCAAGGGTCGGGCCTAGCGGTTTGCCGGTCTGGTTCACGTACCAGTTCATCGCCACATCGTCGAAGCGAACACCCCCGGTGGGGAAACGGTAGGTCCCCTTCGCATCCAGTGAGGGCCATGACGGTTCGACACCACGTGCCGCCTTGCAATTTTCCTTTGTTATGGTCGTTGCCGCTCCACGGCGGGGCGCAGCTTCCAGATGGGTGACATACCAGAGCTGGGCGCAAAGCGGATCATCCTGCCACATGTGAACATGATCGAAACGTTCGGGCGCATTGCCGGTGAATTCGACAATGGCGCGGTCAGGACCGGAAATATAGCCGTTACCGGAAATCCGGCTGGGCTCAAGATGCTGCGCGACAGCGTCGGCGATCTGCGCGCGGGTTCGGCCGGGTACGCCCGGCGGATAAGGATAGGTGTCACTGCTGATGCCGACATAGCCGCCATGGTCGTCGGTATAGAAGGGCACCAACAGGTTCTGGGCGCGGGAAACCTCCAGCGCCTTCCGGGAATCCAGAACATTCCAGCCGAAATGCCAATAGGCCGTGATCTCGGGATCGCTCGGCGGCGGGGCAGCGACCCTCTGAAATATGATCAGGACGTTGGTCGGCGACTTCAACGCCGGTATTCCTTCCCAGCTTGTTCGGGCTGTGGAAGGAAACTCCTTCAGGTAAAATGCAATCGCGGCCTCGGGATCGACGGAGTTGAGCGCCAGGTGATGGAAATGGGGTGGCGGCAGCATGGTCTGGCCTGCCGCACCTGACAGAGGCAGCCATAGCAACGCTGCCAGGAAAAAATGTTTTGCCTTCACCGTGCTCAACGGAATTCCCTGACAATCCGCTCAGCGAACATGTTCGAACGCCGAAAGACTACTTCACCCTGCTTTATCCCTACTGGCTGATCTGCTCCAGTTCCTGACCCGGCGGGATCTTTCGAAGAAATAATGTTCCCCAGAGTCCTAACGGGAGAATGACAGCGACCACCAGCCAAAGGATATCTGGCGTAGAGGTTGCGCTAAGCAAAGTCCACAACAGGGTTCCGACCAGGAAGCCTACGATTTGCACGGCGGAGAGAAAGCCCACCGCTGTGCCGCGAATTCTCGTGGGAAAGCTCTCGCCCTGATAGGCATAGCCAGCCCCAGACCAAGTGCCGTTCGTGGCCTGATAAAGGAAAAAATACACCACGCACACCGCCCAGATGGCGTGAACGTACAAAAAAGCCAAACTCAGGGGAGCAACCAATATTCCGGTGCCGATCAAAACCGCCCGCCGCCCAAATCGTTCACCAAGCAAGCCACCCAGAACGTAGAAAAAGAACCCTATGCCGCCGGAGATCAGGAGCAATTCGCTCGCCTGATCCGGGCTGAATGATTTGAAGTTGGTCAACCAGTAAGTGATATAGAAATTCGTCGGCACAATCGCAGCACCGTAGAAAATCCAGATGATCGATAGCAGGACGAGCTGGCGGCGCACGCCTCCGGAACTGCTGAAAAGTTGTCCCAGGGTAACACGATCAAGCTCTTCCACCGCAACCGCATGGTGCTCGAGAAGCGCGTCCAGGCGCACTTTATCGCCGGAACGATGTGCCGTGCGCACTTCCTGAAGATGAGAGAAGCGTTCAGACTCGCGAATGAATATTCGCCCAAGTATGACGACAATCAGCGGAAGGACGCCCAGCAAAAAGACGAAACGCCACCCGAAATGTCCAAAAGCCAGGTAGACGGCAGATGCAAGGGAGACGCCAAGAGGCCACCCACCCTGAACAATCGAATATAGAAAGCCGCGCCTATAAGCCGGCACCTGCTCGCTAACGATGGTGATGGAGACCGCCACCTCGGAATACGCAAAACCTGTCGCCAATGCCCTGACCAGACACAGCTGCCAGAATTCAGTCACAAAATAGGTCAACCCCGTAAAAATCGCGCTGCCAGCCAGGCAAAACATCCACATCCGGCGGCGGCCCAAAGTGTCCATGCCGTAGCCCGCAAAAAGTGTGATGCAGAATTGTGCGCCGAAGACGCAGAAGCCCAAAAATCCCAGGCCCGCCTGGCTGATATTCAGGTCTTTGGCTATTGCAGGCAGCGCCAGTACGAGAAGATTCACATCATAGGATGCGAGTGACCAGCCGGCCAACGCCACTGCAACCAAGTAAATGGAATACCGGTCAAGTCCACGGCTTTGCGTTGCTGTCATTTTATGTATGGGCTTTCAAACGGCTGCGCAGTGCGGCAATGCGGTCCTGCCAGGTCTGGCTGTCCAGAACGGACCTGTTGACGATCGCTCCGGATGGAGCATGACCGTCGCGATACTCCAGGACTGCCTGAATATCGAGCTCTCCCATATGGGAGAAGCATTGATCGGTCCAGCACAGGGCATGCGGCGTCAGGATCACATTGTCCAGCGCAAGAATGGGATCATCAAGGGCGGGCGGCTCCTGCTCCAGCACGTCGAGGCCGGCGCCCGCGATCCGGCGCTCCTGCAGCACCTTGACAAGCGCTTGCTGGTCGACGATCGGGCCACGCGCCGTATTGATCAGATAGCTGGCGGGTTTCATCAGCGCCAGCCTTTGCGCATTGACAATGTGTTTGGTGGCGTCCGACAGGGGGCAGCTGATCGAAAGGACGTCGGAGCGGCGAAACAGGTCGTCGATACCCACCAGTTCAACGCCGATCTCGGCCATCAGTGCGGTGTTCGCGAACGGATCATGCGCGATAAGTTTCATGTCGAAGGGTTTGACCAGGCGCAAGGCCTCGGCGCCGATATTTCCGACACCCAGAGAGCCGAAGGTCCGACCGACAAGCCCGACACCCATATGGGCGCCGCGTTGCGAAAATCCCGCCGCTCCTGCCCGTGTCAGCCTTTCCTTGAGCGGCAGTTTTCCCGTCAGCGCCAGCATCAGGGTGACGATCGACACGGCGACCGGCCGGCGCACCGATTCCGGCGTGATGACCAGCGCAATGCCCGCCTCGGTGCAGGCCTGCACATCAACGGTGTCATATCCAACGCCAAAGCGGGCGATAACACCCAGCCGCCCGCTCTTCGGCACGCTGCCCCGATCGAAGCGATGCGCCAGAAGAATGAGGGCGTCGATGGTTTCCAGCTGCCTGGCGCTCAGCACGCTTTCGGATTCCAGAAACACCGTTTCGACACGGGCATCCTGCATCAGCGGCGCAAGATCGAAATCGCGGAATGTCGGCGATCCGTCCGCGTTGCGGAAATCAGCCGAAAGCCCGACCCGGAATTTTTCTGCCATCGTGACGCCCCTGATGATCCCAAAGCCAAGGCGCGCATCCCCACAACGGTCAGATCGCACCGACGGCCCGTCCGCTAGTCAGCCGCTCTTTTGGAGGCGATATTCGCACCGGAAAAAGCGAGCCCGCATCGTGTGACGGATTTTTTGAGACACAAACCCTCGCTCGCCCTGCTGAAAACAAGGAAATGCTCGGTCTTGCGATGCGCGTCAAAGGCCGCCTTGTCGGTATAGATTTCATAGAGCAGCACGCGGTCGCCCTCGCCCTCCGGTTCCAGGACATCGAATTGCAGGCATCCCGGCTCGTTCCTGACCGAAGCGTCCGCGTTGGCGTCGATGAGAGCGCGAAACTCCGACCGTGCACCTGGTTTGAGGTGAAATTCTACGACAACCACAAAAAGCATTGGCCCCGACCCTTACCCCCGCGTTTGTTGCTATGCGGCATTTTCATGCGGCGCGGATTTCCCGCCATGTTGCCGAAACTGCTGAATTCGAGCAAGTATTGGCGAAAGGCTCGCACAAGCGTCCAAATCAGAACGAGCCGCAGGGCAATGGGGAACGTCCATGAGAAAAAACCAGGTGAAGTCCGATCTGGGGGCAGGCAAGCATGCTTTCGGCACCATGGTCTTCGAGTTCTTTACCCCCGGCATGCCGCAAATTGCCAAGACGGCGGGAGCGGAGTTCGTCCTGTTCGATATGGAGCACTCAGGGGTAACCATTGAAACGCTTAAGGGCCAATTCGCGGCTTGCCGGGGCATCGGAATCACGCCCATGGTCCGGGTCCCCGCGCTGCAGTACCACTTCATCGCGCGCTGCCTCGACATGGGTGCCATGGGCATCATGGTCCCGATGATTGAGTCGGCGGCCCAGGCGCGGGAGTTCGTCTCGGCGACCCGCTATCCGCCCGCGGGCCGGCGCGGGGCGGCATTCGCTATGGCGCATGATGATTATGCGGGAGGTCCAGTACCCGAAAAGATAGCGGCGGCGAATGAACGCACGCTCACCATCGCGCTTGTCGAGACTGCGGCCGGCGTTGCGGTCGTGGACGAAATCGCCGCCGTGGACGGGATCGATGTGATCTGGCTGGGCCACTTCGATCTGACGAATTTCATGGGCATACCGGGCCAATTTGAGCACCCGGACTATTTGAGAGCGGTCGATACCATCGTTGCGGCTGCCAAACGGCACGGCAAGGTTGCGGGTTTCATGGCGGCCGATGACGTTTGGGCGCGCGACTATCTGGCGAAGGGATTCCGCATCATCGCATACGGCGTGGACCATCTTCTTCTTCAGCGGGGTCTTAGCCAAGGGCTCTCCCGCATGCGCGAGATTGTGGGCTAGGCGCCAGACCCGTTCCGCCGCATTGAACTCGCGAAGGAACCGCGGGTTCACACCACCATGCGCACGAAAGCAACGCTCAATGGCATCAAGGCCACAATGGACGCGTGATTGGGTTCGCTCGTGTCGAGCCATTGCGGGTCGTGAATTGCAGCCTGAAAACTATCGGCATCCAGGGACCGGGTTTCCGCGGCATGAGGAAGGCGGACGTGGGAGACATCAGTTCCAAGGTTCGCAATCATGAGGCGAATGCCCGAACGATCCTGTGAAGCCACACCCACGATCCCGTTTTCCGCCGAACGCATGCGCAATCTTGGCGCACCGCCCATTGTGGACATGAACCGCACCACGTGAAATAGCGGGCGCACCATATCGGCGCCTTCATAGAGCGGCTGCATCCAGGCCTCGGGTCTGTGGATGACACCAAACGGCCCGACGAATGCCGACAATGCCATGGACGACACACCGTGCCCTTCCGTGGCCGCCACCGCACCGACGGCCCAGGCGGCGGCAAACAGGCCGCGCTGCCTGGGATCGGCGCCGGCCATGGCGATCCGGTTTTGCTGGGGATTTTCAACGACGCCGGAGCCATAAGGATTGGATCGCATGCCGATTGCGATAAGGCCCAACCGGTAATCCCGCTCCCGGGCCAGCGCACGCCCGCTTTTGAAAACATGAGCAAGGCCTTCCAGGCTCTCCATGACAGAGCAATCGTCTGCGGCATGAGTAACCGCCGTTGAGCCGTGTCCGATGTAATCGCACATGGCAGCAGGGCGGCAGCGGTTCAACTCCGTGAAATATGTCAGAACCCCTCCCCCGATCTGCGCGCCCGGAAAGGATGCGCGGACATGCTTCCACAGATCCTGGGGTGTCGGGCCCGCCGGCCACGGACCGGAGGGTTGATAGCTGTGAAGATAGCGCTCCGGCAGCGCCAAGACACGCGCGACAGGAGGGGCTGTTTTTTTGCAAGCGGCCGCGACGTGTGCGAGCGCCGCGTGCGGCTCGTCGCTGTCAGGAATGACGATTTCAAGTTCGATTTCGGCGTGGCTGGCGGCAATGATCGCCTTTGCGTTCTCGCACAGCATGGGTGCGGTTTGCGACGTAACCCGTAATTGCAGAATGGCCGGACTCAGCAAGCGGTAAAGCCGAGACGCATCACCCTCGGGGATCGTCCCTTCTTCCATCGCCACCGCCGAGTGCGGAACATTTTCGGCACCGCCTTTCAATTCCAGGACGGTGGGCCTTGATGCATTTGCAGCCAGTGGTCTTCGGGACGCAGCCCCCCGGACTCGGATCTGAATTTCCTGACGTTGTATGTCTCCGGCGAGCAATCGGTACGGCCTGGGCAGTGACAATGGCCGGCAATAGGTCTTGAAGGAGGCGTCGCTCCAATTGCGCTGGTCCTCCATTTCAAAAACCTCGCCCTGGAACAGGATCTCCGTCTCGATTCCGCTGACCGAATGCCGCAGACCAGCTATGTCGCTTGCGACCTGGTCCGGTGAAATCAACAGGGGAAATTGCGACGCGGTATCCGAACCGTCCGGATGGATGACCCGTAGGGGTGTTCCGGCGACATCCCGCAAGGGATGAAGCAAGGTAAAGCCCGCCCGGTTGGTGATAACATCACTGCAGGCCGACATCTCTGCCGTCGCAACGAAGGTCCCGTCCGAGCTTCCCCTGAAAACGAGAGTGACACGCAGCGCGCCATCCGCCACCAGCCGCACCTGGGTAACTTCAAACGTGTCGGGCGTGCTTGTGACACTTTCATCGGTCAGCACCGAGATATGGGTAGCCCAATTGGCGTCTCGGATAGGACATGCGATGCCGCGAACGACTTCAATCCCGTGCCAGCAAAGATGACGAATGCCGCCGTCAGATAGATTCAGTGTTAGGGGCCCGGCGGCAAATTCGCGCGTCGCCTGAGACGCTTCAGCGGTGCCAAAATAAGCCAGATTTTCGTGCGGTTGAGCCATCACGTTTGCGCCGTAAGCGGACTACAGAGATTTCAAAGTCGTCACCTCTTTAATCCGAAGGCATAGATTTTCCCATCCCAGGTGCAGACGTAAACCTGGCCACCGGCAACCACAGGTTCGTTGAAATGCGTAAAGCTGGTGATCAGCTTCTCACTCGAATACAGCTCCCGTCCGGTTTCCGCGTCGAGCGCATACAGAACCGCATTGGGATTGAGGCCGGGTGGCGCCTTTATCGTCCCACGGGACTCATCAGACGTTTTGCCGCTAAGAAGCACATAAACCACGCCATTGGCTACCGTGGGCGGTTCTGGTGCATGCATCTCACGCGAGATCCACATCGGCATCAGCACTGGTTTGCCCGTTGTTGCATCTTTGCGAACCTCAAACGCCATAGTGCTGCCCTGATCTGCAGGTCCGTAAGACTGCTGAAACTTCGGGGCGTCTTTGGCCGGCGGCCCCAGCATGGGTGCATACAACCAGCGTCGTCCCTCTGAATCCTGCGCGGTCGTGATCCCCCAGATTCCGCGGTCGTGAAGCTTGGCCTCATCATTGCCCCAGCGCGGTGAGGTGTAGAGCGGCGTGCGGTGGTCGGGTCCGCCCAGATTGTTGACATCCAGCAGGTAGATTACGGATTCCTTGCCGACAACGGCCGCCAAGGTCGATTGGTCGAACGAGAAAACCACCGGATTGCCCGAGCCAAGGTCCAGATCCGTCTTGTTCAGATAGTCGGCGTTCGAAGGCGTGAAGGAGTCCTGCAGCCGGAAGTTTTTAGGCGTGACGGAAACGACGCTGTCACCGAATTTCCCGGCGCCTGGATCGTAAGGTCCATCGGCGGTCTGGGCCAGAATGCCCTTAGGGCTTCGCACCAGGCCGCCGCGCCCCCATGCCCCCGAGGTGATGCCGGTGTTGGTGTAATATTCGAGCGGATGGCGCACGGGATCCTTCAGGTCCAACGCCGTAAAGTGGGATTGCATGTTCAGGCAACCCCGGGCGGTGGGTGAATAAATCACGCCATCGATGAGATTGAGGCTCCAGTTGCGCGCGAAAGGATCCGTGAAATTTGTAGGCGGCATGCGTTCCGCTCCGTCAGCCACGCTAAAGCCGCGGAGCTTTCCATCATTCGTCGAGACATAAATGGTCCCCGCATCCTTATCGATCACGGGTGTGGCATTTTGCGAGTTGGGGCATCGGTAATCGCCCTGTTTCGGCTCCTTCAGGGGATTTGGGTTCGCCTTTTGCCACACGATTTTCCCGCTGGCCGCATCGATCGCAAACACGGTATTGTCACTGCCGACCACGAAAAGGCGCACAGCCGGCCCCCGCGGTGTATTCACCGTGGCAATCACGGGAGCGGTCATCGTCGAGAGAATGTAACCTTTCGGCGCGGTGGATATTTGCGCGATCCACTTCACTTCAAGCCGCGAGACATTGTCCTTGTTGAGGATTTTCTCATCCGGGTTCGAGCCTGTGCGTTGCGGATCGTGACCCCAGGTGAGCCATTCGGTGTCGGCATGTGCGAGACCGCAAACAAGGAGGAACATCGAGCCAAATAGCGCTCTGACGACTGGCTTTGAGATGAACCGAAGCGTACCCATGGTCTTCTCCTGTTCTTCTGCCGTCGCGCTTCAGCGCGCCGCGGCCCCGTCGAGGGGCTCCAGCTTGATGATGGAGGCCTCGTGGGTGTTGCCGACCCAGAAGGCCGTACCCTGTGGCCGGTTCTGCACAAAGGTCCGGCGCAGGTTGGTGAAGCGCGGCAATAGATACTGCACGATATCGCCCGTAGCCGGGTTCAGTCTCAGGATGCGGTCGTCCCACTCGCCGCCCGTCCACGCCTCGCCACGGCTATCGACAGCCACGTCGTAAGGCCAGGCAAACGGGGTCGGCGGAGCCCACTCCTTGAACTGCTCGGTCTTGGGGTCGAACATGGCAATGCGGTCGCCGGCATTCTCGCCAAACCAAAGCCGGCCCTCGGCGTCCATCATTCCCCTGCGCGGCGCCGAGCGCGGGGTTGGCGTCTTCCACATCTGGATCTTACCGCTCTTGGCATCGATCCGGCCGATCTGGTCGCCGCCGAAGATGGTGAAATAGACATTGTTCTGGGTGTCCGAGATAACGTCGTAGAGGTTCGGCCGCGGGATATTCGGATAGGGGGCGAACACCTCTATCCCCTTGGTCTTCGGATCCAGCCGGAACACCCGGTAAGTGCCCGCATCCTGGAACCACACCTTGCCATCGACATTGGAGTGATCTGCCGCCACCTGGTTCACCTGCACGTCGGGCGTATTGAACTGCGCCGGCAAAGGATAGACTTCGAACTTCTCGGTCTTCTGGTCGAATTTCGATATGGCCGCCTGGAATTGCATCCCCAGCCATAGATTCTCGTCTTGGTCGAAGCGAAGGGCCAGGGTTCCTGTGGGCGCGCCCGGCTTGGCAAGAGGCACTTTATATTCGGTCACCTTGCCGTTTGCCGGGTCGAGCTTGCCCAGGATCTGGTCGCCGAAGTCGGCGTACCAGGCCATGCCCTTAGAATCGACAATCACGTCGTGCGGCTGGCGTGTCTTCGCCGGCAGGTCGTACTCCGTATAGATCACCTGTGTCGCCCGCCCCTTGGGCCGCGGCAGGGTCTTCAGCTCGTATTTCCAGTCCCCGGCACTGCGGTTGATGGTGGCGAGAAAATTCGCCAGCCGCCGCTGCGTCTCCATGTTCACGGGCGCATCGGCCGAGCGTATGGCAGGCAGGCGTTGCACCTTGAGCGGAAACGCAAGCTGGGGATAGCCCGCCATCCGCTGGATCACCTGCATGAACTGGTCGGCGGTGTGGGTCGAGCGGGCGATGCGCTCATAGGTGTGGCAGTGGGTGCAGCGGCGCGCCAGCTGCTTGTCTTCGTCGGCGCCCGGCCAGCTCATATACCACTCCGTATTGGAGAGCTGCGCCGCCAGGTCCTTGGTCTTGACCAGCTGAAGGTCGGCGGTCGTCGGCTGCGAGGCGGCGACCCGGATGGGCACAGGTTTGTCCAGGTCGAAGCCGGCCGCCTTGATGCTGACCGCATAGTCGCCCGCGGCCAGGCGGCCACTGGGGAAGCGGTAGCGGCCCTGGACGTCACTGACAACAGAGGTGGCGATGGTCGAGCCCGACTGCCGGACAGTGACGACCACGCCCTCCATCGGTGCGCCCGCCGAGGTGACGGTCCCGCTCAGTGCGTGGGCGGGGTTGCCCCCGTGCTGGGCCCCTGCAGTCGCGGCAACAAGGATGAGCGCCGCCGATACGATCCCAAGCCTCTTCCCGCGCATGCCTGCCCCCAATAATTGTCGTTGTTGGCAGGCGAATGTTCCCAGCCGTCGGGGCTGCCGTCAACTCAGCCCAAATCACCCGGAGACGGGGGTTTGGGGGACTATGGCCGGGAAATTCATTGCCGGCGCTTCGCGGTTGCGAGGAAGAACCCCCTATCTTAAAATCGCTTGGCCCTACAGTCTCCCAGCTGCGCAGCGTCCTGTACGCGGAGAGTGAGCGATGACCATAAAATTGGATATCAATGGTGCGAGCCACGAGGTCGACACCGATTCCTCCACACCATTGCTCTATGTCCTGCGAAACGATATCGGACTGCGCGGTCCGCATTTTGGATGCGGCCTGGGCCAATGTGGCGCATGTACGGTCATGATCGACGGTGCCGCAGTGCGCTCATGCACCATGCCGGTGTCCCAGGTACGCGGCCAAATCACCACGCTCGAAGGCCTTTCGAGAAACGGCAAGCTGGACCCATTGCAGCAAGCCTGGATCGATGAACAAGTGCCCATGTGCGGTTATTGCCAAAACGGGCAGATCATGACGGCCAAGGCGCTTCTCCAGCGCAATCCGAAGCCGACGGATGCCGACATTCGCGCGGCGATGGAAGGGGTCCTGTGCCGGTGCATGAGTTATTACCGGATTCAGGCGGCAATTAAGCGTGCCGCGGGTGTAACGGCCAAGCGGGAGACCGTTGAATGAGCCCAGCGCTACAGCTTCCCAGAGCGATTGAAGACGCGCTTTTGGGGAGTGCCCCCTCGACGTCGCGCCGGAACTTTCTCAAGGCGTCGGGCGCTCTGGCCTTAAGTCTAGGTTTCAACACATTGCCGAGCGACGGGGCTCTTGCCGCCGCTGGACCGGACACGGGCCCTTATGTCGATCCTGACTTTCGGCAGGTCGACACCTGGATCGTCATACATCCGAACAACACCGCAACGTTTTTTGTCGGCAAAACGGATGGCGGCCAGGGCACCGGCACCGCCTTCCGCCAGATGATGTGCGACGAGCTCGACATCCCATTCAACAAAACCAGCCTGATCATGGGACGGACCGACATCACGCCGGACCAGGGCGGCTCCGGCGGTTCGACCGCCGTTGAACGCGATAGTTGGCCAATGCGCAGGGTCGCCGCCGAAGCACGGCGGGTCTTGCTGGAACAGGCCGCCGAACATTTCGGCGTCCCGGTCGCAGAGCTCGAGGCAAGGGACGGGAGTGTAACCCTGAGGTCCGATCCCGCAAAATCAGTCACCTATGCCCAGCTTGTCGGCGGGAAACGATTCAACGTTGCGCTGACCGGGAAAGCTATCGACGCCACGACGGGACTGGCGCAAGTCAAACCTGTCGACAAGCTGCGCATTGTCGGCCATTCGCCACAACGCTATGACATACCGGCAAAAGTGGACGGGTCGCTGACCTGGGCCGTGGACATGAAGTTGCCCGGCATGGTTCATGCGCGCAACGTCAGGCCACCTGTCGCAGGTGCGGTGCTGCGCAGCATCGATGAATCATCGGTCGCGAACATTCCAGGTTTTGTCCGGGTCGTCAGTCGCGGCAACTATGTGGCGGTCGTTTGCGAACGCGAGGAGCAGGCGATCCGCGCGGCAAGGCAACTCAAAGTCAGTTGGCAACCGCCTGCGACCGCGCCCTTCCCTGCATCGGACCGGCTGTTCGACTATATGCGCGGCGCAACGCCGACATCACGGGGCGAAGCAAAAATCCAGGGCGACACGAGCGCAGGGCTCGCTGCCGCCGGCCTGGTTGTCGAGGCTGAATACGAGGTTCCTTTCCAGGGCCATACCGCCATCGGCCCGGCTCACGCATTGGCCGACCCGTCGGACAACCAGATGACGATCTACTCCAACGACATGAAGGCGTACGGCCTGCGCAATGGTGTAGCGCAATTTCTCAACATGCCGCGCGAGCGCGTGCGCGTCGTCTATATGGATGGGCCCCAGGTGTACGGCCGTACCGCGGCCGACGATGCCGGCTTCGAAGCTGCGTTTTTGGCGCACGAGCTTGCCCGCCCGGTCCGGCTGCAATGGATGCGGAACGAGGAGACCGGCTGGGACACAAAAGCACCGGCCTATGTGTTCAAGCTGCGCGGCGGCCTGGATGCACAAGGAAAATTGACGGCGCTCGAGTATGATGCCTGCGCCGTCGATTACAATCATATCGGCTATAACGAACCCGACACTGTCTTGATTGCGCAGCTCATCGGCCGGCGGCCGAAGTCGCCGGCCAAAGGTGCAGCAGAAATACCTTCCTCGATCTATGCCATTGCGAACCAGCGCATGACGACTCGTGTTGTCGGCCTGCCATTGACCTGGGAGACTCCGCTCCGGACGGGCAACTTGCGTGACCCCAATGGGCCTCAGGTGACGTTCGCCTTCGAGTCCTTCATTGATCAACTGGCAACGGCCGCCAAGGCGGATCCTGTTCAGTTTCGGCTCGACCTGCTCGCCGATAGTCTCGAGGATGACGCCTTTCGGCGTGCCCGCTCCCTTGCGGTTATTCGCGCCGCCGCCAAAGCCTATGGATGGGATACCCGCCCGTCGCCCAAAGGGCCAATGACACGGGATATGGCAGGCCAGGCGCGCCAAAAGTCGGATCAGATCCTGACGGGACGTGGCATCGCCTATACCTACCGGAATCGCACGATTGTGGCGGTAATCGCCGAAGTTGAAGTGAACCGCCAGACCGGCCGCGTTTGGGCAAAGCGCCTGGTTTGCGCCCATGACTGCGGGTTGGTGATCAACCCTGAAAGCTTGCGGCGAGTCATCGAATGCGGAATGTTGCACGGGTTGAGCCGGGCGCTATGGGAAGAGGTTCGCTTCGACAATGAGAAGGTCATAAGTGTTGATTGGTTGTCCCATCCGAGCCTCAGGCATTCCGATACGCCGGAAGCCATCGACATTGTGCTGGTCAACGGCGATCCTGACCCCAACCGAGCGGATTTGGCCCCGTTCGGCGCGGGCGAAGCCAGCCATAAGCCGCTGATTGCGGCAATCGCCAACGCCATCCACGATGCCACTGGCGTACGCATCCACCGCCCGCCGTTCCGCAAAGAGCATGTGCTGGAGGCACTGAAGGCGGCAAACGTTTGAGCTGCATCGGGAAGGTCAAACGGCGTCAGGAGATCAAGCCTTCGACCATTTCCCGGTCTTGATATCGAACTTCACCTTCCCTGCGGCGCGCATTCGCATCAGCAGGTCTTGTAGAGCGTCGGTGCTTTTGCTGCTTGGGTCGAGCCGCTGCTGTAGCGGATAGAGTGCGCTGGGTTTGACCAGCGCGGCCAGAACGTCTTCTTCTCTCATCATCTAAGATCTTCCATCCTTGACCACCCAGACAGCGACACAGGGTGTGGCCAACTCGGGGTGCCTCTGACTGCGACGACCATAGCAATCAAAAGCGCGGGAACGTCGAAAAACTACGTCGCTTGGATTCGGTTGATAAATTTGAACACGTGTGAACGGCGGCGGCGTGCAAGATGATGTCATGGGCGCTTCTCAAGCGTACCAGCAAGCCATTGTAATTTCATAGTTTTCTGGCTTCTGCCTTTCATGAGTACCAACAGAAATATCAGCAAATTGGTCGAACAGCGCTGAACCCGAGCGCGCTCTTGCGAGCGGATGAAATGGGAATTTCAGCGGGCTAGGCGTCCGGCATAGAGCGCAGAACCAAAAAGCGATCATGTCCGATAATTCCCCGCTATCGTTAGTCTGCAAGTTCAGCTCAGCCACCCAATTGTACCCAGTTGATCGCCCAAACCGGGTCCAGGTTATGCCGCGTGAAGACGAGGCATATGTCATGCACGCCCGTACGTGGCGCGATAGACACTGCCGGTAGCGCCGTGACCCCTGGGTTGGCGATGGCAGGACCAAGCGGCAATACCGCCACCTTCTCGCCATCGCAGGTGTTCAGATGGGCTTCCAACTCGCCCTCCGGCGTGGCGGGCGGCAGCATCACCGGAATATTGCGGTTGGAACTGTTGGGGCCACTGCGCGAGGTGGCGGGCAATTGGCCCACGCCCGCCGCGATGGACGTAACGTGGCTCAAGTCCACCTGCTCGTAGATCCAACAGGGGTTGCGCATATTCACCAGGAACACGGCGCGTGGCCCCTTCAGCGGCCCGTCATCCCGGATCGACATGGCGCCATTGCTGCACTGTTTCAGTTCATGGCTGTCGCGCCGCAGCAGCGAGGCCGTGGTGATGTCCTTGTCGGTCGATATGGTGATGGGGCGGCCCTCGAAGAAGGGCGCCGCCACAACGTGTGCCGGCAGCGCCAGACCGAGTGGCATCTTGTAGAGCGGCGAAGCCCCGGACGGCGCCGTGCCATCCAGCGTGTAGCGGATTTCGCCGAAGGCTGCCTGGTTGGCCAGAGTTACGCTGGCATGCCCTGGCAGACCCGGCCTCGCCATCACCTGTGCGGTGAAGGCGCTTTCCGCGTGCGGCAACCCTAGTTCGCGATAGCGCACAAGCTGCGCCGGCATGCGGGTGAGGAAATTGCCCCAATCATGGGTGGCCGCGGGCGACCACGCCACTTCGGCCAGCGCCGCGGCGCGCGGGAAGAAGGCGTAATCCGCTGTCTTCTCGTCCTCCACATATTCGGTCCACAGATTGGCCTGGATGCCGATGATATGCGCCTGCTCCTGCGGGGTGAGGGACGCCGGCGCCGGATCGAAGGCATAGACATCCTTCAGCGGCACCACCAGGCCACGGCCCGGCGGCTCGCCGGCCCCTTCGGCCTGGCGATTATCGAAATACAGCGTCGGTTGGGGCGACAGCACCGCGTCATGGCCCATCTTGGCGGCGGCGATGCCGCCGGCCACGCCGTGCCAGGATGTAATGGTCGCATCAGGCGGCACGCCGCCCTGCAGGATCTCGTCCCAGCCGATCAGGTGGCGGCCATGCGCCGCCAGGAATTTGCCGATCCGCGCCGTGAAATAGCCTTGCAGCGCATCTTCATCGGCGACGCCCAGGGCATGCATCCGCGCCTGTATTTTGGCCGAGGCCTTCCACTGATCCTTGATCGCTTCGTCACCGCCAACATGGATATAGGCGCTTGGGAACAGATCCATCACTTCGGTCAGGACATCCTCGAGGAAGCCGAAGGTGGAATCGTCCACATTGTAGAGATAGGGCAATACACCCCAGCCGGTGCCGGGCTGGCTGGGCGCGTCGCTGGTCGAGCCATATTGCGGATAGGCCGCGATCGCCGCCGTGGCGTGCCCGGGCATTTCGATTTCCGGAATGATGGTGATGTTGCGGTCCCTGGCATAGGCGACGATGTCGCGCACCTGGGCCTGGCTGTAGAAGCCGCCATACAGGCGGGGCTTGCCGGTGCCTGCATCAATATCCGCCGCTGCGGCCGCACCCGGCGGCACGCGCCAGGCGCCGACGCTGGTCAGCTTGGGGTATTTCCGGATCTCAAGCCGCCAGCCCTGATCGTCGGTCAAATGCCATTGCAGCACATTGAGTTTGTGCAGCGCCATCGCATCGATGAAATTGCGGATAAAGGCGGCGGATTGGAAATGGCGCGCCGAATCCAGCATCAGCCCGCGCATGGCGAAGCGCGGCGCATCAGCAATGTGCAGCCCCGGAACGTCGATTTTGCTGGCGGGGCCTTCACCCTGGGTCAGCAATTGCCACAGCGTCACTGAACCATAAAGAAGACCCGCCCGGCTGGACGCCGTGATGGCGATGCCATCGCCTGTGACATCCAGGCGATAGGCTTCAGGCTTCAGGCCCTTCGCATCCAGACGCAGGGTAATGGAGTGCGGCGCGGCTGAACTCCGTGGCGCCAGCTGCAGACCGCGGGAGTGCTTGACCAGCCCGGCAAGATAGTCCGCCACCCAGGCGCAGTCCTCAGCGCCTGACGCACAAACTAACGGCGTGCCATCGGTCACCACGAAATGACCGGGCGCGGGCGCGACGCTTTGCGGCTCCGGAATAAGCGACAGCGCCGGACGCGCCGCCGTCCCTTGATCCATGCTGCCGGTCCGGCAGCCCAGGAACAAAAGCGGCACCGTCAGAAGAAGCGCCGTTGCCAATCGCTGCATGATCATGCCCCCGCCAAACACCCGCCTTCGCACGGGCACGGTAGTACCCGCCAACCGGGGCGGTTGCGATATGGAATGAAAGATTGCCGGTTCAGGCCATGATTTCGGATACCGGCTTGTTCGTGAGGTTGGATTGGGTGCCCCAATGATCGATCGAAAGGCCCATCAGTTGCTGCACAGTCAAGCCAACGCGGGTGACGGTTTCGCTGTTGCCTGCGATGTGGAAGCCCGTCTTCATCTTGCCATTGGCGGAGCCGGCCAGGATCATGGGAATGCCGTCCACCGCATGCAGCTTGGCGAAGCTTGTGTCGGTGTAAGCCAGAACCAGGCTGTGATCGAGCAGAGTGCCGTCGCCTTCCTTCACCTCGTCCAGCGCCGCCAGCAAAGAGGCGAAGCCTTCCATGCTGTAGGTGCTGAATTTCGAGGTTACCGGCTGGTAGCCGAGCGTCCCATCCACGGGCTCTTCATGGGTGGCCTGATGGAAAGGCTGGGAGTCGCCAGGCATGTAGATGGTCGAGGCCGGCTCGGAGAAAGCCATGTTGAACACGCGCGTCTGGTTGGTGGCGAGGCCGATGGCGAGCAGCTTGGATATAACCGGCGTTACCTTTCGCAGCACCGGTACCGACTTGCTGACCGGCATATCTTCCGGCGCGCCGGGAATCGAAACCTGGGCGATCATCTCCGGGCGCTGCAGCTCGACCGCCATGGCCTGCTCCAACTCGCGCACCGAAGTGAAATACTGCTCAAGCCGCGCCTTGTCGGTGGCGCCGATATTCTGCATCAGCTGCTTGCGGTCGTCCGCGACCACCGACAGAACGCTCTGTTGCAGCATCACCTGCGGATCGGGCTTCCAGTCGCCCTTGGACGGATCCTGGAATCCGGGTCCGAACAACCGGGTGTACAGGCCAAGCGGCGAGGTTTCCGGCGGATTGGCATTGCTGCCGCCCAGGCTGGAATAGCTTTCGCGTTTGTTACCGCAGCAGGATACTTCGATGGACTTGAAACGTGTGCCATGGCCGATGGCATCGGCGATGGTCTGGTCGATGGTCTGGGCCTCGAAGATGGTATCGTTATTGGGCGCGATGCCAGTGGTGATGGCGGCAACGCCGGTCCAGTGCTGGATGTTGGTTCTGCTGTCCACATAGGCGCGATAGCCGCTCATCAGGTTCATCTTCCCCTTGAACGGCTTCAGTGAGGCAAGCTGGGGCGTGTCTTCGTAGTTGGCGCCGGTGCTTTTGGGCAGGAACAGCGACTTGGTGAGGCCGCAGCCCCAGAAGAAAGTGCCGAAGCGGGTCGGGATCGGCCTGCCGGTGGCCGCCAGCGCCCGGCCATTGCCGTCCAGGAAACAATCGAGGAAGGGCAGCGCCACTGCGGCGGCGGAGCCCTGGAACATGCCACGAAGAAGAGTTCTGCGATTATGAGCCATGGCGATCTTTCCGGTCAGTGCGCAACATCGTTCATTGCGGTCTTGGTCTTCTGGGGCTCCAGCGGCGGCGCGCTGAAGAATTGTGGGCTGTTGGCCAGCGATTTGAGCAACACCGGCAGGCGGTAACCGCCCGCCGTGAAGCTGTCCAGCGGCGCGCGCACCAGGGCGGTACTGACCCGCTCGGTGCTGGCGCCGACGCTATAGGCATACATTTTGCGCGCGAAACAGGCGGCGACCTTGGGATTGTCATGCAACACCCGGCCCAGGCCCGTTGCCCCCACAAAATTCTGGCCCTGCAGCGTCGCCGACACGTCTATGGGATTGTTGTTGTCCAGCAACCGCCGCGCCCCGATGCTGTCGAACTGCTCCAGCGAGAACCCGATGGGGTCGCTGTGGCTGTGGCAGGAGGCGCAGACGGCATTGGTGGCATGCATCGACAGCCGCTGGCGCACAGTTTTCAGCTTGGGATTGCTCACATCGTTGATAATGGAAAAGTCGACGTTCGGAGGCGGGTTGGGCGTGGGCTGGCAGAGGAAAATGTCGAGAACGGCCACACCGCGCTTGGTGGGTGAAGAGCGGCCGGGGTGGGAGAACATCCCCAGCGTGGAAACCTGGGTCAGCAACCCGCTGCGCCCCGCACTCTCCGGGAATTCATAGGGCATCCAGTCCGACTTGAAATTGAACCGCACGCCGTAGATCGAGGCGAGCGTGCGGTTGATGAAGGTCTTGCGCGTGGTCATGAGATCGCGCACATCGCCTTTCGACGTCAGCGTCAGGTCGATGGCCGAGCGCAGCGTCTCTTCCTTGGCCGAGTCGACCACGCTGCCCATGAACTTGGGATAAATGGTCGGGTCTTTCGTGATGTTTCCGAACGTGTCCAGCTCGAGATAGTCGGCAAAAAACGCCCGCATACCATTTTCCAGGCGAGGCGAAGCCATGAGCCGGTCCACCTGCTTGCTCACTCCGTCCGGCGTGGCAAGCGCGCCGCTCTGCGCCGCGTTCAGCAGCTCGGCATCGGGGGTGGTATCCCAGAACAGGTAGCTGAGGCGCGCCGCGCGGCTGTAATTGTCCAGCGTATTGTCCTTGCCGTTCGCCAATCCGGTTTCGACGCGGAACAGGAATTCGGGAGAAGAGATCAGGCTCGCCAGCGCGTAGCGCAGGCCAGCGTAAAAATCACCGGAGGACTTGGTGAGCTTTGCAGCCAGCGCCACGCGCGCCTTGATCTCCGCATCCCGCAGCGGGCGGCGAAATAACATCAACCCATAATGGGAGAGAACCTCGCCCGCGCACTTGTCGTCCGGCGCGGTCACCGATTTCGGCGTGCAGGAAATCAGCTTGCCACGGTTCTTCTCATTCACCACCTGCGTGGCAATTTTGTCGGCCATTTTGGAATAGCCTTCAAAACCGGACGACGTGATGGAGAGGATGGCGGAGCTTGACGCGAGCAGCCCACCGACCCGGCGCTCGGGTTCGAAGCGGCCCTGCACATCGATACCGGACCCAAAGGTGTCGGCGATGGAATTGCGATATTCCGTCTCCGTCAGCCGGCGAAGGCCTGAGACGTAGGTGGCACGCTCCGCCGCGAAAGATGCCGTTCCAAGGGCAACGCTCATCAAGCCCGCGCAAGCGAACCCGATCGCGATGGTGTGGCTCAGCACTCTCATATCCTTCATCTCGCCAGATCCAATTTCTACTGGTCCGCCGACGCAACGGCCGACGATGCGTCATTGTTGGCCTGCAATCCATTCTTCGACGATGGCGCGGGCGGCGCGGCTTTGCGGAACTTGGGCTCGGGCGAGATCTCTCTGGTCGTCACGGCCTTCAAGAAAAGGGCGCGCTGGATCTCCGCTTTATCACTGGTGAGCGGCTCATTGATGGGGGCCGGCGTTTCCGGATCGACCACGAAGGCAGGCTGCGCCAGGAAGCGGTAGGCGGTGGAAATGCCGGTGTTTTCGCCGGTCTTGGGGTCCGGCATGCCATCGGCATTGCGCTTCAAAGCGTAATACAGCGCGATCTGGTTTTGAAAATACGTCGTCTCGCGCGATTGGCCGCCGGAAGGAACATTGAATGTGTCCCGGCCATAAAGAACGCGAAAGTCCTGATAGCCGCCCGCCAGGCCGGACAGCCCGCCATCCGGCTGCATCTGCAGCCGCATGCGGCCTTTAAACAACACAGTCTCGCCACGGTTGGTCTCATACCAGGCGAAGGACGGCATGCGCAGCTCCGCCGCCTGTTCGGTTTCGACCACGCCGTTCTTGATCGTCGCCCTGAGCGATGAATATTGCGCGGTTTTGACGATACGGAAGGAATAGTCCGACAGCGCGTTTGCCAGGTAATCCTTCACGACATGGTCGGGGGAATAGCCGATCTCCACCCGCGCATCGCTGTCGTTCATGGGATCCTGGTTGCCGGAGATACGCACCACCATGGTGTAGAGCCCATCCAGCATCTTGTCGTTGCCGCGGCTGCTCAGATAGCCCTGATATGCCACGCCGCGATAGGAATTGCCGCAGCCCATCACCCGGTAATAGGCATTGTCGATTCCGTGACGTCCATCCGGGCTGGTGAATCCACCGGTCCTGGCATTGCCATCCAGGTCGAAACCCTCGGCGATCTTGCCGGTCACTTCCTGTACACCGGGATCGGGGGCGGTGAAGGGATTGATGTAGGTTTCGATATCCTTGCGGAAGCCGCGATGCGCAAGCGCATCGTTCATCACCGAAGTGGGGTTCTTGCCGCTCTCGGTCACCGTGCGGGTGAGTTCACGCACTTCCTCGTCGCTGCGCCAGGAGGTCTTCAGGATGACGCGATAATTGTTGTCCGGGTTGGCCCCCTTGGGGCAGTCAGTGCCCGGATCGGAAGCGCCGGTCTTGGCCCCGTAAAAGAAGGCCGGTTCATAGTTGCCGATGACATACCCGCGCTCCCATGGGGCACAGACCGCAGGCGTCGCAAACAAAGCAGCTATTGCCACGCCCAGGACGACTTTTGCCATGACGTTTCCCTGTTTTATGGGCATCTAACGTGCCGAATTGTGATCATAGTCTTGCTTGCCCTGGCCAGCCAGTGCGATCGGGCCCGCCTGGCCGCCAGCCACGCCGAGTCGAACAAAAAAATCGCCGGCACGAAATCGTGCCGGCGACATAAACCACAAGAAACCTGGATTGGTCGCGATCGGAAATGTTGTCACTGGAAAACAAATTCCCTTTGCGACACTTCCGGTGACTTTCTACGACCTAATATCCGGCTTTGGGATCGACCAGCGAATAAACCTTGTCGCCGGTAATATAGCGACGAAGGTTTTCTCGCATGATGGCCCAGGCCTCGATCGTCTCGTTGCCCAAATTCTCGACATTCTCATTCGTGCTGAAGTGGGCGGACATATGGGGCGTGATGATGATATTGGGCGCGTGCCACAACGGATCGCCTGGCGGCAGGGGTTCAGGCTCCGTCGTATCGAGCCCGGCGCCACCCACCTGACCTGACTTAAGCGCTGCGACAAGGGCATTGCTGTCGACAACGCCGCCGCGGCTGACGTTGATGAACAGCGCCCCCTTCTTCATGCGACCAAAAATGTCAGCATTGAAAGTGTGCCTCGTCGAGTCGGTCAGGGGCAGTGCTGACATCACGACATCGGCCTTTCCGACCAGATCGGGCAGTTCGTTCGCGAGACCGACATAGTCGACAAAGGCCGGGCCCTGGTGACTTGAGGCGCGTGTTGCGATGACTTTCATGCCAAGGTTGTGGCCGAGTTGGGCCATATCGGTGCCAAGACCGCCAAGGCCAACCACCAGCAACGTCTCGCCTTGCGGATATTGAAGCCGGCCGGGAGGAGATTCGGTCCAGCGCTCGGCATCAGCCTGCCGCACATAAAGGTCCAGACCGCGATCGAGGGCCAGCATCATGGCAATGGCGTGTGTCGCGATCGGCAGGCCATATGTCTTTTTCTGGTTCGTCTCGATCACCTCGCCATTGAGCAATTTCTGTGGCGCGTTGCTGCCAGAGCAGCCTTCCAGGCCCACATGCGCGGATATAATTATGCGCAGCTTTTTTGCCGCCTCGAGCACGGCTTTCGAACAAGAACCGCCCACCTGAACGTCGGCGTCGGCGATGTCAGCGAGTTGCTCTTTGGTGAACCCTCCCCTTCTGCGATCGCCACCGCGTTGCATGCCATGGACGCCCAAACCATCCAGAACCACGAACTTCATGTCTGGCGCTACCGTTTTCAACCACGGAATCCACTGCGGCGCACCCTCCGCGAAGACAATCGCCTTCTTCGGCTTCTGCCAATCCTTGACCAATTCGCGCGAGGGCTTGCTGCTCAGCTCGAGGCCCAGCCTCGACATGGTTGCCGCCACTTCCTGATCGGTCATGGACAGGGCCGACGCCGAGGACGCTCCAGAAGCTTGGCCGTTACGATTCTCGGCGCCAAAGGCAAGGTGACCGGAGACCGTAAAAGCAAGCGCGCCAGCCACAATGAGGGCAAGCCGCGACACCTTCGAGCGGGCGCTGGCCTTGCGCCGCAAATCACTTTCAACAGGACGCTTACTGAACATTGCAGTACCCTTTCGAAGACATTTGGTCATACCGTGGTTTTATTATCGCGTTTGTGTGACACATCTGATTTGCGACCGTCCAACCAACCCTATTAGTCAACTACCAATTTCGATCCGTGTCTGAACAAGACGGTTAGCCCTCGAGCAGAATTGCATCGAACGCGCCGACAGGATCGAGATCGAGCCAGTGATATTCCCCACTGGAACGCGCCGTGAGCGTCTTGCCCGTAACCAGCGAGCGGGCGCTGGCGTAAGTGCCTTTGACGCCAACACTCAGCCCGTGCAGTTCGGGCGGCGCGTCGTAGCGTCCGTTGCGCTGACCATCGTAGTTGATGACGTGCAGAAGGACATTCTTGTCACCGCTGCTGAGGGCCGCAAGTTCAACGGCGCCCTTCCCTGTCAACACGAAGGGTTGCGATGGTGCGAAGCGCGCGACAAGGGCCGCGAGCAGCTGCTGGTTGACCTGCAGTCCGTCGCGATAATATTGCCAATCGTTTAGCCAGGGGATGTGCACGGCATGGCCGCGGCCGTGCTGGCGCATGGCCACGCCCGGAATGGTGCGCGCTTTCGAGCCCGGAACCTCGTAGCTGAACTCCGGCGGCCCCCAACGGATATCCGGCTTGAAGGGCAGCAGGTCGGTCGCCCCATCTCGCAGCGGTCCACCGAAGTAGAACTCATCGACCGGCGTCGGATTGGTGGAATGTTTCAGCACTCCCTTGGCCGAATCCAACACCCAGCCATGGGCATTCTGCGGTTGGCCATAAGAGGCAGTGGGGAATGACGTCAATGGGATCGAAGCACGTGGCTGCCCAGCGGCGTCGAAGCCGGCGGTCATGCCCGTGGCGATCAACAGGCCGCCGTTCGAGACGAATTCGTCAAGCGCGGCGGCTTCCTGATCAGACATGCAGAGTACATGCGGCGCAATGACAACGTCGAAACCGCTAAGCTTGGTCACGCCCGCGACGACGTTCTCACTATCGATGAAGTGGAACGGCAGGCGCGAGTCGACCAGCGCGGCATAAGCACCCCGCGCGGCGCCTTCGCGGAAGCGCGCCCAGGGCGTGGCGGCCGCAAAGCGCTGGTCCGCATTGGAATTCCAGATCCCGATCCGCGCAGCCGAGCCCGTCTTCAAATAATGCTGGCCGTTGGCCGCTTCCCATTTGAAGAGCTTGGAGAGAGGCGGAAGATAGGCTTGATCGTCCTGGCCGGCCAACGTGCCCATCAGATAGAGATCGAGACGTCCACCGCCGGCCAACTGCTGGGCAAAACGAAGAATGTGATAGTCAGCCGTTTCCGTGACTTGCCGCCACGGGTAATCGATGTGGGCGGTCGAGGTCGACGAGAAGGGTTTGCCCGGATTGCGAGAGACGGCATGGCGAACTTGCTCGCCAGCCTGATACGGCCACTCCGGGGCGCGGCGGCTCACCCGGCGCTGCAGCTCGCCACGGCCGACCTCTGCATAGTGATCCCCGCGAAAGATTGGCGTTCCCGGAATCAGTTCATCAGCCAACTTTTGCATGCGCGCAAAGATGTCAGCCATGACGCGGTCCTGGAATTCCAGATATGCGCGGTAGTTCGGATCGGAAAAATTGTACGCCTTCGGCAGTTCGAGATTGTACATCTTGCGGAACGCCGTGCGGCAATTGTTGCAGACGCATTGGCCGCGCTCACGCTGCCCATAATCGTTTACACCAAAGCCGACACCGTTGAAGAACACGCCATCGGGCTTGTGGTCGGTCAGAGCCTCGCGCAGGATCTTCATCGAATAATCCTGCAGCCACATGCCGTTCGGACAGGCCTGATAGGTACCGGCATATTCTGTGGGCTTGCCGTCGCTATAGATCCCGAACCATTCGGGATGCGCGTCATAGGCCTTCTTGGTGCCCTTCGAGGTGTCAAAACGGCCAAGATAGGTAAGTCCTTCGGCGTGGCAAGCCTCGATCATTGCTTTCGCAAAGTCGCCCTTCATGTAGGGGTTCTGATACTGGTACTCGAGCTTGGTCGGATAGAAAGCGACGATACCTCCGATGTTGGAGACGATCGCGGTACCACCGAAATCCTTCACCGCCTTGGCGATGTCGCGGGGGTCCTGTTGCACATCGATTTCCAGATTGTTGGTCTGGACGATGCGATAGTCCTCTTTCCACCACGCCTTGGGTCCGCGGGTGCGTCGAGACTGCGCCATGGCGCTTCCGGTCCCCGCATATGCGATGCTGCTCGCCGATAGAGCCTGCACGACAACGCGGCGTGTGAGGCGGCTCTGAGGTTCCTGATCGCTCACGGATGCACCCTTTTTATAGCTAGGTTTTTCTGCGTCCCATCCCGCGGACGTTGGCGACCGCCCAAAACCCCGGATGACAGACAGGCATTTCTCTTAATCAGTGAGGAGCGCCTGTTCTGCCATCCGGGCATTCCGGTCAGTCGAATTTGAAGCGAATGCCACCGCGGTACATACGACCCAGCGCGTCATAGATTGCCGCGTTGGTCATCACCGGCTGGAAGGGCGAGGTGTCGCTGGCGCCAATCAAAGGCGCATTCACACCGGTCACATTATCCATCGCGCCATACACTGTGATGTTATCGTTGATGTCATACGATGCCCGAACGTCCAGATAGGCCTGGGCCGGGATGCCGTTGTCGTCGATGATGCCCGGCGCCGTCCAGGCATGGTTCAGGATGGCAGTACCGATGAAGCGGCCCTGCAGGGTGGCGCTCCAGGGCCCTTCCGAGTAGGTGGCCGACAGCGTTGAGCGGAACTTCGGGAAGCCGGGGTAGGTCGAGTCAGGACCAACGGCGCCGGCATAGTCGATCGTACCGTTAGAGGCCGTCGTTTGTGTTTCCTGGTCTGTGTAGTTGCCGACCAGGTGCCACCGCAGCATCCCGTTGAACAGCTCCATGTTGTAGTCGGCCTGGAAGTCCAGGCCCGACACGGACAGGGATGCGGCATTGCCCGGGAAGTCGTCCACCTCGCTCAGGACACCGGCAGCGTTCCTCTTCAGGAAGCCGCAATAGAAGGCGACGCCGGCCTGGCATTGCGCGATCGTCACCGTAGAGCTCAATGAGAAAATCGCGCCCTTGATGTTGATGGAATACCAGTCCAGCGAGAGGGACAGGCCCTCAATCCAATGCGGGGTCAGCACGATGCCACCGGATACGGTGGTTGACGCTTCCGGCTGCAGGTTGGGATTGCCGCCGGTGACCTCGTGCACGTTCGGCGTGGACACGCCGCCGTTGAACGGATCGGGCAAGGCATGGAAGGTGCTGCTGCCAGTCGAGAACAGTTCGTTGATGCTGGGCGCGCGAATGTCAAAAGACCAAGTCGTACGAAGACGAATGTCGTCATTGACTTGGCTGTTCAGACCGAGCTTCCAGGTCTCGACCAGACCGCTGGTGGAATAGTCGGTCATGCGGCCTGCCATGGTGGCATCCAGCGATTGCACAAAATCGTTCTTGAGCAATGGCGCGTTCAGCTCAAGGAAGCCTTCCTTGACGTTATACGAACCGGCAAAGGGCGTGGCATTGCCGTTGCTGTAGCCAGCCGCGGCGGAAATCGGGGCTGCCGTGAGATGACCGGCTTCCCGGCGGTATTCGCCACCGAACGCGACCGCGACATTGCCCGCCGGCAGGCCCCAGGGCAGAACGCCCTGCATCGACGCAGCGGCGACATCTTGGTTTTCAATGTCGTGGTTGATGTCGCTGTTGCCGTCATTGATGTAGTTGATCGCCGCCTGAGAGGCGTTACCAGCGCCGATCACGTTGAGCGGCTGGCACCCATTGGTTGGGGCGGTCAGCGTGCTGCGGCAGGCGATGGTACCAACCGCCAGCCCCGACGTGCCGCGATTGGCCGCGGTGACGGCGACTGCGTCCAGAGCATTGGCGAGGTTGGCTTTGACGGGGTTGTTGAAGACGTGCTGGATCACCGCCACCGTGCCGTGCTGGTAATACGCATTCCAGCTCCAGTCATTGCCGATGGAACCATCCAGCGCGATGACGCCACGCAGCAGCTGGCGCTGGTTCTGCGAAACAGGAATGAAGGTTTGGGAAAGGTCGCCCAAGCTCGAAAGATTGTTCGCCTTCGACTCCGGCAGGCTGCCCAGCATGGTCGAGCCGAACGGGATTGATGTAATGCCGGGCGTCGCCGCTATCAGCGCCGCGACCGACGACGGAAAATAGGCATAATCGGGCTTGAGGGTCTGCACCGCCCAGGTGGATTCAATCGAGCCGCTGACCACCTGAACCCGGTTCGAACTATAATTGAACTGGGCCGACAAATTGATCGAGTCCGTCAGCTTGTAGCTGGCGAAGGCGAACAGGCTGTCGTTGTGGTAAGGATTGGACGTCAGAGCGGGATAGGCCTGCTGCGCTTCCGGATTGGGCGTGCCGCCCACGGAATTGAGCGTCGCGCCGCCAGAAAGATTCGTGAACCGGGTGCCCTGGTTGAACGGCACGGGCTGCCCCTTCACGTCGAACGCGATACCGGCCAGCGGGCCGCCATTGATCAGGCCGCCCTGGGTCTGCATGGCCATGTTCGGAATATACTTATGGATGAATTGCGGCTGGCCGCTACCGGCGACAAAGGCCGGGTTCTTGATCAGCTGCGTGTTGTAGGGCTGCGTGTCGGAGCTATAGACCGGCACCGGATTGTCATAGTGCGAACCGCTGATGATGAAATGGCCCCGGCCGCCGAACAGTTCGGTACCGAAGGACGCCACTTCCTTGTAGGACGGATTGTTGAAGGTGCTGTCGTTCGCTTCCAGCGTGGCCTTGAAACCCGTGAAATTCTTGTTGAGGACGACATTGACGACGCCGGCGACGGCGTCCGAGCCCCAGGAGGCCGAGGCCCCGCCCGTGACAATATCAACGCGCTGAATGAGAGCATCCGGGATATTGCCAATGTCAACAGCGCCCGAGGAGATGCTGGACGACACCACGCGCTGGTTATCGACCAGGACCAGCGTTCTCGACGTGCCGAGATTTCGGAGGTTGATCGTGGAGATGCCCGCAGTGGCGCCGCCAATACCACCACCGGCGATATTGGGAGCACTTGAGCGACCAACAGCCGGCAGGTCGCGAAGGGAATCCGCCAGAGTGGGCTGCGCATCGCGTTCCAGGTCCGCGGAAGTGACCACGGTCACCGGGGTAGGCGCGGTATAGCCGGCAATCGAGATGCGCGAGGCGGAAACGGTCAACTGCTCGACATCGGCGCCTTTATCCGGAGCGGTGTTGGCGGCTTGCGCCAGAGCAGAGGTCACCGAGGCGGTCGCCAACAACGCAGCACTCGCGCTGCCAAGCATAAATTTGTGCAACAACTTATCCATAACAACTAATCCCCTTCATTTTGAATCGCGATCTATCCGTATCGCTTTCAGATCCCCGAAACGCGGGCCCCACCCCGGGGCCCCCTGTCACCCGATTTCCGCCGAGACTATGGCCACCGGGTCATTGCTTGGTGCAGGGCTCGCGCTTGCGGCAGATTCGGGCAAAGCCTTTTTGAGCAAAGGCACACTCCGAACGCTTTCCGACATGGCGTTTCCCCTTAAATTCAGCGGCACAACCGCCCCAGGTCCTATTTATGATTTTCCTGGCTACCAACTTGGATAACATATTTTCCCAAAATAGCCAATGGGAAAATTTGGTGCCAGGCAGGCGTAGATCGGAGCTTGGTTCGCGCCCGATAGCGGAACTACGCAGCTCTAAGCCTTCCCAACCGAAAGAATTTTCCGCAGGGAACAACACGGAGGCTCGCACAGGGGTTGAGCGCCGTCATGGGACTGGCGGCTGGCCGACTTAGGGTAAACTACTTATTCCGTTGATCAGAGCGGCACAATCAATTATCCAAACTACGCGACAACGCGGCCGCCATCGGCGAACGGGAGAGTTATGTTCCATCGGCTTGTCAGCCGTTTGCCGGGGAATGGGCGTTATCTTTCCTCACGCTGCGCCCCCTGTCGGCGCGCAACGCATGAAATAGAGATCGCGCACGACTTGGGCCGTCCGGCTGATACATCGGTCCCGGGTGTCCAGCAGCCAAAGACAAATCTTTAGCCCAGCGCTGGCCCAACCATGTCACTTGAACGCTTGCGTGAAACGCTCCCAGCCACGCCGATTCCAGAAAAACACACGCGAGACGCGGTGGTGGAAAACATCAAGGGTGACCAACCGGCGTTCGATGCAATCACTCCAGAGGTTTTGCCGGCAGAAGAAGACGTCGGCACTGTCTTTGATACCAATGCGCACGCCCTGGTAAGTGTCTTTCGGCATAGAAACTACCGGCTGTTTTATTCAGGCCAGCTGGTTTCTCTTGTTGGGACGTGGATTACCTTGGTCGCCCAAGGCTGGTTGGTCTACGATCTGACGCACTCCCCTTTCCTCTTGGGGCTCGTTTCCTTTTGCGGTCAGTTGCCGGTTTTCTTCCTGTCGCCCTTCGGCGGCATGATCGCCGACTATTACGACCGGCGTAAATTGCTCATCGCGACCCAGTTTCTTTCCATGGCGCAATCTATCGCTTTGGCGACGCTGACCATTCTGAATGTCATCAACTTCACCGATATTGCAGCTCTTGCCCTCTTTCAGGGCGTAATAAACGCGTTTGATCTGCCTGCGCGTCAATCGATGACCATACTCATGGTCGGGAGGAGCGAGGTCAGAAAAGCCGTCGCTCTGAATTCGATATCGTTCAATTTGGCGCGGATCGGGGGACCGGCAATCGCAGGATTTCTCATCGCGACGGCGGGGCCGGCCATATGTTTTTGCATCGATTCCGTATCGTACCTCGCCGTTTTGGTGAGCCTGGTTTCGATGAACTTCTCCCAAAGATCGGTCAAGAAGCTCGGCCACCCGTTACGCGCTTTGTCTGAAGGCTTCGTATATGTGTGGCGAGAGCGGCGAATTAGATCGCTGCTAATTCTAATATCGTTCTGCTCCGCATTCGGAGCATCATACCTGGCCTTCCTACCGGCGATCGCAAGTGAAGTTCTGCATCGTCGTGGCGAGGGATTGGGCGTTATGTACGCCACAGTCGGCTTGGGAGCGTTGCTCGGGGCCTATTCCCTCAGCCGCATTCCCGATCGATATTTTTTTCGAGTGTCCGTTGCCGCGGCTCTCCTGTTTGGAGTCTGTCTGATCGGATTTTCCCAATCCTCGACCTTTTGGCTTACGTTATTGATACTGGCACCAACCTCCTGTTGCTCGATGCTTTTAGGGGGTTCAACAAATATCTTTATCCAACTCGCCTCGCGAGACGAGATGCGCGGCCGCGCAATGGCGATATATGCGATGAGCTTTATGGGCTTCCTGCCCTGCGGCGCATTGATCCTTGGAGCACTGGCGCAACATTTTGGTCTTGAGACAACTATCGCGCTCGGCGGCAGCCTGTGCTTTTTTGTAGCCGCGGCTGTTCTTTGGAGTTCGCGGAAGTAAATCGCAGCTACCGCGAACAGACTGCAATTGGGAGACAAAGCGCTCGAGCGGCGCGTGCTGACTAAGCTGCGAAGCGACCATTCTCCAGGCGCGGTGTCCCATCATGTATGGACGACACACCCTGTTCACGACCAATTGCACGGCAAAGGTCTTCGATAGCTGCGACGGCAACGACAAATTCCCTCGGGAATTTGTCGGGATTATTTTGCCGCAATCAACTCATCGTCGCGGACACTTTCGTATCGGCGACCCAGCATCCAGGCGATGGGGAACCAGAAGACGGAAACCATCACACCGGCCACCGCCAGGCCTGCGACGCCAAAGGGCAGAATGGCCGCGCTAAACCAGGCTGAACTAAGGTCTCCGAAGCGGTAGACCACCGTGTCGATAACGTTTTTAGCCTTGTACTTGGCCTGTTGGTCGACGACGGTGAACAGCATGTCCCGGCTGGGCTTGGCTACCGCATATTCGGCGAAGCGGCGCGCCACCTGGATGGTGCCCAGAACCAGCAGCACAGGCGACAGCACGACCGCCAGAAAAGCGATCACCATAATGATGGGATTGATCAGGAGGCCTGCGGTAACACCGAACCGCTGGAGGAATCGTCTGGTGCCGAACAACTGCACCAGCACCGCGCAGGTGTTCGTGGCCAGGTCAATAGTGGCGAAGGCCTGCGTGCGCGCGGCTTTGGTTGCGAAATCGTGGGTGATGAGGTCCTGGAGCTGGAAATATATGATGGTGGAGATCCAGGTCATCAGCAGCAGGAACAGGGAGATCATCAGAAGATAGCGTGATTTGAATATCAGCACGAAACCATCGAAAGGATTGCCGCCCAGCTTCTTGTCCATGCTCGTGTGCTGGGCGCGCGGATCGGCGACCACCAGCTTGCGCTTCTCGGTCTCCAGCGCCCTCACCAGCATCGCTGTAATAAAGAAACCGGCTGCCGAGATCAGAAGCAGTGCATTCACCCCAACAAGGCCGACGAAGAAGGTAATGAAGGCGGGCGCCACGATGGTCCCTACCGTACCGCCGGCAGCGATGAAGCCGAACAAGCGCTTGGCTTGGGCGCTCGAGAAGATATCGGCCATCATGCTCCAGAAAACCGATATGGTGAGCAGGTTGAAGGTGCTAAGCCAGATATAGAACGCCGCAGCCACCATGCGATTATCGGGAGCCGTTCGGAAGAGGATAAAGAAAGCCACCATGGTCAGCGCGATAAAGCCATAGACCCAGGGCAGAAAGCTGGCCAGGCGGATCCGCGAGGCAAGGCCCGCATAGACCGGCGCGACGATGAAGCTGACGATGAAAGTGCCGGTGAAAAGTTCCTGGAGGTGCTTGACCCCGTAAACCGTTCCCATTGCATCCCGCAGTGGCCGCAGAATGAAGTAACTCGCCATCAGGCAGAAGAAATAGGCGAAGGAGATCAAGACGGCCCGCGTCTCCACAGGCTCGACACCTGCTATGCGCTTCAGCAGGCGCGCAACACCCGACGGTGCAGATTCGCTCATACAACTACCCCCATATCTCATCCCCCAAATGGGGTTCTCTCATATTCAACGAAAAGTGCCGGTGGCGCAGGTTGTCCAACGGTCAGATTCCCCTTGCGCGCCCCGGAGGAACCGGCCTGATAAAGCTACCGAGCGGCCGACCACGAATCCGGTCACAAAAACCTGCTTAACTCCATTACCTGTCGCGAAAAGCTAGTAAGCGTCGCCGAGTGAGCCTTGGCACTGCCATCGAACTGCCCGATGCTTAAGGGAAACGCGTAGGTTCTCGTGGCCGGCGTTGCGCGTAACACCATGGAATCCCCCCTTTTACCCTAATTGCGGGTCTTTTTTGCGAATTGCCCGGGCCGCTTACTTGGATAACAGTTTTATCCATTTTTCACAACGGCAATATTAGTTTGCAGATTGACGTTTATGTCGAGTTGAGAAATTGTGATCCCGCACTGGAGATGCGACCATGAGTAACTTTGCAATCAAACCGGCTAAACTCGCCGATGCAATCGCGGAGCATCTTCAGCAAATTATCTTCGAGGGAGCGCTGAAACCCGGGGATCGACTGCTTCCAGAGCGGGAACTTGCGACCAAGCTCGACGTCTCCCGCCCCACACTTCGCGAAGCCTTGGATAAACTGATTAACCAAGGGCTTCTAACCACCAACGCGCAGGGCACGGCGTTTGTCAGCGTGGATATTGGAAAAAGCCTTCGCGATCCGCTGGCAGTATTGTTTGAATCGCCCCAGGCAGCCGTTGACTGTCTGGAGTTACGGCTAGTTGTTGAAACGGCCGCCGCTGCTTTCGCTGCCGATCGAGCCTCCGAGGTGGATCGCCGGGTAATCAGCAGCCGCTTCGAAGCGATGGTCGCGGCTCATGAAAAGCATGACGTCGATAAAATTGCCTCTACCGATGCTGAGTTTCATTTCGCCGTGTACGAGGCGTCTCATAATGTCGCCATGATTCATTTTATGAGAAGTGTCGAAAGCCTCCTCCGTTCAAATATCTACCTCAACCGAAAAAACCTATACGAGCGGCGAACCCAGAAAGAATCGCAATTGCGTGAACATAAGGCGATCCACGATGCCATCATGGAAGGATCGCCCGAACATGCCCGTGAAGCTGCACGGATTCACATGATGACTGCAATTGAGACACAACGCGAGATCTACGAAGCTGAACGTCGCTTAGAGGTGGCGGTCAGGCGCCTTTCTCACGACGATCTCGTCGTCAAACCCCGGAGCAAGGCAACCTAAACCAGGCGCGGGAATTCACCCCCTTTGCAATGAGCTCCAATTAAAATCAGAGCACGCTTGGGGCCTTGTCCGCAGACGCGGCATCATTGCAGCAATATGTTTCTCCCGATGTAATCCTCTTCAAATGGAGAGCTTGTCGTGACGCTGAAGCAATTCGGCCTGGTTTGCGCATTGCCGCTCCTGTTGGAAGCACCGCCTTCCGTCAGTGCAAAGTCAGCTACGCCCTCGCCCGCGACGAGCTATTTGACAGGGTTTCGGCGGGCCGAAACAAACTTCAACACATTCAGTCCAATCACGGACTTCAGTCATAACGCCTCCATCGGTGAAGCCTATCGCGTCCAGAAACGCGTCGTGGCTTATCGGCTGGCGAAAGCAGATCGCATCGCCGGATATAAGGGCGGCTTGATGTCTGCAAAATCGCTTTCCGACAAAGGCGTAGATCAGCCGATCACAGGTGTGCTTTTTTCGTCGGGTGCCCTGGTCAGCCCCGCGACCACCCAGCTTTGCGGCTACCGGCGTGCCGCTTTTGAAATGAAGATTGGCTATGTGTTCGGAGCAACCGTCCGCAGGCCTGTTGCAACCGTCGATCAGGTCAAGGCCCTGGTGTCGGCCGTGCGGCCGGTGGTCGATTTACCTGATATCGCTTACCGCGATGAAAACACATATGGCGCGATCGACATGATTGCCGCGAACATATCCTCGTCACGGTTCGTCGAAGGAGCACCGACAAAGCCCGATGCCATTGATTTGGATGCGCTAACGGTTTCCATGACCCGAGATGGTGCGCCGGTAACGCACGGAGCAGGAAAGGATTCCCTGGGAGATCAGTGGGAAAGCCTGAGAACGCTCATCAACATTATCGTCGCAAATCGTGGTCAGATCGACAAAGGCTGGATCATTCTCACAGGCAAGATCGGCGACAAAGGCACAGCTACGCCCGGGCATTATATTGCTGGCTATGGCCCGCTCGGAGAAATTCAATTCCAAATTCAAGCCTGCCCTGAGCGGTAGCCGCCTTCTGATGCCTTTCTGGCAAGGCCGCTATTTTTGACGCAAGGTGTCCAAACCTCGCCAACGAGAGTTGGGGCGCCCTTCCGACACCAAGGTCGAAACAGAGCGGTGAAGGCAAATGCTATCACGCCAAACCTCAAAGGGGCGCCCGTCGGCAATATCCAATGCGGAGCGCACAACACGGTCATCGTCGCCATCCCGCATCGCAATGTAAGCTCTCGGGTTACCGTTCGCGCACAAGATAAGAATTTCGTACTCAATCACGAAAGCCTCTGGATCGGTCGGATCGCTTCACGTCTTTGGTAATAGGCTGCTATTTGTAATCATCTACGAACGCCACGCGAAGCATGTTGGTGGCCCCGGTGGTGCCCAGCGGCACGCCGGCGGTGATGACGATGCGCTCGCCGGCCTGGGCGAAACCTTCCTGGCGGGCGATCTGGGAGGCGCGCTTGACCATGTCGTCGAAGTCGCGAATGTCCTCGGTCGGAACGCTGTGAATGCCCCACACCAGGCTTAGCCGCCGCGATGTTTCCACCGAAGGCGTCGGTGCGATGATGGGCGCGGAGGAACGCTCGCGCGCCGCGCGCAAGGCGGTGATGCCGGACTTGGTCCAGCAGACGATGGCGCGCGCCTCGATGGTCTCGGTCACCGCATGCACCGCCGCCATGATGGCGTCGGGCGTGGTCTTTTCCGGCGTGCCGCGCTGGGCTTCGATGAGGGAGTGATAAAGTTCGTCATCCTCCACCGACATGGCGATGCGGTCCATGGTCTCCACCGCTTCCACCGGATAGCTGCCTGAGGCGGACTCCGCCGACAGCATCACCGCATCGGCGCCGTCGAACACGGCCGTGGCCACGTCCGAGACTTCCGCCCGGGTCGGCATGGGTGAGTTGATCATGGATTCCAGCATCTGGGTCGCCACCACCACCGGCTTGCCGGCCTTGCGGGCGGCGCGGGTGATCTGCTTCTGCAGGCCCGGCACCCGTTCCAGCGGCATTTCCACGCCCAGGTCGCCGCGCGCCACCATCAGTGCATCGGCCAATTCCAGGATGCCGTGAAGCGAGGCCAGCGCCTTGGGTTTTTCGATCTTGGCCAGCACGCCGGCGCGGCCCTGCACGATCTTCTTCAGCTCGGCCACATCTTCGGGCCGCTGCACGAAGCTCAGCGCGATCCAGTCCACTCCCAGCGCCAGAGCCGCGTCCAGGTCGGCGCGATCCTTGGGCGTCATCGCCGACAGCGGCAGCAGGGTGTCGGGCATGTTGACGCCCTTGCGGTCCTTGATCTCGCCGGCCACTTCCACAATGGCCTCGGCGAAGGTGTCGGCCTTCTTGAGCAGGCGCAGCCGCACCTTGCCGTCGTCGATCAACAACGCGTGCTTCTGCTTGATGGCCTGGAATATTTCAGGATGGGGGATCGGCACTTCTTCCGGTTTGCCGCTTTCCTCGCCCAGCACCAGCCGGATGCGCTCGCCTTCCTGCAACATGCGCGGGCCGCCGAGCAGCTTGCCAAGCCGGATCTTGGGACCCTGCAGGTCGCAGAGGATGCCGATCGGCCGCTTGACCTCATCCGCCAGGGCGCGCAGGTCGCCGACCATCTTGCGCAGCATGTCATGGCCGGTGTGGCTCATATTGATACGGAAAACGTCCACCCCCGCCTCGAACAGCTGGCGCATCTTTTCCGGCGTGTTGGAGGATGGCCCCAGGGTGGCGAGGATCTTGGTCTTGCGGCGGCGGCGCATCGGGAGCTCGATTGATTGGAGAGAGGCTTAATTGGAAAGCGATTGGGTCCAGTCCGGCTTTTTGCCGGTATCCACTTCGAAAAAGCCGCGGCTGTCGAAGCCGTTCTTGGCGCAATCGCCGCGTCCCACCGATTTGAAGCGCTTGTCGGGCGCCACGCAAAAATGGGTCTTGCCTTCCCAGACGCCCGCCGCGCCGTCACTGGCGTAAAGATAATAAAACCGGCCCTGCAACGGGCCGGTCAGGATATCGGAGCAGGCCTTGGGCTGGATGGTCCACCAGCCTTCGCTGGTCCAGTTGGTGCCGTCGAAGCGGCCAAGGGCCGCGCGCACGGCCTGTGCCGATTTGTTGCAAACGGTGAAGCCGGCCTGGGCCGGTCCCGCCCAGGCGAGAATACCGGTCAGGGCGCCGGCGAAGGACATAAGGGCAAGGATGCGGCGCATGGCGATGGCGAAACGCTCTGGCGGTCTCTGATTCTCGACCTTATACCTCGGCGGCATGACGGAAAACGCCTTCGAAGCCATCCCGGGCGTTCCCGGCAGCCGGTTGTTGCTTCTCTGTGACCATGCTTCCAACGCGCTTCCCCCGGGCGGGCTGGGGCTCGATCCCATTCTGCTCGGCACCCATATCGCCCACGATATCGGCGCCGCGGCGGTCACCCGCACCCTGGCGGCCCGCTATGGCGCGCCCGCCTTTCTGGGCGCCTGGTCGCGGCTCCTGATCGATCTCAACCGTGGCACCGACGATCCCACCATTGTGATGAAATTGTCGGACGGCAGCATCATTCCCGGCAACGCCCATGCCGATGCCGCCGAAGTCGTACGCCGCATTGCCGTCTTTCATGCGCCCTATCATGCCGCGATCGCCGTGGCGCTGGACCATATGGGGCCTGAGGCGGTGGTGATCTCGATCCACAGTTTCACCCCGGCCTGGAAAGGCCGGCCGCGGCCCTGGGACGTGGGTGTGCTTTATGATCGGGACCGCCGGCTGGCTGATCCCTTGATGCGAAGACTGGGCGAAGCCGGCTTCACGGTGGGGGACAATGAGCCCTATAGCGGCGCGCTGGAGGGCGACACGCTCTACCAGCATGGTACCTTGCGCGGATTGCCGCATGCCTTGATTGAGATAAGGCAGGATTTGATCGCCAGTGATGAGGCGGCACAAGCTTTTGCGATACGCCTGATGCCGATCCTGGATGCGGCCTTGACCGATCTGACCTCAGGCGCAGAAGGCAAGTAAAAAAAGTGCACAGTTAGACCAGCTATCGCCGTTGCATCGCTTCGTGGCTTGACGCTAGGGTCCGCGGCTTTTTTGATCCCGAGTTCCCCACAATGTCCAAGAACGCGTTCGCCAAAGACCAGCTCAAGAGCTTCATCAACCGCATCGAGCGGCTGGAAGAAGAGCGGTCCGCGCTCAGCGCCGACATCCGCGAGGTCTATAGCGAAGCCAAGGGGACCGGCTTCGACACCAAGATCATGCGCCAGGTGATCCGCATGCGGAAGCTGGACAAGGCGGACTTCCAGGAACAGGAAGCGATGCTGGACCTCTACTTGACTGCGATGGATATGCGCTAGCGCGAGGGAACTTTCGCGCCATAAAATCGCCATCCACGCTGGAAAGCATTCCGGATGCGGCGGCATTCCACCAGCTACGATATTCTCTTCTTCGCGGCGATTGCGGCGACCCTGATCTCGCTGGCGCCCGGCCTTGCCCATCTGCTTGAACTGCCGCGCAAGATGGCCCTGCCGCGCGATGCCTATTTCATGGTGCAGCAGATCTATGCCGGCTGGGCGGTGTTCGGCATCGCGATCCTGGCGCAGCTCATCGCCATCGCTCTGCTCGCCTTTCGCTCGATGGGAGACCGCTATGTTTTTCGCCCCGTCATGGGGGCTCTTTTGCTGTTGATCGCCGCCCAGGTCCTGTTCTGGTATTTCACGTTCCCTGCCAACACCGCCACCCACAACTGGACGGTGATGCCGGCGGATTGGCAGGTCCTGCGCCGGCAATGGGAATATTCCCATCTGGGCGGCGCGGTGTGCCAGGCGGCCGGGTTGCTCTGCCTGATCGCGGCTCTCTTTGCCCGTATACGGGTTGCGGGCCGTTAACGGCGGCTCCTTCATAGGCTAGGCTTTCCCAAAAGAAGGGGAACGCCATGCCGGAATTTTCCGTCAATCGCCGAGGACTGATGGCCGCTGCTGCGGCGGCGCCCGTGATCATGACCGCTGCGCAGGAAGCCGCGCAGGCGCAGGTGCCTGGCGGCTATGTCGGCGGCGGCTATGGAACGGGCGGTGCGCCCACGCAAGACCAGCAGCGCCGCTTGGCCTGGTGGCATCAGGCCAAGTTCGGCATGTTCATCCATTTCGGTCTTTATGCCGCCTATGGCCGTCACGAATGGGCGATGGAGACGCAGGCGGTCCCGGTCCTGGACTATCAGAAGCTCACCGCTGGCTTTAATCCGGCGCCCGGATCGGCCCGCAAATGGGCCCAGCTCGCCAAGGCGGCGGGCATGAAATACATGGTGCTGACCTCCAAGCATCATGAAGGCTTCTGCAACTGGGATACCAAGCTCACCAACTATAACGCGGTGCAGTTTGGGCCCAAGCGCGACGTCATTCGCGAATTTGTCGAGGCGGCGCGTGCCGAGGGCTTGCGCGTCGGCTTCTATTATTCGCTGATGGACTGGCATCATCCCGATGGCGCTCGCTGCCTGACCGATCCTGCCGCGCGCCGGCGCTTCGTGGACTATACCCACGGCCTGATCCGCGAGCTGATGACCAATTACGGCAAGATCGACGTGCTCTGGTACGACGTCCACTGGCCGCTGGATGCCAAGGGCTGGGAGTCAGAAAAGATGAACCAGATGGTATTCGCCCTGCAGCCCGACATTGTCGTCAACAACCGCAACGATCTGCCCGGCGATTTCACCACGCCAGAACAGACCATCAAGGCGGAAGAAAGCGGGCGGGCCTGGGAAAGCTGCATGACCCTGAACGATTCTTGGGGCTTTCAGCGCGCCGACGACAACTGGAAAACCCCCCGCACCGTGATCCGCAACCTGATCACCTGCGCCCGCGACGGCGGCAATTATCTGCTCAATATCGGGCCCGAGCCCGACGGCTCCATCCCGCCGGAAAGCGAGCGCATCCTGCGCGAAGTGGGCGCCTGGATGCAGACCGGCGGGGCGACGATCTATGGCGCGGAGCCCTGCAAGGTGGTACGCGCCAACTACGCCAACTTCACGCGCAAAGGCAACATGCTTTATATGCATGTGCATTTCTGGCCGGGCACCGATGTCGCGATCTCCGGCCTCAAACAAAAAGTGCTGTCAGCCAAGGTGCTCAAAACCGGCCACAGCGCGACGGTAACCCAGGACGGTTTCCGCACCCATATCACGGGCCTGCCCGCCACCGCGCCGGACACGCCGGTCACCACCATCGCCATCGAATGCGATGCGGTGCCTGAACAGGACGTGATTTATGTGCGGACCAACAAGCCCAGGGCGGGTATTGGCATCTAAAAAGAAAAAGGCCCCGCCTTGCAGCGGGGCCCTTTTCGTCTCAGGTGTTGGCTGATCAGCCTGCCTTGCGGATCGCGTCCTCGAGCGAGCCGTCGTCCGGCGGCTCGGCCTCGCCATGCTCCAGCCCGAATTCCTTCAGCTTGCGGTAGAGGGTCGAACGGCCGATGCCCAGGCGCCGCGCCACTTCCGACATATGGCCGTCATAGCGGGCGATGGCCATGCGGATGATCTCCGATTCCATCTCCTCGAACTTGCGGATATGGCCGGCAGTATCCACCGCATTGAGCGAATAGGCCGAAACCGGCGCGGCAGCCGGCGCGCTCGAAGGGGCAGAGCTCTGCGAGGCCGGCGCGTGGTTCTGGCGCTGCACCGTCTCCACACCCATGGCGGCGGCGATCTGCGGGAAATCGCACACATCCAGCAAGTTGCCGTCGCACAGCACGACCGCGCGGAAGATGGTGTTTTCCAGCTGGCGCACGTTACCGGGCCAGTTGAATTTTTCCAGAAGCTGGCTGGCCTGCGGCGTCAGCCCGCCGACCTGCTTGTTTTCTTCGGCGGCGAACCGCTCGATGAAATGACGGGCGAGCGGCGCGATATCACCGGTGCGGTCGCGCAGCGCCGGCACCAGCACGGGAAACACGTTCAGCCGGTAATATAGGTCTTCGCGGAAGCTGCCTTCGCGCGCCATCTGGCCAAGGTCGCGGTTGGTGGCGGCGATGATGCGCACATCCACTTTCACCGGCCGCTTGGAGCCGACGGGATCCACTTCCCCTTCCTGCAGGGCGCGCAGCAGCTTGACCTGCATGTCCAGGCGCAGTTCGCCGATCTCGTCCAGGAACAGGGTGCCACCATCGGCTTCCTGGAACTTGCCCAGATGCTTGTCGCTGGCGCCGGTGAAGGAGCCCTTCTCGTGGCCGAACAGGATGGATTCGATCAGGTTCTCGGGGATGGCGCCGCAGTTCACGGTGACGAAGGGCTTGCCGGCGCGGGCGCTGGTGCCCTGGATGGCGCGGGCGATCAGTTCCTTGCCGGCGCCGCTTTCGCCCTCGATCAAAACGGGAATATCGCTCTGGCCGGCGCGCGTGCCCAGGCGGAACACCTGTTTCATTTCCGGCGAACCGGCGATCAGGTCATCGAAGGAGAGGCGATTGTCCTGCTTCTTCTTGAGCTGCTTCACTTCCCCCGACAGGGTTCCGATCTTGAGCTGGTTGCGGATGGAAACCGCGATGCGTTCCGGGCTCGCCGGCTTGACCAGAAAATCGTTGGCGCCGGCGCGCATCGCTTCCACGGCCGAATCGATGCCGCCCTTGGCGGTTAACACGATCACCGGCAGCTCGGGGCTGGAGGCGCGCAGTTTCCCAAGCACTTCCAGGCCGCCCATGTCCGGCATCACCAGGTCCAGCAGCATCAGGGTGATTTGATCGCCCCGCGGACCATTGATCAGGTCCAGGGCCGGCTGGCCGCCGGGCGCGGTGACGACCTGCATGCCCGAGCGGCTGATGGCGGTCTCCAGAAGACGCCGCTGCACGGGGTCGTCATCCACGACAAGAATGGTCTGGGGCATCGCGCTTTAAGCCTTTTTCGAAACTGGCCTGATTTTGCGCGGCCACAGGTAAATGTGGCGTTTAAGCCTGTTTCTTTGCGGTACAGGCGCTGAAAGCTGATTTGGTGCTTAAGGAAGCCTGAATGCCCGCCGGCGGGGGCTTTTACGGCCCCAAATTACACGGTGTAAGGGTTCAGAAACCACGTTGCCGGGGCCTTGGCCTTTGCTATATTCCCGGCCTCTTTCCGGCAGACAGCAGCACCAAGACCTAAGGGGACAATCTTCATGGCGCATGAATCCGAATATCAGCACGGCTCGATGGATATCAGCGCGCACAAGAAGGCCTATGCGGGTTTTCTGACCGGCAGCAAATGGACCTTCGGGTTCGTGCTGCTGATCATGGTCGTGCTCGCGCTTTTCCGTACCCACGGCTAAGCCGCATCTCAGATGCGCCTGGCGATCCCCAAGGAAGTGCGAGAGGGAGAGACGCGCGTCGCGGCTACTCCTGAATCCGTCAAAAAGTTCAAGGGCCTTGGACTGGAGATCGTGGTCCAGGCCGGCGCCGGGCAGGGCGCCCATTTCGCCGATGCCGATTATACCGCGGCCGGCGCGACGGTGGCGACCGATGCAGCCTCCGCGCTGCGCGACGCCGACATCGTGCTCAAGGTCCGCGGACCGGAGCCGGGTGAGATTTCACAGCTCAAGAAAGGTGCGGTTCTGGCCGCGCTGCTGTCGCCGCACAGCGAACAGGCCGCCATTCAGGCGCTGGCCGATGCTGGCGTGACCGCTTTCGCCATGGAGCTTCTGCCGCGCATCAGCCGCGCCCAGGCGATGGACGTGCTGTCGTCGCAGGCCAACCTTGCCGGCTACAAGGCGGTGATCGATGCGGCGGCTGAATTCGGCCGCGCCATGCCCATGATGATGACCGCGGCCGGCACCATCGCGCCGGCGCGCGTGCTGGTGATGGGTGTGGGCGTTGCCGGCCTTCAGGCCATCGCCACAGCCAAGCGCCTAGGCGCCATCGTCAGCGCCACCGACGTGCGTCCCGCCACCAAGGAGCAGGTGGAATCCCTGGGCGGCACCTTCGTCGCGGTGATGGACGAGGAATTCAAGAACGCCCAGACCGCCGCCGGCTATGCCAAGCCGATGAGCGCGGAATATCAGGCCAAGCAGGCGGCCCTGACCGCCGAGACCATCAAGAAGCAGGACATCGTCATCACCACCGCGCTGATCCCGGGCCGCAAGGCGCCGATCCTGGTGACGGAAGAGATGATCAGGACGATGAAGCCGGGCTCGGTGATCGTGGACTTGGCGGCGGGCGCCGGCGGCAACACCCCGCTCTCCAAACCCGACCAAGTGGTGAAGGCGCATGGCGTCACCATCATGGGCCCGACCAATCTGCCGGGTGCGCTGGCGGTGGACGCTTCCTCGCTCTATGCCCGCAACCTCTTCAACTTCATCTCGCTGATGGTGGACAAGAAGGCGGGCACGCTGAATCTGGACTGGAACGACGAAATTATAAAAGGCTCGGCCGTCACCAAGGACGGCGCACCGGTTCAAAGATGACCCCCTCCGCCCTTCGCATCGCCAGCGCTGCTACGGGCACCTCCCCCTCGCATGCGATGACGCGCGCGAAGGAGAGGAGTATCTGAGAAGGATGATGCAATGGAGATGATTGATCCCTTCGTCTTTCGCCTCTCGATCTTCGTGCTGGCGATCTTCGTGGGCTATTTCGTCGTCTGGGGCGTGACGCCCGCGCTGCACACCCCGCTGATGAGCGTGACCAACGCCATCTCGTCGGTGATCGTGGTGGGCGCCCTGATCGCGGTGGCGGTGCCCGCGCTGACCGATGCCTCCTGGATTTCCAAGCTGCTGGGCTTTGTCGCCCTGATCCTGGCGTCGGTGAACATTTTCGGTGGCTTTCTGGTCACCAGCCGCATGCTGGCGATGTACAAGAAGAAAGAAAAGAAATGAGCGAGATGGATCCGCAGACCCTGCAGATCTTCGCTTATGTCGCGGCCGGTGTCGGACTGATGCAGCTCTTTGTCGGCGTGGCGTTAAGCCGGTCCACCGAGCCGAACAAGCTGGCGATTTCCGGGTTGTTGCAGAGCGATGGGGCGGCGTTCATGGCCGCTGCTGTGGTCGGTTACTTCGCCAATATGTACGACTGGGCACTCAAGGCGGCGATCGCCACATTCTTTGTCGTGTTTTCTATTGGATTCATGATGACAATGAAGGCCGGTAAGGCGCGCGGGGCGTGGAAATGAACGCTGATATCGCAGCTCTTCTTTATCTTGCCGCCGGTGTTCTCTTCATCCTCGCGCTGAAGGGTCTGTCCTCGCCGGCCACGTCGCGCACGGGCAACCGCAACGGCATGATCGGCATGACCATCGCGATCCTCACCACCCTGTGGGTGGCTGGGGTCAGCGATCCTTTGACCTGGGGCCTGATCGTGGGCGGTCTGGTGATCGGTGGCGGTATCGGTGCGGTGATGGCGCGCCGGATCGCGATGACCAACATGCCTCAGCTGGTGGCGGCATTCCATTCGCTGGTCGGTCTGGCGGCGGTGCTGGTCGCAGGCGCGGCGCTCTATTCGCCGGAAGCCTTCGGCATCGGCACGGAAGGCGCCATCCGCACCCAGAGTCTGGTCGAGATGTCGCTGGGCGTCGCCATTGGTATCATCACCTTTGCCGGTTCGCTGATCGCCTTCGCCAAGCTGAACGGCAATATGAGCGGCGCGCCGATCCTGCTGCCGATGCGGCATCTGCTGAATCTGCTGATCTTCGCAGCCATTATCGGCCTGATCGTCTATTTCTGTTTCGACCAGCAGCACTGGGTGTTCTGGGCCATCACGGGCCTCGCCTTCGTTTTCGGCATCACCCTGATCATTCCTATCGGCGGCGCCGACATGCCGGTGGTGGTCTCGATGCTGAACTCCTATTCCGGCTGGGCGGCCGCAGCGATGGGCTTCACGCTCGAGAATACCGCGCTGATCATCACCGGCGCACTGGTTGGCTCGTCGGGCGCCATCCTGTCCTACATCATGTGCAAGGGCATGAACCGCAGCTTCGTCAGCGTCATTGCCGGCGGCTTCGGCGGCGATACGGGCCCGGCGGCCGGCGTCAAGGAGACACGTCCCGTCAAGCAGGGCTCGGCGGACGACGCCGCCTTCATCATGAAGAACGCCGCCAGCGTCATCATCGTGCCGGGTTATGGCATGGCGGTGGCCCAGGCCCAGCATGCCGTGCGCGAAATGGCCGACAAGCTGAAGAAGGAGGGCGTGAAAGTCTCCTACGCCATCCATCCGGTGGCCGGCCGCATGCCCGGCCATATGAACGTGCTCCTGGCCGAAGCCAATGTGCCTTACGACGAGGTCTTCGAACTGGAAGACATCAACAGCCAGTTCGCCCAGGCCGATGTCGCCTATGTGATCGGCGCCAATGACGTCACCAATCCGTCCGCCAAGACCGATCCCAAGTCGCCCATCTATGGTATGCCGATCCTGGACGTGGAAAAGGCCAAGACGGTGCTGTTCATCAAGCGTGGCATGGGCTCGGGCTATGCCGGCGTCGAGAATGAGTTGTTCTTCCGCGACAACACCATGATGCTGTTTGCCGACGCCAAAAAGATGACGGAAGAAATCGTCAAGGCGCTCGACCATTAGCATTCGCGATGCACGTCTGCCGCGGGACGAGCCGGCGATCCTGAGCTTCATCAACGCCCTGCAGGATTACGAGGCGGCTTTCGAGCCCGACCGCCGCCGCGATCCCGATTTCGCCGTGGAGCATTGGCGCGAGCTGCAGCATCGCTGCGCCGAAAAGCACGGCGTTATGCTGATCGCCGAGCATGACGGCAAGCCGGTAGGCTGGGCCTTTGCCCATGACCAGAATGCCGAACTGTTCGTGGTCGAGCCGGAGCGTCATCACGGCTTTCTGGCCGAGCTGTATGTGACGCCCGAGGCGCGGGGCAAGGGCCTGGGCCGCGCCCTGATCGAAGGCTGCGAGGCCTGGGCGCGCACCAGAGGCCACAAACTGCTGCAGGTGGGCGTGCTGGCCAGAAATGGCCGTGCCATCCGATCGTATGAAGGGGCGGGCTACGCAGCTTACGGCATAACGATGAGGCGCTATCTATGAACGCCGTGCTGAAGCTCTTGACGATGGCGCTGCTCGCGGTGCCTACCCTGGCGCAGAGCGCCGACGATCCGTCGGCGGCCCGCATCAAGGCGGACATGGCGTATCTGGCCAGCGACAAGCTGAAAGGCCGCGAGGCGGGCACGCCCGAATACGACATGGCCGCGCGCTATGTCATGGACCAGATGAAACAGATCGGCTTGCAGCCGGCCGGCGATAGGGGCGGGTATTTCCAGCAGGTGCCGCTGGTCGCCGATCGTCCCAAGGACGAGGGCAAGCTGACCCTGATGGACAAGGCGGGCAAAGCGATCCCACTGGTGTTCGGCAAGGACTATCTGGTGGGCGGCGATGTGCTGCACCCCGATCTGAAGGTCGAGGCGCCGCTGGTTTTTGTCGGCTACGGCCTGGTCGCGCCGGAACATGGCCGTGACGACTATGCGGGCCTGGACGTGAAGGGCAAGATTGTGGTCGCGCTCTCTGGCGCGCCAAAATTTCTCCAGACCGAAGAGCGGGCTTATTACCGCAGCGGGCGGGTCAAGCTCAAGGCGGCCCAGGATCGGGGCGCCATCGGCTATGTCTCGATCGGCACCTTGACGGGGGAGCGGCTCTATCCCTTCGCCAATATCGTTCGCCAGTACAAAAGCTGGGGCATGACCTGGCGCGGGGCCGACGGCAAGCCTTTCGTGGCAGTGACGATGCCCCAGCTTGCCGGCATCAGCGTGGCGGGCGCCCCTAAATTCCTGGGTGCAGATACCGCGAAAATCCTGGCCGCCGCCGAGACGAAAGAAGGCGCCATCAAGGGGTTCGTCCTGCCGCTGACCCTGAAGGTGGAATCGCACAGCGAAGTCAAAAACTTTGAAAGCGAGAATATTGTCGGCCTGTTGCCGGGCAGCGATGCCAAGCTGAAAAATGAATATGTCGTGCTCTCCGGGCATCTGGACCATATCGGCATCACCCCGCCAATAAAGGGTGATGTGAAGGGCGACAGCATCAACAACGGCGCTCTGGACAATGCTTCGGGTGTCGCCACGACGCTTGAAGTGGCGCGGCTGCTCAAGGCCCACCCGCCGCGCCGTTCGGTGCTGTTCCTGGTTGATACCGCGGAGGAAAAGGGCCTGATCGGGGCGGAATATTTCGCCCGCAATCCCACCGTGCCCCTGTCTGCCATCACCGCCGATGTGGACCTGGATATGCCGATTCTCACTTACGATTTCACCGATGTGGTGGCTTTCGGCGCCGACCGCTCCAGCATCGGGCCGTCGGCGCGCCGCGCCGCCGCGCAGATGAATGTGAAGCTGTCGCCTGATCCCATGCCGGACGAGGGCATCTTCACCCGCTCCGACCATTACCGCTTTGTCGAGCAGGGCATCCCGGCCGTGTTTCTGGCCACCGGCTATGCCAATGGCGGCAAGGCGGCCACCGAATTCTTCATGCGGACCAACTATCACAAGCCGAGCGACGATCTTTCCCAGCCGATCCGCTATGACGTTGGCGCCAAGTTCGCCCGCCTGAATGCCGGCATCACCCGCGAGCTGGCCGATGGCCCCAGACCAAGCTGGAATAAGGGCGATTTCTTCGCTTCCAAGTTCGCCAGGGGGCGGTAGGCCCGCAACCGCCGCACAGTCCCTATGCAGGGGTGGCGCTTCTCAGCGAGGGCGCCGCCGCTATTCTCTGCCGATCCATGGGAGGCCGCGATGGATTACTATCAGGTCTGGTTCGACCTCAAACCCGGCATCAAGGACACCGACTTCGCCCGCAGTCTCGCCACCTATATGGACCATCTGAAAGAACGCGGCCTGATCGAGGGCTGGAAGCTCAGCCGCCGCAAGCTGGGGCTGGCGCCCAAACAGTTCGGCGACTTCCATCTGGTGATCGAGACCAGAAACCTCGCCCAGTTGGATGAGGCCTTCAATCACGTCGCCAGCCGGGCTGAGCCGGTGGAAGGCGTCCATTTCGACGTCAATTCCAAGGTGGAAAATCCGCTGTTCGGGCTCTACCGCGATTTTCCCGATCCCGCGCGCCGGGAAGGCGAAGAGAAGTTCTGACTACTTCAGCCCGCCCATTTTGCAGACCTCTTTCCACTCGGCGTCCGTTACCGGCTGCACCGACAGGCGGAAGCTGGTTACCAGGCTCATGTCTTTCAGTTTGGGATTGGCCTTGCAATCCGCCAGGGTGACCGGTTTGGGCACATCTTTCACCGCCTTGACCACCACCAGCCCGAACTTGCCCGCCTCGTCGGTGGGATCAGGCTGATATTCCTCGATCACCTCGACAATGCCCACGATCTGCTTCTCGTCCCCTGTGTGATAGAAGAAGCCCAGATCGCCTTTTTTCATCGTCTTCATGTTGCGCGCGGCGGTCCAGTTGCGCACGCCGCTCCAGGGCTCGCCCTTGGCGCCCTTTTTCTTCTGCATCGCCCAGGAGAAGGTTTCGGGTTCAGTCTTGAACAGCCAGTGGGCCATCGCTCGCTCCGGTTATTCTGATGTAAGTGGCCGGCGCATCAGCCGCAGCATGGCTTCCCCCAGGGGCAGGGCGCCGCTCAAGAGATCCGCCATGGCTTCGGCGATGGGAAGCTCCACATCAGCCGTCTTGGCCCGCGCTACCAGTGCCGGCGCGGTGGTGACGCCTTCCGCCAGCGGCCGGCCAGGCTCGCTGACATTGGCCACGCTCTTGCCCTGGCCCAATTCGATGCCGACAGAGAAATTGCGCGAGGACCGGCTGGTGGCGGTCAGCACCAGATCGCCCAGGCCTGAAAGGCCCATCAAGGTCTCCCGCTTGGCGCCCAGCGCTTCGCCCAGACGCGCCAGTTCGGCGAAGCTGCGCGCCAAAAGCGCGGCGCGGGCATTCTCGCCCAGCCCCATGCCCTCCACGACGCCGCAGGCGATGGCATAGACATTCTTGGCCGCCCCGCCCAAAGCCACGCCGGTCAGGTCATCGCTGGCATAGGGCCGAAAACTGGGTCCGCCCAGGGCTGTTTGCAGTCTGGCGGGAAGATCGCCTTCCGCCGCGATGGTCACCGCGGTGGGAAGGCCGCGCGCCACATCGCGCGCAAAGGAGGGGCCCGACAGGATGGCTAGCGGCGTTCGCGGCAGCGCTTCGGCAGCAACTTCCGTCACCAGCTTGCCCGAACCTTGCTCGATGCCCTTAGCGCAGATCACCACGGGCTGTCCCGGTTTGAGCAGGGGCCGCAGGCGATCGGCAAAAGCGTGCAGCACCTGCGCCGGCACCACCAGCAGCAGGGCATCGGCCGCGGCGGCCTCGTTAAGATCACCCGTAACCACCATGTCCTTTGGCAGCGTGGCCTCTGGCAAAAAGCGGTTAGCGCGCCCGGCCCTGATGTCGGCCAGCACATCCTCTTCGCGCACCCACAGCGTGGTCTGCCGGCCCGCCATATGGGTGGCCAGCGCCAAGGCCGTGCCCCAGGCGCCGGCGCCAAGGATCGCGATACGGGAAAAGGCGTTATGATTGTCGGACATTGGGGTTGCTTATTCCTTGCCCGACCCTATCTTGCCGCTAGTGTCGTGGTTTCGAAGTTCGCCATATTATCGATATCAGCCTCAAAGGCGAGCTTCGAAACCAAACGACACTAGATTCAATAAGTTGCTAGTGTCCTTCGATTCCGAAATTCGCCTGGAGCCCGATAGAGAGATCATGCGAATTTCGGAATCGGGACACTAGCGTGATGCGCAAATCGCCCGAATTTCTCCCCATTGCCGTGCGAGCATTCCCTATGCGCCGTACTCTTCTCGCCCGTTCCGTTCTCGCCTTGGCCGCCATTGCCGCCGTCACCTTTCTGGGCGCCGCCGGACAGATGGCGCCGCAGCGCCCCGCCCCGGCCTATAGCGACGAGCAGAAAACCCTGCTGGACAAGATCAGCGCCTATCTCAACGGCATTCACAGTTTGAAGGCGCGCTTCATGCAGATCGGTCCGGAAGGCGGTACCGATCAGGGCACGCTCTATATCCAGAAGCCGGGCCAGATCCGCTTTGAATATAATCCGCCCAGCGCGCTTCTGATCGTGGCCACCAATGGCCGCGTCTATGTGAAGAATTCGCGCCTCAACACGCGGGATACCTACGACCTGTCGGATACCCCGCTGGGGCTTCTGCTGAACCAGAATGTAGACCTCAAGGCCAACAGGGCGGTGATGGGTGTCAATGACCAGAATGGCATGGTGACCGTGCAGGCCCGCACCAGCACCAATCGCAACAATTCCAACATCACCATGATGTTCTCCTCGCCGGGGCTGGAGCTGCGGCAATGGACGGTGCGCGACAATCAAGGCGGCAACACCACGGTGGCCTTGCAGAGCCTTGAGCCCGGCGCGGCCATAGATCCCGCCTTGTTTACCCCGCCGCAAAAGGCGCCCCGCACGGCCAGCAAGACCCCGGCCCCAGCCGGTCAATGAAAGTCGTCGGCATCGTCTCGGACCGTCGCGTGGTGGACGGCATGGCCATGCATACTGTCAACGACGAATATGTCACCGCGGTGTGTGACGGCGCCGGGGCTTTGCCGCTGCTGATCCCTTCGACCGATGCGCCGCTCGATGTCCGCGCCGTGCTGGCGGCGGTTGACGGGCTGCTCTTCACCGGCGCGTCGTCCAATATCGCGCCCCGTCACTACGGCCAAAGCGTGCTGCCCGGTATCGAACTGGACGAAGTGCGGGACGCCACCACTTTGCCGCTGCTGCGTGCGGCGATCGAGAAGGGCAAGCCGCTGCTCGCCATCTGCCGGGGCTTTCAGGAGTTGAACGTCGCGCTGGGCGGCAGCCTCTATCAGCACGTGCATGAAATTCCGGGCCGGCTGGATCACCGCGAGCCGCAGGACGCATCGCGTGACGTCGAATATGCGCCGGCGCATGACGTGACGATCACGCCAGATGGGGTGCTGGCGAAAATGTCCGGCCTGTCGTGCGCCATGGTCAATTCCCTGCATCATCAGGGCGTCGACCGGCTCGCGCCGATGCTAACGGTGGAAGCGGTCGCCCCCGACGGCCTGATCGAGGCGGTATCCATGCCCGGCGCCAAGGCGTTTCTGCTGGGGGTGCAATGGCATCCGGAATGGGATGTTGCGCGAGACAGTCTCAGTCGCGCCATTTTTGCCGGTTTCGGGACGGCGCTCTAAAGCGTCACATTTGTTTACAGCATCCTAAGACTTCCCTGCCACATTTCGGCCATCGCGTGCTGGCGGGGACATCATGGCAAGCAGCGCCCGTCTTCTGGGCTTTGCCTTCACCAATGCCGACTTTTTGTTCGAGATGGACAAGAGCGGCACGATCCTGTTTGCCGCCGGCGCCGCCAACGATCTCGTCAAGGAAAGCAACGAGACTCTGGTGGGCAAACCGGCGGGCAAACTGTTCAAGCCCTCCGAAGGCATCAAGTTTGCCACTTTTTCCAAGGCGCTGAAATCCGGCGATCGCGCCGGGCCCTACAAGCTCACCCTTGCCACGGGCGCGGAAGCGAACCTCGCCATGTTCCGGCTGCCGCAGAACGGCACGAACGTCTCCTGCTCTCTGGCGCGGCCTGGCGTGCGGACGCCGGCGGCCAGGATCGATCCCAAGACGGGTCTGGCCTCCCGCGACGGCTTCATGGCCGCCGCCGAGAAGGCCGGGCCCGATGACACGCTGACCCTCGTGAATGTGCCGAATTTGCCGGAGATCTGCGCCGAACTTCCGGCCGAGAAAGCCAGCGCCCTGATGCAGCGCATCGGCGACACTTTGCAGAACTGCGGCGCCAATGCCACCGGCCAGCTGTCTGAAACCAGCTTCGGTGCCGTGGCGTCAGCCGCGAGCGGCAAGCTGGATCTGGCGAGGAAGCTGGCGGAAGCCTTCACCGCCGACGGCCTGTCGGCCCTGGCGGTGACAGAGGCCCAGATCGCGCTGACCGGCGCAGGCTTGACGCCAGAACAGCGGCTGTTGTCGCTGCGCTATGTGGTCGACCACTTTGCCCAGAAGGGCAAGATCGAAGGTGATGGCGATATTTCCGGCGCGTTCTCCCAGATGATGGACGAAACCCAGCGCCGCCTGGCCGATCTCACCCAGGCCGTGGGAAACGGCAATTTCCAGATCGCCTATCAACCGATCTGCGATCTGTCTTCCGGCAAGACCTCCCACTACGAAGCGCTGGCGCGTTTTTCCGGCAAGCAGGATACCGGCGAGACCATCCAGTTCATGGAAGCGCTGGGCGTCGCCGGCGCGCTGGACCTGGCGGTGGCGAACAAGGTGATGACCCTGGTCGATCAGCTGCCCGACGTGCATGTCGCCTTCAACGTCTCCGCCGATACCATCGCCAATCCCGCCAGCTTCGGCGTTCTTGCCGGCATGCTGGCCAAGCGCCGCAGGCTGGCGCCGCGCCTTCTGATCGAAATCACCGAGACCGCCAACATCGGCGATCTGGAAACGGCCGGCAAGGCGATCGCCGCACTGCGCGAGATGGGCTATCGCGTCGGGCTGGATGATTTCGGCGCCGGCGCCGCCTCGCTCAACTATCTGCATGCCTTCGCCGTGGACTTCGTGAAGTTCGACGGCAAGCTGATCCATCAGATCGGCCAGTCGCAGCGCGACGATGCGCTGCTCGCCGGTCTGGCCAAGCTCTGCGCCGAGATGAAGGTAGACACGATCGCCGAATGGATCGAAAGCGAACCCATGGCCAAGGCCGCGCTGGGCCTGGGCTTTCGTCACGGGCAGGGGCGCTGGATGGGGCCGCCGCTGGCGGAAATTCCCATCGCCCAGCCGGCAGTCGGCAAGCGCAAGGGCGTCCAGCAAAGCTGGGGGTGAGATGCGGTTAGCCGCGCAGAGCGCGGCTAACGGTCCATAGCGACAGCGTATGGACGTCCGGTAGACGGTTTTGAGGATCGCCTCGCTCGCTACGCTCCTGCTAAGCCAACGCCCTGAGCGGTAAGCGAAGGGCCGGGTGCCTGCCGCGAACGCCTACCAAGCGCGCCGCGAGGGCGGGACGGCCGCCAAAACCGGCCCCGCCAACCGCATGACGGATATGATAGAAATGGCACTGTCATTATAATTCTGTCAGGCGACCGAATTTTCTTGAAACCTGTTGCATCTTTGCATAGTTTATATGGCGAAGACGGCTTGAGCTGTTGGCACTGCCCCCCGCTCGCTTTCAGCTCCCGTTTTCGCTGGGGTTGCCGGTCATCCCCTCCCGGCTTCCCCTCGCGCGATTGAGCGCATTTGCCCCCGGCCCCCCGGCCGGGGGCCTTTTTTATGGCTAACGCGTAGCCACCCGCCTCAAGGTCAAGCTCAGCCGGCCGCCGCCGGGCAGCAGGCGTGAGGTTCCCGGCCGGATGCGGTCAATGCCGTGATAGGCCAGCCGGGCGGTTCCACCGAAGGCGATGACATCCCCGGAGGCCAGGGTGACACTGCGGGTCTGGCCGCCCTTGGCGGTTCCCCCGATCCGGAACAGGGCCTCGTCGCCCAGCGAAACCCCGATCACCGCGGCGCTGACATCCTTCTCGTCCCGGTCCTGATGCAGGCCCATTTTGGTGCCAGCCCGGTAGAGGTTCACCAGGCAGCATTCCGGCGAGGGGGCGCCGTTGATCTCCCCCCACAGCGCCAGCAGCGCCTCAGGGATGGCGGGCCAGGGCCTTGCCGTCAGAGGATGGGTGGGCTGATAGCGATAGCCGCTTCTGTCCGAGACCCAGCCCAGGCTGCCGAAGTTGCTTTCCTCCACGGAAAAGGGCCGGCCGGAACCCGGCATTACAGGCCGGTAGAGCGGCGCCTCCTTCAGCTTTTCCTGGACGTCCTCGAGCAGTGCCTTCTGCGCCAGAGGAGAGAGTTTTTCGCGCCACAGGAAGATATCCGGCCCGATCTCCAGCCTCACCATTGACGGGGCGAGCGTGTGGGCACGGTGAAAATCGCCGCGTAGGTGCCGGCATGGCCGTTGCTGTCGAGCCAGGCCTTCAGCTTTTCTGGCGTGTAGCCGTCCCGTGCCCACTCTGCCAACGGCGCGCCCCCGCTGTCCGTGCGGGCAAAGTCGGGAAAATGCTTCAGCCAGCGTTGCTGGCTTTTGGGAAAATGCAGATAGGGAAAGCGGGCGAACTGCTCTTTGGCTTTTTCCATCGCCTGCCAGCCATCACGATGGATCAGATACAAGGCGGCGGCGAAGCTGGTGCGGTCCTGTCCGCCGGAGCATTTCAGCAGGAAGGGCTTGGGCGCCGCATCGAAGCTCTCGATCAATGTCACCAGCATCGCCCTGGTGGGCAGCTTGCGGGAATCCAGCATGGCGTCGAGATGCGCCACGCCGATGCTTTCCGCGGCCGCGGTTTCCTTCTTCCACCAGGACAGATCGTCATTGCGGCCACGCAGATTGATGATGGCTTTGATGCCGCGCCGCTTCAGGAAGGTCTTCAGCCCGCCGGCCCAGGCCTGCATGGCGCGCGCCGCCTCGCCGGGCACCACCCAGTGAAAGTTGTAGAGGATGTCTCCCAGTGTCCGCTGCGCTGGCATAAGATGGGATTAGCATATTTCAGGACTTTTGATGCGCATCACCAAACAGGTTCTGGTCCGGCGCTGGGCGCTTTCGACCCTGGCCGCCGCGGCCGTCTTTGCCGTGCTGGCCTGGTCGGATATGCGGCTCAAGGCCCTGTCGGGCTATGGCACCGCGGATCTGCAGAATTTCTCCACCGCCGCCCAGTATCGCGCCGCCTTTCTGGTGTGGCCGTCGCGCTATGCCGTGCGCGCCGGTTTCGACTGGGGCTTTGATTATCTGCTGATGCCGCTTTACGCCGCCGCCTTCTTCTATTCCGGCATCCTGGCGCGGGAGGCTTTTGCGCTTCGCGGCAGCCGCCTGGCTCGCATTCTGACTACGCTTTCGGCCGTCCCGATTGCCGCCGCGATGCTGGATGCGGTGGAAAACGCGCTCCAGCTTTCCATGATGCTGTCGGCCCCCACCGACCAGATGGCTTTCATCGCTTTCACCATCTCCCGCGCCAAATGGATGGCGGTCTATGTCGGGCTCCTGCTGCTGGCAGCGGCACTGTTTGGGCAGCTGATTGAGCGGAAAAAAAGAGCCGCAAAAGCTGGTCCTTGACCCTTAAGCGACTTTGCGTATAGTCCGCGCTCTTTCGGGGACTCATGTTCCCGGAAATCCAAGTTATTTCAAGGAATTAGGCCATGTACGCGGTCGTCCGCACCGGCGGAAAACAGTATCGGGTTGCCAAGGACAGCGTCCTCAAGGTGGAAAGCCTTGTGGGCGAGGTCGGCTCCAAGCTTGAGCTCGAGGTCCTGATGCTGGGCGGCGACAAGCCCCAGATTGGCGCACCGCTGGTCAAGGGCGCCTCCGTCAGCTGCGAAATCCTGAGCCATGGTCAGGGCGAGAAGGTCATCGCTTTCAAGAAGAAGCGCCGCAAGAACACCCATCGCAAGCGCGGCCACCGCCAGCACTTCACCACGGTGAAGGTGCTCGGGATCACGGGCGGCAAGGAGTAGGTCATGGCGCACAAGAAAGCCGGCGGTTCCTCGCGCAACGGACGCGATTCCAATCCCAAGATGCTGGGCGTGAAGCTGTTCGGCGGCGAGGCCGTATCGGGCGGTAACGTGATCGTGCGCCAACGCGGCACCAAGTTCTACGCGGGCGAAGGCGTTGGCATGGGCAAGGATCATACTCTCTTTGCGCTTCGCGACGGCCAGGTCTCGTTCAAGACCGGTTACAAGCGCCGTACCTTCGTGTCCGTGATCCCGGCCATGAATCCGGCGATGAAGATCGCGGCAGAATAGGCGGCTGAAGACATAGGCCGCCGATCAAATCGGCGGCCCATTTGTAGCGAGGGAGATGGTCCGCCATCTCCCTTTTTTATTCCCTCGCGCGAAAGAGAGCGGGGAATGACATGTGCACTTTGGAAAGCGAAAGATTGCGGCTGAGGCCGCCAAGACCATCGGACATTCAAAGCATGACGGCATGGCTCAGCGATTATGACGTGGCGCGCATGACCAGCCGGGTTCCGCATCCTTATGGCGAAAGCGATGCGGAAGCTTTCATTGCCAGCGGAGAGGCCAACCGCTTTGTCATCGAGCGCAAGGGCGATGGCCTGTTCATGGGTATGGCGGGGATCCATGCCGATGACGGTTATGAGTTCGGCTATTGGCTGGGCCGGCCCTTCTGGGGTTTCGGCTATGCCACCGAAGCGGCGCATTGTCTGGTGACCTATGCCTTCACGGCGCTGGATGCGGACCAGCTCCATGCCGGCTGGTTCTACGACAATCCGGCTTCCGGGCATGTTCTGGCCAAGCTGGGCGCGCGCCATAACGGCTCGGCCATGCGCGATTGCCGGGCCCGGGGCATGGCCCTGTTGTGCCATGACATGCTGTTGACGCGGGCCGATTTCCTGCGAAAACAGGCCGCATAGGAGCGTCGGCGAGAGCCGGAGCGACCAAGATAAGTAGGCTTTAGATGCGCTTTCTGGACGTCGCCAAGGTGTATGCAGCCAGTGGAGCCGGTGGCAACGGCTGCATCGCCTTTCGGCGCGAGAAGTTCATCGAGTATGGCGGTCCTTACGGCGGTGACGGCGGGCGCGGCGGCGACGTGATTGCGGAAGCGGTGGAAAATCTCAACACCCTGATCGACTACCGCTTCCAGCAGCATGTGAAGGCCAAAAGCGGCGAAGGCGGCAAGGGCAAGGTGATGACCGGCGCCGGCGGCGCCGACGCGGTGATGAAAGTGCCGGTCGGCACGGAAATCTATGAGGAAGACGGCGAGACCCTGATCGTGGACTTGGCCACGCCCGGGATGCGCTACCGCCTGCTCAAGGGCGGCAATGGCGGCTTCGGCAATGCCCATTTCAAAACCGCCACCAACCAGGCGCCGGATTTCGCCATGCCCGGCCAGCCGGCGGAAGAGCGGATATTCATCCTCAAGCTGAAGCTGATCGCCGATGCCGGCCTGATCGGCATGCCCAATGCCGGCAAGTCCACCTTCCTGTCGCGTGTCTCCGCGGCGCGGCCCAAGATCGCGGATTATCCCTTCACCACCTTGGAGCCGCAGCTCGGCGTGGTGAAGATCGACGAGACCGATTTCGTGCTGGCCGATCTGCCCGGACTGATCGAAGGCGCACATGAAGGTGTAGGGCTTGGCGACCGTTTTCTCGGCCATGCCGAACGTTGCGCCACTATCCTGCATCTGGTGGATGGCACCGGCGATTCTGTGGCCAAGACCTACAAGACCATCCGCAAGGAGCTGATCGCCTATGGCCATGGTCTGGGCGAGAAGCCGGAAGTTGTTGCCCTGAACAAGGTCGATGCCATTCCCGAAAAGGAGCTGGCGAAGAAGAAGGCGGCGCTGGAAAAAGCCAGCGGCCAGCAGGTGCATGTGATTTCCGGTGTCACCGGCGCCGGCATCAACACCGTGCTGCGCGCCATGGCGCGGGAAATCGCCCAGCGCCGCACCATGCGCGCCGAAGAACGCCAATATGCCCGGCCTGCGCCCGTGCCTCGCACCCGCGCTGAACGCCAGACGGTGAATTTCAGCGCACCTGTCGTCCCAGCGAGCAGGACCAAGGCCGAAGCGGCGCCCGCAAAAGTGTTCGTAAAAAAAGCGACTGCGCCCGCGAAGGGGCCTTCCAAGTCGCCCCGGAAAATGGATATGGCAAAAGCCAAAGCCAAAAAGGCGGCGAAGAAGGCAGCGGCGAAAACAACTGCACCCAAGCGGGCCACTGGTGGCAAGGCGAAAGCCAGGCCCAAGACCGGCAGCCGCACCGCTAAGCGCGAAAAAAAGAAAACGTCGCGCCGATGAGCAATCTTTTTTCCAACGCCAAGCTCATTGTTGTGAAGGTCGGTTCGGCTCTGCTGGTCGATGGCGCCAAGGGCGAACTGCGCCGCGAATGGCTGGCTTCACTGTGCGACGATGTTGCGGCGCTGAAGAAAGACGGTGCTGCCGTCGTGCTGGTCTCCTCCGGCTCCATCGCCTTGGGCCGCAGGCTGCTCAAGCTGGCGCCCGGTGAACTCAGGCTGGAAGAAAGTCAGGCCGCCGCTGCCGCCGGACAGGTGCGCCTGGCCGAAGCCTATGCCGATATGCTGGCCAGCCGTGGCATTGTCGCAGCCCAGGTGCTGCTGACCTTTGGCGATACCGAAGAGCGCCGCCGCTATCTCAATGCCCGCGCCACCTTGGGGACCCTGGTCGGTCTGGGCGCGGTGCCCGTGATCAACGAGAACGACACGGTCGCCACCGCCGAGATCAAGTTCGGCGACAATGACCGGCTGGGCGCGCGCGTCGCCTCCATGATGGGCGCCGACCGGCTGGTGCTGCTGTCCGACGTGGATGGGCTCTATACCGCCAATCCCGGCATCGACGCCGGCGCCCGGCACATTCCCGAAGTCACCGCCATCACCGAAGAGATCGAAGCCATGGCGGGGGATTCCATTTCCGGCTTCGGCCGCGGCGGCATGACCTCCAAACTCATCGCCGCCAAGATCGCGATGGGCGCGGGCTGCGACGTGATCCTGGCCAAGGGCGAGACGCTCAATCCGCTCTCCGTGCTCGACAAGGGCGCGCGCCATACGATCTTCCGCGCTTCGGTCACACCGGCCGCCGCCAAGAAGCGCTGGATCGCGGGTGTGCTGCGCCCCGAAGGCGCGCTGGTGATCGATGATGGCGCGGTGCGCGCCCTCAAGGACGGCAAGAGCCTCTTACCCGCGGGTATCCGCCAGATCGATGGGCGCTTCGAACGGGGCGATGCCGTGCTGGTAAAAGACCGTCAGGGCAAGGAAATCGCCCGCGGGCTGGCGGCCTATAATGCGTCCGACGCGGAGCGGATCGCCGGCAAACGCACGGTCGAAATCGAGGCCATTCTGGGCTATCGTGGCCGGGACGAAATGATCCATCGCGACGATTTGGTCCTGACGGGAAACGGTCCATGACGGTTCACAATTCCACTGATGCATTGACCGCGGAAATGCTGACCGTGGGCACCGCCGCGCGCGAGGCCGCCCGCGCCATGCGCGAAGCCAGCGACGAAGCCAAGACCAAGGCGCTGATGGTGGCTGCTGCCGCCATCCGCAGCCGTGCCGCCGAAATTCTGGCGGCGAACAAAGACGATGTGGAAGCCGCCAAGGCCGCTGGTCTTCCCGGCAATATGGTGGACCGGCTGGCCCTGAATGACGCCCGGATCGAAGCCATGGCCCAGGGCATCGAAACAGTCGCCGCTCTGCCTGATCCGGTCGGGCGCGAACTGGCGCGCTGGTCGCGGCCCAATGGCCTGGATATCGCGCGCGTCGCCACGCCCATCGGCGTGATCGGTATCATCTATGAAAGCCGGCCCAATGTGACCGCCGACGCGGGTGCGCTGACTTTGAAATCGGGCAATGTCGCCATCCTGCGCGGCGGTTCGGATTCCATCCGCTCCTCCGGCGCTATCCAGAAGGCGATGGCTGATGGGCTGAAAGCTGCGGGCCTGCCCGAAACCGCTATTCAAGTGGTGAAGTCCACCGATCGTGCCGCGGTCGGCATGATGCTGGAAGGCCTGAATGGCGCTGTCGATCTGATCATTCCCCGTGGCGGCAAGGGCCTGACGGGTCGCGTCATCAACGAGGCGCGCGTGCCGGTGCTGGCGCATCTGGAAGGGCTCTGCCATGTCTTCATCCACGCCAAGGCCGATCTGGAGAAGGCGCGCAGCATCAGCCTGAACGCCAAGATGCGCCGCACTTCCATTTGCGGCGCCGCCGAGACCCTGTTGCTGGATCGCGCCATCCTGAAGTCCCATGGCGTACCCGTGCTGGAAGATTTGGCCAAGGCTGGCTGCGAGATCCGGGGTGACGAGGCGGTGCGCGCGGTGTTCCCCGCCGCCAAGCCCGCCACCGAAGAAGACTGGAAGACCGAATATCTCGACGCCATCATTGCCGTGCGCGTGGTGGATGGGCTGGAGCAGGCGATCCAGCACATCGAACAGTATGGCTCGCACCACACGGACTCGATCGTCACCGAAGACGCCGCCGCCGCCGAAACCTTCATGAACAGCGTGGACAGCGCCATTGTGCTGTGGAACGCCTCCACCCAGTTCGCCGATGGCGGCGAATTCGGCATGGGTGCGGAGATCGGCATCGGCACCGGCAAGATGCATGCGCGCGGACCAGTGGGCGCCGAACAGCTCACCACTTTCAAATATGTCGTCCGCGGCACGGGCCAAACGCGCCCATGACGGCCCGGCCTTGACGCACTGGATAAGGGCGCCGGGCCCCGTCAACGATGGTCTGCGCATCGGCCTGCTGGGCGGCAGCTTCGATCCGGCCCATGAAGGCCATCTTTATATCAGTGAGGTCGCGCGGCGCACGCTGAAGCTAGACCAGGTCTGGTGGCTGGTTTCGCCCGGCAATCCTCTGAAGCGGGAACCTGATCCCTTCGAGATGCGCCTGGCCAGGGCGCGCCTGGTGGCCCATCCGCCCTTCATCCATGTCACCGGCATCGAACGGCAACTGGGGACGCGGTATACGGTCGACACCGTGCGGGCGCTGAAGGCGCGGTTTCCGCAAGTCCAATTCATCTGGCTGATGGGCAGCGACAATCTGGTTCAGTTCGTCCGTTGGCGCCGCTGGCAGCAGATAGCCGCCAGCGTTCCCATCGCGGTGGTGCGCCGGCCTGGCTCGGTGCTGGCGCAACTGTCGGCGCCGCTGGCGCGCCGCATCGGCGTGGCGCGGCGGCTTGGTTCCGCGCCCTCGCTGGTGGTGCTGGATGGGCGGCGCAATGAACAGAGTTCGACCCTGCTGCGCAGCCAGGCCCTTGGTGCCGCCGCCGAGGCCGTGCTAAATCTCGCCCCCTGAACCCAAAGGATTTCCGCCCTGAAAGCCGCAAAGAAGAAAGCCCCGGCAAAAAAGACTGCCAAGGCAAAGCCCCACAAGCCGGCAAAACAGGCTGCGAAACCGTCTCCGAAGAAGCCCGCCCGCAAGACCGTCTCGAAGCCGGCGAAGAAGGCCGCGCCCGCGCCTGCCAAGAAGCGCGCGGCCCCAAGCGCGCTGCTGGAGCGTATCCTTGCCTCGCTAGATGACGACAAGGCCGAGAATATCGTGACCATCGATCTGGAAGGTCGCTCGGCGCTGTGCGATGCCGCTGTCATCGCCTCGGGCCGCTCATCCCGTCATGTCGCCGCGATGGCCGAGCATCTGGCGCGCCGCCTGAAGGAATCAGGTTATGGCACGCGGCCGGTCAACGGCCAGGGCCAGGGTGACTGGGTGCTGGTGGATGCGGGCGATGTGATCGTGCACATCTTCCGTCCCGAAGTGCGCGACTATTACGACCTGGAAGGCATGTGGTCCGTCGGCGGCCGCAAGTAGGCTTCCCCAATGCGGCTCTGGATCTACGCCATCGGCCATATGCGCGGCACGCCGGAAGGCCTGCTGGTCGAGGATTTCTGCGGCCGCGCCCGGAAGCTGGGCCGCAACATGGGCTTCTCGGGCGTGGCGCTGGAGGAGCTGCCCGTGTCCAAACACCGCGACGTGAACGTCCGCATGAAGGACGAAGCCGAGCGAGTGGCCGCACGTCTGCCGGAGGGCGCGCATATCGTGCTCCTGGATGCACGCGGCAAGGGCATGACCTCCGAGGACTTTGCCGAAATGCTGGGAAGCCTGCGCGACGTCGGCACCAAGGACCTGGCCTTCATCATCGGCGGCCCCGACGGCCTGTCGGCTCTGCCAGGCAAAAAGCCGGGCCGCAGCCTGGCCTTTGGGCCGCAGACCTGGCCGCATCTTCTGGCGCGGGCGCTTTTGACAGAACAGGTCTATCGCGCCCTGACCATCCTGGCCGGTCACCCCTATCACCGGGCCTAGCTTCCCCTCCGGCCTTCGCAGCTTTGCTTGACGCTTCGGCGCGCGCCGAAGCGTCAAGCGCTGCTACGGCCACTTCCCTATGCGAGCGCGCTCACGCGCGCGCCGGGGAGGTAGACGGACTAACCCTTCCTTAACCATGTTCGGCAATGCTGTCGTGTCGCAGTGGGACAACCCCATGGAAATCAAGGGTCCTGGCCGGGTCGAGACATCCGCCATCAAGCGGAAGGCCCCTTCTTCAGCGTCGGGCGGCTTTTCCGTCTCTGACGCGCCGGAGAGCCACGCCCAGATCGTGGCCGGTCCCGGCCCGATCGCGGCGCTGGATTCCATCCTGATGCTGCAAGGTATGGATGATTCCACGCAGGGCCGATCCAAGGGCGTCGCCCATGGCGAGCAACTGCTTGATCTGCTGGATTCGGTGCGCGATGGATTGCTGGCCGGTGAGATTCCGCGCGCCACCCTGAACAAGCTGGCCGCCGCGGTCACGCGCCGTCACGACGCCTTCGCCGATCCCAAGCTGCAGGACGTGCTGGACCAGATCGAGCTGCGCGCTCATGTCGAACTCGCGAAGCTGGAAGCCCTGGACAAGCGCGTCGCTTAGGCTGGCTTTGTTATGCCGCTTCGGCGGCAACAGCACGCATCCCAATCCGCCGGTCATAGTCAGCCGCCAAAGCGCGCAGCGCGGCCGCGCCGTCACCCGCATAGGACTGGCCATGCATCAGCGCCAAGGTGCGTGGTGACAGTTCGGCCAGCTTGCGAATATTCGCGCCCATCGTCGGATGGAGGCTGGAAGAGGCGAAAACATCCTCGGCGGCGATTGCCGGGCCCAGAATGTCGCGATCGGTCAGGGCGGCGCCATCACCGAGATGGGTAAAGAGATCGCCGCACAGCAAAGTGCCGGTCGATTCCTCAAAGAGCACGCCGGCGTCCCAGCCATGAGGCGTATGCGGCGTGTCTATATAACGGATCCGCTTGCCGCGGCCGAGTTCGAGAATTTCGCCGTTCTGAAGCTGGCGCGGGGGCCGGTCGGCGAAATCGTTGAGGGACACCAGGCAGCCGGTCTGGCCATGTGCGGCCTGGGCCTGTGGGGCGACCGTGAGCCACTCGTTCAGGGCGCTGCACTCATCCGCCTCGAAATGACCGAAGGATATCCAGCGTAGCCGTTCCGGCGGAAGGATGC
>Ga0268266_10000359_pt1 | contig 70750 bp, 70 predicted proteins | sample KBSS13metaG_FD_190356 | JGI IMG/M metagenome (GOLD analysis project Ga0268266, IMG submission 190356) | Switchgrass rhizosphere microbial communities from Kellogg Biological Station, Michigan, USA - KBS S1-3 metaG (SPAdes) (version 2) | ecosystem: Host-associated > Plants > Roots > Rhizosphere...
GTGTTGGTACCGATGGCCGTCCTGTTCGCGGCAATGTCGGCGGTATTCACGCCAATGGCATCGGCACTGGCCTTGACGGCGGTATTGGTGGAGAACAGCTGGCTGCCGGTCACCGCCTCACTGCTGCCGGCGGCCAGGTTTGCATCCTTCACCCCGCTTAACGTACGCGTCCCGTCCGTGCCCGCCAGGCTGACCGACCGCCCCCCGCTGGCTGCGGCCACGGTGATCGCCCCGCTCGCCTCGTCCTGGCGCACCAGACCCGTGGTACCGCTGTTCAGGCTGAGCTGCAGATCACCAATGTCCCGGGTGTTGCCCGTCACTGTCGTGTCCAGCGCCCGCAGCGCATCACTCACGGTGTTCTGGCTGGTCCCCTGTACGGTGAAGGCCGGTGCCGTGAAGCTGCCGTCCGCATTCACCGCGGCCCCGCCTCCCAGACTTGTCGCCAGTCCGCGGAGCTGCCCTCCCTGCTGCGCCAGCGTCGTGCCCTGGGCAGCAATGGTCGCGGTGTTGGTACCGATGGCCGTCCTGTTCGCGGCAATGTCGGCGGTATTCACGCCGATCGCCGATTGATTCGCGGCAATCGCTGCGGTATTGGTGCTTATCGCCGACTTGCTGGCGGTAATATCTTTGGTGTTGCCGGACACCGATGTGTCCAGCGCCCGCAACGCATCACTCACGGTGTTCTGGCTGGTCCCCTGTACGGTGAAAGCCGGTGCCGTGAAGCTGCCGTCCGCATTCACCGCGGCCCCGCTTCCCAGACTTGTCGCCAGTCCGCGGAGCTGCCCTCCCTGCTGCGCCAGCGTCGTGCCCTGGGCGGCAATGGTCGCGGTGTTGGTACCGATGGCCGTCCTGTTCGCAGCTATGTCGGCGGTATTCACGCCGATCGCCGATTGATTCGCGGCAATCGCTGCGGTATTAGTGCTTATCGCCGACTTGCTGGCGGTAATATCTTTGGTGTTGCCGGACACCGATGTGTCCAGCGCCCGCAGCGCATCACTCACGGTACTCTGGCTGCCCCCCTGTACGGTGAAGACAGGCGACTTAAAGCTGCCGTCTGCATTCACCGCGGCCCCGCCCCCCAGGCTGGTCGCCAGCCCGCGGAGCTGCCCTCCCTGCTGCGCCAGCGTCGTGCCCTGGGCGGCAATGGTCGCGGTGTTAGTACCGATGGCCGCTCTGTTCGTGGCAATGTCGGCGGTATTCACGCCAATGGCATCGGCGCTGGCTTTGACGGCGGTATCAGTGGCGAACAGCTGGCTGCCGGTCACTGCCTCTGTGCTGCCTGCCTTCAAAACACCATCTGCCACGTTGGTAATTTTACGTTCTGCTCCTTGCGAGCCCACAGAAACTGTATTAGCAACATCTGCGACAGAACCAGCTCCCAGCGCCACGGCATTTTTCGCGCCGTTTTTTATAACGGCACCATCCCCCAGCGCTACTGAACTATCAGCTTCAGTACCAATCTTTACGTTGTGACCAACACCTACCGCCATTGCAGAATCGACATAAGTGGACTCATCTCTGTTAAAATCGGTGTCAATTTTTCCAGCCTGGGTGGCCGCACTACCAATAGCAATTGAGCCCTGTTTCCCAGCGTAGGCCGAATAACCCATTGCTACAGCACCGTTTCCATCCGCAGTAGAACTTGCACCATAGCTAAGTGCTCCCATTCCTCTTGAGGCTGACCATGCACCTAAAGCCATAGCACTTACCGAATCGGCAGCGACATAGGCACCAGGTCCAAGTGCCAGAGCGGTGCGTGACAAAGTGGTAGCAACTTGACCAATAGCCATACTGCCCACCAAGTTGGCAACAGTATATTCGCCAATGGCCATTGATCCTGAACCTGAAGTACTATGGTTGCCTATATTTAAACCTCTTAAAGCAGTCGGTTGGGGCAGAGTTTTGTCATATCCAAACCCCAATCCTGTGCGTCGTTCTGCAGCATTCGTCAATACATTCCAGGTTCCTTCGATGGCCGCTTCATTACCTAATTTAATATCTGCATCTTCAGCAGCAATTACTGCATCAGAACAGATTGTAAGTGTCATTAGCAGCAGCACGCTCTTGCTTGCTTTTGATTTACCTTTAGCAAACTCAAAAACAGCAATAAATGACTGTGTTACTTCACTCCATATTACCTTATAAGTTTTATTCATTTTACCTTCCTAAATTTGACTAAACATTTTGCTGCTCTAAAACTTCCATGCATAATTCATAGCAATGACGGCATGCTTATGCCGAAATGTTTCTTATTATTCCAATTAAATAACGGCAGAAAGGTGGATGTATTCAAACCACTGTTAATTTAAAATTAGCATTTTAAAATCTGACAGCAGCATCAAGATTCTTCTCCCCACCCAGCCCTCTTTTATAAAATTACTCTCCCGGCCTTCTGTAGTGAGAACATAAGATAAAAAAAATAAACAATTTGAACTTGAGTGGCTTTATTGAATCCATATAAACCCATTTTTTTTGACAGACTACAGAGCCTGCCGCTAATTGTTTTCTCAGATGAATTAAGCTGCTTAGCCAATTCACGACTGGATACCCCCCCCATAAGATGAATGATTATATCCCAATCGGAAGCCTTGACTTTCCCCTGTTCAATTCTCATTACTCCTGACGAAGTTAATAAGCATTTTCTTATTGTTTTTATAAATCGAAGCAACTCCATCCTACCAGGCAGGATAAAAATCCCGCATGCGTAAAAGACACGAATACGAGACAACCATTGTACTGGTTCAATAAAAATCGACACACATTTTTTCTTCATAATTTCTTTCAGAACTTTGAACAAGAGATCCTTGCATCCTATATTAAGCACTACAACCGCTTCATCAAAGTAATTATCTTCATGTCCTTGAGCGATCATTAATCCTGATTCAGGTGTCACAACCATACAGTTCGTGACATCTGAAAATGCTGCACCATAGAAATGATTATCACTGACAACAACCATTTTCATTTATCTCTGCCCCTTCTATATACAAATATGACACATCAATGACTGCCTGGTTTTAGTGATGCTAGCTTCAAATCATTAATTTAAGAAAATGAAAAAACCATCAACCATAAAAAATGAGAATCTGAAATATCCGTTACAAGAGAAATGAATGAAACAAATATTTAACATTTCCGTTCACTTTATCACCACTGGTGATACATAATCGGTTAAGAGTCTTAACAAAATTACTTAAACTGTCTATTTTTCATGAAGTTACGATAACCCTTGCGTAAGTATTTTCCTACGATTAATCTGAATGTTGATGCTAATCAAAACTCTATTTTCAACTTTATAGTTCGGGGTTAACATGAATATTAAAGCGGGTGGACATGAAACTCAGGTTACCTTTTACAAAATAGAAGAGGAAATCCTCTTCTTTCCAGCCGAACACAGGCTATACAATGAAATAAGCGGGGAGTCGGTGACGTTGTTAACGACAGCATCCGAATGCCTTCAGGTTCTGATTGACGATCAAGGTAAAATAGTTTCAAGAGAAGAAATTAAGGAACGGGTATGGGGAAAAAGAGGAGTGATTGTAAGTTGTAATACGTTCTATCAAACCATGCTCAACCTCAGAAGAGGTCTAGAGAAAGCAGGTGCGCGAAATCACATTATATCCACTTACTATGGTAAAGGGGTATCTGTTGAAAATCACATTAATATTGTTCCAGGGGAAGGCCATCTCGAACATTGCTTAAGTGCGTCATCTGATGAAACTGAGTTAATTACACACGTGACAAATGATGTCCTGCAACGTAGTAGTGAACTTCAACATGAACCAACGGTAAACAACATTAATTTTTTTAATTTTATACAACACCCTTTAGTCTTGTTTTTGGGAAACCTTGTCTTTATCATGTCTTCTATACAAATGTTTTATACTGGAAAACATTTACACCAAGAGAACTATTTTAGTCACTACTCCAGGTCAGATATGAAAGTGAAAAACTGTGACATATTTATTGATGAGGCGAAACTCGATCAAAATGAGCTGAACCGTTTTCTTATCCAGAATGAACTTGATTGCAAGGATGATGAGAGGTTGTTTTTTTCATCTATTTATCCAGTACAACGAATGTCCATAATTCGTTGCAATGGAGACTTTTCTCAGGAGGACATGTGCGAGTCAGATTATTACCTGAATTAAAAATAATATTACAAATCTCAGCAATATCAATGTTCGCTATTTTCCTTGGGCTTTCATTCTATAACTGGTTGAAATGGAGGGAGCTTCACTCAGCTCCTTCGTCATGTGAAGCGGTTATAAATGTACATAAGGACAGGCAGCAACTCTCTATTCGGTTGAAATATGCATTTCTTGAAGAGGAAGGGTCAGCAACATTATCCGGTATACTGCTAAATGATGGTGAAGCTGCCGCACAAGTTAGTCGCCAGATTTTCTTTAACTATAAACATGTTAATGAAGGCGTTTATCTGGAAAATCAAAAAACCGCTATATCTCAGCAGGACACGGCAGGTTATGATGGGTTAAGAAAATTGCTTCCCGCTTTCTATATGAAATCAGGGGAACGTACCAGTTTTCTGATATACCCGCAAAAACCTGGCGGATATGTCTTTGTCAAAGACTTTATCCCCGCATTCTATTGCGCTAAGCAATAACAACGATGATATAAACTTGTTGATATAGAGAGCATAGTCAGACAGGAAGTGCGGCTAATTTAATGAAACAAACAATAAACGTTTTAACAAAATGGTCGTCGCGGAAGTACAGCACAGGGCTGGCGCACCAGCCCTATGAGGTTTTCTTTCTCGAACGAAAAGCCGCTACTTTCATGCGATTGCCACAGGTTGCCATGCTGCACCAGCGTCGGCGATGGGATTTACTCAGGTCGTGAAAAAGCAGAATACAGTCAGGAGCCTCGCACTTGCGAACGAATTCGAACTTATCGCTGATAACCAGACTGATTAAAGCATCGGCAATCGGCCAGAGAAGACCAGACGGGTTTCCGGCACTTTGATAAATGGCAATGCGGAATTGTTGCTTGTTGCCGTCCCATTCAAGTTTCCTGAGAGGGCGACCCACTTCAAGCACTCGGTTGATTACACTCAGGTCTACCGGAACCCTGTTCATGGCGGCATTCACAACGTTTCTTGCAGTGTCGCGAAGTTCACGCGCCTCAGTAAGCAATCCGCCGGGAAGTTGCTGCTCCTCAATGTCAGCCAACAGACCGACTCTTATCAACCAGCCTGCGACGCTTTGATCATCGATAAAACAGTCATGGCGTTTACCATCCACAACATATTCGCTGTTAATGAAATCGAGGGCCAGATTATCACCCACTAACGGGGCACCGGAAAAAGCGTTTTCAGAACTCATGATGTTATGTAACCCAAAAATATTTACTTGTCAGGTTACCAAAAAGCCATGTAACCTTCAAACAAACTTATAAACGGTTACTTGAGGTTATCATGACGGCTTCTACATCAATCTCCGCTGCGGCACTTTCAGCTTCTTTGCGTGACGGCACTGTCATCAGTCATGTTCATTACCGCTATGAACAGGTAGATAACGTGAAGATTTTCTACCGGGAAGCCGGTAATCCAGAAGCGCCCACATTATTGCTGCTTCACGGCTTTGCGGCCTCATCATTCATGTTCCGCGACCTTATACCCGCACTTGCCGATAGCTATCACGTTATTGCACCAGATCTGCCGGCATTCGGCTTTACTGAAGCCCCTGAAAAAGGTGAGTACCCCTATACTTTCAGCCAGCTGGCGAAAACTATTGAGCAGTTCACCGAACAACTTAAGCTCAATACCTTCGCACTTATGGTTCACGACTATGGTGCCCCGGTAGGCTGGCGTCTCGCTGTTTCACATCCGGAGCGTGTGACAGCCATCATTTCCCAGAACGGCAACGCATATGAGGAAGGACTGGGAGAAAGCTGGGCACCCATTCAGAGATACTGGCACGAACCTACAGAACAGAATCGAAAGGCACTGCATGACTTTCCAACACCGGCCTCCATTAAATGGCAATATCTGGAGGGTGTAGCCGACAAGAGTTCGGTTTCACCAGACGGGTACACCCTTGAAGGGCTACAAATCTCGCGACCGGGAAATGCAGATATTCAACTCGACCTGGTACTGGATTACGCCACGAATGTGGCAATGTATCCTGTTTTCCAGGAATACTTCCGTGGGTCACAGCCCCCTCTGCTGGCAGTTTGGGGAAAGAACGATCCTTTTTTCCTTCCAGCAGGCGCGCAGGCATGGAAACGCGACCTTCCTGATGCTGACATTCGTTTCTATGACACTGGACACTTCGCGCTGGAAACCCATAGCAAGGAAATCATTCCTGCTATCCGTGAGTTTCTGAAAAAGAATATTATGTAGAGAGGACGCAGGGAACACTGCCAGGGCTCTGGCTCAGAGCGGTTGATTACGCAAAGGTGTTCCCGGTCTACGCCATCTGACGGGAATTTCATTACGTTTCTCCAAGCCAGAAGAAGGCCAGAAGGACTGATATTATGCCTGATAGCCTGTTCGGCTGCCTCCCGGCAAGATTTGAGTCGGATGATATGTATGACCTGTCCGGCAGACGTTCAGCTTAGTTGCAACGTGTAGTTGAGCCAACCACGTTACATTTAGTTATATTGCCGTGACCGTCATTAATGTAGGTGGTATTGCCTATAGTTTTTATTGTGCTGCCATCGCTGCCAACGATCGTGCTACCGACCTTGTTGTATGTCGTGGTATTGCCGTGGCGATCCCTGACATAGGTCGTGCTGCCGACCTTTTTCATAGTGCTCCCGTCGCTTCCAACAATCGTGCTACCGACCTTGTTGTATGTCGTGGTATTACCGTGGTCATCCCTGACATAGGTCGTGCTGCCAATTTTTTTTGTACTGCTCCCGCCGCTGCCGTAAGTCGTAGCGCTGGCTGCGCCAGTCACCAGTGCCAGGGCTGCAATAATCGTTTTAAATAACGTCATTTTTTATTCCTGTTTCCAATACTTGAGAGCGCAAAATGCCCCGCCAGGATAGCGTTATGCGTTCGGATCCGTGCCATGAACCAACACCACACAGGCGATGTCAGCCAGCACGATGGCGATAAACAACTACTTTATCAGAATTTCCGCTCTTCCCGGCGTTTGACTCACGCACCATGTTGAAGAGCCACCGCCTTGCCTCAATTACCTTGCTTTTAAACATCACGTCTGGCGCTATAACAGGGGCAAAATGTACGGTCATCGTTTCAGGAATAACCCCCCTCTGCCCGGCATCCCCTTACATCTCACCCCGCACTTCCCCTTCTACATGAATTATGTGCGAAGGAACGAAGTGAGTGAAAAGCAGACTTACTGATTTAACAAGCCCCTGCTTTTTTGAAGTCAATACCATGACTCCAGTCCATCGTGTTCTCTCCTTACTGCGATACCAGAGTAAGAAATCCCTGCTCTCCCGGAGAGGTTGTTTTTTTGTCATCTACAATGAAAGCCCTTAAACAACCTCATAACCCTCATTGACCTTCAAGTTGACTTTAAATCTATACTACATTCACGGTTGATTCAGAGCCGGTTACAGGGCCGGTACTTATCCGTTCGTTCTGCCCTTTACGAAGAGTTGAGCGGGATAAGCACAGTCCATTGACAGTTTATCTGAGTGGAGAAGTGACATGGGTTATATAACAACTCGCGATGATGTTGAAATCTTCTACAAGGACTGGGGTCCAAAGGATGGTAAGGTTATTTTTTTCCATCATGGCTGGCCTCTGAGCAGTGATGACTGGGATGCCCAGATGTTATTTTTCGTCAATAAAGGGTTCCGCGTTGTGGCACATGACCGGCGCGGGCATGGTCGTTCAGAACAGGTGTCGGATGGCCATGACATGGATCATTATGCAGATGATGTTGCCGCCGTTGTGGAACATCTCAGTGTACAAGGCGCGATGCATGTTGGCCATTCAACCGGTGGTGGTGAAGTTGTACGTTATATTGCCAGACATGGTGAAGATAAAGTTTCAAAAGCCGTATTAATTAGTGCCGTACCGCCATTGATGGTGAAAACCGACAATAATCCACAGGGAACGCCGAAATCAGTATTTGACGACCTGCAGGCGCAACTGGCTGCTAATCGCGCCCAGTTCTATTACGACGTTCCTGCTGGACCATTTTATGGATTTAACCGCCCCGGTTCAGCGCCTTCTGAAGCTGTCATTTATAACTGGTGGCGACAGGGTATGATGGGTGGTGCCAAAGCGCATTACGATGGGATCGTTGCTTTTTCGCAAACCGACTTTACTGAAGACCTGAAAGGAATATCCATCCCCGTACTGGTTATTCACGGAGATGACGACCAGGTTGTCCCTTATGATGATTCCGGTAAGTTGTCGGCTGAACTGGTCAAAAATGGGAAACTCATTACGTATGAAGGGGCTCCCCACGGCATCCCCACAACCCACGCGGATCAGGTTAATGCAGATCTTCTTGCATTTATATCCAGTTAATCCAGCTGATAAAATATCTGTGTTCATGACTCCGTCACCGGTATTTTATACCGGTGACGGAGTCATGATGCTGGTAAACAAGAGAACTGAGACTTACAAATCAGGCTTCGTAAATTCACGCTTCGCCCAGAAACAGATCCGATGCAAGGTCTGTCAGATTACTTAGCAGAATGAAGAACAGGTGCATCGACCTGCATGAGCCCCATTACCCGCAGCATATTTTCCTGGCATGAAATCCCCTCCGGCCTGTTTTCAATACCGCTGATTAAATTCAGGATCATGGTCTGATTATCCCTGAGTTGCTGCTGCAGGAGTCGGATCTCCTCAACCCTGGATTCAAGAGATGCAACTAATCCTTCATGGTTCCAGCTTCCTTTCCCCTTAGGCAAAAGCTGACGGATTTGCTCAAGCGTGAACCCAAATTTCTGTGCCCGATCAATAAGCATCAGTATCAGTGCGGTCTCAGGGGGATAATGGCGATAACCATTATCGTGTCGGGGAGGGGCACTGATCAGACCCTGTGCCTCGTAATAGCGGATGCGGGAAGGTGTAAGTCCCGTCGTTTTTGCCAGATCGCCTATCTTCATTTCCTCTCCGGTGGGCCTCTTGACATTAAAGTTAACTTTAAACTTATACTCTGAAAAAAGTCAAAGTCCCGCGACGCCTACCAAAAATTGTAGAAGAGGAAATAAATGCAAACGATTCTGGGAGCAAGCGGACAGATTGCCCGGGAACTGGCCCGCGAATTAACACATTCCTTCAGTGCTGAACTGAGGCTTGTCAGCCGCAATCCGCATAAGGTCACTCAAAGCGACACTCTTATATCGGCTGATTTGCTTGACGGCAGTCAGACTCTGGATGCGGTAAAAGGAAGCCGCATTGTGTATTTTGCGGCAGGCCTGCCACCGGATTCTTCTCTCTGGGAGGCGCAGTTTCCGGTAATGCTTCAGAATGCACTGAATGCCACCCGGCAAGCAGGAGCTCATTTTGTCTATTTTGACAATACCTATATGTACCCTCAGGACAGCAGACTGCAAAGGGAAGACGCGCCGTTCCAGCCATCAGGGAGAAAAGGACGTGTCCGGGCTATGATGGCGAACATGGTCCGGGATGAGATGCAGCGCGGTGATATTCCTGTCCTTATTGGCCGTGCCCCTGAATTTTATGGGCCCGGGAAAACCCAGAGTTTTACCAATGCCCTGGTTTTAGACAGGCTTAAAGCGGGCAAAAAACCACTCGTCCCATTGCGTGATGACACATTACGTACGCTCATCTGGACACCTGATGCAAGCCGGGCCTTAGCACTGCTGGGCAACACGCCCGATGCCTACGGCCAGACATGGCATCTGCCCTGTTGTGAAGAACAAATCACCTATGCACAGTTTGTTTCTCTGGCGTGCCGTGTTTTTGGAAAAGAACCGTCATGGTCAGTTCTCAGCAAATTCTCCTTGTACATTGCGGGTATGTTTTCTGAAGGGCCACGTGAACTGCGGGAGCTCCTGCCCCGCTATGACGCTGATAATCTTTTTGACTCCTCAAAATTTAGGATGCGCTTCCCGGATTTTCGTATCACCGGTTACGGGCAGGGGCTGGAAAGTATATATGCTGAATGGAAAGCCACTTCCACGTTGAAGAAAGATAATTAACCATAATGGCTGATTGTGAATAACAGGCTCAGAGAAACAACAGAAGGTTTAGCATGACTCGGACTATATTACATGTTGTTACCAATATTTCTCATTATGACGACCCGAAACATAAAACCGGACTCTGGCTGTCCGAACTGACTCATGCGTATGATATTTTTGCAGATCACGGCTTCAGACAAAAAATTGTGAGTCCAGCAGGTGGCCAGTCTCCAATAGAACCTCGATCCCTGCGGTGGCCATTTTTAGATACTTCAGCCCGGAACTGGCTGAGTGATCCCTCCAGAATGAGACTTCTTGAGAATACCCTCAGTCCTGAGCAAATCGATTCCGCAGAGTATGACGCCATTTATTTCACTGGTGGTCATGCCGTTATGTGGGATTTTCCTGAAAACATCAGGCTGCAGCAAATAACGCGGGATATCCATGAACAGAGAGGCATTGTGTCCTCGGTCTGCCACGGCTACTGCGGTCTGCTGAATATCCGCTTATCTGATGGTGAATTCCTCGTGAAAGGCCGCAGGGTCACTGGCTTTTCATGGACAGAAGAAATCCTGGCGGGTGTATCCCGCGAGATGCCATACAACGCGCAGCAGGAAATGAAGCAAAGAGGAGCCCGATATGAGAAGTCTTTTCTGCCATTTACGCCCAACGTTGTGGTTGACGGGTGCCTGGTTACAGGACAGAACCCATTTTCAGCTAAGCTGACAGCCATGCGAGTGGTGTCGCTTCTCAATCGCTGATACCGGAACTGAGACAGCCGACAAGAATTCAGGGTTCTCAATCTCTGGTTAATATGAGCAGTATCAAATCGATTATGAACAATCCTGAATGTTGTCTGTCGCGGGGCGTTTTTGATGTTCAGACCCGGGCACAATGTCATCGAAGATATTGGTATGAGCCAGATTCCCGGGTTTTTTAGACCCGTTTTCGAATGCACCGCTTTTGTAGCGAACTGAAGCAAGGTCGTAGAAGTAAAGCAGTACCGCTGGCAGCTGCCAGCTGGAGCAGCTTCTCGCATCAGCGGAGGTCACCACTATGCTTAGATTCAGCTTATGACGTCAGCCGATAGTGTGACTGTACCAGACCCGAAGGGAAGCTGCGGCTGGATAATAGCGTCAAATCGATATCATGGGGCAGTACTCCGAACAGTAGTTTCCTGAACCGAGCAGGACAGGAAAAGTAGAGATAACGATATCGGCGACCAGACCTTCGCGCAGGAACAACTGTATTAACTGCCCACCATTGATATAGACCCAATGCACATTCTTTTCCATCAGATCAGCAAGAGCCTCCCCTGGCGTGCGGCATGAAAACTGCACTTTACCCTTCTCGGGCAGATCGAAACAACGCCCGTATTGCTGACGGCACTGGTGCCGTGCTGGCGTTACTGCCCTCGATATATGCGGATTCTGGTGCCGGATCCGTTTCGTGGAACAACACGTGCAGCGTCCCTTAGAAACCGTGTAAACTACCAAGAGTAGATAATAAATCCGGGGAAAGCATGGTTGTTAAGCGCTTAAGAAAAGAAGATCGTCGCGCCCAGCTGCTGGAGGTGGCACGCGGAATCGTTCGTCAGCAAGGCACAGAGGCGCTGACGCTGGGCTATCTGGCCGAACGCGCCAATGTGACAAAGCCTATCCCTTACGACCATTTTGGCGATCGTGAAGGGCTGCTGATGGCGCTGTATCAGGACTACAGCGATCGCCAACTGGCGAAATTCCGTGAGACGCTGGCGGTGGACTGCAAAACCCTGGACAGGATAATCCGCTTTTTCAGCGCTGCCTATATCGACTGTGCGATTGCCGCCGGGCCGGAAAGCGGGCCAATCGCCGCGGCGCTGTCCGGCTCTCGCGCGTTGCAGACGTTTCGAGAGGCTTGCGTGGCCGAATGTGCTGACTGCCTGCGCACCGCACTTTCCCCTTTTATCGTGCTGAAAGGCGTTCAGGGGGAAGCGGCATTGACTGCCATCATTGGCGCGGCGGACGCGCTCAGTATCGCCGCGGGCGACGGCGTCCTCGCGCGAAATGTCGCGGAAGATACGCTCAGCGGTGCTATGACCGGCGTGCTGGAGAGCTACGCGAACAGCACAAAATGATCGTTGGGGGCGGATTGACACTTAAGTTACCAATAGTAATATAGATATCCATTCTCCCCCATTACGAGGTCACTATGTCTGCTACACATGCCATAAATAATGTGCTGATCGTGACGGCTCATCCTGTTGACACGTCGTTATCCCATTCGCTGGCTGCCCGCATTGCAGGGAGATTACGCGAGAAAGGTACGCAGGTTGAGATCGCCGATCTTCATGCTGAAGGTTTTAATCCTGCCATGTCTCGCGGCGATCTCGATTTGTATCACGGGGATCAGGGCGCGCTTCCCGGGGATATTCTGCGCGAGCAGCAGCGCGTCGAGCGCGCGGATATACTGGTATTTGTCTTCCCCATCTACTGGTGGTCAGTCCCCGCGCTTTTGAAAGGCTGGTTCGATCGTGTATTAACCCTGAACTGGGCATATAAAGTGGCCGACGACGGAAGGATTGTGGGCAACATGCGTGATGTTCCTGTCCGCCTTATTGCCACCGGCGGCAGCGATCACACCGGTTTCGATAAACACGGCTATTCGACGGCAATTCAGGCGCAGATAATCGAAGGTGTATTTGGTTTCTGCGGGTTGAGAAACGTTAAGTTCGATATCCTTTACCAGGCAGACACGGCTACGCCTGAGCAGGTTGAAAATTTCCTGCAAAGACTCGGCAACTTGCAGTAAATCATCTGGTGCCGGCGCGCTTTTCAGCGCGTCGGGCACACGCTGGATAAATTACTGGGAAATACACCGTCACCCTCCTGCGCCTGAGCGTACAATTTCATCAGCTCTGCGGTACCGGGCGCATTTTCATCAGTTGATCATGGAGCGGTATCATGCTCAGGAACAGGCTGGTAACCGCCGTGTTTGACCTCAAAAATGATGCCACCTTTGTCCAGCGACGACTCGGTAATTTAGAGGCCAGCATCAATCGCCAGCACACGGGGATCACGTCAATCTGACGGACCAGTTTTATCCGATACAGTTATTATTAAACGTTCACAGGCTCTTTTCCGGTCACTACACTAATAAACCAATCCATGAATTTTCCTTTAGATGTATTGCGAAAAATCGCATCAAACTCTAAAGTTTGCCATATTGGTGAGACAGCCAGCTTTTTCAGACGAGTGTCTCCTTGCCTATGCTGATTCTCCACAAACCATTCAGGAAGTTCGCACCAACCTAACCCCTGGGCACAAAGCCTGTATGCACTAACTATATTATCCGTATAAATGTTATTACGTGGCGATTGATTATTTATCATACCTGATACCAGACGAATTCGACGATAATTTTTAATATCATCCTCGGATATTTCGGAAAGCTGGCTCAACGGATGATCTTGAGAGCAATAAAGATGCAATCGGGATTTGAACCAAGTACGGCGACTTTTAAATTCAATTGGATAATTCATTCTTGAATTTATCGCAGGTATAACTGCAATATCAACCTCACCGTTAGAAATCATCGAATCTATTTTATAGCTTTCTGCCGAAAGAATAGTAATCTGTAAACTATTAATGTGAGAATCCAGCTGTTTTTTAAGGTACTCCCTCTGTCGATCGGGAATGAATCCAGATAAAGCAATTGTTATAGCAACTTCATGAACATCAACCAACTCACCGGCAACATTTAGAAGCTCTTGACGCGCATTAAGGACAACAAGCGCACGTGAATAAATGACTTCGCCCTCTTTTGTCAGTTTTACTGTGCGCCCTTGACGTTCAAACAAAACAATATTTAAATCATCTTCCAGTGCAGATACAGACATGCTCACAGTTGATTGTGATTTATGCAGTTTTTTCGCCGCAGCAGAAAAACTGCCACAATCTACACAGGCTACAAAAACATTTAATAGTTCTGGTGACACTCGCATCTTTAAACTCCGACTAATTAATTCATGATAAACACGCCACATAAAAACCAAAAAGACTTTTAATCAAAAAAAATCCAAGGAGCGCCTGCAAACCATAAAATCATCACTAAAATAAAAAAGTTGAAAATATAAATACAGAGCATGAAAAAATCAAGGAGATAAATATTGCCGTTAACAATTCATTTAATTTTGGCCGACACATAAATATGACATTGAGGCAAAGAATACGAAAATCAATAAATTATAACAGCAACCTCCAAGAAAAAATATTGATAATACTCATCACTCTATTTAAAACGTGAATAACCATCATGTTATTAAAAAACAAATACATAGACATATAGGAACGGATAAATAAAGTAATAACTATTTAATTATTACCTTATAAATCCCTTTCCTACGAAAAAAAGACAGCAGTATAAATAATCAATAAAAATTTCGAAACGCCCTCTATGAAGCGGACGTTTCGCCAGTATATTCTTAATTCAGGACACATGCCAGGTATAGTGTTAGAAAAAACGCTAACTAAAGCATTAAATAAATATACGGGGAAAATAGTAGTCATGATGACAAATCTACATGATACTGAATTATCATTCCATCATATGTAGTATTTCTTATGTGTACAAATGAAAAGTCACTTACTGATAGGAAAATGTTATACTTGCTATTCCATTTGCACTTCCAGGCTTTAGATTTCCCGTTCTGATATAATTACTTTTTAAATCGAGTGTATAGGATTCATTGTCCATTGAAGTAACATATAGTTCACGCTGATTAGGCTGCCCTTTTGAACTTATGTCAGGACCAAAATTAACCGGTGTCTGATCACTATTAAAGAAGAACTGAATACCCACACCTGACCCCGTTGAGTCTTTTGTTAGATTCAAGATGGAACTAGTATTTGTTTGATCCGTTTGATCCGTCATACCAGCAAATAAATGAATATTCCTGTCACACTGGAGAGAGATCTGTTTTGAGACTAACTTTGATGTACTCCCTATCTTATCCAGATCGCGAATCAAAATATCCCCCATATTATATGTAAGAGATTTAGTATTAACTGTACATGCTCTTGCCTTGATATTTATCTCAGTCGCATTCAATGTTACTACGGATTGTTCATTTCCCTGATGACGCCCACCATATTCCGACCATGTTTTTGCAATAACCAATGGCGGAATATGATAGCTTCCGCTCACAAGATGTTCACCGGTAACAACAAAAATAATTTTTGCTTTCAAGGAAATGCGATTTACATGTTTATTTACGGTAGAACCTTCTTGAGGATAGACAATCGTACCCGCCGAGGGATCACCCTGTCCATCAACGGGGTTATATTCCACTGAATCATTATTATCCTTTAACCCAAAAGCATAACCTAAGCCGGGAACACCTGGAATTCTATAAACGGAATACTGATGTTTACCATCCGAGTAATAAACACCATTGACTTTATCTCCCAGAGCCAATGCCCGAACGCGTTTAACATAACACTTCCCTAAACCTGCCCTGGCACATTCAAAACCGTATCTTACTGAATTCTCTCCTGTCCAGTTAGATGTAATAGGAGTACCAACGTGAGTACCATCAGCACTTCCGGAGAAAGACATCGGGTTTGGATTTAACTGCAGCGGATCAGCCCTTCCAAAGGCGTTATCTGATGATAAAACCGAGAAAGCCATGATGAGTAAAGTTGTAGCCTTTATCATCCTCATAAATACTCCAGCATGAAGGTTGAAACAGCATTCGCAGGCCCTGGCGTTAATTTATCCTGTGTCAGTACATAGCGTGCATAGAAAAATAATTCATTGATGTCTGACTCAGGATTAATTTCATATATCTTACTGCTCTGGTTAATTGCTATAGGATTCTTATTTTCATCCATAAGACGAATCGCAATTCCCTGAGCACCATTGCCTGTTATTTTCAACAATTCTTTGTTATTTGTGTCAGCAGAACCTAAAAAATATACTTTAACGCCTGTAGATTCAGCCTGACAATCTGTTAAGTTTATAGAAAACGGGAATTCAAATGCCCATAAACCATCACTGGAAGGACGAATGAAATCCTTGGCCCCAATATTGCCCATTTTTACTGTCATATTTTGAGACTGACTAGAAACGGTACACGTATTACCAATCAGTTTTCCATTAACATAAATAAAAGTGTCTGCCGCATGGCCAGAAAGAGGCTGAAAATAAAGAAAGCATATCATTAATGATTTTAAAATATTACTCATGACACTCCAGGCTCAGTTTCAAAAATCTTTCGTTCTGCAAATTTTCAGGAATAGAATAATTAGCTACACAGGATTTTCCTGTGTCTTTGCCCCATACTAAATCTAATTTACCTTTGTGGGGGACACCAGATAAATACAGGACACCGTCTTCATCAACAATGCCAGACAATTTGTGCTTCTTATCATTAGCTATTGCTCCGAAAGGTAAAGGCCTTCCATTTTTTTTCAAGGTGAATAAAACCCGGTTACCAATACGTGGCTTAAATTTTACTTTGGTTATAGCACCCTCCGTAGGAACTGAGAAATGAACGTTTTCCTCAATATCCACACGGTCGTTAAAGCTACTGGTATCCAACGCAATGCGATTTTTATGGTAAGCGGTCGCGTAGGGTATGACTGCATAACCGTTCCGATCAGTGTAAATTCCAGTAGAATTCTCAATTCGAATATCAGGTGAATCAGGTACGTCGACCAAAACAGCATTCGAGTTAATAGGCTGCGATAATGTTAGACCACCTTCATGGAAAAGGAGTCCTCCTGAAAAATTGTAATCCAGTTGCCGACTTTCCTTCTGATAGTTATATCCTATATTACCGTTCCCGTATCGACTTTGATAACCAATAGATACACCACCACTGGCTCCGACCCTATTATTTGAGTACCCCTGCTGCACATTGTAATTGAGGGTGTTATCATTAAGTAAGGTTCCTGACATACCAACATTATGGTGAGTATAATTTTGGGAATTACTAACATTATAACTCAAATAGGTGTTATTAGTATCCATGGTCGATGAGGAAAACAATTTCAATGGCACTGAAACACCAAGTGAAACCATTTTATCATTCCCCACTCCTTGCGTACCTTTATTATAGCTATAAATAAAATTATAAGAAATATCACGTACGTTTCCACTGTAGCCAACCTGTAAAAGCGCACTCTTATCGGCCGTATCCCAATAATTCTGGAAATTACTGGTGAAAAATACCGAACCAAAATCTCCAATTTGTTGAGATAAATTAACCTGCATGCTATCTTTTTTCTTATAGCGTAAATCGAAATAACTTTCCGGCAGTGAACCTCCTTTATCTTCGTTATATCCACTCATCCTTTTATTCAAAGTTTCAGATAGTGTATAAAAGCCAGATGTTGAGTAGCGATAACCTAATAACTGAAAATTAGTCCCATAGGTGTTAAGTGACTTGGCATACAAAAAACGGGTTGAATACCCATGCCTTCTGTTACCGTCTGGAAGTTCACTTTGTGAAGTGGTTATATCTGCAGATAATGCACCAAAATCCCCAAGATTCTTACCTACACCGAAAGCATATGAGTTGTATTTTTCTGATAATTGAGTGCCTCCGTAAAGAGTAAAATCATAAGGCAAACCAAAGACCACACCGGTTTGCAGAAATCGGGTTTGCTCTTGCTGATATCCTCCTCGGGTGTTCCCCATGCTTAGACTAAATTTTTGGTTACCTTCCCGCTGTAAAATAGGCACAGCCGAATATGGCACGGTATACTTTGTTTCACTGCCATCATTCTCTTCCACAGTGACTTGCAGATCGCCGCTATTCGATGTTGGGTATAGATCCCGAATTTCAAACGGACCTGCAGGAACATACGTCTGATAAATAACATAACTGTTCTGACGAACTGTAACCTTTGCATGACCGTGTGCAATCCCTCTGACTACGGGAGCAAAACCACGCATACTGTCGGGTAGCATACTATCATTAGACTCCAGACTGATTCCTCTGAAGTTAAGTGGTTCAAAAATATCTGAATTTGTAAAACTCTCACCTATTAATAAACGACTTTTTAATGCAACTACGTCTCGCTGCAGATAAGTATTTATGTGGTTCCAGCTTGATCCAGTATCACTATAAGACCATGTGGAATAATCGCGTAATCGCCAGGCTCCAAGATTAAGTCCACCTCTCAAATTGAGGTAATAATTATTAGAATTGAATTCACCAAAACCATTGTTTCCGTTAAAAGAGTAATTTATTGTCGCCGCGTTTATACCATTATCCCAATGTTCAGGAGGGATATAACCACGAGCTTTAAAATTTAGCGACGACTGGGGGATAGTGATATTTACACTTTGATTTTTTAAATTGAAACTTATCCCTGAGTCAGGTATCAATTTTTCAATGTCGAGGCAACCATTGGTCAAAGCACCATCTTTTAAGGACAGGATGTTAATATCCAGATCTTCCAGTAAATCCTTATCAATGCATGGCTTGACTGTACCTTGGTCATCATTAAAACTTAGTTCGATTGTGTCATAGTAAACGTCATTAAGATATAGCTTTACCGTGTACAAACCCGGTGGAATAACATTACCAGATTTAAAATAATCCAAATCGGTTACTGCATCAGGATTATCAGATAAAAATGCAGGGTTGTATTTATCCCCTGCGTAGACATCCAGGCATGGGATAATAAAAAACAGTAAACCCAAATTCAATTTTTTTTGGATTGTTGATAAACTATTATTCATGATAACGTCTAATTAAACGGAAGCAATAGTGATTGCTTCCTGAGATTGTATGTTAATAATATCAATTTATCTTTTTCGTTACTCTGGACGTTTGTGCGCCGAAATCATTTATCGTTTGATAGCTTACACTACCAGATACGTTACTGATTAAATAACTTGAAGAGAAAGGCGCAACAACTAAGCTTGACGCGAGCTCTCTTTGATTAGATTTAATATTAACAAGCGTTAAATAATAAGGTGTTGGGTTTCTAACCTCGAGTTTATTATTTTGACGAGTAAACTGAAGTTTTTCATGTTCATGCTCATCATAGTTTATTATAGATTGCGGGCGATAAAATAATTTTATTCGGTTCTGTATAGCAATCTGCATTGTATTAGCTGTTTTGTTTTCATCATTTAATGGTGGAATCACTTTGACATTTGCCCAAAACATCGACTCGCGATCTTGTGGCAGATTGTTTCCAGTATAAACGACTCGTAGCACATTTTCTTTATTGGCCTCCAGAACATAAAGGGGTGGGGTCACAATAAAATCTTTATTTTTATGACCATGCTCATCTTCAATCCATGATTGCACCAAGAACTTGTTCTGGGGATCTGTGTTGATAACTGTTAATTCTGCCTGCTTTGAATTTGAAGGATATATAACTCGTGTTGTTCCTAATGTCACTCCCCCTGCAAATGCCTGATGAGTCGTTAAAATACTTAAGAGCGCTAAAAGAAATGAATTTCTGATTTTTTTAAACATAATAAAATCACTACCAAAACAATAATGCCATCCCTGGCATTGTAATTCCTTATAAATTAAGAATACGTCACCATAAAATTGGTAACTGCATTAGCATTACCGGCAGAAACGTCATCTGAAGTAGAGATCAAAGAAGCGCTATAATTAAGTTCATTACTTCCGTCAATCAGTTCTACACCTGTTGAAACCTGACCAGGAGCGATTTGTTTGTTTTGTGAATCAACAAGTTTCAGCGCAATATTTTTAGCAGCACCAGCGCCCTGTAAAGCAAAAACATCCTGCTCTGAATCTGCAGGCGTGCCTACAAAGGTAATTGCAGCCGTACTTGCTACTTCGGGATCGCAGCTATTCAGTTTGATAGAGAACGGAATTCGACTTGTCTCATCACCTTTCTTAGAAAAATCAGTTAGTTTAAACTGACCTAATTGAACGGTTTGGTTGATGGAGTTAGCATCTACGGCACATGCAGCGTTAACCACTGAAGCTTCAAAGTGGATGGTGCCCCCATGTACTGTAACCTGTTGAGGTTTCCCATCATTATTTTCACCTGACGGAGTGTCTTCCAAATCTGCGAACGTAGGCATTGACACTGCGGCAAAAGATACAGCAACCAAAGAAGAAATAATTAATTTTTTCATCATAAATCCCTATGTATATTGATTTTTATTCAATCGTTCAAAGAGCATTACTTAACGTAATATATTATCTACTGACAAAAAACATATATAACATGTGCCATGTTCATAGCGCATAGATGACATTCATTAATTATGTAAGTTGTCGTACAAATAAAAGTATTACGCTCCTTAACGAAAGCATGAGCATTATAAATAAAATTTTAAAAAAGACAAAAATAATGAAAAACCAAAAATCAATAGTTAAAAACTATCAAAAATATTAAAAATGATCGTTTATGGCAATGTTTCCTTCTCGAAATCTTTATATTTCTCATTATTTTTCAATGAATTAGTATTAATAAATCTTATTTTGCATTTTTTGATCAAATATACATTAAAAAAAGGCTAATACCTTACAAAAAGTAAAGAAGTGTAAGTTTGATGTTTTTTTTGCTTCACTGACTCATTTCTTCAGTTTCCACGCCTGGTGTTTTTTGATCCAAAACAAGTTCTTTTATTTCCATTGAGTAAGGGAAATTTGATTCTCTACGGGTTTAATAGGTATCTCAGAATCATTATGCGGTGCCCTTATGTGGTAAGCGCTTTCCCGAAGGGTCTAAATTTGAAACGGTATAACAGTGAGTTGATGGGGCCCCATCCTGTATCCATCGCGACAACACGTAAGACATCCCCCCTCGAAATCTTTGTGCATGGAAACTGGGTAAAAGCATAGGGACCTGAGTACTTCACACATAAAGCTCATCCTGTTGCTCAGACTGCCCTCTGACAGCTCCAAAAAGAGCGGATGCGGATACAGACGAACGGGACATTTAAAAAGCCTCGGCGTAATTCTAAAAGCGGTCTGCCTGATTCCCCCTTTCCAGGACAATGGCTTGTACTGACTTGCCTGCATGTTCTGACAAGTGCTTGATATTCATTTGAGTGGATTTACGCCTGGCTTCAGCAGCCGTTTTCTCAGCGCCACCAGGCAGATCTGAGGCTGACAGGACAGATCAAACGGTTCTGGCTGGAGTCCGGTTGTGTTTATGGCTATCGCAAGATCCATCTGGACTTGTGCGACAGCGGGCAACAATACGGAGTCAACAGAGTCTGGCGACTGATGAAACGTGCCGACATATAGGCTCAAAACAGATACCGGAGCCTGCGGGCACGTAAAGGCGAGGCCAGTATCGTGTCGCCCAACAGGCTCCCGCGACAATTCAATTCGGATACTCTGGATGAGCATTGGGTAACGGATATAACCTACATCAGTACCCACGAAGGCTGGCTGTATCTTGCCGTGGTTGTTGATCTGTTCTCACTAAAATTATCGGCTGGTCAATGCAATCCCGGATGATAAAGGACATTGTCCTGAACGCACTGCTGATGGCTGTATGCAGGCGTATTCCTCAAAAAGAGGTGCTGGCTCCCTCGGATCAGGACACTCAGTACACAAGCCATGATTGGCAGTCGTTCCTGAAATCACATGGCTGGAGGGAAGCATGAGCCGTCGCGGGAACTGCCACGATAATGCGGGTGCATAAAGCTTTTTCCAGTTGCTGAAACGCGAACGGATTAAAGAACAAGATCTACGGAACGCGGGAAGAAGCCCACAGCGATATTTTTGATTACATCGAAATGTTTTATAACAGTAAGCGTCGGCATTGTTCGAGCGATCAGATGTCACCGGCAGATTATGAAAACAAGTATTATCCACGGCTCGGAAGTGTCTAGATTATCCGTGGCGATTCATTCTGAGAAATAAGGTGAGACTGAGAGCCGCCCGCCGGGCGGCTGAAGTGCAAAGAGTCCGCTTCTGGCACAAAACGAAACCTGTAACTGAGCTGAAGGTCAGCTTTGAGCGAAGAGCGGAGCTTTACAAATCCGCCATTAATTAATTTTGTCTAAATGGATAATCCAGTGGCCCGCGTTACTTAACTCTACCATTTATCAACACTGATCAAGCCCGAGTGTTTCACGGCGTAGGAAAGCCCAGTCTATTAGAGCGGCCACTGATGGTCCCAACGCTTTTCCCAGTTCGGTAAGTGAGTACTCAACACGAGGCGGAACTTCGGGATAGAGCATACGTGAAACAATTCCGTCTTTTTCCAGTTGCTTAAGTTGCTGTATAAGCATTTTTTGATTTACGGCTTCAATACGTCGCTCCAGTTCGGAAAAGCGTAGTGGGGCTTTAGCTGCGAAAAGCTGGCATATAATTATTATCTTCCATTTACCTTCAATGATCTTCAGCGCTTCGGTAGTTGCCTTAGCCCACAACATTCGCTGTTCTGGCACATCGCAACGCCACTCTCTTTCCATACTTACCTCTGTGTTAGTAACCCACTAATTCGTGTGTTCTTGTTGTTTTTGCGGCAAAAATATAGTGTATCTCACTTCAATAATGAATCTGGAGTCAAATATGAAAATCGGCATTATCGGTACAGGCAATATAGGCAGTACCCTGGCACGTAAGCTGAGTGAAGCAGGGCATGAACTAAAAGTGGCTAATTCACGTGGAGTCGATGCCGTGCGTGATTTTGCCAGTGAAATTAACGCCGTACCCGCAGACGTCCATGGTGCGGTTACTGAGGTAGATGCCATTATTCTCTCAATTCCGCTTCCGGCACTCAGCAGCCTTCCTGATCAGCTTTTTGGATGCCTTCCACCACATGTGCCGGTGATAGACACAAGCAACTACTATCCTGGCTTACGTGATCCCCACATTGACGCGCTTGATGGAGGACAGACGGAAAGTGAATGGGTGCAGGAGCAAATCGGCCATCCTGTCGTTAAGGCCTTTAACAATATTCTCGCTGACTCGCTCGCCAGTTTAGGTCTGCCACCGGAAAGTCGGGGTCGTCTGGCGGTAGCGGTCGCTGGAGATAACCATGACGCCGTGCAGACCGCCATGTCACTGGTGAACGATACTGGTTTTGATCCCGTTTTCGCAGGACCGATTTCTGAATCTTGGCGTCAACAGCCATGCACACCCTCATACTGCTGTGACTGGGATGCTGCCACTATGCTTCGTGCTCTATCTCTGGCTAAAAAGGGGGAAGGCTTAGCCCGTCTCCCGTCACTTTATTCCAGCTTCGGAAAACTGGGTGAAGCGCCATCTCATGAAGAGATTATTGAAAACAACCGAGCAATAAATTGGCCTGTGTAATTCTGTTGTAATGGGTCATCTGCCTTTGTTTATGGCTTCAATCTGTTAGCTTTTCCATGACTCTTATTTGCCCCCAAATCCGCTTCTGGCACGGAACGGACGGGCGTGCTGGGCTACAGGTCCGCTGTGAGTAAGGAGCGTAAGTTAGTACTAATTTGCCCACTTAAAAGATAGCAACCGAAGCTGTTGCCATTTAGTTTACTAAGACGCAGGCACTTTAATACCCTGACCTAAAGCCTCGAGTCCGACTTTCTGACCATATGAAAGTTCAAGTGTGTTGCCATCAGGGTCAGCGAAGAAGACATAATAACCCACAGGTTCCCCTCCCTGGACCGGTTCTTTTCGCAAGATGCCTTCCATTCTGGCCATCGCTACTTTGTTGTCGATTTCATCAATGCTTGAGCATGCTACGCCCAGGTGACCAAAATTCCCCAATGGGGTGTCAGTTACAGCATCAACCTGGACAAGGACAAGCGCAAAAGGGCGCGTTAGATCACTTAACCACGCAACTTTACGCGCCTCCGGAAGGTCAGGTTCACGCCTGTGTATCACTTCCATGCCAGCATAGCGGTCATAGAAATCAATACTTTTCTCCAAATCTCTGACAACAAACGCAACGTGTGTAAAGCCGACATCAATCTCTTTCACAAGGCTCATCCTTTTGACAATCTCCAGGATCGATATCATAAAAGCTTAAGTTAACTTGAGGTCAAGAGCCTTTCAATCACTGCTTTTGCTGAATTTTTTGCACGTATTGCTCAGTGCCGTTCAGGATTGCAGCCTGTGCTGACTAACTCCAGCAAAATGTTGATAAGGCCTGCTACGCACAGAAGAAAAGTTAACGTTATAGCCGCAATAAAAACCATCAGACACTCCATGTAATCATTTTTACTATCACAATAGTAGAATCAATTTTTACTTTGTCACATGCGCGTACCAGGCGTTCTTGCGTTGCAGAGCCGAACAGATCAAGCGGATTTTAACCACTTTTCAGGCAAGGTCTATCCTGAAATAGTTTATTGAGCCTGAGCAACGTTTATACAATCCAACTAATTTTTTGTAAATTTTTCAGTTAAATAACTTTAACTGACTTCTCTCATGCTACTTTAGAAGAAACTTCTTTAACGTGTGCAACTATGCTTACCACCCTCATATACCGAAGCCACCTACGAGCTGATGCGCCAATTCAATCTATTATTGACATGGTCAATGTCGCTAATTCCCGAAATGAACGAGCTGGCTTGACTGGCGTTTTGCTCTTTAACGGGGTTCATTTTTTACAACTTCTTGAAGGCGTTGAAGCCGTCGTGATGGACACCTACGACAAAATTTGTAGGGATTCTTTACATTTCAATATTGTCCAGCTCTTGTGCGATTATGCTCCCTATCGCCGGTTTGGTCGTTCTGGAATGGAATTGATTGATATCAGAAAATATAGCAAAGAAGAATGTCTTGATAAGGTGCTCCAGCACGGGACGACCAAACATAAACTTTTATATAATGACAGAGCGCTAAGATTTTTCCGGACCTTTATAGATTCGGCTGAAACTCATAGCTATTATGAAATCCCTGACCGTTTCAGTTGGTATTTTTCGCCTGAAAAAATTGATGTGTCATCGGTTAATCCCGCTTTTGTTAAAAACATGAGTGCAGTTATAGACCCTCTTGCTGGTCAGATACATTCTTTTGTACTGAGTGCAGAATCAGACAAAGACGGCATAAAAACAACTAATGTATTATTCGATTTGGAGTCGAAGAGAGAGTTGTTAATAACCGCGGGAAAATTCATTACCCCTTCTCAACGAGTATCAATATCACTTCTGCCTTTAACCTTACTGAAGGTACCGGATGCGATTAATCTATTTCTCGATTACATCAAAGAAAGCAATCTGTACCCAGAGCAAGTTATTGTTGAGTTTTCAGAGAGCGAAGTAATCCCTGAAATTGATGAGTTCGCACATGCGGTTCAGATACTTAAAAGTTGTGGGTTAAGCGTTGCGGTTAATGATTTTGGCGTGGGCAATGCAGGTTTATTTTTCCTGTCAAAATTTCAGCCCGAGAAGCTAAAAATCCACCCTCAACTGATCCAGAATATACATAAAGACGGTTCTAAGCAGGCGATACTACAAAGTTTAATTCGCTGTTGTGAACTTTTAGAGATAAGAATTTGTGCAACAGGGGTCGAGCTACCAGAGGAATGGATGTGGCTCGAATCCGCTGGGATATTTTGCTTCCAGGGTAATCTATTTTCAAGATATGAAAACAATGGCTACTTAAGTATCTTCTGGCCAGAGTCTAATGAGTTCAAAGAATGTTAGAAAGGAAATAACAGGCATTCTTCACGCTCAGGCAAAGCAGGATGTCCGATTCGTGCACTTAGCAGACACCTATTGACTGCTGAAGGTCTGCGGTGAGTGAGAAGCGGACCTTCGCACACATGACACCACTGTCTGATAGAAACCAGAATCTTAATAAATCGCTTTCCTGAATAGTCTCAGAGAGAATGCATCCAGAACGTTAACACGCCCTTTACGACGTCATCGGCGTCTTACCCTCAGTCCATTAAGGTGGTAAATACGGTATACGTGAAGGCCCTCCCTTCGCTGCAACAGCCAGATGCGCCGATAACCAAAACGTCTGCGTTCAAGCGCCAGTTCAGTAATACGCCCTGATAAATGTATCGGCAGCCGGACGCTGAGCATCATAACGGCAGGTCGACTGAGACAAACCTGTAAGCCAGCAGGCATGACGTTGCGACAGACCGGTCGCATCACACATCAACACCACGGCTTCCCGCTTCTGGCCTTTCGACAGTTCTTTCGCCCAGGAGCCACCTGAAGCGCCTCCTTATCAGGCTTGGCTTTGGCAAGCAGTTTCCTGAATCTGGCGTTCTTTCCTCAAGTAACTTCAGGCGTTTACCTCGGGCACCGCCATACCGTCCTACTTCTTGCGTCAGGTGTAAAAGGTGGCGTCAGAAATAGCGTGCTTACGGGCTGAAACCCCTGCTTCGGCCTCGCGGAGGATACTGATGATCTGTTCGTCGGAAAAACGCTTCTTCATGGGGATGTCTTCATGTGGTATATGAAGACATTACTGACATCGGTGTGTATTAATCAACGGGAGCAGGTCACTGGGTATAAGGTAATGCTGAATTATGTGCATTTTGATCCAGCGTTTGCATGGATTTTTTGCGCAGGCCTGCTCAAGAAAGAAACCTTTAGACATCCTTAAGGCCAACTTTCCAAATTCCAAAATCTCATCTCACGGCGTGATACGCTGGGCCACCGACATCATCCCGCCATAATCATTTATGTAGGCAGGATAAATTGTCGTGAGGTTTTTCTTTACGGGAATAAAGGTCGTGCTGCCCGGGGCGATCATGGTTCCTTCCGCAATTTTTTTACCCTCACCGTCTTCGGTAATTTTAGCCAGTGACACAAAGTAAGGTGTCGGGTTAAAACCTTCTATCCCCCCTGTGACTTTTTTCCACACCACCAACTCTCCGGCTTTGTTCGCTTCTCCCGCCAGCCCCTTCGGGCGATAGAATATTTTTATACGTGAGCGAAACGCCACCTGAAGCTGGTTTTGCTTATCCTTAGCGACCGATGGGATCTCAAGAACATTCAGCCAGAATACGGATTCTTTATTGGCGGGAAGAGGTTCACCCGTATACATCAGGCGTAACATCTGGCCCTTTCCGCCGTTGATTCTATTTACCGGAGGGGTAACGGTAAAAGGCGCTTTGGCGGTTTCCGGCGTGGCTCCAGGATTACCATGGTCAATCCAGCTTTGGACCAATACCGGCTTATCACCCAGGTTATCAATCTTAACGGTGACCTCCTTGTCACCCGCAGGATAGATAACGCGCGTCCCGGTAATGACAATACTTGCCTGGGCGGGAACGATCGCCAGTACAAATAGTGCAAGGGCAATAATATGGCGATAAGAAGAACGTTGCGGCATACAGTATCTCTTTACGTTGCTAAAGGAAATATTCGTTGTGAGTGAGTGAAGGGTTTGAGGCGTCAATTCAAACCCTCTGTTTCGTCCGTTTACTGATAGGTGATGGTAAAGACCACTGCGCCGTTTGCTGGCCCTGCGGTGACGTTATTATCCGTCTGAACATAACGCGCTTTCAGCGGTATAAGGTAAGAAGCACTATCCTGTTTAGGCAAATTCAGGAGATCAAACCCGCCTGAGCCATCAAGCGGTATGCTTCCCGATATATTTTGCTGAGACAGTTCAATGCCTACACCGGTAGCTGCATTCGGCCCACTTTCAATTTTCGCCAGCAAAGGATTGTTTTCGACAACGCCATTAACGCTTCTGAAGCCGATTGAGACAACGTTATCATTATTTGAGCCACTTTGAGTCTCAGTATTTTCATTATACGTGTAATTGCCATAACCATAGAACGGTGGGCAACCTTTCAATACAATATCGAAATTTTTCCATTCAGTAGATGCCCCAGGATTTCTAAATTCGTTGACGTCATGCCTTCCAAGGTTCACATCAATATTGGATGCCTCTAATTGACAGGTTCTGGTATGCATTGTTGTTGCACCTGTAAAACTCAAATTAACAAATACATTACTTTCCGGAAAAGGATATTTAGAGCCAGATGTCACTTGAAAGGTTGGAAAAGACGAACCTAAAATCTGCTGATTCCCCTGAGCAATGGGTCCAGTTTTGATCAACTCTACATAAACAACACCTAACTGGTTTAAACCTTGAGTCATAGTCCCAAGACCAATACTGATATCTCGTTCCCATATGGCTGGGAAGGTAGATGCAAAGGTAACAGAACCTGTCAGAGTAAAAACAACCCCTATTCCTGGTATATTTGTTGGAAATATGTCTTTATCCCCAGAACGTATAGCCGTTCCGGATGGGGTGGATGTCACATCAATCCTGCTATAAGTATTCATGACCGGATTTTTTTCAAGTTCCTCAATGTCAGCATTGGTCATGCTGCAGAAAAATGCTGTGTACCGCGATTTGAGCAAATAATTACTCTTGTATATTACCTTCCCGACAGGCACATCTTCGCCAACCGTAGATAAACCTGAACCAATCACCGGAATTGATATGTTTTCTGTAAAAACATCTGTGAAACCACAGTCTACAGCCATTGCCTTTGTAAAAGGTAATACCAATAGCAGTAACAGCAATATGTTCAACACCCTTCCAGGCGATGTCATCGCGGGGCGTGTAGAGAATTGTGAGTTCATTTTAAACCTCATTAATAAATTCTTGTGCAGTGCATTTTAATGAACAGATAAATCATTCACTTCCGCTCCGGATAACAGGTGAATGTTATCGGAGCGGTTGTGATTATTTTCATCGCGGAACCGAAGAGGGTAATGAGATTGCATAAATTCACCCAGGTTTAAAAGTTTGTGCAGGTCTTTTCGATCATTCGCCTCAAATTTCTTCATCACCTGCGACTTTGTTCTGTAAACCAATTTATCACTCATCCTGAGTACCTGGCTGATTTTCTGAGCTTTCTTGCCACTCATTAAGAGTAAAAAGACATTCCGTTCTAATGCATTCAGCGATGAAACCAGGCTCCTGTAACTCAGGGTTGAGGCATTTTTCTTCACGTTGTTAATCAGGTAGTCTAATGTCTCTCGTATTCTTTCCAGCGCCCCAGACACGCATAGATGAGGAACGCCGTATAAGAACAGTTTCGAAAAAGAGAGAAACGTAACGGAATCTGCCAGCTTTATTCTTTCTGAGAGTTGCCCCCACCGGCCCCTTTGCGCACAGATGCAGTCGATATCCATCAGGCATAACCGGACGGTAGCTTGATTATTGTGGGTGACATTCCCTCCCTCTTTTGCAATAAAGGTCACCACCGCCCCGGTATGCTCACTGGCTAAAAGAGACAGCGCTTTTTCCAGATAATGATTCGCCGTCACAATATCAATAACGACACCCGGTTGTGCTTTCGGATTGATAAGACTCTCTGTTTCCATATTTCATTCCTTTGCAGTTCCCTACCTCTATAACGGAGGTGACAGCCAAATAGCAGGGGAGACAATCACCGACATATTCCGGAAAGTTTTCTGAATCCTGTGTCCTTTTCTTCTCGCACGCTATAGGTTATTTTGCACTGCTCACTCGCCTGACTTCCCCACTTCACGGTCAGTACCCCGGACGCCGACTCTGTCAGGGCATAAATCTGTCCCATCTGTCCGACGTTGCCGACATTCACCCCTGAGGCGTCAAACACGTCAGCCCCGAATGGCAGGACCTCGCCTCTGGCGTTGGTGGCAGCGATCAGCAGCGGGAACCCTTTGCGCGTCGCAAACGTCACCTTACTCACCGCGCCCCAATGCGGTGCGACTTTTTCAGTGGTGTTGCTGAGCTCAATATCCTGAGACAGCCCCTTCGGATCGATGCTGATTTCATTGATTTCATACGGGCTCAGATACGGGGTCGCCGCATGACCGAAACGGTCAATCTTAAGCCCTGGATAACCACTCACTTTGGCACCTTTCGCATCTTTGGCTTCCACCACCGCGAAGGTATCTCCTGTGTAAGGGGTCGCGACGATACCGTTTTGCCAGGCGATAACCGTGCCGCTGGCGGAAAGACTGGTGTTCTGATAGTGCTTCCCGGTACCAACGCTGCCCGTCAGATGCGTGTAAGGGGTGCGCCATCCACCACTCGCGGTCATGCTGCTGCCGGTGCCCTGGTTGTAATTGGCCGCGGTCACGCCGTAGTTATACTGGTTGTCTTCGCCGTGGGTGCCAGACAAGCCTATCTGTTCCCCCATCCGACCATTGCTGCTCTTGTTGAGGCTAGCCGTCAGCATAGGAACGTGTTTTTGGTCATACCCGCCGAGCGGGGCAGAGAAATTCAGCAGGAGGTTATTTTCCATCCTGCCGTTATAGTTTCTGACGCGCCCGGCACTGAGGTTATAGTTAACCCGCCCAATATTGTTGTTGTAACCCAACTGGTACTGAATATCGGAATGGCTGTTGTTCCAGTAGTCCTGGGTATATCCGGTAACGTAGAGCTGACCCCAGCCCGCACCCAGCCCCTGATTCATGGTGACATTGAGACGGTTTTTTGCCCGCCAGATACCTGACGCTACACCCCCACGCTTTTCTTCATCGATGGCGCGCATCGCAGTCTGATAATCGTAAAAGCCAGACGTAGAGAACCGGTACGCCGCGATGGTCAGATTACTGTTCGTCTGCGGTAAGTATTTGCTGTAGCTAATCTGATAGCTCTGCCCGCTATTAGCCTTCTCTTCGGTCGTTTTCAGATGCACACGGGCCTGCGTGACATCGGCCGAAAATGCGCCAATCTCCGTACTGACGGCCATCCCCAGCTGCAGCGCATAGTAGGCCGCAGCGCTGCCCTGTAGCCCGGTGTAGCCGGTCAGGTTATTGGTCAGGCCACGCTGGTAAGTCAATTGATACAGCGTCGGATTAAAGGAGAGACTGGGGTCGTTCAGCCTCCCGGCCACCACATCGTAGCGGTGTGCACCCGGGCGCAGCAGCTGCGTCACCGAGGCGAAAGGCACCCGGAAGGTTTGCACGCTGCCGTCCGCTTCGGTGACCGTCACATCAAGGTTGCCGCCGTAGCCCGTCGGATAAAGATCGTCAATCACGAACGCGCCGGGCGTCACGGTGGTTTCGTAGATAATGCGGTCGTTCTGACGCACGGTGACTCTGGCGTTAGTGCGCGCGATCCCGCGGATATCCGGCGCATACCCGCGACGGGACTGCGGCAGCATCCGATCGTCACTGACCAGCTCAATGCCCTTGAAGGGCAGAGTGTCGAACAGCTGCCCGCCCGTGGAGGTTTCACCGAGCAGGACACGGCCGAGGATCGGCGAGATATCTCGCTGCACGTAGTTATTGATGGACTGATAATTTCCACCTGCGCCCTGCTCGGTGAAACCGTTCCCGTCATGGCGGAAATACCAGCCGCCAATATTAATCCCCCCGTTCAGACCAATATAGGACGACGTAGAGTCCTGGCCTCGTGAATGGGTAGTGTAGGTGCTGGCGTTATAGCCCAGCAGCGCCGCCGGAATACCGGTGTCCCACAGCGCCGGGCTGACGTAGCCGCGCGCGGTATTACGCATCAGCGCCTGAGGGATCTCAATTTCCAGGCGCTGGGTGGAGGAATCCATCAGCACGCGGACGTCCGGCAACAGCTCTTCCAGGTTATAGCACTGGCGTTGTTCCCTGAGAGCATCAGTAAAAGCGGCCGGGACCTTATCGAAATTCAGATTGAGTTTTTTAATCAGATCCACCGTGATACAGGGGCGGACCTTTTTGTCTGCCTGTTCGGCGAACACAATATTTTCATGGGTAACGGCTTCACCATTAACATAAATATCCGTCGCCCAGGTTCCCGGCATGACGGCATCACCGTTTTCAAATCGGGATAAGTCTATCCGTTCGCTTCCCGAGGTATTCAGAAAAATAGGGTCAAAGGTGATGTTGTCAGTATGGTCAGCGGCAGACGATAACGTCGCACGTGCGACCCTCCCCGGGATCAAAATAGCCGCCATGACGGCAATAGCAATCAATGAATATTCAGGCTGAAAACGCATGATTTTATTTCCTTATGGCTCATACGGTAAGACGTGTCATTACGGGTTACAGGGTGTACTCAATGGTTTTCAGCGCTCCCCAGTCATTCACGTATTCGTAAATCAGCGTAGAGCCCGGACCTGCCTGTACAGATTTCGGCAAACTGAAGGTATAGCTGCCCATCGGCGGCACCATTTCCCCTTCGACAGAGCCGTTCTTTCCGGCATTTTTTAACGACACTGAGACCAGCGAAATAAAATAGGGTGAGCTATTCGACGCCATCAGCTTCCCCCCCGAAACGGTCCATTTAAGCTTTTCAGCCGCTTCTGTCGCTTTAGCGCGGTCAGCAAGACTGGCCGGACGGAAAAAGAGCTTGATACGGGTCCGGAAAGCGACTTGCAGCTTGTTTTCTTTGTCATTTTTCGTCGCAGCTGGAACCTCCAGCACATTCAGCCAGTAAACGGATTCTTTGTTTTCTGGCAGCACAGGCGAACCGGTGTAGCTGATTCTGAGGGTCTGACTTTTCCCTGCGTTGATTCGGTTAATAGGCGGTGTCAGGGTAAAAGGCGTGCGGATATGGTCGGGTTTTGCGTTCGGGTCACCCTCATCTATCCAGCTCTGAACCAGCACTGGCAGGGTTCCGGTGTTGGTAAGCCTGACCGAAATTTCTCGTTGCGGAGCGTCATAAATGACGCGCGTGCCGCCCACAATCACGCTGGCCTGACAAGGCAAGGCGAGTGCGGCAGCCAGACAGACGACACGGGAAAGTGTGCGAATAAATGATGAAGGTGTCATGGAAAGCTCCCTGGTAACAGGGGGAGGATCTCCCCCTGGAATAACGGATTACTTGTACTGCAGGTTGTAAACGACGCTGCTGGTAACCGTGCCCGGGGTGGTCTGGGCGTTAGCGTAATATTCAACTGCATATGGCAGGAAGGCGGTGCCGTCGGACTTAATGTCCACGTATGCCATGCTGTTGACCTGGTCTGTATTACCCACGTTAATTGGGGCATAGCTATTGGAAGCATCAAGTAAACGCAGGTCCACATTAGTCGCGCTGCCGCCAACGTTTTTAAGACGGCCAGTGCTCAGATCAACGGTGTTACCCGGCTGGAAGAAGGCCGCCACTTTAGAATGACCACCTTCGGTGCCGACGACACAGGCAGAGATGTTCATGTTGAACGTAGTTCGACCGGTGGTATCGCCGCTGGCCGTCAGTTCATTTACCCCAACCGTTGGCAGAACAACGGTCGCGTCAGAACCCTGACCATTGATATCCACTTCGCAAGTGGTGTCGGTGAGTTCGCCGTTAAAGGTGATCGTGCCGGTAGACGCTGCCTGCGCAGACAGAGAGGCGATAGCAAGTACGGCAAAAACAGAGGAGCTAACAACTGACTTTTTCATAATATTGTCCTTAATTGATTACATTTTGTTTGTCATGATTTCGGCAAAAGGGTATTTGCCTCAGCATCATGAATGCTGATGAGAAAATGATTGATTAAGATTTATTTAAAACCGAACCTCTGACGAGGTTTAAGGTCCTTTTATCTACAATCCGTTATCATTTTTAATGCATAACATCGGCTGAATAATTATGACTTTGACCTGGTTGACGCCTGCAATGGTAAATTAACGCCTATATCTTTGACGGGATAAAGAATCAGCATTCCTACATGCACGTCAGAAACGACAAAGCCACTATTATTCACCCTATAAATAGCCACCTGGCTAAAGCCACATTTTGCCAACGTGGTTTTTAACGAGTTCACGGCCTGCCACAGGCGCTGCTTACTGCACTTTAGCCCGAAGTTTTCGAACACCTCTCGCATTATATTTTTGTCTTCAATAATTCTTTCGCCAGAATGACTAAGAATATACTGCAACAGACGAGCCATCGTGGGTCGCAGGCGAAAACTGACGCCCGTCAACGTATTTACTAATAAGGCCGGGGAAATCCTGAACTCAAGATGACTCCCGATACAATACCCATAGAGGACTTGGTTAAGGTTTTTTGAATTCTTCGGCATTGATAATAGCCTCCTGCTAACTCACCTCATCAGTGGAACAGATTCTATATTTTTAAATCCAACGATCAATCAGACGGAAATGTGACCACAAAACGCCAAAAGTAAACACATAAGTAGCTTTTTATGCTGCACATTGCCGATACGTCCATTATTACACTCTAATTATCCCCTTTTAAAACGCTCAATCTTGACGTGTCATTAATATTTAGTAATCAACTCTGAATCTCACATTTCTTAAAATAAAATCTCGCGGTGTGGAAACAAGTATAGGGTCGTGATTATTTTTTTTAATCTTTTTCACTCAATGTTCTCATCGTTAAGGAAAAAAAATGCATGTAATGCAAAAGTGATCAACATTACGCAATGAGCACCATTAAAACCCACTTAAATCAATCGGTTATATGTTTATGTGAAAATTCCTAATATGTCTTATATAATCTTAGGTAAGATTTTTTTGCAGTCGCTAAGGTTTAAAAGAAACATAATTGTTAATTTATTGTTTCGTTTTGATATCGGAGGTGTTAGCTCTGTGTTTCAAAAAGTATACATTTTGAATGGTAGAGTTGTATTCTGGCCCGACAGAAATTTGCTGACGCACAATATGAACAGTCCTCAATCGGTGCAGTTGACTGGACCTGCCTCCCGGTGCCTTGAGCTATTAGTTTCAAGAAGAGATCTCGTCACGCAACACGAGCTGTTCGTGTACGGATGGGAAGGCAGCGGATTTACACCGTCACCGAATACCCTCTATCAAAGCATTTCAGTGTTACGCCGCGCTTTCAGAGAATTAGATAACTGTAGTGAAAATTACATTCTCACCGAAACAAGAAAAGGCTTCAGAGTTAATCCAAATTTTGACGTCATTGTAGAGGAGAGAGCGTTCTCGCTACCTCAGGAATCCGAGGCGTTAATACCGCAACAACATGCCTCCTCCTTTGAGCCAGACGTTAAAACGGTTGGCAAAAAAAATCGTGATCTGAGCGCATTCCTCATCGTAATACTGGCAGGCGTGGCCATTGCTGTCGGTATTTCGTTTGTGACTTCGAATCGCTTTGATAAAAGCGATGACTTTTCGGCTTACAAAAAAATATCTTACCCGGGTCAATCTGAATGTTTGTTTTTTCTCACCCCGAAGAGCAATAAAAAACCCATCAACAATCTCGACCTGTCGTTACTGACCTGTCAGGAGAAACCTTATAACTATTTAACGACGTTTTCATACTCTTCCAAGACATCGATTCTGTCATGCAATAAAGAAATCACTAAGCAACCGACTGACTGCAGCACCGTTTATTTGTGGGGTAAAAGTGAACATTAATATTAAAATCCCGTTGATTTTCACCTTCCTTTGTTCTGCGCTGGTGACATGGATTGTTATTCATTTTATCAATGATTATAATTATGATCACTTCACCTGCACTGCATCATATTCCGCGATAAAAAATGATAATGTCTTGATCTCGAAAAACAGTTTGATCATTCATGGGGATAAAGGCATATGGATGATGGACGGTAAAATCACACATGCTGATGCAAAATCGCTGTTTTTCAAATTGCGCAACAATTTTCGCTTCGAACGAACCATGCTTGCTTACCACTTTTATTCCGACAAAGTGGCTATCGCACCCGATGTGCTTACGCATTCCTCCGTGTTAAGTGAATTTTTACCCGACATACTTATTAAGGAGAAACAGTCTTCTTTCTTTTATATATACCCCATTAATAAAAATTATATTATTTTCAGCAACAGCATGCCGATTATGTACTGCAAAAAACAGGCGGCGTGAGATTTGCTCACTGGCACACTCCCATGGCCTGCGCTGATTACCATATTGTTCTAAACGGTTAGCGTTAAATCAGTTGCACGCCCTGTTGTGAAGAACAAATAACTATGCAAGTCTTTTTCTTTGTCGTGCAGTGTATCTGAAAAAGAACCATCTTGATCAGTTCTCATCAAACTCTCCTTGTTCATTGCAGGTAGGTTTTCTAAAGGACCACGTGCACTGCGGGAGCTCATGTCCCGCTATGAAGCGGATAATCTTTTTGACACCTCAAAATTTATGATGCGTGTCCCGGGCTTTCGTCTAACCGGTTACTGGCAGGGGCTGGAAAGTATGTTCGCTGAATGGAAAACCACTTCCGCGCTGAAGAAAAAGGGAATAGCTAATCATTAGCTAAATACTACTGTTAAGCTGATCAGACTATGATTGTCTTACGGATAAGAAAACGCTGGGAGTAGTTCAAGTATATGGTAATGACCTGCTCCCCCTTGATTAATACACTGCAAAATGACAGCGTCTGGGAATCACTCAGTGTTTCACTAAGTGCACGTAGCTAATGGAGCTGAAGGTCCGCTGTGAGCGAGGGTTAAACGTCTGTCTGAAGGTATGTGAATGGCCACGGGTTTAACAGACACCTCCGAGTCATGTACGGATTATCCCCGGTCGACGCTCCTGCCCTTCAGTTTGAGTATAGGAGGTGCGTATGGGCACACCACGATTTATACCCGACGATAAGGAAGAAGCCGTCCGTCAGATAACGGAACGCGGTTATTCCTTTACCGAAGTATATGACCGTCTGGGCGTTTCCGCGCACAGCCTCTACAAGTGGCTACGGACTATCAAGCCTGATAACGGCGAACAGCATGTCCGGAATTGACTGAAAACCAAGAGCAAGATCCTGACACTACGGGCGCAGGTAAAACGCACCGAAAAGGAACGCGATATCCTGAAAAGGCCGCGCGGTACTTTGCAGGGGAGCCCGACCAAGGTACCGATTTATCAATGATAACTGCACTGTACGGGGTGTGATGACGATGTGTCGGGTACTGAATGTCGCCTGGTCCGATATCTTCAATTACATTGATGTCTTCTATAGACGGTACCGGTGCCACAGCCACCTCGGCGGCGTCAGTTCGAAGGACTTTGAACAGGCCTTGTCGTGAGGACAGAATTTGTCTATGGGCGTGGGGTAAGTCCACTGACTGGTTAGCCCAGAACTTATGCCGGGATGGGCGGATAAAGCTGACCAAATCAGAACATCATCCTCTAAAATTTGTCATCCCAGGACTGACCGGGTTTGAAAGAGACCTATTTAGTTTAACGCGGGGTGAATCTTTATGGTTATTTTAAACCAGAGGAGTTACATCTCTCCCCTGACAGATGGCATTACAGCGCCATGATATTACTGATCCATTTAGGCTCTTCAATCATCAGTGATTTGTCGCTTTCAATGTGATTGATGCGGTCATTATAGGTGCGAATCAGTTTCGCAATACTCTGCCTGATTTTATCCCCGTCATACACAGCTATCTCTTCAATGTTGGTACCGATAAAGTTCTCAGCTGACTGGACAGCGATCTGGTCAAGCATGTTCACGTTCTCGGCCATTTGTTTTGCTGCCTGAACTTTGCCCTCAAGGGTCAGTATGACCGGACGGTATCCTTCACTACGATTTTTAATGCAGCGATTAATCAGCTTCTCCATGGGTGCCGTAGTGACATGGAATGCCGTACTTCCAATCTGAAAATCCCCTTCCCTTTCAGTCTGGAGATCCGCGGTGTTCGCCCGATCACAACCAATGTCCTCATCCGGAAAACGAAGTTGTAGCTTCGCACCAACCAGATGCTGAAGTACAACGCCGGTTGGTTTGTCGGAACGCTCTGCCGCAGCCTTCACAATCTCGGCCACAATAGATGAAACAGGTTTGGACGGGTCAATGTCCAGGCTGATTCTCTGCTTATCGAAGTAATCCAGACGCACGCAGGATGTGAAGTAAGCCTCGAGGGTAGAGGCAAGACGTGGAATATCCTGATGTGTAACGCCAGACTCAGGCATCAATTCGTTGAGCACATCCCTGAAAGAAGCCGCGAGATGCACCGTACCACGGGAAGTTCGCCCGCCTTCGCTGGTAAAGAAGCGCGTTTCACCATGCAGCTCCAGGATCCGTTCAATAGTGGAGCCACTCAGGCCCCTGACCTGGCTTTTTCCTTCGCTATATAAACGCTCATCATCGATGGGCAATCCGTCACGGATCATATGCGACACAATGAGCCCCGCATTCATCACGTTTGTGTTGATTTTTCCCGTTCTGGCCCTTTGCTTTTCGTACCAGGTTTTTGCAGCCTCCAGATAAACGGCAACAGCATCCGTACTATTCATTCACTGTCATTCCTTTCGTGTTTTCAGCAGCAAGCAAATTTGGCAGAATCATATGTTTCGCGACCCATGCGACAACGGGCACGGCAACAGCATCGCCGAAGCCATAATGCACCTGCGAGTCACGCAAATTATCCAGTGAATACCAACCGGCCCCCATCAGACGGGCGTATTCCAGGCCTGTCATCCACCGGATACTCAGCTTTCCTTTGCCCATGATGACAACGGCTTGCTTTGAGGATCCACCCCGGGCCGTTCGCAAACAACCAGAAATATCTTCTGCACGCATCTCCCAGACGGGAATACCGTTCCGGGTACGACGGTAAGCGGTACGGGCACTGATTTCATCTGATGCGATAAACGCATCCAGACGTTCACGCTGCACTGAAGCCATGGAGTCCACGAAAAGCTGGACCCGATCGCTGCTCCACCAACGAGAGTCATTTTCAGGGACCGCTTCGATCTCCTGCGTTAATCCCGAGGAGAGCAAATCCGGAGCTTTGGGAAGCGGCATCATGAATGTTCTGATCTCTGGGTCTTTATGTAGCCAAGCCAACCAGTCCGGTCTCAGACAGGTGTCGTGCTCCCCCCCTTCCACGGGTGTCAGCGCCCCGACAAGGAACAGGCGCGGTCGGGATTGCGGTATGAAGCGGCGGGCATCAAGGGTGATCACATCTACGCTGTAACCCAGTGCGTTAAATTCTTTTGCGGCTGCACGCAAATCTTCACGATCGTGCGAAGAGGCCAGCCCCACCACATTCTCCAGCACGAGTACACGGGGTTTACGCTCTTTCATCTCAGCAATCAGGCGGGTAAAGCCAAAAAATGCCGAAGATTCACGGCCCCCACGCAGACCAGCTCGTTTTCCGGCAAGGCTAAGATCGGTGCAGGGTGAGGAAGACCAGGCAACATCTGCGGAAGGTAAGTCATCGCCGCTTAAGGAATGCACATCAGCCAGAACCAATTCGGCGCTTCCCCACTGACCTTCATACATCGCTTTTTTATTGGCATCATAGTCGTTCGCCCACAGCGTTTTGATCCCTGCAAGTTCCAACCCTGCTCTGGCAAGGCCAATCCCGGCAAAGAATTCGAGTGCTGTCCAGTCATGGCTGGGGCGAAGCGGTATTATGTTCACGGCAATCCTCCTGAATCTAAGGCAGTATAATCGCATAAAGCACACGCGGAGTCACACGAAGAGAGGGTAACCAGATGCGCTATCATTAATGCTCTATCGCGTCGTCAATTCAGGGGTTACCGCTTTTAGTTTTTACACAGCGAATGAAGCCGTACGCCCGGGCTGCAGATACAACCGCATGACGTTGTTGTCCATGAAAGAGTGCCTAATGAACTCCCCTTCCTGAATAATCCCAAACGACCACTTGCGTAAAACTAGGTTCCAGATATTTAGGTGTGCATCATGTACCAGCGCTTACTTGGCTCTTCACTTTCATAGCGACCGCTCCCGTTCAACCCGCCTGACCAGTCCCTTAGGGGACTGGCAGCTTTGCCGTATTAGCCGTTCACGCGCTGCCTTTCTTGTCGCGCTATATATGGCTAACAAATCCTGTCAAACATCCATTTGATATGGCCGCTTTGAGCGAAAAGCGGACGTTTCGGGTCAGAATACTAAGAAGCTGAACACGGGTCTGCTAACGAGGCTCTGATATACTCCAACATTACTCGTCTGCTCATATACCTTATAGGCGTCCCCACAGGTCGTGATTTTAGCCCGACTTAGCAAAACGGCAGAGCTGGCAGGCTCTGCCGAATCGTCAGGCTCGATGTTCCGAGCTTGTGGCTGGAGCCAATGGCAAGGCTGCATCTACAACCGGCCCTGACTTGTTATGATTTACTGCATATGAATATCTGCATCCGTAAGTTCGATCCATCTTTAATAGCATTCAGACAATCCCTGATGGGTTTGAAATGCGTATCCGCCAGCCCTTGTCCGCCCCCCGCTCCATTACCTGAGTGGCGATACCGTGCTCAACGCGTTGAGTGCCGTCATCTGAAGTCGTCGTCAGCGACCAGTTAATGAGAGCGAGAACGAGATCACCAGCAGAGATGAGAGTACGTATCTGGTTTCTGATAACCGGCCGTGATGCTGTGAGCGTGATTAAAACCATCCGTAGTGCTTCGGGATTACTTTCAATGACAGTACCATCAGTCATTTTCATGGTTGCTCGGTTACTGAAAACGGACATTAAGTTATCAATTTTTCCCGCGTTAAATGCTTCATCAAATGCGGCGATAGTTTCACCAGGGGAGCGATAAACCGCGGCACTCTTTTCAATCGATGCAGCAAAGTCAGATATGCAACTGGCGATCTCACCGGGTGATTCAAGCGGTGAAAGGTGTCCCGTACCGGGAATAATATACATTGCTGCGTGAGGAATACGGGGTAGCAATTCTCTTTGCAAAGTTTCCGGGGTATCGACCCGGTCAAGTTCTCCTGAGATGACTTTGACCGGAACAGTAATGGAGGCAACTTCCCGGGTGATGTCTTCGCTGATCGCTACACCAGGCCACCCTGCTTTGGCCCCGGCTGACGCTCTTAAACTGTCCTCGATGACCTGCTCTCGAAGCGCGGGGCTGAGCGGCCTCGCCGTCAGGACATTGTCGATGACAAACCCGACTGATTCGCGGTTGTTATATGCGCCGGACAATCTGTCGCGTTCTTCTGAGGAAAGCAGCATAGGGGAAGGTGGGGAGGGTGCAATGAGAACCAGACCCTCAAGCCCTTCGGGCCGGCGCGATGCCATTAATTGGGCAACCTTCCCTCCCATTGAATGGCCAACCAGAATGTAGCGTTTAAGCTCAAGTGCTGAAATAATGCCTTCAGCATCCCTTGCAAGGTCTTCAATCCTGTACCCGGATTCAGGAGCGTCTGACAAGCCCCAGCCACGATGATCGATGGCAACCGTGCGGTAGCGGTCTGGTAACTGATCTGTCACGCTCTCCCATGTACGGGATGAGCCGCCATAATAGTGCAGAAATACCAGGGCAAGTTCACCGCTGCCCTGTAGCTGTACATTAATACCCGTATTGTTCACGTTAATTTTCATCGTTTCACACCTCCTGAGGAATGAAAACAATGTTAATTACAGTCTCAATTAATGATAATCCGTGAAATAATATCGATAGCCGATACTCGTACTATCGAATGGTGGGATTTAATGGACAGATTTATCAGCATGCAGATTTTTATCGCGGCAGTGGAAGAGGGAAGTTTTGCGGCAGCTGCAAGACGTTTTAAGCTTTCAGCGGCGATGGCAGGAAAACATGTCAGTGCTATAGAATCCGATTTAAATGCCCGACTTATTCAGCGTTCAACACGCCGTCTGAGCCTGACGGATGTGGGGCAGCGATATTATGAACGTTGCAAAGTTATTCTTGAGGCTGTGGAAGATGCGAACAGAGAAGCGAGTGATGTTCAGGCAACACCGCGCGGGTTACTTCGCATTGCTGCGCCGGTCGCCTTCGGTGCAATGCATCTTGGTGCGATCGTGTCACGCTATTTGGAACAATTTCCGGAGGTGACTCTGGATGTTGTGCTTGAAGATAAATATGCAGACCTGCTTGAAAATCGAATTGATGTTGCCATCAGGGTTGGGAGTCTTGACGATCCGTCGCTTGTTACCCGGCGACTGGCACCCTGCAAGATGGTTTTGTGTGCATCACCAGAGTATCTGAAAAAACACGGCACGCCAGAGACGCCGGAAGATATTTCCCGCGCGCCGCGTCTGGCGTTCAGCCAGGCGGTTTCAGCGGGTGACTGGACAATTTACGACCCTGAGGGCAGTTTGCACCGTATCGAAAGTGCATGCCGAATCACGTCCAATAATATTCAGTTGCTTCTGGAATCCGCCCTGGCCGGAACAGGCATAGCATATGGTCCCAGTTTTGTTTTTTGTGAGCATATCAAACAGGACAGACTAATTGAGCTGCTGCCAGCGTACAAGACAACGGAACTTACCATTCAGGCAGTGTATCCCAGTGCGATCCGCATTCCTTTCAAGGTTCGTAGCTTTGTAGATTTTATTGCTGAAGCTTTAAGAGATACACAGCTGTAAAGAGATAAGAATTGAAAAATACGTTCAGTAATGTCCGCTATGAGCGAGGAGCGGACATTTATACTATCCACAGGTTGGTAATGACTCAGATTTGAATGACGACAAACAAATCAGTTGCGCTGTGGTAATGCGAATTTCGCAGTAATCATTTCAGAATTGGGTTGTATCCCTCCTAGACTCCACTGATCTGGTTCATACTCGTCAATCCGGATCCATACCGATCGCCGGAATTCCGGATCTCCTTTCCCTTCAATTTCAACGATAAGGTCAGTCATACGACGTAGTAGCTCTTTTTTTTGCTCCGAATCCATAATTCCTTTAATAGTCTGCACGTTTACAAAGGGCATTGTATTCTCCTAAAATAACTGAGTATTAAAACTATACTCAGGTTATGAGGCAAACACACTTATGTCAAAAAATAAATCATTACCGTACTTGTCCCCTGAACTTTGCGGCCTTGCTGCGACGGCGGAACTACTTGGAGATCAATGGGTTTTATTGATTCTAAGGGAGGCATTTTATGGAATCACTCGCTTCGAAACTATAAGAGATCATACAAAAATCACGAGGCAGACGCTGGCAAACCGGTTGAAAAAAATGACTGAACTCGGTTTGCTTTGCAAAAGCCCCTATCAAGAAGAAGGGTTACGCGAAAGGTATGAATATGTTCTCACAGCGAAAAGTCGTAGCCTCGCGCCAATTCTTTTCTCTATGATGGAGTGGGGACATGAAAACATCCTGCACAACTCACCGCATATTGCCTTAACGGATAAAGAAAGTGGAGAAGTGCTGCATAGCGCCTTTGTCACCTCAGGCGGTAAGGTTGCTGATCCAAAAAATATTCAGATAACTGCTTTCACAAGCCAATTAATGAAAGAGTGTTGACTGGTATTTGCATTCCATAGCCGTCCGCTTCTGGCACAGAACGGACGAACTAACTGAGTTGAAGACCCGGACGTAACGTTATCGTTCGGTATTACGCGATCAATGGGAGCGTATTAATTTCAGCAAGCAACCAGCATTTAAAGCTTTCCAGCGCAGCCTCATTGATTCCCGTTTCCGTCGGTTTTACTAAACAAAATCTTTTGTTCAGCCTGTCTGAAGCTGGCCAGGGCGAAGCAAGCAGGCCGCAGTTCAATTCATTCTCGACATACATGCGTGGTACCAATGCTACGCCTTGTCCCGCCATAACGGCAGCGATGGCCATTTCATGAAGATCGTATCGTACTCCGTGAGCCGGATTATCAAGAAGGATTCCAGTTTCACGGGCATAGTGATGCCAGGCATCAGGATTCTGCCGACGGTGAATCCGCGGCAGTTCGTTTAACTGTTGAGTGATGTCATTACTGGTTAGCAGTGCAGGATGACAAACAGGCACCAGATTTTCCTGAAACAGAAATTGCGTACGCATACCTGCCCATGCGGAATGTTCAAAATGAATGACGCCGTCAAATCCACTCCCGGGCAAAATAAACGGATCCGTTCTGGCCGCAATATTTAACGTTATCTCCGGGAATAAAGAGGCAAAACCGTTAAGGCGAGGAATAAGCCAACGGCTGGAAAAGGTTGGCAGAACGGCGATATCCAGACTCGTACTACCCTCTGGCATACCCATTATGTACTGCGTATCTCTTTCGAGCCTGTCGAGCGTTTCACGTACGTGATGTGCATAGCGCGCGCCGACAGGGTTGAGCTTTACCCTGCTTCCCACACGATCGAACAATTTACAGTTCAGCAAAGCTTCAAGTCGCGCAATCTGACGGCTAATGGCCCCTTCCGTTAACGATAATTCCTCTGCAGCGCGGGCAAAATTACCGTGCCTTGCAGCGGCATCAAAAGCCTGAAGTGACGTACTACTGGGTATTTTTCTGCGCATGAAACCTGTTCCCTGCTCTGAGCCTGTAGTCAGTTTTTATTGATTTAATGTCACTAATTCGTGACTTATTATCGATTTTAAGCCGTATAACTAGCTTGTAGCATGATGAAAAATCATTGAGCAACTGTTTTTGCTTGCGTCTATGACTCATGTGGAGATGAACTGATGTGGTATACCGTGGAATGTTCGTATAACGATTCTGAAAGCGAGGCAGAATGGAATGCCTTTTACAACCAGCAAAAATTACCCGCATTGATATCTGTTACTGGATTCACTACATCTCAACGCTTTCGTGCCGTCACATCCGGTTGCCCTGTTTACCTTGCCATTCATACTGTTAAAGATGCGGATACTCTCAGCAGTGATGATTACTGCTTAAAAGGAGGTGGTAATTTCGCTCGTTGGCAGGACTGCATTACTGACTGGCATCGTAACCTGTATGAAGCTGAAGGCCTTGCTCCAGACATATCTTCTGATGAAATTCTGCTATTGAGCTCAACACCAATAGAGTTTTTAGATACAGAAATGGGATACCGTGGGCTGGAAATATTTGCTGTGGGGCTGGATAAATCCCCTGAATATCGCGTTGCCTATGTTTTGCCTGTTGAGATTAGCGCTCTAATCATGAATATGCCCAGGGTGTACCTCTACGAGCCTCTTACACCGCAGTTGAAGAGTGCTTTAAAAGGGAAGCAAAAATATCATGCCTAATCTGACCTTTTATATTTCTGAAAATCACTCTGACAAGTTCAAAAACCTTAACAATTTTACCCATAAATGCAGTGCCCTCTGTTGTGACATCCTTGGCGCAGAACTTAAAAACGTTCATATCATTTTTATCAATGTAAATTCGGGGTGCGGGCAACCGGTGTATGCCGAACTCTTTTATCGTCTGACAACATTACGAACGCAGGAGGTGATGGAAAACTTTATTCGTGAACTGGATTTCGCTACTCACCAGGCCTCTGGCCTGACAACACGTATTCGCTGCTTCGGATACCCAGCAGAACACATATTCGCCCGCAACTAATCCCGAGGTATTGATGAGCCATTCACTTCCGTTTCGGCAGATTGGAGATTTTCAAATAACGGCGCTGAGTGACGGTATGATGTCAGCCAGCCTGGATTTACTGTCAGGCATTGAAAAAACTGATGCGGACGCCATTCAAAATGACGCCGGGCTCGATGAGCCCGGCGATATCCATATCAACTGCTACCTTATCCGCGGTCAGGGTCGGGTCATTTTGGTCGACACTGGCGCAGGGCCGCTGAGTAATAAAGGGGGGCATCTCAACATCAACCTTGCAGCAGCGGGGGTCAGTCCTGACGAGGTCGATACTGTTTTATTGACGCACTGCCATCCGGATCATATTGGCGGCCTGCTGGATACTGAAAAACAGCCAGTTTTTCAGCACGCTGACATTATGCTTCATCCTCTTGAAGCGCAACACTGGCAGGATGATAAAAAACTCAAAATGGCAAATAAGCGCGGGCAACATAATTTTTGGCTGGTCCGCCAAATGTTACACGCTTATGCGCGAAACCTGCATTTTTTGGACGGGGGTAGCATTGCAGAAGGCATTCTCCCAGTATGGTTACCGGGCCATACGCCCGGGCATACAGGGTTTTGCATTGATGCGGATGATAAATGCTTATTAATATGGGGAGACATCGTCCATTATCCTCATATTCAGTCAGCGCACCCGGCTGTTTCTATTTTATTCGACACCGATCCTGCTCAGGCAGAGGAAACAAGGAAGAAAATTATGGAAGAAGCTGTCAGCAAAAAAATGCTTATTGCAGGTATGCACTTAGGCCAGGCAGGATTTGCCAGTATTCTCAGGGCGGGTAGCGGATATCATATTTCATTCTCTGATAATTGAACGGATATGCCCGACTGGCTTGTTATTGATCAGCATCATTCAACGTCATCATTGTCCGCTCTTGGCACAGAGCGGACAAGCTCACTGGGCCAAAGGTCTGCTGTGAGCGATAAGCGGACGATATGTATCATTCAGGAATGTGCTAAACCTTAACTACCACTCTTAGGGAAGAACTGATAGGTTTTCATTGTCAAAAAAAAGGGCGCGTAATTGTATCGTTCTTCATTGTGTTGTTTTTTCGCACATGATGACCTTACGACAGAAAAGCGGCGTGTCGCAAAGGACTGATCCAGTAAAGCGCCTCAAGAATATCTTCCCAGGCCCGGCGCAGAAGATGCAGCGACGCGTTCAGCCCATAAACGGGACGTCCGTAATCGGGGGCTCCCCTCGCGTTACGTCCCTGAAACTTCCATACCGCCTCGTGATGAGCCAGACGGTTTCGCAGGTCACGAATGCGACTGAACTTATGCTCAAGATGATGGCGCTTTACGTGTGCAGGACTTGAGGGAAAGACGTCGGAGGTCAGGTGTGGCCACAGCAGAGAGAGCTTCCTGATTCTTCATATTCAGCCGTAAGCAGATTTGTCCAGAATCCAAAGTCCAGCCCGGAGAGCACGCGCTCAGGGGTCAACGGTTTACCAGCGCCGAGAATGCGCTTCGAGACCTTGCGTACACAGGTCTCTCCCCAGGCGGTGAAATGATACATCGGGCTGCCGTCGGGAAATGTCCGGGGGTTTCCCTGCCCGTCCGTTTTGAATCGCTTACCCTGCCGGATGTACGTTTTGTCTCCGATATAACGAGGCAGGTCATAGATCCAGTAAGCATCCGTTCGCCATAAGCCTGTTGCTCCCGGCGGCGGATTTTGGCGGATGGCATAATCAATGGCGTTTCGGAACGTGACTTCAAGGCAGTGGAGCAACGGTTGCATCGCAGCTGACAGAGCCTTGTTCCAGTTATATCCGCCGAGCGCCTCTTCAGGCTTTAACTTAAGAATGTCCGTATAAATATTCAGCGCCCGGATGAAATGTAGTCTTCCAGTTGCATGTCGCCCTCCGCGACGCTTCGCTGCATATGGTTGACGCTTTTGTCAGATGTAGGTATATGATCACTATCAAGGCGCGGATTTCTTCGGACCCGTGCGTTTCAGTTAGTACCGGAAAAGCCATCCTACTGGGTGGCTTTTCTCGTTTATGCGTCCGGTCACGCATAAATGCTTTCTCCTGGCACGTGATGACATCGACGCCTCAGTAATCCTGCCATGGCCAACAAGACAAAATTTCATGGATGGCCCGATCAATTATTCTCCCATCACGACAAGCAATGTTATCCAGCAACACTGTCGGATACGAGCTTCGGTGAATAAGAACCTACTCTTGGAACGTGATCTGATAATCAAAGTGGCATTTTTCAGTGCTGCTGCTCAATGCTTCGGTTAACCGGGTTGAGCACATTCGCTGAATCACTTCCCCAGCAGTGAGATCAGGCTTGCCTTCGCTGAAAGCAAGGCACCAATAGCGACCCATGGAAAGCGGCAAACGTCTCACCATATTGGTTGACACGACGTCGTTAATGACACTCGCCACGCTAAAAAAGCACAATAAGAATCCCACCGTAGCAACCAGGGCTGCCGCTAACATAAGCCAGTACTGTATGCCGGTCTGTCGTGACAGACTGGTGACGACCCCCGCCATGACCAGGCACGGTACCAGTCCAAACGATAACGCCCCTGAACTCCCCTCTACCACTGTGCCAAAATCTTTCGTACAGGGACTCGACGCTCACGTATTCCCCTTCTTGTTACTCTAAATCTTGCTAAGCCAGCCTGTCATATATCCATTTGATACGGACATTTGAGCGATGAGCGGACATTCCATTTGCATCACGTCCGGGCTTTACGTTGCGACCAGGACGTGAGCGGGAATATAGGGCAAGTTCACAGCTGCGATATCGCATCCTGGGTGCCACCGTGCGCGGCGATAAACATGGCGACGGCCGACCGACAATATGATTCGATTTCGTTGTCGTCCTCTGCTCTGGCCGCATCGAAGCGCGCGATAATCAGAAGGTCAGAGCCTTTGAAAAGCGCGGCAAACAAGCGAGCGGATTGAAGAGGATCGGGAACGTTCAGAAGCGCTTTCTCGTGCAATTGACGTAAAAGAGCTTCGATTTGGGCGATGACATGAGCGGGGCCAGCTTCATAATGGAGTTTGCTTAACGACTTTTGATTCGTCTTGTCAGCCATGACCATGGCTTCGACGCTACTCACGTCGGGCCTCAACAACGTGCGCAGCAGTAATGACCCCACCGCCATCAGTTGATCTTCAACCGAACCGTCAACGCCTTCAAGAAGGGACTGTGGTGCAAACAACTGATGACAACCGGCCACAATGGCCGCACTGAAGAGTGCCTCCTTGTTCTCGAAGTGCCGATAGATGCTGAGTTTGGATATCTTCGCTCGCTGGGCGACTTTGTCCAGGGTCGTCGCCTGAAATCCCAATTCTACGAATAGCTCGGAGGCGGCCTCGACGATTGTCTGGCCAAGCGCCTCGTTGACAGGCCGGCCCCGCCGGGTCGGGGTGTTTTTATTGGTCACTATAAATACAGTCCTTGACAGTATCGTAATTATTTAATTACGATACCATGCAGTTTCATAAATGTGCAAGGCGCGCCAGAGCCAGCTCATCTCCTTACATCCTCAACACGGAACTCATCACCATGAATGACGTCATCATCATCGGAGGCAGCTTTGCCGGTCTTGCCGCTGCCCTGCAACTTGGCCGTGCCCGTCGCAAGGTTACGGTCCTCGACACTGGCCGGCAACGTAATCGCTTTGCTGGCCGTTCACATGGTGTGCTCGGCCACGATCACAAGCCGCCACAGGACATCCTGGCCGAGGCGCGGCAGCAACTGGCACGCTACCCAACGATCAAGCTCGTCAACGCTCGCGCCGAAAGCGTATCTGGCACCATCGACGATTTCTGCGTCGTCACGGACGATAACGAAAGCCTGCGGGCGCGCCGCTTAATTCTGAGCTATGGCGTCGCTGACCAGATGCCTGATATTCCCGGCTTTGCCGAAAGCTGGGGTACATCCATCATACCATGCCCCTATTGCGACGGCTTTGAAGTCGCCGACCAGCACTGGGGCCTCATCTGGTCTGGCGTACAGTCGCACAATCAGGTCAGGCTCTTCCACGACTGGACAAACAGATTGACTGTCTTTGGCAACGGTCACGACATCAGTTTCGACATACGGGCCGATCTGGCCACCCGCCAGGTATCTCTCATTGATGGCAGGATCACTGAAATCGAACCTCACGGAAGCCATAGTGCCACCATCAGGATCGAATCCGGCCCCGATGTTTCAGTCGATATTCTGTTCGCGCATCCGCGGACCAGGCCGTCCGCAAGCCTTCATGATGCACTGGGCCTCGCCACGGTCAATACGCCAACCGGCATCGCCCTCAAGACCGACGAGCGCCGCGAAACCAGCATGCCTGGCATCTACGCCGCCGGTGATCTTGCCAACCCCGGTATCCCCTCGGTCACGACGGCAGCATGGCAAGGCACGATGGCGGGTATCTTCGCTCAGCAGTCGATGCTCAGTTGAGCGCAGGCAGCATCGTTCATCCAGTTCAATTTACTGTAGACAGGAGTTCCGCCATGGCCGCGATAAAACCATTTAAACCTCTGGACGAGAAATTTCCGTTTGACCGCCAACTAGGCGTCGCGGTCGCACCTCTCGTGCTAATCAACCTCTTCGCGGTCTTGGATCCCACCGACGAAGCAGGCTTCCTGGACGCTTTCAAGGCAGCTGCCGAGGTCATAACGAAGCAACCGGGCTTCATTTCCATGCAATTACATCGGGCGATCGGCGATAGTCCGACTTACCTGAACTATGTAGTGTGGGAATCCACCGAGGCGGTTCGCGCGGCCTTCACTGATCCCGAGTTCCTCGCGAAACTTCCAGCATATCCTTCATCCGTCGTAGCCAGCCCTCATCTGTTCCAGAAGGTCGCCGTCCCCGGCTTCTGCACAGCCTGACTCCGGAAATAGAGTAAAGCGCGCCCCCCTAACTGAGCCGTAAGGTCCGCTACGAGCGAGGAGCGGAAGTTGACACTGGACGATCCTCACGCCCCTGAAATGGTAAAAATGGGCATCAGAGCCATCGCCTGAAGCGACATGATTACCCTTCAAGCGTCATGCCGCTCTGATATTAGGGGATTTTCTAAAGAATAGAGAAGAAAAGCCTTGCGATGCTGACCAGAAAAATAAAAATTGTTGGAGTAATTTATTAACCAACTATAAAAATGGAATCAATAATGGGTTTGCCTGTTCCGAAAAGAAATTTACGGATTTACGACCTGCTGAAAATGGCCGGTATGTCATTAGATGACTGGCCACATGCTAACTCACCCAACCACAACCAACGCTGGGCTTGGCTTGAGGGTGATATCGCAGTGGTTAATGTGTGGACCGATAACATCCAGATATCGACCGGCTCGGAAGATACATACATGACCAGCTACCAAGCTCGGGGTCAGGACAGGAAAGGAAAGGAAACCGATGACATTTATAAGGAGATTATTCGCCGGAGATTGCCGGTCCGCGTGCTGCTGAAGGTTCGCAATACGAGCAAGCGCATTCTGGATACCGAACAGTGGTCTGCGGCCTACGACGATCTGACAGATGTATTATTCCTTACCCGAGGTGAAGTCGCTCAATACGAAGATCAGCATGGTGATTTTCGTAATGACAGTAGTATAGAGAAATCAGAAGCAGCCCGCAGGAGCAGTGGGTTGCGACTGCAGGCATTAAAAAGAAGCCGTGGAATTTGTGAGTATTGCGGCGAGCCGGGATTTTTGACGAGCAAAGGGACTCTCTTTGCTGAGGTGCATCATATTCAGCCTTTGTGCGAAGATGGTCTCGATACACTGGCTAATCTTGTAGTACTTTGTCCCAATGATCACAGGCGAGCGCACCATTCAACGGAGAGCGACAAAATGAGGTTGTTTTTCACCCAACTCCGTAATGCCTAGCAAGAAGTGTAATCACCCGGTTAGGATGCCGCTCACCAAGCATTTTCTGCGAAATTGCATGTGACTTGACTACCTATATGCATTTTACTTGGCGACCGTTTGCGAATAACTTGATCGTCAGAAAAGTTTTGCTTAACTCAGTACATAAGACGAAGTTCGGATAAAACGGCACCTGTGCACGATTTACAGTGAGGTAAAAAGCGGTTTGCAACCACGTTGTGGGTTAGTAGCGCCCGCTTCTGGCTGTGAGTTCAATGGGTCGATGCAACGCTATCCTCAATCAAGGGGGACGTTGTCATGAAACGAAGAACTCGGATTAACTACACGCCAGAGCAGAAGGCAATTATCTGGGACAGATATAAGCAAGGTGATTCCCTGCATGATATCGCCAGAATGTTCGACAGATATCATTCTTCCATTATGCCCACTATCCACCAGACAGGTGGCTACCGTCCTCCTGTGCGAAAACGGCACCGATTAGCGCTTTCGCTTGATGAAAGAGAGGAGATATCCAGAGGGCTGGTAGCAAAACTCAGTATCAGGGATATCGCCGCCAAATTATCAAGAGCGCCCTCAACGATTAGCCGCGAGGTCAGGAGGCACGGTGGTGCAAAACAATACCGTGCAGCAAAAGCCGATACTGCTGCATGGGAAAATGCGCGGAGACCAAAACCTTGCAAGCTAATTGAAAGCCCCGCATTGTGTAAAATCATTGCAGAGAAGATGCATCAGGACTGGTCGCCGGAACAGATCGCCGGTTGGCTGAAACGCTGTTATCCGGATAATCAGGAAATGCATGTGTCACACGAAACGATTTATAAAACGCTTTTTATACAAACCCGGGGGGCATTAAAAAAAGAGCTGCAGCAATGCCTCAGAAGCGGAAGAGCGGTTCGTAGATCCAGAACGTCATCGCTTAAAGGGAAAGGGTTAGGATCAATCCCGGATGCGATACCAATAAGCGAAAGGCCACCTGAAGTTGCAGACAGAGCCATACCAGGTCACTGGGAAGGCGATCTGATTCAGGGCTCGAAAAACTCCTATATCGTCACTCTCGTAGAACGTCATTCCCGTTTTGTTATGCTGGCGAAGATCAGAGACAACAAGACCATAACGGTTATCTCTGCACTCATCAGACAAGCCCGGGAATTACCTGTTGAGCTTTATAAAACACTAACATGGGATCGGGGGGCTGAAATGACCAGCCACACCCGATTTACTGTAGCGACAGACATTCAGATTTATTTCTGTGATCCTCAATCTCCCTGGCAACGCGGCTCAAATGAAAATACAAACAGATTACTCAGGCAGTATTTTCCAAAAGGAACTGACTTATCGGTTCACAGCCAACAAAGACTAAACAGTGTTGCCAGACAGCTCAACGAGAGGCCGAGAAAAACGCTAAACTATGAATCACCCGCAGAGCGATTCAATCAGTGTGTTGCATCCATCGGTTGAACTCACAGCGAAAAGCGGACATTGCTAACAGACTTCTGTGTGAATTATCAGGGAGCAGGTCAGCATGGGAATCCATAACATACTCCCCTCAAGAACCCGACAAAAGAAAAAATAATTGTTCTGATCAGCTGTTGGATATCAATTAGAGTGCTACAGCCAGTTAAGAATAATAAAAAATGATGGGAAATATCGGAGAAGGAAATACGGCCACATGAGCAGCCGTGAAAAAAAGGAATGAACAAATTATCTCAGATGTCAGCAAGAATAGTTTCATAGTTTTTCAGATTGATTACCATAATTTTATTGGTAAGCGTTGGCTCACTAAAACCGGTAAGATATTTTACACATTCCAGAGCGGTAAAGGATGCCGCGAGAGCGTTATACGGATCAATCAGCGTTGACACAAAGGATGTGTTGAAAGCCTCCGTGAAAGAATCTTCTGTATAATCCAGATCAGGGGCCACATGAGAGAAATCTTTGGTCTTACCGGGAATAACCATAGGACCGACAGCAATAGAGTCAACATTGGAACCACCATAAATATAAGGTATGCCAAGCCTTACGCAAACGTTATTTGCCATCATTTTAATTTTCTTTCGTGGGGTATCCGCGGAAAGAATGCAGAAATCGCATCCCTGAATAAGCGCTTCAATATCCTCCTCAGTCTCGATTTTTTTATTAACAAAGTCGTAATCGAGATCCGGATTCAGTTGATGGATGCGTTCACGTGCGCAGTCAATTTTCAGCCTGCCCACGTCGGCACGGTTATACAGAATCTGACGGCTGAGGTTTGATAGCTGCACCTCATCAAAATCCACGGCCCTGACGAATCCCGTACCCATTGCAGCAAGCGTATAGAGTATGTAGCTGCCAGTTCCACCAATACCGAGCAAGGCCACTTTGCTGTTGGTGAGTTTCTGCTGTGCTTCAAAACCAAGGCCTGGTGAGAGTTCCTCAAACAGTCGGATCTGACGATCATAAAGCGGATTATAGGCACTCTGGCTAAGTCGCTGTTCTTCAAAATCAGGCACAAGGATGGTTTCTCCAATTGCCCACTGTACGATATCCCGGGCTTCCTCTTCCTCAAGAATGCTGGCTGTTTTCGATAGTGACTCATCAATAGTACAGGCCTTGCCGAACAGTTCTAACAGCGTCCTTGCAGACTGATCGAGCTCAATCTCGTACTGCTTATCGAGAGTGGAACCAATCAGGTATTTGCCATCATTGATTTTTTTTGCCATAAAACTACTGTTTAGTATATATTTCATCGTCAAGTTCCCCAATTTTATTCCGTGAGAATAAGAAATCGATATCATCTATCATTTCGTAGAGTGGCTTCGAATCGCTGGCAATATTACTTATATAACTTCTGACAATTGTATCGTCACCAAATTTAGCGATGATAATATTCTTTTTCATTTCATTGGTTAAAGGCTTCAGTTCAAGAAAGCGAAAACGTCTTGTAAAGGCGACATCTCTTTTTAATAAAACAGATTCTTCTGTCGTAGTCGATATCACGCATCTCAGGTCATTGGTCAGGTACGGCTTCAGGATATTCATAGCGTCTATCCCCCCGCTGTTCGCCCCGCCAGTCATGGATAACGCGTGAGCCTCATCAAAATACACAATCGCTTTATGTAAAATGGCGGCTTCAATAACCTTTGTGAGTTTTTTCTCAAACTCTCCCCTGAAAGCACAGCCGGACAGAAGCGACGAAATATTCACTTCAGCAAGCGAATAGTCTGGCATGAATTTTTCGACATATTTTGCTAAGTAATGAATAAATGCTGTTTTTCCTACGCCACTCTCACCAATTATCGCGAGATTGTTTTTATGTTGACAATGAAGCGTCGTAACAGCAAACAGATAATCGTTTTCCCGATATAAAACCTCCTCCGTTTTTTTTTGCTGAAAACGGAGTGTAAGGTTGTTTACAGGGATATTTAACTCCTGCATTTCGGTAAAAAAATTTTTTTCAGGAAGTACGATTTTTCTGACATTCGTTTTTACACTAGAGTCCATATGAAAGCACCCTTTTTGATATGCGGGTTATTGATATCAGCAAAATGAAGGCTGGGAAAGCCATCCAGATAACAGAGATGTTTTCCATATTCAGTAATGAAACGACGGCAAGTGCAAACGCACCAAGGCATCTTGCTCCTGTGTCGAGGAGACTTATCATGCTGCTTTCATCCTGAGCATTGCTGAATAAATTACAACTCTGTGAAAAAAAGTAGTTAGTGGTCAGTGTGCAAAATGAAATAAAGATGCAGTAAAATAAAACCGTCACAAGAGGGAATTTTTCAAGATAAATCGGACTCAGTAACGTGGCCAGCGAAGAGAGCAGAACACCAAGATAACAGGCAGAGGTTGCATAACTCTTCTTGTTGAAGCTTTTCTTCCTTGCCATGGTTGTAAACGCCCACTGTGCAATCATCGAGGCCGCAAATACGTAACCGACCTCTTTCTGGGTAAAGTTGACAGGGCTGCTCTTAAAGAACACAGGCCAGAACTGGTACAGCAGCTGCATCAGGCCGCCAATGATCATAAAGTTGAGGACATTCCTGTCAGCTATTTTAACCAGTTTCGTTACGCCTGAGTATTTTGAGATACCGGTGTGCTCTGCAGTATTTATCTTTCTTTTTTCCGGGGTCAGAGCATAGGCTGTGAAGGAAATGGTCATGAACGCCAGACTCAGATGTAGCGAATACTGCGAAAAAATGGCGCCTATCACACCCGATATGATGGTTGCGATAAAAAGCATTTCTGCACTTCGGGATATCAGTGAGAAGCTGTCTTCTGTACCCTTTTTATGGGTGAAAATCCACGCCTCATATGCACCAGTGTAGAGGGCAATACCCAACCCGTTGAACATCTCACCGACAATCACGCCCTGCTCAGAGGGGTGAAGCATCAGTGCGAAATAAATCAGTTCAGCTATGCACGCCAGCAGTATCGTAATTTTATTTCCAAAACGATCGGAGATCAGTCCTGCCGGATAGTTGAAAAGCACGCTTACTAAAAGCTGCGCAGATTTCGCAAGCGCTATGACTGACAGGCTGATTCCGCTGTTTATCAGATAGATTACCAGCACAGCCCCGATAAATGCTCTGGCCAGATTATACAATCCGTGTGCAGATAAAATTCGGTACATCCGACACTCCTTTGCATATTGGGGTTGTGGCTACCCGAGAGTAGCCACAGTGACTTAATCGCTTAGTTAGAAGCTGTCTCAACAACAACCTTAACGTTCGCCATGGTTACAGTCTGAACTTTATTACTCTTGATGCGGGAAGCTACTTTTACAGTCATGATAATTTCCTTTTGAAAATATTATTAATGTGTTGTGTCTGCCAGATTAGCTGGCTTAAAAACAATAGTCAGAATGTAAATGTTTTGTCAACAAAACGTAATGAAATAATTTAATGCCATTTAACCGAATGATTTTTATAGCTTTTAACATATAAACCGTGATGCCAGTATGTTTTTTTTGTAATTCTAATGTTAATTTTCGAAAGGTTGGTTTATATCCTTTATTGCCCTGACCTCGATATGATTTAACCTATGGAAAAAGGATATATTTTATTTTTGATAGATGGTGATTGCACTTTATGCAACCGCTTGATTGTGTGGATCCTGAACAGGAGAAAAACCGATAACATTCGTTTCTTTACGTTACAATCACAACATTCAATTAATTTCCTTAACACTGTTGGTCTGGGTGATGCAGAGCTCATGAATACATCCTATCTGGTTACGCCTGGGGGGGTTTTTGAAAAGAGTCGCGCTTTTTTCATGCTGTCTGCCTACCTCAGGAGGAGGTATTCTCTGCTACGTATATTCAGCTTTATCCCGACCCGGGCCACAGATTTTTTTTACGACCTTATCGCCAGAAACAGATATCGTCTATTTGGGAAAGAATATGTCTTCTGTGATTATTCACTGAGACATTACTCCCATTTCATGCTGACAGAAGATGAGGCTTCACTTTTTTTTGAGGAAATAAGGAAAACATATGTTAAAGACCAGCAAGAATAGAATTTCTGTAAATGCATGGCACTTAGTACTGGCTTCTTTTGTTTGCTTTCAGCTAACTTTAACGTTTACTGGAAAAAATTTCTGGCCATTCAGTTCACATACGTTTTTCGCATTCAATCTGCCCGATACTATTGAAACCGATACCTTAAGTTATTATGACGCGAATGGCAGAACGCTAAAGGCGGATGCCAGCTCATTCATGCCGGTTGAGTTTTTCAAAGCGCACAGGATCGCGGAATATATTATGACCAGCAAGACGATCAGTGATGAGGACAAAAGACGTTTTTTCCTGAATATTTTTCAGCGAGCTAAGCGCTCCCCCTGGGGCAGGTTTGATGAAACCTACCCATCACTTAAGATACCAGTCGATTTTGTACCGGTTCTTGCTGAAATTACCATTGATAATAAAACGTATGATTTTAAAAGGTACGGCACAGAGCCACATGTCGTCAAAGCGCCTCCTTTAGCAACAATAAAATTGACCTCCAAGGAGTAAAGTATGTCTCAGACAAACTTAATGAAATGGGCCTTATGCCTGATCATTGCTGCTCTGCTTTTGTTAGGACCTTATACCGATTTTGTTCCTTATTCTGCCTTCTGGTCAGCGAACAAGAGCAATCCGCTCTGGCAGTTTATATGCACTAACTTTACTCCCCTAAAGTACGTCATTGTTTTGTTGTGTTTACTCTCTTTGCCTTCAACACGCTTTTCGTTCATCCCGGTTACGGCTCTGGCTTTGTTGTTCGGGCTTTTCAATTGGTTCTGCTCTGTGGATTCTCCCGGTGGACTCTATAACTACAATACTCATTTAAACCTCTTTCTTGCAGGACTAGCGGTGGTGTTGATTACGGTACATTTAGTACCGAAAAAACAAAGAACTACCGAAAAAATGTTTTTTCAGTTCTGCCAGTGTTACATTCTGACATTTTATTTGCAGTCTGGTTTATCCAAACTTTTCTTTGCTGGTACGACGTGGTTGATAACAGGCCGTACGGCGTGGGTTTTTGCAATGGAACTGGGAACGGATTTTGGGAAATATCTCGCACACTATCCCGTCCTTTTTGCCATAGGCTCTTTTGTTATCGTTTCCTTTGAAATAATGATATTTCCGTTATACCTGCTGAACATTGGCAGAAAGTATCTGATACTGGCTGCCATTTGCCTTCACTTGAGTGTCTTTTTGGTGATGGGTATCTCCTTCTGGCATTTATGGTTGCTCTATCCAGTCGTTTTTTCCCCGGTGTTGTTTCCGGCCTGGCATAAAATGGCATTTACTCAACGGCCCTGTCAGAACCAAGTTTTGGGGTGAGCCGTTACCATAACAGCGTACTAAGCTTGATAGTCAAACGCATTTATCGCTACTTCTGATGTTGGAGAGTTACTACGTAATCAGTTGTTCAGCAACAGATAAAGGAAGGGGCCTCATTTAGTGGCCCTTTCTTTATCTTTTTTAGATACAAACAGCCTTTCCGCTACCCCGTGCTGCGGTGATGAGCGATTTCAGAGCGATAGCAACAGCCTGTCGGTGCCGCGTTAGTGAGCATTCCGTTTCTTTTCCTGAACGAACGGTCACCTGGATGCACGGCTCGCAGAGGGCGTTCAGTCAGTCCGCGCTGTTCCTGGACTGTGTAGCCGAGCTTCACCGGGCGAAAGAGACGGCGGAATTTTTTACCAGCTTATCCGTCCCCGATCAGCATCTCTGGGCGGACGATTTGCTTACCCGGGTCACGATACCAGAAACCGGGCACGACGTTCCTTACGTCTGTCTGCTCGACTCATGTCTGAACCGCGCCCATCCTTTGCTGGCGCCACTGGTACATGAAAATGATGTCCATACCGTCAGAGAAGACTGGGGAACAGACGATCGTGTGAATCACGGAACGGGGCTGGCAGGCATCACTTCGTTCGGGGACCTGTTTGATGCCATGTCCACTCAGGACAACCTGTCCGTCAGCCACCGGCTTGAATCCGTTAAGCTTTACAGCGGACAGGATGATACCGGTGCCGGGGACGCACATGAACATGCTTATCTCTTCAGTCAGGCGGTGACGCGCCCGGAAATCTTGCACACCCGACGCCGCGTGTTCAGCTCCGCCGTGACGGCAACCGATTATCGCGATTTTGGCAGACCTTCGGCCTGGTCCTCAATGGTTGATGCCCTGGCCGCAGACTATGGATCCGAGCCTCTATACCCTAGACTTTTCGTGCTGTCCGCCGGTAATATCACGGACCGTTCTCACTGGATGACCTATCCGGCCAGCCTTTCACTGAATCAGATCCACGATCCCGGCCAGGCCTGGAATGTACTGACGATCGGTGCATACACGACCAAAACGACTCTGGACGAACCAGAATTCCAGCCCGTTGCGGCGGAAGGCTCTCTGAGCCCTTTTACGTCAACCTCTACACTGTGGGATAGTGTCTGGCCACTGAAGCCCGATGTGGTTTTTGAAGGCGGAAACGGCACATTTGCAGACTGTTTTGCCAGCCTTGAGCTCCTGACGACAGATGCCAGACACCACCGGCGGCTGCTGTCCACCACAAACGCGACCAGTGCGGCCTCGGCACTCGCCGCAAGAATGGCCGTAACGCTTATGGCGACCTATCCAGAGCTACGGCCCGATACGATTCGTGGGCTGATAACGCATTCAGCCCGCTGGACAGAGCAAATGCTGGAAATGTATTCCGCCCGAACGCAGGCAGAGTATGCAACGCTTATCCGCCACTGCGGCTGGGGTGTACCGGACCTGTCTCTCGCCGTCTGGAGTAGGGATAACAGTCTGGCACTCATCGAGGAAAGCAGCCTGACCCCTTATCGCTCTACGCGTGAGGGAGTCAAAACGCGCGAGATGAATCTGCATGCCCTTCCCTGGCCCACTGAGGAACTTCTGGCCCTGCAGAATACCCCTGTGGAAATGCGCGTTACCCTGTCCTACTTTATTGAGCCTAACCCGTCTGCCCGGGGAACGGGGTCTAAATTCAGCTATCCGTCACACCGTTTACGATTTGACATGAAACTTCCGACGGAGAGGCTGGAAGCATTTCGGGCACGAATCAACGCAGCAGCAGAGACGAGCGAAGCTGTTTCAGCTGCGTCGGGACGCGACAAAACTGGTGCCTGGGGTACCGACAGCGTCATAAAGGGTCTTTGCATCAGAATATCTGGCGAGGCACTGCGCCAGAGCTGGCTAACTGTGGGTACCTCGCCGTTTCCCCGGGCCAGGGCTGATGGAAAACACGACGTGCTCTGAACCGCTATGATGCTGAAGTGCGCTACAGCCTCATCGTCTCCCTGCATGTACCGGAGACCGATGTCGATCTGCTGACACCGGTAAAGAGTAAAGTGGATGCGCTGATTGCCAGCCAGATCGAAATTATGTCCTGAAAACAGTGGTTTTAATCCGGAGCTAAACTTTTTCGCCTCTCTCACCGGGACTGAATCGCCACGGGTGTAATCACCACTGCTCCTTGATCACCTTTTTCACTTGGCAGAACACCCGCTGGCAGACTGACCAGAACGTTGGCCCTACTGACGATGAGCGGGATGCAGGGTTGTCCTTCAGGATTGGCCGCACATCGCCGGAAATGCTTTCTTGTTACACGACGGCGGGCACCGCAGTGCTCGCCGCCGCGACAGGCGGAACCTCAAGCGCCAGAGAAAGCGGATCCTCAGCAGGGATGTTATTGCCCTCAGCTGCTGTCTCATCCTGAAGTTTGATCTCATGGGTTTCGAGCCACGAGATATCCAGTCGCCAGGCATGACGAGAGCGTTCCCGCCGCACGTCAAAGGCCTCATCCACATAGTCAAATGCGCTCTGAAGGGACACCGTTTACATGGTCAAATGCTCAAACGCCCGCTTCTTGATACCAGCCAAACCTGTCATGCTCTCATTTGATATGGCCGTTTTGAGCGAGGTGCGGACATTGCTTACCGTGCTCAGTGGCAATTAACGGGAAGCAGCTCAATGATTCGCCATAATCCGGACTATAAATTCTCTCAGTAAAAAGCTATATTTCTCCAGTTTGTTCTCCCCGTATTATCGCGGCTGCTGACCCGATTAACCTGAGAGAGTGGAACAATGGAAACTAAACGTACTAGAGATTGGCGCAATGCACAGAAGCGACGTAACAAGTCTCGTGATATCCGCAAGACCTTATTAAAATTCCGTGGCGAAAAAAACTGGAAGATGCTTTACACGCGGTCGGATAAATTGTTGCGTGCCGCACAACTGGGGGTTGAGTATCCACGTATTACTAACCAACAGCTTGCCTTGAGAGGTCTGGAAGAGTGCCACTATTCTGATGAACGTACTTTTTATATGCAGTCGTAATCAATGGCGAAGCCCCACGGCGGAACAGGTGTTCCGCCGTTATCCATCCCTTGGCGTACTTTCCGCTGGGACTAGCCGGAATGCAAAAAAAAGAGTCTCTGCCGAATTACTTCAATGGGCTGATGTTGTCTGTGTGATGGAGCAGAAGCACAAAAATCGTTTAGTGGCCCAATATGGCAGGATCATCGCATTTAAGCCTCTGCATGTGCTCGATATCTCTGACGATTATCTTTTTATGGATCCTGAGTTGATAGCAATATTGAAAGATATCGTACCGGAAAAATTGGGACTAACCGTTCAAGAAACAGAGAACCCATAAGCGTTTTATCTTTCTGTTATTTATTTCTACCATCCTTCTTCGACAATGTCCGCTTCTGGCACAAAGCGGACACCCCTTCTCATGCGCAAACACCAATGATGTATCTCCTGCGAAAGCTTTGCGCTTCCCGTGCCAACAACCAAACCGCTTGCCCTGCGGGTAATGCCGGTGAAAATCAGGAAATCCAGTATTGTACGGCCTGGCCGCCGACCTTGTTCATGGCATATTTGAAGTGTTCTATGAGCGAGGAGCGGACCTTAGTGCGGTCCGCCGATTGGTCATGTTTGAGCCGCGTGGTAATTCAGTTGGCTGCATAGTCATACATCCAGATAAATTTTACCGGGCGCGTTTCCGGGTTAATGCATAGCAATTTTATCCTTTCTCATCGGAAGCGTCGGCAGTACCTCACAGGCGCTGCCGGTAACGACGTTATGGTAAATTTCCTGCTTTTAACAAGCCGATTGCATGGTCAAGTTGCTTATAGAGTTTGTGTCTCAAAGCATCTAACTCGTCATTTTCTCGAATTAGAGGTATTCCATTTTTATGGAGAACAATATCGTTAAATGACCCCATTCCGCCGTAGAGTTTTTTCAATGAGTAAATGGATGACTCACTATCAACATCGAGTTCGATGACCAGTTTTTCAAATGTTTTTGCCCATAAATCCTCCTCATTTGAGGATAATATTTTAATGATGTCGGTTACTGTTTTCTTTATTTCATTTTTCATTTCAAACCACCACTTCCAAGTATCTTAACGCCAGGTATTTTCCACGGTGTAGGCACTACAACTTGCTCAGAGCCACCGGAAAAAAGATCTGTTTGATAGCCTACTTCTCCAACATATACTTTCGTTCCTGCGGGTATTTGGATCTCGTGATAGCTATCAAGAGGAGATTCACTTCCATTAGGCCATTTAGGTAGCAGAGCCTTATCTATCCTGGTCTGGAGCACTCCTTGAGGTCGTTCATACCCGAAAAACTGACCTAATGGTCGTCCCTCAACACCCCCTCTATAGAAACTCGTATCTGTTGATAAAGTGATCTCTTTGTATGTACCACTAGAAAAAGTTTCTGCTAGCTCTTTAGGTAATGGTCCTGGTTTTATCATCGAGTATTCCCCCTCGACTTTTCCCAGAACATGGAGATTGTTAAGCTCACTCGCCGCCCCTAGCCTGCCAAGCCCGAGACCCGCAGCAACAGAAGCGCCAGCAATGATCAGCCCTTTATTGTCCATAACCTGATTGTAACCCGCTGGTGCATCGCCACCGAGCTGCTGCGCGGTCTAATGGAATCCCTCGATATTGCCATTATAGATGCCACCCGCTGCCAACAACCGACCTGCAGCTTTGCTATTGATGGTTTTTGCAGCCTGAGCATGTTGCACAGGTTCCGCCGGGCGGACGTGATATCCCGGGCGTTTCAGCTGCCGGGACAGGAGGTAGCTGAGGCGGGTATGAAGGAACAGGGGTAGATCATTGCGAAGGTCCCCGGATGTCGTCAGTACGCCTGAAATATCATGCCCGGTTATGTCTTTTCTCAGCAGAACGAGTTTCCCGGATTTGATGTCTGCAAGAGTGTCACGGTATGCCATCCACGGATGCTGCCAGTGAAACGGTTGATAGCGGCTGACAAACCGGGTGTAGCCCTGCGGTAAATTCCACACCTGGATGATGCGGTTGGGCAGTGCAGTTTCTGCGAGATCTCCCGCCGCAGTGTCCGGGTGGATAATGTGAGGAATGTCCTCAAGGTAGATGTCGTCCAGTGACATTGCCTGGCTGTGATGAAGCATGATGCCCCTTTTGCGCTGCCGTTATGCGCCCCATTATTGCTCATTACAGGCAACAGGCAAAGACTCCTAATGCCCCCGTGGTTGAACCCCGCCCCTGATGCTGGCTCCGCCTGCGTCAGGGTTCTGTCTGACCGGGGACTGACCAGAAAAGGTCCGCTGTGAGCGATGAGCAGACCTTAGAAAACACCTTTTTCCTGCACAATAGTGCCAGGTGAATGCTACTCCACCACCACTTTAGCTTTGGGCCTGGACAAAAGAATCTTTATCAGTTCATTGAAGGGCACTGGCTTGAAGAAGTAGTATCCCTGTAGAAATGTGATGTTATTTCGGCTGAGATAATTAAGTTGTTCCTGCGTTTCTACTCCCTCTGCCACAATGCTGATTGATAGTTTTCGCGCCAGCTCCAGTACAGAGTCCAGAATTCGAGTCGAGTCTTCGTTCGCATTGACCCTGCCAACAAAACTTTGGTCAATTTTAAGATAATCAATGTGTAGATCATACAGATATGAAAACCCTGAATAGCCCGTCCCAAAATCATCCAGTGCAATCGCAAAGCCATTTTCATGCAGTATGTTCAGAGTCTGGACCAGATGTTCATCAATATGCAGGGGCTCACGCTCTGTCACCTCAATGACCAGGTTCAGATCGCGTCTGATAAAGCTGTTCTTATAATTCAGACATTCTTCCACGAATGTGGGCATAATAATATGAGATGCACTAAAATTGATGCCTACGTGAAAACCCTCCGGCAACATAGTGGCAATAGTATTCATGTGAGCTGCAACCTGGATCATTAGGCTCTGAGTCAGCGGCACGATTAAACCTGATTTCTCAGCTTCCGGGATAAATGAAGCGGGAGAAATAAAGCCTGCCTGAGGATGTTTCCATCTGGCCAGCACTTCTACACCGCGGAGAGTTCCTTCTTTGCCGTTCACAATTGGTTGGTAAAAAGGAACGATCTCATTTCTGGCAATGGCTTTGCGCAACGTTTCTTCAGGGGAGGTACCTTTATTCAGAAATCTATGCAGGCAATAAGCAACAAGACAGGACATCAGCAGTAAAAAAATTAATACCGCGCCAGCCCGATTGATCAGCCTCTGTAGACTAAATACGGGTGGAGAGTTGAATTCGATATTAAAGGGATAGTTTGTAGCTCTTACGCTTAAGGCGTGATGTTGAGTATTGTTTGCAGTCGTGACATCGCCAGACTTGCCCAGAATGTTTTGACCCACCCTTAATGAATACGAAACGCTGTCCAACGGGATGTCCAGTGCATCCCGCACATGGCTGTCGCTTATGCTGATTAATATACGGCTTCCGGCATACTTCTTTTGATAAATAAGTACAGGAAGGCCGTTTACAGTGCCTCGCGCAGGCACAAGTAACATTGATGTCTCTGGTAGCGCTGCGCTGTTAACCAGCAGTACTCGGTTTCCCGGAAGAGACGAACACCAGACAGAATTTTTTTTAAGAATCATTATGCTTCTGAGGTGAGGTTGTAAGGCGGCTTCAGTGCCAAGCCGGTACTGTTCTTCCACATCACAGTCTTTCTCAGCAATAAGCATCGCCGTCTGAGAGGCCTTGCGGGCTTCTTCAAGAAGGACATTCATGTTCTTCACGACATACCGGGCTCCCGTAAGGCTGTCAGCGCGTGCAGAGTACCAAACCTGTAAATTAACAATAAAAACACCCAACATAAAAACTGTAATAGCTGCAGCAATGGGAATAAGTGCTTTACGCATTTTAAATTCCAGAGAATGAGTGAATTGATCACATCAACGACTTTGTACGTGGTCTGATTTAGCATAACTCTCAGCATGAACTACAAAGGAATAATTAACCATATGATACGTTAAGATTATTTACAGACGACTTGAGTTAATCATGGGAATGTCCGTTTCTGGCACAAAGCGGACGAATCGCCACAGGTTTAATCACCACTGCTCCCGTATCACCTTTTTCACCTGGCAGAACCCCCGCTGGCAGACTGACCAGAACGTTGCCCCTCCGGACGATGAGCGGGATACAGGGTTGTCCTTCAGGTTTGGCCTCTCATCGCGGGAAATGTTTTTTTGTTCCCTGACGGCGGGCACCGCGGTGCTCGCCGCCGCGACAGGCGGAACCTCATGCTCCAGCGAAAGCTGATCTTCAGCAGGGATGTTGTCGCCCTCTGCTGCTGACTCATCCTGGAGTTTGATCCCCTGCGTTTCGAGCCACGAGATATCCAGCTGCCAGGCATGACGCGAGCGTTCCCGCCACACGTCAAAGGCCTCATCCACATAGTCAAATGCACCCTGAAGGGACCAGCCGTTGACGAGAGCCAGATGAGCCACCGCTTCGTCCTTTTTACCCCGGAGCCCGCTGAACCCCATGTGTTTGACTTCATGGCACGAAGGGCATAACGCGATGAGCCCGGTGAGGGTCTGACACTGCCTGTCATCATCGTAATGCCAGGTTTCATGGCACTCCACAGGCCAGCGGGGCCCCTTTCCGCCGCAGACCTGGCATTTCCACCCTGCCGTTCTGGCCGTTTGTTGGCGTAACCGTTTCCAGTCCGATGAAGATACCGCACTTCTGACGTTATCGAACCAGCATGACCGGGGCACCAGCTCAATGGTCAGTCTTGGCGGGTAAAAGCTCACATCAGGTTCACACTCCAGAGCCTTCAGCACTCCCTTCTGAAGATACTCCTGGTAGATATCAGAAAGGTTGTTTTTCCTGCATATCTCAGCAAGCCACGCTTCCGATCGGTTATCACGGATTTTACATACCATGTAATGGAGCACTTCTTCATGGGGTAAGGGTATAGCCTGTTCAATATCAGGGAACAGATCCATGTAAACATCCTTTTGCCGAGGCGCGTCTCAGTCCTTTATACGAAAGGCGATGAGGTGATTAAACGGGGTAAAAACGCGCTCTTCGTCCTTAGGTTACAGGAATATGGTCAGGAGCAATTTGGTCGTGCATCCATCGACTTAAGGGGTTGAATACGTCAGACAACGCGTATCACTACCTCCACAAAATCTGCTGGGTCGCATCTCACAGTGTCATATGGGGATAACGTGAGAGGAAGATTGTGTCTTCCGATGAGGTCAGTGTTTACCGGGCCCTACTGCTTACCTAATGGTCCCCCACCATTGACCGAAACCGATATCGAGCTGCTGACGCCGGTACAGAGTTAAGTGGATATGCTCATCGCCAGTCAGATCGAAATGACGTCCTGAAAAAATGATGCGTTTTAATCTGAGCCTAAACAAAATCCCCCCTCTGGCCCGGACTTAACCTTGCCGGGAGATTTCGTGTGCGAGGAGTAGGCAGTGGCTTAAGAAGGACATTTATCCTAGTGTGCCATCACGCTGCTGAAGAAGACATTACTGACGTCACGGTGTGTTAAGCAACGGGGAACAGGCCAATCTCACTATGCGTTAAGTCCTGGACGCTATGCGTTAAGTTTGTTGTTGAGCTTAACGCATTAGCAAAGACCTCTTCCGGAGAGGGTAACTCCATGCCTGGCAGGCAATATGCCTTATCACGCTTTTAACCGCTGGCAACAAGAAATCCCCTGTCCACTTACTTTGGAAAAGCAAGAGTGACATCCCGGGAATGCCTGCTCGTAAGCTGACATGCTCTCTCATGTTTTTCCATCCCTCTTCTGCCGCCGTGATAGCAATCATTCGTTCTCAGCGGGATACGCGAACAAAACATCGGGCATGAGGCCGGTTTTCTCTATGGTTGCCAGCACGGACCGCGTTGAAGCCCCGGAGATGACCTTCATCGCCTCATCACGTATTTCAACAAACGCAGGGTCTTCACGGGGCACGAAAGGCTCCAGGAGGTGGGCAATGGTTTTACCGTTAACAGAAAGGCTGAACGTGCCAGCACTACGATCCACATTCCAGATGTAGATGAGTGGCCATAACCCCAGCTCGTCGCATTCAGCCTCACTGCGTATTCCCGGCAGATACACAGGCATTGACAGCTTTTCATCACTCAGCGTCAGCGCGATAAACTGTTGCGCCGTCAGTCGGGGAGCTTGCCCGGGCTCAGCGTCAGGTTTTTTCTTTTTAAAGAATCCGAACATGGTGCTTTCCTTGTTTAAGACGAATCGGAGGGATAATCACTGTCTTACTGAGCGGATTAATCAGAGCGTCACGGACCTCAGCGCAGACTCGCGGTAACTCTCATTCAGCAAACGTGATTTTTACACGTTTCATGCAGCCAGAAACGAGTGTTACTTATCGCTTTTCCCAGCAAGAGAACCATGTGATAGCCAACACACCGCTAGCGTGGATGCTGGCACTATCACGAAGAAACGAGGGAGGATCCTGCAATTACACATGCAACATTATTGGTTGCCGCTTTCCGGGGGAGTGGAATAGTCACTTTTCTTAACATCCTCCCGTCCTCTCCGCCAGATCGAGCCTCATAAAGTTGTTTTGAAGTTAGGAGTTACTCAATAGCAGGCCACGAGTGGTTCACGCTGCATTTCAAAAGCGACAACCATGTGAGCGAAAATTCCGTTCAGGGACCCGCCGTTCATGTGGGCCAGATGCCCAACCGTCTTCTTCTTACCGTTAACCAATCCTGCCATTCATCCATTTGGTAGGGCTGCTTTGAGCGAGGAGCGGAAATTGCTAACAGCATTCTGTGTTAACAAACAGGAGCAGGTCGCACGATGCCGTCATGATTAATATCAGTTTCTTTCCTTCGTTTTTTAGACAGACGGAAGGCCTGATTCACAGGCCCGCCGTAGTTAGAGATGGTTTAAACCTGAACACTCTTCTTACCGGGTCATTATTCTTAGCGAACCTGGCGACTCATAGAGTCGCCAGCTCGGCGATTTTGGACGCGACAACGGCCATGGTGTCTTCGCCCGTGTCTAAGCCACTACGTGACGCAAGCATAGGACTCACATTACGAAGTTCTTCATAGGTAGTGTTATGCACAATGGGCACAAGTTGGTTACCCGCTAAAAGCGCTGATAGCTCTTTGTCCGCGACGCCTTCTTTGGGAAGCCTATTGAGCAACGCCGGCGTCACCAGTACAAGTCCGATCCGCGAATTTGCCAATCCCTTATCGATGGCCCGCATCATCGGTACCCCAAGTCCGAGATCTTTCTCACTGAACCAGACTCTTACGCCAGCTGCTTCAAGTAAGTCATGTAATTCCTTTGCCGCGCCTTGCCTGTCATCCCATGCGTGGCATAGAAAGACGTCGCGAAGATCGGGCTGCTGCGCTGCTCGTGTCTCAACGGTTTCACGTATCGGAGTAAGAGAACGGATCTCGTTTGGTGTGTATAACACCGGTGAACCTGCCGGAGACCAGCGAGGTTTACTTCTGCTATGTCCGGAAGAGTTACTTCCACCACCTCCTCCATTGCCTCCAGCAGGAGAATAGGGAGTGGTGGAATAGGAGTGGTAGCTACTAAAGCGACTTCCGCATGCTGGGCAATTTGCTCTAGCGCTTGCTGAGCGGTGCCCCTGTCTTGGTGCTGTGCATCTGGACATGTCTTAATGTTTCCATTTGTAATTATAGGATTCATTAAGTTATCTTCATGGTGTCCAATTTTCAATCAATCCATCTCTTTTATTTGAATGGCTGGTTGTCTGAGCAATATTAATAACTCTTTTTTATCAATTTGTTATATTAGAAGATGTTCGTTGTTTTTGTAGGTGATAAGGCGAGGAATGGTCCTGATTACTCAAGTATCAGCTAATTTGCTTAGAGCAAAATGAGCTCAAAACAATCGCATCGTCAGTTAACAGGAAATAACTTATTCAGTCGAGGATTGCAGAATCCACTTCCCACAATGTAGAGGTCAGCGGCAGTCCTGACGTCGTGCTTTGCTGAGGGTTTCATAGAGCGGATACATCGCTGTTTCCTATAGGTTCTGGGATTAAGGGGGCGTACTTTGTTGTTCTGCTCCCCTTTTTATCGAACTAAATGTTATTAGGTACTCCCGCTTTTGGCACAAAGCAGACACCAATTCCCACACACAAACATCAATGACATATCTCCTGAGCAAGCTCTGCCCTTCCCTTCCCAACAACCAAACCGCTTGTCTGGAGGTAGTGTGGTCGGAAAAACACGACGAGCTCTGAACCGCTATGATTCTGAAGCGCGCTACAGCCTCATCGTCTCCCTGCATGTACCGGAGACCGATGTCGATCTGCTGACACCGGTAAAGAGTACAGTGGCTGCGCTCATCGCCAGTCAGATCGAAATTACGCCCTGGAAAAGTGATGTGTATTAGTCTGGCTCTATCTTACTCAGCCCCTTAAGCCGTGACTTAGCCTTGTCACGAGATTTCTTGCATCTGATCCTGTCAGAGGATTCGGTCATAGATTCCATGCATTGAAACGGGCACACACTTGATCCTGAGTAGTATCATTAGCCTCTCCTTGATTTCTGTAACATTGACATTTCGAACAAGCATGGGTTTACTATTCTTGAGATTGTTAAACCAAAAGTGTATATATGTCATCAAAAATAAACTGGCTTTTGCAAAATACAGCTCCCGGCGATCTCATCCTCCAGTCCTGGCTGAGCGAAAATAACATTTCACCGCCTCTGGCAGCTAAATATGTTAAAAGCCGCTGGTTAACGAAACTGCGGAGTGGTGTATATTTCCGCACAGGGCGGGAACCCGACTGGAGTGACGCGTTATGGTGTCTGCAAAACCAGCTTAAAGCCAAGGTTTTTCTGGCAAGTATCACCAGTTTATTATGGCAAGGGCGCTCACACTATCTGCAGCTGACAGAAAAGGAATGCTGGCTCAGCGCTGAAAGCAAAACCGTGTTACCAAAGTGGTTTAAAGAATTCGTGGGGATTCAATGGCGGATTGTGCCGGGTCAGAAATTATCTGCTATTGAGAACAATTTTCGTACCGAGCTTATTATTAAACAGAAGAAAATTCATGCCAGCGGACCAGAGCTGGCAGCCTATGAACTTTTATGTTCTGTTCCCTTGTCGATCTCTTTCGAGCACGCCGCAGAACTATTTCAGGGATTAGTGAATCTCAATCCCCGAAAGGTGGAAGCATTGCTTATGCAAAGCCAGTCAGTTCAAGTGAAGCGCCTCTATCTTTTTTTGTCTGATTTCTATGAACATTCATGGCTGAAAAGGGTCGATATAAGCAAAATCGATCTCGGATCTGGTAAGCGACAAATCATCGCTGGCGGAAAACTGGACAGTCGGTACCAGATCACCGTGCCCGAACCATTCAGTGTGAAGAGAATGAGTCATGGATAGAACCCTGCCCTACTATCATCAGGTAGCTCTGCTGGTACGCGTAATACCTTATATCGCGAGTGAAGCCTGTTTCGCCCTGAAGGGAGGCACAGCAATTAACTTGTTTGTTCGAGATTTCCCTCGGTTGTCTGTTGATATCGATCTGGCGTACCTACCCCTGGAACCCCGTGCAGAGGCGCTTCCTAATGTGCGGCATGCACTCACGCGTATCGGTACTACCCTGCAACAGAGAGGAATGAATGCGGTTCCACAGACTAATCAGGCTGACGAGATGCGCCTCATTGTTTCCACTCCAGAAGCGCAGATTAAAATTGAAGTCTCGCCTGTAGCACGCGGAACACTCTATTCTCCGGTGGAGCGTGACGTGGTGGACGCGGTCGCAGATGAATTCGGCTTCGCTACGATGCAGGTGGTATCGCTTCCGGATTTATACGGAGGTAAACTTTGTGCGGCTCTGGATCGGCAGCATCCGAGAGATTTTTATGATGTAAAGATGCTTCTGGAAACACAGGGCATTGACCGGTCCATTTTCAACGGCTTTATGACGTATTTACTTAGCCATAATCGCCCGATATCAGAAGTGCTCAATC
>Ga0268266_10000360_pt1 | contig 70734 bp, 67 predicted proteins | sample KBSS13metaG_FD_190356 | JGI IMG/M metagenome (GOLD analysis project Ga0268266, IMG submission 190356) | Switchgrass rhizosphere microbial communities from Kellogg Biological Station, Michigan, USA - KBS S1-3 metaG (SPAdes) (version 2) | ecosystem: Host-associated > Plants > Roots > Rhizosphere...
GCCGTCTACAAGGTCGCGCTGGTCTATCCGCTGGAGCCACAGGGCATTTCAGCCTTCGCGCAGCGCTGCGCGGAGCTGCTGGTGATCGAAGAGAAGCGTTCGGTCATCGAGGATCAGCTTGCGCGCTTCATCGTCAACCTCGCCTCCGGCCGTCCGCGCCTCACCGGCAAGGTGGACGAACACGGCAACAAGCTGATCTCCTCGATCGGTGAGCTGGAGCCCGATGCGATCGTGAAGGTGATCGCTAAACGCTACTTGACCCTGGCCGACGACAAGGCGCTCGCCGGCCGCTTGCAGATGCTGACGCAGGTGGAGGCCGTACAGCCGGTCCCGCCCACCCTGGTCCGCATGCCAAGCTTCTGCGCCGGCTGCCCGCACAACACCTCGACACGCCTGCCGGAGGGATCGAAGGCGCTGGGCGGCATCGGCTGCCACGGGATGGCTGTCTGGATGCCGGAACGGCGCACCAACGGGATATCGCAAATGGGCGGGGAGGGGGCGAGTTGGATCGGCCAGCAACCCTTTGTCGATACGCCGCATATCTTCCAGAATTTGGGTGACGGGACCTACTTCCATTCCGGCCTGCTGGCAATCCGCGCCTGCGTCGCCGCCAATGCCAACATCACCTATAAGATCCTGCTGAACGGCGCGATCGCCATGACCGGCGGCCAGCCGATCGAGGGCGAGCATTTCGAAGGCGAGCTGACCGCGCCGCATGTCGCCTCGCAGCTGCACGCCGAGGGCGTAAAGCGTATCGCCGTCGTCAGCGACGATCCCGAACGTCACAAGGGCGGGGCGGGATTTCCTGCGGCCGTGACCTTCCATCACCGCGACGACCTCGATACCGTGCAGCGCGAGCTGCGCGAAATCCCGGGTGTGTCGGCGATCATCTACGACCAGTCCTGCGCCACCGAACGCCGCCGCCTGCGCAAGCGCGGCAAGGTGGCCGATCCGGATGAGCGGCTGTTCATCCACCCGGATGTCTGTGAGGGCTGCGGCGATTGCGGCGTGCAGTCGAACTGCGTGGCACTGGAGCCGGTGGAGACTGAGCTCGGCCGCAAGCGCCGCATCAACCAGTCTGTCTGCAACAAGGACTATTCCTGCGTGAAAGGCATGTGCCCCAGCTTCGTCTCCGTGATCGGCGGCACGCTGCGCAAGCGCGCTGGGCAGGCGAACACGCTGTCGGCGGAGGGCTTGCCGGAACCGGCGATCCCGGCGATCGACCGGACGCTGAGCGTCCTGGTCGCGGGCATCGGCGGCAACGGCGTGGTGACCGTGGGCGCGCTGCTCGGCATGGCCGCGCATATGGAGGGCAAGTCCGCGACGGTGCTCGACATCTCCGGCCTCGCCCAGCGCAACGGTCCGGTTACCAGCCACATCCGCTTCGCCGGCGCGCCGGAAACCGGCCATGCCGCCCGCACGCCGCAGGGCGCCGCCGATCTGCTGCTGGCTTGCGACCTAGTTGCCGCGTCCAATGCGGAGAATCTGTCGAAGCTGGCGCGCGACCGCACCGCCGTCGTGTTCAACCGCTTCGTGGCCCCAACCAGCGCCTTCGCCACCAACCCCGATCTTGATTTCAGCCATGACCGGCTGGAGCAGGCGGTCGGCGGCCGGGCGCGGGCCAGCTTCGGGGTCGATGCCACCGATGCGGCGCAACGCCTGCTCGGCAATGCGATCGGCGCCAACATGCTGCTCGTCGGCTATGCTTGGCAGAAGGGACTGGTGCCGCTCGGCCGCGACAGCATCGAGGCGGCGATCCGTCTAAACGGGACGCAGGTCGATCTCAACCTGAACGCCTTCGCGCTGGGCCGCATAGCCGCCGCCGATCCGGATCGCCTTGCCGATGCCCTGGCACCGGCGGCGCCGCCGGCCAGGCTGCCGCAGACTTTGGATGGGCTGATCGAGGATCGCGCGCGGCGGCTCACCGACTATCAGAACGCCGCCTATGCCCAGCGCTATCGTGCGCTGGTCGAGCGTGTGCGCCGTGCCGAGACCGCACTCGGCGCCGGCGATACGCTCACCCGCACCGTCGCCCGCACCTATGCCAAGCTGCTTGCTTACAAGGACGAGTATGAGGTCGGGCGGCTCTATACCGAGGGCCTGCGCCGCCATCTCGAAGACCAGTTCGAAGGTAATTACAGGCTGCAATTCCACCTGGCGCCGCCGCTGCTGGCACAGCGCGACAAGGGGACGGGGCGGTATCGCAAGATGACGTTCGGGCCCTGGATGCTCGGTGGCTTCCGCCTTCTGGCCCGGCTCAAGTTCCTGCGCGGCACCTCGCTCGACATCTTCGGCAAAAGCAGCCATCGCCGCTTCGAGCGCCGCCTCATCGCCGACTACGAAGCACTGGTGGGGGACCTTATGGCGAACCTGTCGGTCGCGACGCTGCCTGAGGCTGTCGAACTGGCCGGCATGGCCGAAAAGGTCCGTGGCTTCGATGTGGTGAAGGAAGCCTCGGCCGACACCGTCCGCCGCGAGATGGAGCAGCGCCGCGCGGCCCGGGAGAAGCAAGCGGCCTAGGGGAAATAGGAGAAGACTTGATGACGGGAACAACGGCGCCCGCGCGGTACGAGGCGCAACTGGTCGACCTTCCGGACGACTCACCAGAGGCGATGTTCGATCTGCTGGCCGAGCGCAAGCTGGGCGACGGGCTGCCGGTCGTGCCCCCGACGCCGGGGCGCGTCGAGGCGATGCTCAACTTCGCCGAGGGCGATCCCGATGCGGTGCTGTTCACGTTGCAGCCGCGCTCCGGCGTGGTCACGCGCCGGGTGGTTGCGGTGAACGCGGTGATGGCCGGCTGCCCGCCGGAGACGTTCCCAGTGGTGCTGACAGCGCTCAGGTGCCTCGCCCGGCCCGAGGTCAACCTCCGCGGCGTGAACGCCACGACGCATCTGGTGGCGCCGATGATCCTGGTGCACGGCGACATCGCGCAGGCCGCCGGGTTCAACGCAGGGGTCGGCGCCTTCGGCCCCGGCAACCGTGCCAACGCCACGGTCGGTCGGGCGGTCCGCCTCGTGATGCTCCATGTCGCGGGGGCATGGCCCGGCTCCGGAGACGCCGCGACCCACGGCCAGCCGGCGAAATACACGTTCTGCGCGGCCGAGAACCTCGCTGCCACGCCGTGGGAGAGCTTTTCCAGCAGCCGCGGCGTCCACGCGCCGAGCGCGGTGACGGTCCATTGCGGCGAGGGTCCGCACAATGTCCATGACGCCGAGGCGACCGAGAGCCCGGTGCTGATCCTGGACAAGATCGCCTCAGCCATGACCTCGCTCGGCCAGAACAACGCGCCGATCGGCCAGGCCGAGTATTTCATCGTGCTTGGGCCTGAGCACGCGGCAACGTTCGCCAAGAACGCGCTGACGCGCAGGGACGTGCAGTCCTATCTGTTCGACCGGGCCCGCCTGCCGGCATCGCTGTTCCGCAGGCATTTCCAGGAGCTGGCATGGCCGCGCTGGATGAAGATCATCGATGACGACCACATGCTGCCGATGACGGCCGAGGCCGACAATATCAAGGTCGTGGTGTCGGGCGGGCCGGGAAAGCACTCGCTGGTCGTGCCGTCCTGGGGCATGACCCGCAGCGTGACCTTGCCGTTGGAGGGTTGAGATGAGTGTCGCCGTTTACCTGCCCGATTCAGAGCCCCGTCCCGAAGCGGTCTCGCTCGCCCCTTCGCCGCGTTCCTTGGCGGGGCTGCGCATCGCCGTGCTCGACAACGGCAAAGCCAATGCCGACGTGGTCATGATTGCGGCCGCGGAGGCGCTGGCCGCCCGCACCGGCGCCACCGTCTCGCTGATCACCAAGAAGGGCCCGCTCGGCCTGTCGGCAAACGCCGCCATTCCCATGGCCGAGGACCGGTTCGCGCGGATCCTGGCGGAGGCGGATATCGTCATCACCGGCGCTGCCGATTGCGGCAGCTGTACCGCCTATTCGGTGCGGGACGCCATCGAGCTGGAAAAGGCTGGCAAGCCCACCGTGGTCACCACCACCACGCACTTCCAGAAGGTGGCGGCGACCTTGTCGGCGAGCTTCGGTTTGCCTGAAACCCGCCTCCTCGTGCTGCCGCATCCGTTCGGCGGCACCGGCGAGGAGACGCTACGCAAATGGGCGGAGGCCGGCACCGACCGGCTGATCGCGCTGTTTACCGGCGTACCCTTCACCAATCGGGCCTGATCGATGGCGATCACGATCGACCATACGGGTACCAGGGCGCTGGTGACCGGGGCAGGGGCCGGCATCGGCGCTGAGATCGCGCGGTGGCTGGCGCGTGCCGGCGCTTCGGTCGCGGTTCACGACATACGGCCGGACAAGGTGGCCGAGGTTGTGGCCTCGATCGAGGCCACGGGTGGCTCGGCCTTCCCCGTGATCGCCAACGCCCGTGACGCCGCGGCGCTGGAGGCGATGATCGATGAGGCGGTGGCGCGGCTCGGCGGCCTCGATGTCGCCGTGAACAATATCGGCATGTACGGCGAGTTCGCGCCGGGGCCGTTCACCACGCTCGATGCCGCCCACTGGCGCGGTCTCATCGACCAGAATCTCATCGTCACGGCCTTGGCCGGCGCGGCCGAGGCCCGGCATATGATTGCCGGCGGCAGGGGCGGGGTGATCCTCAACGTATCGTCCGGCGAGACCACCCGGCCGGCGCCGTTCATGGCCGCCTATGGCGCGGCGAAGGCCGCGATCAACCATCTCACGCAGACAATGGCGGTCGAGCTGGGGCCGAGTGGCATCCGTGTCGTCGCGATCGCGCCGGGCACGACCCTGACCGAAAAGGTTCGCGCGGTCTTCGACGACGACCATGTCGCTGCATTGGTGGAGGCGAGCCCGCTGCGCCGTCTCACCGAGCCCGACGAGCTGGCGCGCCTGGCGGTCTTCCTCACCAGCGACCTCGCGCGCTGCATCACCGGCCAGCTCATCCTCGCCGACGCTGGCGCCCACTTGTCGCGCAACAGGCCGGCCAACCGCAGCGGAATTGCAAAGGAGGGCAAATGATCGACACGTCCGCCGCTACGGCCGGCCTCGCACCCGTCCGCGAGATACTTGAGCCCGACGGGGCCGATATCGAACTTGTCGGCATTGACGGCGGCACGGCTTTGCTGCGGCTCCGTCTCGAAAATGCCGCCTGCGCCGACACTTGCGTTCTGCCCCGCGCGTTACTCGAAACGCTCGCGCTGCAGATGATGCAGCCTCTCGTGGCGGGGCTGACCGCGGTCGCCATTGACGACCCGCGCGAAGGCTAAAGTGGGTTCGCCTTTAACGTGCCAAAGGGTCTCATGCTTGCTCGAGGATGAACCCTGATACGCCTTTTCCTCTTTTCCGAAATCGACGACAGCTCACCGGCGCCGCCGATCCACGAAATCGCGCAACGCGCCGGCTTTGGGCGGCCGAAATAATCTGAATCAATTTGTCGGAACATTTGTTTCGGGAGATTGTTCTAAAATGGGTTAACCAAAAATGGATCTCGATTTTCGTGTTGGCTGGGTTCTACGGCTTACAAGAAATCGCGGTTCGCCCTCGACCGGGAGAATATTTCCGGCAGGGACTGATCAGGACGGGAGTTTGCCATGGTGCACGTCAGGGAATCTGTGCCGAATGCTGCCCTGGACACGCTCCCCTCCGACATGGCGCGGCTGCCCGACGCGGTTCCCGCAAACGGTCACGCCAACGGCCCTGACAATAGCGGCTCGGCTGCAGATTTGCGCAACCTTCTAAACGCCTTGCAGGCCGTCAAGGTCGGTGACTTTTCCGTGAGATTGCCGGTCGATCAGACCGGCCTGATTGGCAAGATCTCGGACGTCTTCAACGACATCGTCTCCGCCAATGAGCGGATGGCCCAGCAGCTCGAATATGTCGGCGAGGTCGTCGGCCGCGAGGGCAAGACCCGCCATCGCATGAAGTTCGGCCTGTCGCACGGCTCATGGGGCGACATGGAGACGTCGGTCAATACGCTGATCGACGACCTGCTGTGGCCGACCACCGCCGTCACCCGTGCGATCACCGCTGTGGCGCAAGGCGACCTGCTGCAGACTGTCCAGCTCGATGTCGACGGCCGGCCGGTGAAGGGCGAGTTCCTGCGTTCTGCCACTATCGTCAACACGATGATCAAGCAGCTCAGCGTCTTCACCTCGGAAGTGACGCGCGTCGCGCGCGAGGTCGGCACCGACGGCAAGCTGGGCGGCCAGGCCCAGGTCAGCGAGGTGACCGGCGTGTGGAAGGACCTGACGGAGTCGGTCAATTCCATGGCCAACAACCTGACGGCTCAGGTGCGTAACATAGCCGACGTGACCATCGCCGTGGCCAATGGCGACCTGTCGAAGAAGATCACGGTCGACGTGCGCGGCGAAATCCTGCAGCTGAAGGAAGCCATCAACACGATGGTGGACCAGCTGCGCTCCTTCGCCTCGGAAGTGACGCGCGTGGCGCGCGAAGTCGGCACCGAGGGCAAGCTGGGCGGTCAGGCGCTGGTGCCGGGTGTCGCCGGCACCTGGAAGGACCTGACGGACTCGGTCAACGCCATGTGCGGTAACCTGACCGACCAGGTCCGCAACATCGCCCAGGTGACCACCGCTGTGGCGCGCGGCGACCTTTCCCGCAAGATCACCGTCGATGTGCGCGGTGAAATCCTCGAGCTCAAGAACACCATCAACACGATGGTGGACCAGCTGAACGCCTTCGCGTCGGAAGTGACCCGCGTCGCCCGCGAAGTCGGCACCGAGGGGCGCCTCGGCGGCCAGGCGCAGGTGCCCGGCGTCGCAGGCACCTGGAAGGACCTGACCGACAACGTCAACTCGATGGCCTCGAACCTGACGGCCCAGGTCCGCAATATCGCCGAGGTGACGACCGCCATCGCCGGCGGCGATCTGTCGAAGAAGATCACCGTCAACGTGTCGGGCGAAATCCTGCAGCTGAAAGAAACCATTAATACGATGGTGGACCAGCTGAACGCCTTCGCCGGCGAAGTGACGCGCGTGGCGCGCGAGGTCGGCACCGATGGGCGCCTCGGCGGCCAGGCCAATGTGCTGGGCGTCGCCGGCACCTGGAAGGACCTGACGGAATCGGTCAACTCGATGGCGTCGAACCTGACGGCGCAGGTCCGCAACATCGCCGAAGTGGCGACGGCGATCGCCGGCGGCGACCTGTCGAAGAAGATCACCGTCGACGTGTCGGGCGAAATCCTTGGTTTGAAGAACACCATCAACACGATGGTGGACCAGCTGAACGCCTTTGCCGGCGAAGTGACGCGCGTGGCGCGAGAGGTCGGCACCGAGGGCAAGCTGGGCGGGCAGGCCGAAGTGAAGGGCGTCGCCGGCACTTGGGAAGACCTGACTGACAGCGTGAACTCGATGGCGTCGAACCTGACCGGTCAGGTCCGCAACATCGCCGAGGTGGCGACCGCGGTGGCGCAGGGCGACCTGTCCAAGAAGATCACCGTGAACGTGTCGGGCGAAATCCTGCAGCTGAAGGAAACCATCAATACGATGGTGGACCAGCTGAACGGCTTCGCCGGCGAAGTGACCCGTGTGGCGCGTGAGGTCGGCACCGAAGGACGCCTGGGCGGCCAGGCCGTGGTGCCGGGCGTCGCCGGCACCTGGAAGGACTTGACCGACAGCGTGAACTCGATGGCCGGTAATTTGACCGGCCAGGTGCGCAATATCGCCGAGGTGGCGACCGCGGTGGCGCAGGGTGACCTGTCGCGCAAGATCACGGTCGACGTGCGGGGCGAAATCCTTCAGCTGAAGGAAACGCTGAACACCATGGTCGACCAGCTGAACCGCTTCGCCGGCGAAGTGACCCGCGTGGCCCGCGAGGTCGGCACCGAAGGGCGCCTGGGCGGCCAAGCGCAGGTGCCCGGCGTTGCCGGCACCTGGAAGGACCTGACGGACTCTGTGAATTCCATGGCCGGCAACCTGACCGGCCAGGTCCGTAACATCGCCGAGGTGACCACCGCCGTGGCGCGCGGCGATCTTTCGCGCAAGATCACGGTCGACGTGAAGGGCGAAATCTTGGAGCTGAAGAATACCATCAACACGATGGTGGACCAGCTGAACGCCTTCGCCTCGGAAGTGACCCGCGTTGCCCGTGAGGTCGGCACTGAAGGCAAGCTCGGCGGCCAGGCCGCGGTGCCGGACGTCGCCGGCACCTGGAAGGACCTGACCGACAGCGTCAACTTCATGGCCTCGAACCTGACCGGCCAGGTGCGTAACATCGCCGAAGTGGCGACCGCCATCGCCAATGGCGACCTGTCGAAGAAGATCACCGTCGACGTGCGCGGCGAAATCCTGCTGCTTAAGGAAACGCTGAACACGATGGTCGAGCAGCTGCGCTCCTTCGCGGCGGAAGTGACCCGCGTGGCGCGTGAAGTCGGCACCGAGGGGCGCCTCGGCGGCCAGGCGGTCGTGCCCGGCGTCGCCGGCACCTGGAAGGATCTGACCGACAACGTCAACCTGCTGGCCGCCAACCTGACCACCCAGGTCCGCAACATCGCCGAGGTGACCACCGCCGTCGCCTCGGGCGACCTGTCGCGCAAGATCACCGTCGACGTGAAGGGCGAAATCCTTGAGCTGAAGAACACCATCAATACGATGGTCGACCAGCTGAACGCGTTCGCTTCGGAAGTCACCCGCGTCGCCCGCGAAGTCGGCACGGAAGGCAAGCTGGGCGGCCAGGCGCAGGTGCCCGGCGTCGACGGTACCTGGAAGGACCTGACCGACACGGTGAACGTCATGGCCGCTAACCTGACCGAGCAGGTGCGCGGCATCGTCAAGGTGGTGACCGCGGTCGCCGACGGCGATCTGAAGCAGAACCTGACGGTGAAGTCGCGTGGCGAGGTCGCGGCGCTGGCCGAAACCATCAACAACATGACCAACACCCTGGAAACCTTCGCCGATCAGGTGACGACGGTGGCGCGCGAAGTCGGCGTCGAAGGGCGTCTGGGCGGCCAGGCCAATGTGCCGGGCGCCGCCGGCACCTGGAAGGACCTGACCGGCAACGTGAACCTGCTGGCGGCGAACCTGACCACCCAGGTCCGCGCCATCGCCGAGGTCGCCACCGCGGTCACGAAAGGTGACCTGACACGGTCGATCCAGGTCGATGCCCGCGGCGAGGTCGCGGAGCTGAAAGACAACATCAACACGATGATCGACAATCTGCGCCTGACCACGGACCACAATACCGAGCAGGACTGGCTGAAGACGAACCTGGCGCGCTTCACCAGCATGCTGCAGGGCCAGCGCGACCTGAACACGGTCGGCCGCATGCTGCTGTCGGAGCTGGCGCCGCTGGTCAACGCCCAGAACGGCGTCATCTATCTGGCGGAGAGCGAGGGCGGCCTCAGGTTGCTGTCGGCCTATGCCGACGAGGGCGCCAAGGGCCACCGGCCGCGGCTGAAGCTGGGGCAGGGCATGGTCGGGCAATGCGCGGTCGAGGCGCGGCGGCTGCTCATCACCAACATGCCGTCCAATGTCGTGCCGATCACATCCGGCCTGTTCAAGGCGATCCCGCGCAATATCGTCGTCTTGCCGGTCTTGTTCGAAGGCCAGGTCAAGGCGGTGATCGAGCTTGCCTCGATCGAAAGCTTCACCGACCTGCAGATATCGTTCCTGGATCAGCTCACCGCCTCGATCGGCATCGTGCTGAACTCGATCGAGGCGACGATGCAGACCGAGGGTTTGCTGACCCAGTCGCAGCAGCTGGCGACCGAACTCCAGACCCAGCAGACCGAGCTTCAGCAGACCAACGAACAGCTGGAGCAGAAGGCGCAGGAACTGGCGGAGCAGAATGTCGAGGTCGAGCGCAAGAACCAGGAAATCGAACAAGCGCGGCGTGCATTGGAAGAGAAGGCGACCGAACTGGCGCTGACCTCGAAATACAAGTCCGAGTTCCTGGCGAACATGTCGCACGAACTGCGGACACCGCTGAACTCGATCCTGATCCTGGGCCAGCAGCTGGGCGACAACCCGGACCAGAATCTGACGCCGAAGCAGGTCGAATTCGCCCGCACCATCCACAGCGCCGGAACCGACCTTCTGAACCTGATCAGCGACATCCTCGACCTGTCGAAGATCGAATCCGGCACGGTGTCGGTGGATGCGGAGGAGATATTCTTCTCCAACCTCAGCGACATGGTGGTCAGGCCGTTCCGTCACGAGGCGGAGCGGCGGCATCTGTCGTTCGAAGTCAGCATCGATCCGAAGCTGGAACGCAGCATTACCACCGACTCCAAGCGCCTGCAGCAAGTGCTGAAGAACCTGCTGTCCAACGCCTTCAAGTTCACATCCACCGGCGGTATTGCCTTTAATATCTATGCCGCCGCAGACGGGTGGAACGCGGACCATCCGGTGCTCAAGAATGCCGGCGGCGTCGTCGCCTTCGAGGTTACCGATACCGGCATCGGCATCTCGGCCGAGAAGCAGAAGATCATTTTCGAGGCCTTCCAGCAGGCCGATGCCTCGACCAGCCGCAAATATGGCGGCACCGGCCTCGGCCTCGCCATCAGCCGCGAGCTGTCGAACCTGCTGGGCGGTGAAATCCGTCTGCGCAGCACACCCGGCACCGGCAGCACGTTCACGCTCTATCTGCCGCTGCGCTATGTCGGCTCCAGCGCGGTGGCGCAGGCTCCGATGCAGGCGGTCGAATCAACCAGGCCGGCCGCTGCTCCCCGGCTGGTCGAGCGCCCGATCGACCGCATGCCGGACGACCGCGAGGACATACAGGAGGGCGATACGGTCCTCCTCATCGTCGAGGACGATCCGCACTACGCCCGAGTGTTGCACGACCTCGCGCACGGCGTCGGCCTCAAGGTGCTGATTGCGCTGAAGGGCTCAGAGGCGCTGGCGCTGGCCGCCCAGTACGAGCCGTCGGCGGTATCGCTCGACGTCTTCCTGCCGGATATGCTGGGCTGGACCGTGCTGTCCCAGCTCAAGCAGAACCCGGCGACCCGCCATATCCCGGTTCAGATGATCACGCTGGACGAGGATCGCCAGCATGGCCTCGCCCGCGGCGCCTTCTCCTTCGTCAGCAAGCCGACAACGACAGAAGGGGTCGAGGCGGCGTTCCACCGGCTCAAGAACTTCGTCTCCCAGCGCAGGAAGCGGTTGCTGATCGTCGAGGACAACCCGGCCGAGCAGATGAGCGTGGCCGAGCTGCTGGGCCACGAGGATATCGAGATCCTGACCGTCAGCACCGGCGGGGAGGCGCTGGAGGCGATCCGCAACGAGGCGATCGACTGCGTGGTGCTCGATCTCAGGCTGCCCGACATGTCGGGCTTCGACCTGTTGGAGACGATCAAGGACGATGCGGTTCTGTCCGACCTGCCGATCGTGGTCTTCACCGGGCGCGAGCTGTCGCCCGAAGAGGATGCGAAGCTGCATACGATGGCACGCAGCGTCGTGGTCAAGGGCGTGGAATCGCCCGAGCGCCTGCTCGACGAAACTGCTTTGTTCCTGCATCGGATCATCGCCGACCTGCCGTCTGACAAGCAGAAGATGATCGAGCGGCTACACAGCTCGGATGAAGACCTGATCGGCAAAAAAGTGCTGGTTGTCGACGACGATGCCCGAAATATCTTTGCTCTCAGCAGCGTGTTGGAGCGGCGGGGAATGCATGTGCTGACTGCGACCACGGGCAAGGAAGGCATCGCGTTGCTGGAGGGGACGCCGGATATCGCAATTGTCCTTATGGACATCATGATGCCGGAAATGGATGGTTATCAGACAATGGACGTGGTGCGGTCGAACCCTGCATTCCGCCGCCTGCCGATCATCGCCCTCACAGCCAAGGCGATGAAGGGCGACAGGGAGAAATGCATAGAGGCCGGCGCGTCCGACTATTTGGCTAAGCCGGTCAATACGGAGCAGCTGATATCGGCGCTCCGCATGTGGCTGCATCGCTAAAGGGACCTCGCGTTGGACGCTAAGATGAAGACCAACATCCTGTTGGTCGACGACCAGCCGGCGAAGCTGCTCAGCTATGAGCTGATCCTGGCCGAGCTGGACGAAAATCTGGTCAAGACGGGATCGGCCACGGAGGCCCTTCAGAAGCTGCTGACGACCGACTTTGCGGTCGTGCTGATCGATGTGTGTATGCCCGAACTCGACGGTTTCGAGCTGGCGAAGATGATCCGCGAGCATCCGCGGTTCGAAAAGGTGGCGATCATCTTCGTCTCCGCCGTGCAGGTGAACGAGCTCGACCTGGTCAGGGGCTATGCCGCCGGCGCGGTCGATTACGTACCGGTGCCGGTCGTGCCGGAACTGCTAAGAGCGAAGGTCCGGGTCTTCGCCGACCTCTACCGCAAGACGCGCCAGCTCGAAGTGCTGAACCAGGAGCTGGAACAGCGCGTCGCCGAGCGCACCGCCGAGCTGGAGAAGGCCAACCAGGACCTGGAGCGCCGGGTCGATGAGCGGACGCGCGAGCGCGAAGCCGCGCTTGCCCAGGTGCATGAGATGCAGAAGCTGGAAAGCCTGGGGCAGCTCACCGGCGGCGTGGCGCACGATTTCAACAATCTGCTGATGGCGGTGATCTCAAATCTCGATTTGGCGAAGGCTCAGCTTGCCGGCAACCAGAAGGTGCTGAAGCTGCTCGACGGCGCCATCGCCGGGGCCGAGCGCGGTGCCACCCTCACCAAGCGCATGCTGGCCTTCGCCCGCCGGCAGGACCTGAAGCCGGAGATCGTCGACGTCGCCGAGCTGGTGGCGAACATGACCGAGATGCTGGCGCGCTCGCTCGGCCCCACGATCCGGATCGAGACCGCGTTTCCGCCCAATCTGCCGCCGGTCGAGGCTGACCCGAACCAGCTGGAGCTGGCGCTGCTCAACCTTGCGCTCAACGCTCGCGATGCGATGCCGTTGGGTGGGCTGCTCAAGATCAGCTCGTCCGGCCAGGCGGTTGGGCCCAGCGAAATCCCGCACCTGGCAGCCGGCGAATATGTCTGCCTGTCGGTGAGCGACACGGGCTCCGGCATGGACGAGGCGACGCTGAAGCAGGCGGCCGAGCCGTTCTTCACCACCAAGGGGCTGGGCAAGGGCACCGGGCTTGGCCTGTCGATGATCGACGGGCTGGCGGCGCAGTCCGGCGGCACCATGCGGCTGATCAGCGAGATCGACCGCGGCACCACCGTCGAGGTCTGGCTGCCACGCTCGCACCAGCACAAGGTCGTCGTGCAGCCGGCGGCGGCGATGGTCGGCAGCCGCAACTCGTCCGCCTTCACGATCCTGGTGGTCGATGACGACGTGATGATCTTGGAGGTCACCGCGGCGCTGCTGGAGGATCTGCAGCACTCGGTGATCGTCGCCAATTCGGCCTACGAGGCTCTGGAACATCTTCGCCAGCGCGGCGACGGGATCGATCTCATGCTGACCGACCATGCGATGCCGGGAATGACAGGCGTCGAGCTGGCCGCCAAAGCACGCGAAACCTGGCCCAATCTGCGCATCATCCTGGCCTCGGGCTATGCGGAAATCCCGACGGGTGAGGCGCACGGCCTGTTCCGGCTGGCGAAACCCTATCGCCGGGAGGAGCTCGTATCCGGCTTGGCCAGTGTGATGGCCGGATATGGCGGAAACGGCGCCCCGCCCGCTGATCGCGGGGCCGCGCCGTTGATCCGGGCCGCCGGCTAGTCATCCGTCCGCCGATTTTTCCACGCGGATATCGAAACTGCACGCTGCTCGGGGAACAACTCGCCCGGCCGAGGACTTATTCACGCTGGCGTTGCGCGGCAAGTTCCGGACGCCCGTCGAATAATAACCAGCAACGGGCCGCTCTATGTCTAAAGGATGCGTCTATATCGTCGATGACGATTTCGCGATGCGGGATTCCCTGGAAATGCTGCTCGCCTCGCAGGACTATGAGACCAAGCTGTTCCGCGACGGCAATGAATTCCTGCAGGCTGCACCCTTCCTGCCGTTCGGCGTCGTGGTTGTCGATCTGCAGATGCCGGGTATGGACGGGCTGGAAATGCTCGACCGGCTGAAAGCCCGGAAGATCAGCTTCCCCGTCGTTGTCATCACCGGCTTTGGCAACATCACGGTCGCGGTGAAGGCCATGCGCGCCGGAGCGATCGATTTCGTCGAAAAGCCGTTCTCCGAGAAAACCATTCTCGCCAGCATGGAACTCGCCTTCGCCAGCCCGAACGCGCTGTCCGAGGGCGATATCAAGCGGGAGGTGGTGCAACGCCTGACGCGGTTGTCACGGCGCGAGCATGAGGTGATGACGCGCCTGGTCGCCGGCAACTCCAACAAAGTCGCCGCGCTCAACCTGGGGCTCAGCCCCCGAACGGTGGAAATCCATCGCGCACGGGTAATGGAGAAAATGCAGGCGCGCAGCCTGTCCGAACTGGTCCGGCTGGCGATCGCGGCGGGAATCAATCCTGACTGTTGATCGGCCCGACTGCAAGGCCGACTGGCCCAATCGCTAGGCCGGCTGGCAGTGCGCGTCCGAGCGTGTCGACAAGGCATGGCGGACGGCATCCAGGATGACCTTGTGCTGCGTGGGTTTGCGCAGCACCTCCAGCACCCCGGCCGCATCGGCGCGCTTCTGGATCGTCGCATCGGTGAGGCCAGTGATCAGGATGGACGGGTAGGTGAAGCCGCGCCGCTTCAGTTCATCCAGCAAGTCGATCCCGGTCATCTCCGGCATATGATAGTCGACCAGCAGGCAGGCGGTCCTGTCCTGGAAATTGCTGCGCAGGAATTCCTCTCCGGAGGCGAAGCTGCGGACGGGAAATCCATGGGCCTCCAGCAGCGTGCCGACGGAATCGCGCACCGCGTCATCGTCGTCAACGACGAATATGAAACGGGTCTTCACCATATTCCCCGGTAAATGGCAGCGCCCTGTGCCACAGGATGGTCCATTTCGATGTCTTAGGTAAGTGAGAAATTGGGCTGGGAGTCTTTGAGATCAACGGCGCCGCCCGCTCCAGGTTCCCGATGGAAGGAATATGTATTCCCTGAATACGCCACGGGACGGAAAAGGCCGCTGTGACCATGTGGTGACCTGGGCCATGACCGGTGCGCGGCGTGCTAACCGGCAGCTTCTTTCGGTCCCGGCACGGTGAAGCGGAAGACGGCGCCGTCATTGGGAGACGATTCCGCCCATATTCTTCCGCCATGGGCCTCGACAATCGATTGGCAGATCGCCAGTCCGACGCCCATGCCCTGGGGCTTCGTCGTCACGAAGGGCTGAAAAACATCGCCGTTCAACCTCGGCGGCAGGCCGGGCCCGTTGTCAGCGACGCTGATCTCGATGGCGTTGTGCGCTGCCAACTGCGTTCGCACTGTGATCTGGCTGCGGCCGCCGTTGATCGCTTCCCCTCCACTCATCGCCTCCATCGCGTTGCGGATCAGATTCACCAGCACTTGCTGAATCTGGATGCGGTTCACCGTCGCCCACTCGGCCTGCTCAGAGAGGTTCGTCTGGATAACGGGGCCGCGATGGCTGCCGAGCTGAGCCAGCGTGATCGCATCCCGGATCACCACCCTCAGATTCTCGGGCTTGCGCACCGCATCGCCCTTGCGGATGAAGGCGCGCAGATTACCGACGACATCGCTGGCGCGCTCGGCCTGCACGGCCGCCTTTTCGAACGCGGTACGGCCTTTGGCCACGATGTCAGGATGATCGGACTCAAGCATGGTCAGGCCGGCGCGGATGTAGTTGCCGATCGCCGCCAGCGGCTGGTTGATCTCATGGGCCAGGGTCGAACTCATCTGTCCCATCGCGCTCAGCCGCGAAACATGCAGAAGCTCGTCCTGCATTTCATGCATCCGGGTTTCCGCGCCCTTACGCTCTGTGATGTCATCGCCCGAACTCAGCGTGCCCCGGAACGCGCCGTCGGCATCGGTGACGATCTTGGTTCGCCAGGCGATGATGCGCTCGCACCCATCCTTGGTCAGGACGGGATATTCATCGAGATCGAGTGCCGTCCCCTGGCGGTCCTTGAAGGTGTCGAAGCGGCCCCGCTCGATTTCGCGCCCTTCCTCGGCCACGAAACAGTCGATCCAGTTTCTGCCCAAAACATCCGCCGGGCTCTCATAGCCCAATATGGCGCAGCCGCGCCTGTTGATCAGTGTGACCACCCCGTCGGCATCGAGCGACAGGATCATCACGCCGGCGACGTCGAGATAGCTTTGGGCGGTGTCGCGTTCGCGGCGGATTTCCTGCTCCGTCATACGCAGCATCTCTGCCGCGCGGCGCCGCTCCAGGGCGATCTGGATGGTCGCGTGCAGCTCACGCTCCGAGAACGGCTTCAGCAGATAGCCGTAGGGTTGGGTTTGGCGGGCGCGCTTGAGCGTGGCTTCTTCCGACGACCCGGTCAGGTAGATCACGGCCGGGTTTATCGTCTCGGGAATCCGCGCCGCGGTTTCGATCCCATCCATCCCGCCTGAAAGCCGGATATCCATCAGCACCGCATCCGGCCTCGACTGGATGATCTGCTCGAGAGCCTCCTCGCCGGAGGAGGCTGTGCCGACGACGTCATATCCGAGCGTTTCGAGCTGCCAGGACAGATCCAGGGCGATGGCCGCGTTGTCTTCCACGACCAGTATCTTTTCCGCGTTCACTGTCGTTCCCCCATCGACGAGCTGCCTGCGTTGACCGGTCGCGCAAAATCAAGGGCGCGCGGAACCGCCAGGGCTGGCGGTTCCGAAGGTTACGACTCAGGCGGCATTCGCATGTACGTCCTTCCGTGTCCGTCCGATGACATCGTGGATCGTGATTTTCTTGAGCTGTCCGGACCAGCGCTGCGCCAGATCGCGGCACAGCGGCTGCACGATCTCGCTGCCCAGCCGGGTTGCAGGCCGCTGCTCTTCATGGGACGCGCGGCTTTCCGAACGTTCGGCGACGGCCTCGATTTCCGCCAGGTCGATCTCGTCGCTGCTGCGGCCCAGCCGATAGCCGCCGCGCGGGCCGCGGATGCCACTCAATATGCCGGCCCGGACCAGTTCCTGCATCACCGGCTCGAGATAGCGGTTCGGTATGCCCTGCCGCTCGCTGATTTCACTGCTGCGGACCGGCTTGTCGCCCGCATTGCAGGCGATGTCGAGAACAGCCTCGATGGCGAACAAGGTCTTTTTCGACATGATCAGCATGGTGGCTCCTTTCAAACGCAGACAATCGCTGTGTTGAGAACCGCTCGCGAGGGAGAGAGTTCCGCGCTGCGGTATTTTGCTCTCCGGCGGCGCCACCATTTCTTGGGTTCGCGGGCGTCCCTTTGCTGGACGTGGGGTGCCCGGTGAGCCAGAGTGCCGGATGACACGAGGCGGAAGGGCATGGAAATCGAGCTGAAATTCGCGCTGTCGCCACAGCGGCAGCGCGCTGTCGAAAAGCGGCTCGGGAAATTGGCCCGCACCATGTCCACTCCGGTGCGCCGGCATGAGATCACCCAGTATTTTGATTTCGCCGACTTGGCGTTGTTCAAGGCGGGCTTCAGCGTGCGGGTGCGCCAGTCGGACAGCAACTACGTGCAGACCCTGAAATCCTTGTCGAGCGCGAATGGAGCCGCCCTGGCGCGGTTCGAGCGCGAATGGATGCTGATGCGCAACCGGCTCGACGTCACCCGGCTGGCGGGCACGCCGGTCTCCAGCCTGATGGCGACGCGGCGCGAGGTGCCGTTACGCCAGATCTTCGCTACCGATATCAACCGCGTCGTCTATACGCTGGCGCTGGAGGACGATGCCGTTGTCGAGGTGGCGGTCGATAACGGCCATGTCCGTTCGGGTGAGGCCGCCCAGCCGATCCATGAGATCGAGCTCGAACTCAAAGCCGGAACGGTAGCGGCGCTTTATCGATTCGCTTCGGCGCTGCACGAATCCTGTCATCTCGCGATCAGCGCGGACAGCAAAGCCCTGCGCGGCTACCGGCTGGCGGCCGGCCGCCAGTTCGAGGCGCGGAAGGCCGGCGAGATCGAGCTGCCGCACGACGTTACCGTGGCGGAGGGATTCCGCCGCATCCTCGGCAGCGGGATCGGCCAGTTCGTGGCCAACCTGCCATTCTGCTCCAGCGATGATCCGGAGCCACTCCATCAGGCGCGTGTCGCGGTGCGTCGGATCCGTTCGGCATTGACTCTGTTCGAACCCTATCTCGAACCCGAGGCAGCCGGTCGCTTCGAGGAGACGCTCAAGCGGTTCGGCCGAATTCTGGGGGAGGCGCGCGACCGCGACGTATTCCTCGAGGAGCTGGCCGCAGAGAAGGCGGAAGATCGGTTGAATGCCGCCTGGCTCGACATGGTCGTGCCGTCGATCGAGGCGGAGCGGCGGGCCGCCTATCGCGGCGTCCAGACGCTGATCAGGTCGGCTGAACCGACAGGTTTCATCCTGGCGCTCGCCGGCTGGGCTGAAAACGGCCTGTGGCTCCGCCCGGACGGCGAATTCGGGCATCTGCCCGATCTCAAGCTGGCGGCAATCGCGCCGGAGATGCTGAACCGGCTCGCGGCCAAGGCGAACAAGCGCGGCCGGCATCTCAAGGACCGTTCGCTCGAGGAATTGCACGCGCTGCGCAAGACCCTGAAGAAGCTGCGTTATTGCGCCGAATATTGCGAGTCTCTCTACAAGCATAAGCGGGTCAAGCAGTATCAAGACCGGGCCAAGGAACTGCTGGAGGTGCTGGGCGCCCTCAACGACACGGTCGGCGCCGAGGCGATGCTGGATACGCTCAATACCAAAGACGCGGTGCTCACCCCCGGCATCGGCCTCATCAGCCGTGTGTCGACGGCTAACCGCGAAAAGGCACTGAAGGAGCTGCCGAAGGCCTGGAAGGCATTCGCAGCCGAGACCCCGTTCTGGGCCTGAGGCCCATTACCTCCGAAGTCATGGATTTGACGTCGTCGGGGCCTTAGTCTCGCCGCCATGAACGTTCAGCCTGTCGGACTGCAATTGCGGCAATGGCGCCAGCGCCGCCGCCTCAGCCAACTCGACCTCGCCGGCGATGCCGACATCTCGGCCCGGCATCTGAGCTTCGTCGAGACCGGGCGCTCGCTGCCCAGCCGGGAGATGATCCTGCACCTGTCTGAACATCTCGACGTGCCGCCGCGCGAGCGCAATCTGCTGCTGGTGGCGGCAGGCTATGCGCCGCTGGTCTCAGAACGCCCGCTCAGCGACCCGTCGCTGAAGCCGGCGCGGGATGCGATCGATGCGGTGCTGAACAGCCACAAGCCCTATCCCTGCTTCGCCGTCGACCGGTACTGGAACATCGTCGCTTCCAACCTGGCATTGCCGGAGATGTATGAGGGTGTGGCGCCGGAGCTGGTGGTGGCGCCGATCAACGGCCTGCGCTTGGCTCTGCATCCCCAGGGGCTGGCGCGGCGCACGCTCAATCTCGGCGAGTGGCGGGCGCACCTGCTGGCGCGGCTTGCGCAGCAGGTGAACGTGACTGCGGATCGCACCTTGGTTGCGTTGCTGCGGGAGCTTTCCGACTACCCGGCGCCGCCACCGTCGCATCGTCCGCAACCGAGCGACGTACTTGTGCCTTTCCGGATAGATACCGCGCTGGGCGAGCTCTCGTTCTTCTCGACCACCATGGTGTTCGGGACGCCGGTGGATATCACGCTCAGCGAACTGGCAGTCGAATCCTTCTTTCCCGCTGACGAGGCTACTGCCGCGGCGGTCAGGAAATCGGCTGGGGCAATTTCTTTACCTCCGACGTAATCGCAAAGCGTCCGCGCAGGGCGCACGCTCCCGGATGTCACGCATGACGGGAGAATATGATGCAACGGCGCAACGTTCTGAAATCGGCGATTTCCGCTGCGGCCCTGGTCGGGCTGCTGAGCGGCGCGAGACAGGCCCACGCTGAAAAACCCACCACCAAACCGGCGGTGCATGGGCCATATATCGAGGCGCGGGACGGCACGCCGCTCTATTGGCGGTCCTGGGGCGAGGGTGCGCCGGTGCTCTTCGTCGCCGCCTGGGCGCTGCCGTCCGACGCATGGCAGTATCAGATGATCCGCCTGGCTGATGAAGGGCTGCGCTGCATCGCCTTCGACCGCCGTGGCCATGGCCGCTCGGCCGACCCGGGGCGGGGCTATGACATCGATACTCTAGCCGATGATATCGCCAGCGTGATCGCCGGTCTCGACCTGCGCGACGTGACTTTGGTCGGCCATTCGCTGGGCTGTGCCGAGATCGTGCGCTATCTTACCCGCCATGGTTCGGCGCGGATCAAGCGCGTCGCCCTGGTTGCGCCGATCACGCCATTCCTGACCAAGGCGGCGGACAATCCGGACGGGCTCGACCCCATGGCGGGGGAGGCGGCGCGTGACGCCTTTCGGCACGATTTCGCCGGCATCCTCGATGCCAATGCCCGGCCCTTCGTGATGAAGGACACGCCCCAAGCTACCGTTGCCTGGATCGAGACGATGATGACGGGCACGTCGCTAAAGGCCGTCGTCGATTGCAACCGGGCGCTGAACGAAGCCGACTTCCGCAAGGAATTGCCGGCGATTGGCCTGCCGACGCTGATCGTCCAAGGCGATGCCGACATGTCGGCGCCTCTGGCTCTGACCGGCAGGAAGACGGCGGCATTGATCCCGGGCAGCACACTCAAGGTCTATGAGGGCGCGCCGCATGGGCTGATCTTCACCCATGTCGACCGGCTAAACGGTGATCTGCTGGCGTTCGCGGGCAAACGCGCGACTTAGCCCTTCCCCGGCCCCAGCCGGTCGAGGCGCAGGCGGTGGCGGTTGTCGCTCAGGCGATAGGCGCTGCCCATCACCGCCGCCACCGCGCCGATGCCGGTGCCGCCGGCGATCAGGAACATGATCAGGATCTGATACTTGACCGCCTGCTCGGGCGCGACGCCGCCCAGTATCTGGCCGGTCATCATGCCGGGCAGCGAGACGATGCCGATCGCCGACATGCTGTTGACGATCGGCATCAGTGCGCTGCGCAGCGCCTGGCGGATCACGGGCGCCATCGCCTTGCGCCGCGTCGCGCCCAGCATCAGCTGCGCCTCGACTGCCGCGCGGCGGGTGTTGAGGCCGTTGACCAAGCCGGAAATGCCCAGCGCGATGCCGGTCATCGCGTTGCCCAGGATCATGCCCAGCACCGGGATGGCATAGCGCGGATCGTACCAGGGGTTGGAGCGCAGCACCGTCGTCAGCGCGAAGACGGTCACCAGCATCGGCCCGATCATCATGCAGACGGTGCCGAGCCCATATGACCAGAGTCCGCCCAGCGGCCGGTCCTGCCGGGCCGCGATCTCTCGCCCGGCGAACAGCACCATCCCCAACGCGGCGAGGCTGGTCCAGAACGGCGAGACGACCGCGAACAGCGCGGTCAGCACAAGCCCCATGATGGCAAGCTGAACCACCATGCGGGCGCCGGCGATCAGGATTCGGTTGTGAACGCCTAGCTCAAGCGCGACCGATAAGGCGGCATTGATGAAGATGAAAATACTGCCCAGCGCCAAGTCGCCATAGCTCAAGGCGAGATAGTCGGTCACGGCACGTCCTCCCGCACTTCACCGGCTTCGACATGTAGGATGCGCTTCGCCACCCGCTTGGCCTGCTCGGGATCGTGGGTGACCCACAGCACCGACATGCCCTCGGCGACGAGCTCAAGGATCAGTGCCTCGACCGCCCTGACCATCACGCCATCCAGTGCCGCCGTCGGCTCGTCGAGCAGCAGGACGCGCGGCCGTACCGCGAGCGCGCGTGCCAGCGCCAGCCGCAGCCGTTCGCCGGTGGAACAGCGCAGGACCGGCCAAGTCCTGGCCTCGTCGGTCAGGCCGACGCGCTCGATCAGCGGCAGGGCGTTCGGCCAGTTATCGAAATGCTCGCCGACGGTGTCGGCCCACCAGCCGGGTTCGGCCGGCACATAGGTGACGCGGCGGCGCCAGAGTGGGGCAGGGATGGCCGCGCGATCCTCACCGTTCAGGATCACCCGCCCCTCATTGGGGTCGAGATCGGCGATGGCGCGCATCAGCAAGGTCTTGCCTGCGCCGGACGGGCCGCGCACCGCGATGCAGGTCCCGTCGGGCAGCGAGAATGACGCCGGTTTCAGCCCGACGCGGTGGAGATCGGAGATTTCGAGCAAGGAGCGGACCGGAAGGTTCGAGAATTCGAAAACCTAGCCGAAAGCCCAAAAGCTTTCAGCCATTTTGATGCGCGGTAGGCCAGTCTTCGTGCCGGCTCGAGTTCGAAGGATTAATTCGTTGTTCGCACTACAAAATAATGCAAAAAATCGGTTGCGCAGTTCTGTCAGCACGACAAAAGCGGCATCCAACTCCGGCCAAGCGCCGTATAGAGGTGGATCGCTGAAACCACGTTGCCGGAATGCTGAAATTCGAGCCGAAACAACCGGTTCGGATGTGCAAACGTACCGCATGGGCAATGTGAAATCAGCGCCTGAAACTTCGCCATGGACCAGGATTTAGGGATTCCCCGATGCCGAGTGATCAGAGCCAAGCGATGTATGGAAAGACGCTGGAACCCGGCACTTTCGACGTCACCGCTGGCGATGCCGCCGCACCCCTTAAGCGCGCGCCCAATGCTTTCCTGACCAAGGTTCTGTCCCGCCTGCAGAGGGGCCGGATCATCGTCCAGACGCCGTCGGGCGATTGCGTCGGCTATACCGCCAAGGAGCCGGGGCCGGAAGCGACGATCATCCTCAATAACTGGCGGCCGGTCCGCTGGCTGCTGTGGAAGGGCGATCTGGGCTTTGCCGAATCCTATATGGAAGGCGATTGGACGACGCCCGATCTCGCCGCCTTTCTGCATCTGGCGGCGCTGAATGTCGAAGACCTGGATGCCGATATCACCGGCTCTGTCCTGGTCCGCGCCCTGCGGCGGTTCAAGCATGCCCGTGCCTCCAACACCAAGCGCGGCAGCCGGCGCAACATCGCCTCGCATTACGACCTGGGCAACGACTTCTACGAACGCTGGCTCGACAGCGGCATGACCTATTCCTCGGCGCTCTATAGCGCGCCCGGCCAGTCGCTGGAGGCGGCGCAGACCGCCAAGCAGGACCTCGTGCTGGACAGTCTCGCACTCACGGGCGGGGAGAAGGTGCTCGAGATCGGCTGCGGCTGGGGTGGGCTGGCCGAGCGGGTGCTGGAGCGCGGGGCCGGGGATATCACCTGCCTGACGCTCTCGAGCGAGCAGCATGCCTATAGCCAGGAGCGGTTGGAGAGGGCCGGGCTTGCGGCGCGTGGCGATATAAGGCTGCAGGACTATCGTGATGTCACCGGCAAGTTCGACCGGATCGTGTCGATCGAGATGCTCGAGGCGGTCGGCCAGGAATATTGGCCGACCTATTTCGACGCCTTGAATGCCCGCTTGACCGATGATGGCATCGCTGTCCTCCAGGTCATCACCATCTCCGAAGCCCGCTATCAGAGCTATCAGCAGGGCGTCGATTTCATTCAGCGCTATATCTTTCCGGGCGGCATGCTGCCGTCGAAGGAGATCATGCGCGAGCAGATCGCGCGGGCCGGATTCGAGATCCGGTCGCTGCAGAATTTCGGCAAGAGCTATGCCCGCACCCTGGCCGATTGGAACCGCCGTTTCCAGGATGCCTGGCCGGCGATCCACACATTCGGCTTCGACACCCGCTTCAAGCATATGTGGGAATATTATCTTTCCTATTGCGAAGCCGGCTTCGAATCGGGAATTCTCGATGTCGGGCTGTATTGCATCGGTCGCCCAGCCTGAAGCGCCGCGGATAAGGGGCCGTTTGGGTGAGTATCAGCCGTCGTAACCTGCTGATCGCCGGAGGAGCATATCTTTATGCTCCGCGGCTGCTGGCCGATCCCACGAAATCCCTGCTCTCCACGCCGCCGGGCAAGTCCCTCGGCTTTAACGTGATGCGCAAGGGCGACAAGATCGGCGAGCATCTGCTGACTTTCGACGGCCAGGATGACAACCTGAAGGTCCAGGTCAATGTCGAGCTCAAGGTCGGTCTCGGCCCGATCGTGCTGTTCCGTTACAAGCACCACGCCTCCGAGGTCTGGGCGAACGGGCAACTTGCCGCGCTCGACACCGAGACCAACGACGACGGCACCCATCACAAGGCGACCGGCCGCTGGTCGCCGGAAGGCTTCAAGGTCGAAGGGTCGAAGACCAAGCCTTATATCGCGCCGTCCGACGCGCTGCCGGCGACGCACTGGAATCGCAAACAGCTCGACGGCCCCTGGATCAACACCCAGGACGGCAGGCTGCTGCGCCCCAAGATCACGCCGATGGGTGAGGATAAAATCCCGGTGGCCTCAGGCGGGGAGATCGACGCCCAGCATTTCTCGTTGACCGGCGATGCCATCCTGGAGACTTATTACGATGCGACGGCGAACTGGGTCGGGCTGAACTTCAAGGCCGGGGATGGCTCGCTGATTTTGTATGAGCGGGTTTAGGCCGGACTACCTGAAACAAGCAAACTTCAATCGTCATTGCGAGCGGAGCGAAGCAATCCAGGGCCATTAGCCCGATAGCGGGGCTTGTGACTCCTGGATTGCTTCGTCGCTGTGCTCCTCGCAATGACTCGTAAAGCGCTCGTTAATCGAGCACCCGCACCGCACCCTTCGAGGCGCTGGTGGTCAGCGCCGCGTAGGCGCGCAGCGCCGTCGAAACCTTCCGCGCCCGTGTCTTGGGCTTCCAGGCCGCCTTGCCCAAAGCTTCCATCGCGGCGCGGCGCCTGGCGAGTTCCTCATCCGAAACAGCCAGCCGGATCACCCGGTTGGGAATATCGATTTCCACAATGTCGCCCGGCTCGACCAGGCCGATCGTGCCGCCTTCCGCGGCTTCGGGCGAGACGTGCCCGATCGACAGGCCTGACGTGCCGCCGGAGAAGCGGCCGTCCGTCACTAGGGCGCAGGCCTTGCCCAAGCCCTTCGATTTCAGATAGCTGGTCGGGTACAGCATCTCCTGCATGCCCGGCCCGCCACGCGGGCCCTCATAGCGGATGACCACGACATCGCCGGCCTTCACCTCGCCGCCGAGAATGGCCGCGACCGACGCCTCCTGGCTCTCATAGACCTTTGCCGGGCCGCTGAAGACGAGATTGCTTTCGTCGACGCCGGCGGTCTTCACGATACAGCCGTCTAGCGCGATGTTGCCCTTCAGCACTGCGAGCCCGCCATCCTTGCTGAAGGCATGCTCGGCACTGCGCACCACGCCGGCCTTACGGTCGATGTCGATGTCGTCATAGCGCTCGCTCTGGCTGAAGGCCTCCATCGTCGGCACGCCGCCGGGCGCAGCGCGGTAGAAGTCGCGTACGCCCTCACTCGACGTGCGGACCACGTCCCAGCGGTCCAGCGCGTCGCCCATCGTCGGTGCATGAACGGTCGGCAGGTCGCGGTGGATCAGGCCGGCGCGGTCGAGTTCGCCCAGGATCGCCATCACGCCGCCGGCGCGGTGGACGTCCTCCATATGCACATTGGCGACCGACGGGGCGACCTTGCACAGCACCGGCACGTGGCGCGACAGTCGGTCGATGTCCTCCATGGTGAAGGGAACCTCGCCCTCATAGGCCGCGGCCAGCAGGTGCAGCACGGTGTTGGTCGAGCCGCCCATGGCGATATCCATGGTCATGGCGTTCTCGAACGCCTGGAAGCTGGCGATGCTGCGCGGCAGGACGGAATTGTCGTTGTTCTCGTAATAGCGCTGCGCCAGATCGACGATCAGATGGCCGGCCTCGACGAAGAGGCGCTTGCGGTCGCCGTGGGTGGCCAGCACCGAGCCGTTGCCGGGCAGGGACAGGCCCAGCGCCTCGGTCAGGCAGTTCATCGAATTGGCGGTGAACATGCCGGAGCAGGAGCCGCAGGTCGGGCAGGCCGAGCGCTCGATAGTCTTCACTTCCTCGTCGCTGTAGCTCTGGTCGGCCGCGACGACCATCGCATCGACGACGTCGACCGCATGCTTCTTGCCCTTGACCACGACCTTGCCGGCCTCCATCGGGCCGCCCGAGACGAACACGACCGGAATGTTGAGGCGCAGCGCGGCCATCAGCATGCCGGGGGTGATCTTGTCGCAATTGGAGATGCAGACGATGGCGTCCGCGCAATGCGCGTTGACCATATATTCGATGCTATCGGCGATGATCTCGCGCGAGGGCAGGCTGTAGAGCATGCCGTCATGGCCCATGGCGATGCCGTCATCGACCGCGATCGTGTTGAATTCCTTGGCGACGCCGCCGGCGCTCTCGATCTCGCGCGCGACCAGCTGGCCCAGGTCCTTCAGATGGACATGGCCGGGCACGAACTGGGTGAAGGAGTTGGCGACAGCGATGATCGGCTTGCCGAAGTCCTCTTCCTTCATGCCGGTGGCGCGCCAAAGGCCGCGGGCGCCGGCCTGGTTGCGGCCATGGGTGGTGGTGCGGGAACGATATTGCGGCATGTCTCGGGCTCCTGTCGGTCCGTCCCGGGCCGTCTTTATTTTCCGGAGGCTCCCGAACCGAGGGAGACCGGCGTTTCAGGACCGGGCGGACGATCCGTTATCTTCATCCCCTTAAGCCAGAGCTGCAAGGCCTCCCAGTGAATGGCTACGATGACTTTCAGGGTGAGCAGGGGATGGCCTAGGAAAGCGCTCACCATTTCGCGGTCCGAAAAGTCCCGCCGCTTGCCGCTGAGCGCGGTCGTGATCATCAGCCCGGACAGGTCCAAAGCATCGACGCCGACCGTGACCGAAGCCTCCGGCGGCTGGACCTTGAATTCATATGACATGTCCATGTCGTTGAATGGCGAGACGTAGAGCCGCTTGGGACAGCTTTGCACGATCGTCCGCCCGGCACCGGGTTCGACGGGGATCAGATAGGAATGGCGCTGCCCGAAGGTGTTGTTCACCTCATAGAGGATCGCGTTCAGCGTGCCGTCCTTCAAATAACAGAAGAAGACGCTGATCGGATTGAAAACATAGCCCAATATCCGGGGTAGGCAGAGCAGCCGGATTGGCCCGCCGTCGGCGGCGATCCCGGCTTCCTTCAGATGCAGTTCGACCCATTGGCGCAGTGGCTTGCCCGAACTGTCGCCATGGTCGCGGTCGTGGAAGCTGAACAGGTTGAGACGGTTGTGGGAGAAGCGCTTGCACGACCGGTCCAATGCCGGGAGCTCGTCCAGGTCGAACAGCATCCAGAAGGCGCGGTATTTGAGGGAATGCTGCCTCGGCCGCAGCCGCCGGTGCGCCACCGTCCCGCGATAGATCGCCGAGGCGATGGTCATGCCGCTGCCTTGAGGGCGATATGGATGCGGCCGGATTCCTCGGGCACGCTCCAGGGCCGCCGGACGCCGCCCAATGCCTCGGCGACCGCCAGGCCGGCCTGCAGCCCGTCCTCGTGGAAGCCGGAGCCGAAATAGGCGCCGCAGAACCAGCTGTTCCGCTGCCCTTGGAGGCTCCAGATCTTGCGTTGCGCGCGGATCGCCGCCTCGTCGAACACGGGGTGCTCATACATTTCGGTGCGGATCACGCTGTCGGGTCTGGGGCGCTTCACGGGGTTGAGTGTAACAAAAAGCGGGTTGTCGTCGGGAATGGATTGCAGCCTGTTCATCCAATAGGTGACGCAAGGCGGCTTAACGCTCTTGCCGCTGCCGGCGGCGTAGTTCCAGCTCGACCAGATCGCCTTGCGCTTCGGCATCAGCGCGGCGTCGGTATGCAGGATGGTCTCGTTGCGCGTGTACCGGAAGGCGCCGAGCAGGGCGCGCTCCTCCGCGCTCGGATCGGTCAGCATCGCTAAGGCCTGGTCGGCATGGCAGGCGAAGACGGCGTGGTCGAACCGGGCGGTCTCACCACCGGCGTCAGTAATGGCGATGCCGGAGGCCGAGCGCGACACCTGCCTGGCGCCGCGTCCCAGCTGCACGCGATCCGCGTAAGCCGCGGTCAGTCGCTGCACATATTCCCGGCTGCCGCCATCGACCGTACGCCATTGCGGCCGGTTGTTGACCTTGAGCAGCCCGTGATTGTCGCAGAAGCGGATCATCGCTGCGGCGGGATAGTCGCGGATACGCCCGGCTGGGGTCGACCAGATGGCAGCGGCCATCGGCAGCAGGTGGTCGTCCTGGAAGGCGCGGCCATAGCGGCCGGCATCGAGATAATCGCCCAGGCTGGCGACCGTGTCGCCGGCCTCGTGGAAGGACGGGGCCTCGCGGTAGAAACGCAGTAGGTCATTCAGCATCGACCAGAAGCGCGGGCGGACCAGGTTGCGCTTCTGCGCGATCAGCTGGCCGATGGTCGTGGTGCCATATTCCAGCGCGCCGTCGTCGATCGAGACGGCGAAGGACATCTCCGACGCCTTGGTCGGCACCTTCAGATGCTCGAACAGGGCAACGAGATTGGGGTAGTTTCGGTCGTTATAGACGATGAATCCGGTGTCGACCGGGGTGATGCCCTTGCCCCCCGGGCCCGGCGCCTCCACCGTATTGGTATGTCCGCCCAGCCGGCCTTCCTGCTCGTAAACGGTCACGTCATGGCGCTGGCTCAAGAGCCATGCGGCGGACATGCCGGAAATGCCCGCGCCGATCACGGCGATGTTCAGGCGGCCCTGGTCCGGCGGCATCGTCATTGTTGTAAAACGCTCATATTTCGGGAAAATTTCGCTGTCATCGCGTTTTCGATCTTGGGGTTTATACGGCGACGCAGGTGCTCCGGATGTTTGATCTAAGGCATTCCCCTTGTCGTATGGATGGTGAGAACGAACAAGCCTCCGCTTTGACGCGGGGGTACCAAGGACCCGCCTTTACATGATCCTGCTGATCCTCCTCGTCGCGATCGGACTGTCCGTCGTGATGATGCTTGCCTGGGCCTATCAGCGCCGGGTGAACAATGCGGGATGGGTCGACGTGTTTTGGACTGCCGGGCTGGGTTTGGCGGGTGTCGCCATGGCTCTGGCGCCCATCCCCGGCACGTCCGGGCCGACCGAGCGGCAGGTGCTGATTGCGCTGATGGCCGCGGTCTGGGCGATCCGCCTCGGTTCCTATCTCGGCATCCGTGTCGCCCATCATGCCGAGGATGTGCGCTACAACGATTTCCGCCGCGCCTGGGGCGCAGACTTCCAGCGCCGCATGTTCTGGTTCCTTCAGGCCCAGGCGGCAGCCTCGATCATCCTGGCGATCTGCATCTTGGCTGCGGCGCGCCATCCCGCGACCGGCATCCGGCTGGCCGATTGGTTGGGCGTCGCGATCCTGGCCATCGCCATCGGCGGGGAAGGGATCGCCGACAGCCAGCTGAAGCAATTCAAGGGCAACCCGGCCAACAAAGGCGGGGTCTGCAATATCGGCCTGTGGCGCTGGTCGCGGCACCCGAATTATTTCTTCGAGTGGCTCGTCTGGGTGTCCTACGCCGTGATGGCGGCGGATTTCAGCGGGGTCTATCTCTGGGGCTGGATCGCGCTGATCGGGCCGGTCTCGATGTATTATCTGCTCGTCTATGTCTCCGGCATCCCGCCGCTCGAGACCTTGATGCTGAAATCGCGCGGTGATGCCTATCGCCGTTATCAGGCGGTTACATCCGCCTTCTTCCCGCTGCCACCCCGGCGGCATTCCACCCCTGCAGAGTCCGCCCATCCATGAGCATGATTACCTCCGCGATCAACGCCTTCGAACGCCTGCCGCTGCCCGATTCCGTCACCGCGGCCGGCATCACGTACCTCTGCGACCGGACGCGGCGCTCGCTGGTCGACTACCAGCCGACGCTGGATGCCCAGTTCATCGAGGAGATGCGCCGCCGCCCGGTCGCCGAGCACACCGACGCGGCGAACGAGCAGCATTACGAGATCCCGTCCGAGTTCTTCACCTACATCCTGGGGCCGCGGCGGAAATATTCCTGCTGCCTGTATCAGAACAAGGGCGACACGCTGATGGATGCGGAGGAGCACGCGCTGGCAGAGACCGCCCGCCATGCCGATCTCGCCGATGGGCAGGAAATCCTCGAGCTCGGCTGCGGCTGGGGCTCGCTGACCTTGTGGATGGCGCAGCATTTTCCCAATGCCCGCATCACGGCCGTCTCCAACTCAAATGGCCAGCGTCACTATATCGAGGATCAGGCGGCGAAGCGCGGCCTCGGCAACGTGAGGATCATCACCGCCGACATGAACGAGTTCACGCCCACCGGCACCTACGATCGCGTCGTCTCGGTCGAGATGTTCGAGCATATGGCGAACTGGCAGCCGCTGCTGGAGCGCATCCGCGGGGTGCTCAAGCCCGAGGGCCGGCTGTTTCTGCATGTCTTCAGCCACAAGAGCGCGCCCTATCGCTTCGACAAGGCGAACAAGGCCGACTGGATCGCCCAGCATTTCTTCACCGGCGGCATCATGCCGAGCCACGGCCTGATCCGGCACTTCAATTCGACCTTCACGGTCGAGGCCGACTGGCTGTGGAACGGCGTGCATTACCAGCGCACGGCGCTGGACTGGCTGGTGAATTACGACCGCAACGCGCCGCAGATCGCAAAGATCCTGCAGCAGGTCTACGGCGACGACTGGCTGCTGTGGCGCCGCCGTTGGCGCCTGTTCTTCCTGGCGACCGCTGGCTTGTTCGGCAACAATAGTGGCACCGAATGGGGTGTCAGCCACTACAGGCTGGCGCCGGTCAGCCAGTAGGTTATTCGCCGGCTGCCATCGGCGCGGCCAGGGCCAGCAGGTCCGCCAGCATGTGATTGGACCGCTGCGCCTTGGTATAGAGATAATGCAGGTTCTCGGCGGTGGGCGCGCCGGTCAGCGGCTGGCGCTCCACCACCTCGATCCCGGCCAGGCCCAGCGCCTCGATCTTGTCCGGATTGTTGGTCAGCAGCACGATCCGGCGCCAGCCGAGCTTGCCCAGCATCGCGGCGGCGTATTCATAGCGCCGCTCGTCCGGCTCGAAGCCCAGCACGCTGTTGGCGTCGATCGTGTCGAACCCGTCATCCTGAAGGCTGTAGGCCCGCATCTTGTTGCCGATGCCGATGCCACGGCCTTCCTGGTCGAGATAGAGCAGGACGCCGCCGCCGGCCGCGTTCAGCCGGGCGATGGCATTGCGCAGCTGGTCGCCGCAGTCGCAGCGCAGCGAGCCGAACATATCGCCGGTCAGGCAGGCGGAATGGACGCGGACCGGCACGGGCTTGGCCGGGTCGGGCCGGCCGACGATCACCGCCACCTGGTCGCGCGGGGCAGGGCCGCCGCGCATGACGACGAAGCGTGTCTCGATATTGCCGGCCAACGGCACGTCGGCTTCGGAGACGATTTCCAGGTCGAACTTCGCCGCTGGCGCCTGCAGCCTGTCGAGCCGGATGCAGAACAGATCGGCCGGCAGCGTGACGTCGCCGGTCAGCTCCAGGCTAACCACTGCCGGCAACAGCAAGGCATATTTGCACAGCTCCAGCGCCGCCGAGGCCGCGTCGCTGCCGGGTTCCCAATCGGTAGGGGCGGGCAGACCGGGGGTGACGACGAAATGCTGCGCCGCTTGGCGGTCGAGGCCGCGCAGCGGCAGGGCGACTGAATGGTCGATCTTCAGGCCCAGAGTCTGGGCGCGCTCAGCCGAGATGACCAGGCGGGCGCCGGCGAATTGCCGGAATAAGTCGAAGATATGCGGCGTCACCCCATCCAGGGCCGCGACCAGGGTCGCGCCGTCATCGCCCTCGATGACGACCGGCCGCCCGGTCCTGAGTTCGGTCGCCGCGCGCTCGAATGCGATCTCGGCCGCGTCGCCGAGCAGCCCGGTAAACAGTGTGGATGGAGTGCTCATGTCATCGGTCCTGGACCGGCGAACCGGCATTGCAATTGGTAACTCGACGGATCATAGGGACGTAAAAATTTCGAACATTTTTGCCGCTGCCCTCTTCCTCTATCTAAAATAATCGCTCTCGCCAAATCACGAAGCCCCGGTGGGTGAAATTAGGGATGAGTTTGCCGACCGATCATGGGAGTAGCCGGAATTTCAAGTACCACCGATCCTTTCAAGACGTTGTTCCGGTCACCGCATGTAGGGCCGGCGGCCGGCCACGACATCGTCCATCCGGCCGATATCGATGCAGGACAGACATTCTGGGAGCTTTATTCCCCGATCGCGATGGGCAACGGCCAACAGCCTTTCGTCGTCGGCCAGCTTGGCCAGTCGCTCGACGGGCGTATCGCGACCGCGACCGGCAACTCCCGCTACATCAATTGTCCCGAGGCGATTGTGCATCTGCACCGGCTGCGCGCCCTGGTCGACGCGGTGATCGTCGGTATCGGCACGGTAGTGGCTGACGATCCGCAGCTGACCGTCCGCATGGTGGCGGGAAACGACCCCGCGCGGGTCGTGATCGATCCGAACGGCAAGCTGCCGCCGGATGCGCGGATACTCGCCGATGATGGCTGCCCGGTTCTCGTGATCCAGGCCGATGACCGGCCCCGGCCGGCCTGGGTGACGCCGATCACGATCCCATCCGAGGGTGGGCGGATCGAACCGGCTGCCATTGTCGCGGCTCTCGCCGGGCGCGGCTTCCGCCGCATGCTGGTCGAGGGTGGATCGGGGACCCTGTCGGGCTTCCTGACGGCAGGGGCGATCGACCGGCTGCATATCTGCATCGCGCCGATGATCATTGGTTCCGGCCCGGTCGGCATCAGCCTGCCGCCGATCGATCTGCTCGAGGATGCCCCGCGCCCGCGCGCCGCCATTCACCGGCTGGGTAAGGATGTGCTGTTCGATTGCGTGATGACGCCCGCCCAGACGCCAGCGCCGACCATCCGCGACTTGCTACTCGACAGCGTCGAGCGCTGAGGCGATCCGCGCTGCAGTGTCGCGCCAGCGCGCAAAGCTGCGCGCGGTCGCGCGAGCGCCGTCGGCATAGTGCCGCCGCAGGGCCGTATCCTCGATCAGCCGGCGAAGGCCGTCCGCCAGGGCGATGGAATCGTCCGGCGGCACCAGGATGCCAGCCCCTTCGGGCACCACCTCCGGGATCGCGCCGACGCGGGTGGCGACCACGGGAACGCCATAGGCCAGAGCCTCGGCGATCGCCATGCCATAGCCCTCATAGCGGCTGGGCAGGACAAAGATGTCAGCCGTTTCGTAAAGCGGCGTCGGGTCGGGTATTTCGCCGATGAGATCGAGGCGCCCCGCCAGCCCGTGACGGCGGATTTGCCGGCGAACCGCATCGGCGGTTTCCGGATCGCGCTCCAGGCTGCCGGCGACGATGCACTGCCAGTCTAGGTCGGCGATCCTTGCCAGGCCGTCGACCAGCACATCGTATCCCTTGCGCGGCGTAACCGTGCCGACTGCGACGAGCCTGGGGGCAGAATTGGTTGGCGAGACCCAGGCCGCATCCGGCCGGTCGATCCCGGGCGTCGCCACGGTGATCGTTTCCCGGGCAACGCCATAGTCCCGCGCCAAGGTTGCGGCGGTCATCTCGCTGGTGACGATCACGGCCCGCACATGCGTCAGCGCCTCCCGCTCGGACACTGCCAACCGGTCGGCGATGTCACGGGGCAGGCCGGATTCCAGCGCCAGCGGGTGATGGACCAGCGCGACCAGCCGCAGGCGTTCGGCTTCCGCGGCCGCCAGTCCGGGTAATACGCCGAAGGCCAACCCGTCGATCAGGACCAGCGCGTCATCGGGGCAGGCGGCTAGGCTCGCGGTGACCGCTGCCAAATCCTCCGGTGTGGGAAAGGGGAATGATGACGGCCATCGCAGATGTTCGACCGCGCGGCCGGCGGCCCGCAGTTCCGCCATGGCCTTCTTGTCGTAGATCGTCCCGCCGGTGCGGGTCTCGATGTCGCCGGGAACGGCGAACCAAAGCCTATCCGGCAATGGCCGCCTCGTACCAGGCCTTGGCAATGTGGGATTCGTTCAAGGTCACGCGCATACGGTCGATGCCGCCGGCATGCTCACCCAGCCGACCGTCACGGAGCGCAGCGGCCATCTGGGCAAAGATATGGCGGGACAGGAACTCTGTCGTGGTTACTTGGCCCTTGAAGGCCGGGTGATCGTCCAGGTTGGCGTAGTTCAGGCCGTGGAGGACCTGTTTCAGCGTATCGGTCGCGCGGCCGATATCGACGACGATATTATCGGGGTCCAGCGCCTCGCGGAAGAAGGCGACATCGACGACAAAGGTTGCACCGTGCAGCCCCTGGGCCGGGCCGAAAACGGCCCCCTTGAGGCTGTGGGCGATCATGATGTGGTCGCGGACTTCGACGGCGTACATGAGTGGCCTTTCAGTAACGGATCAGATGGCAGAGCGCGCCGGGCGCGCCCAGAATATCCGGCAGATGGGTAGGGATATCGGTGAACGGTGTCTCCTCTGCCACTAGGACATCTAGGCGCGGGTCGGCACAGAGGGAGAGGGCTTGGGACAGGCGCCGGCGATGATCCCAGCGCGCCCGCCGCGCCGGCGAGACCGTTCCGACCTGCGATGACAGGATGGTGAGACGCTGGCTGTGGAACGCGCCGCCGAGATCGATGGTCGCGGGTCTGGCGCCATACCAGCTCATCTCCACCACCGTCGCCTCGAACCCGGCCAGCGAAAGAGCGAGGTTCAAGCCCTCGGAGGTTCCCGAGGCGTGGAACACGAGGTCACAGTTCGAAGGCAAGGGGTCGGTCGGCGTGGCGAAGCCGGAACCCAACGCCTTGGCAATCGGACGGCGATCCGGATTAATGTCGATCAGCGTCACCTGCGTTTCCGGCAGTCGGGCGCAGAGGAAGGCGAGCAGGCAGCCGGCGACACCGCCGCCGACGATGGCGATGCGGTCGCCGATCCTTGGGCCGGCGTCCCAGGTGCAGTTCATCGCCGTTTCCATCTGCGCGGCAAGCACCGCGCGCCGGTCCGAGACCACATCGGGCACCGGGATGGCGGCTGTGGCCGGAATGGTGAAGCGGCTCTGATGGGGATAAAGGCTGAAGACCCGCTGGCCGATCCGATCGGCGGGGCCGTCTTCCACCCGGCCGACCATCGCGTAGCCGTATTTCACCGGGAACGGAAACTCGCCTTCCTGGAATGGACAGCGCATCCGCATCCATTCGCTCGCCGGTACGAGCCCCCGGAAGACGAGCGACTCCGTGCCGCGGCTGAGCCCGCTATTGATCGCTTGCACCAGCAGTGTGTCCGCGTCGGCCGATCCGACCTGCATCGGGCGGAGCTCCGCCGTGCCCGGGCCGGTGACCCAGAGCGCCTGCGACGGGAAGAACGTTGGCGGCTGATTCGTCATCGCCTATCTATAGCCTTGCGGATGTCCCGCGCCTTTAGCACAGAGCTCATGACTGACGCGACCCTCCCCGCCGGCGACAATCTGACCGGTACAGCGGATCTCTTTCTTGCCGGCCGCCGCTGGTTCTTCTTTGGATTAAACACCGCAAGCATGATCTTGTTGGGGTCGCTGATGACCCATGCGCTGGCCGCGCGTGGCTGGTCGGCGGCGTCGGGCCTCTTCCTGGCGCTGTTTTTTGTTGGCTTGCCCTGGACCCTGATCGGCTTCTGGAATGCGGCAGTGGGATTTCTCCTCGCGCGGCTCAGCGCCGATCCGGCCGCCCTCACCAATCCAGCCTTGCGCATTACGCCCAAGGACAGCCCGATCCTGAGCCGAACCGCGGTCTGCCTGGCCGTTCGGCATGAGGATGTGGCTCAGGTTTTCGCCCGGCTGGACGCGATGGTCAGCGACATTGCCGCCACGCCGTGGGCCGATGTGTTCGATTTCCACGTGCTGAGCGACAGCACCCGGCCGGAGATTGCTGCAGCCGAGGAGGTGGCCTTTGCCAGTCTGAAAGACGGCCATCCGCGCGCCGCCTTCCTCCATTACCGCCGCCGGGCGGTGAATACCGGCTTCAAGGCCGGCAATCTGCGAGAGTTCGCCGAGGGGGCGCAGGGCCGGTACGACCACGTGATCGTGCTCGATGCCGACAGTGTCATGTCGGCGGCGTCGATGTTGCGGCTGGCGCGGGCGATGCAGGCCAATCCGGCACTGGGCATCCTCCAGACCCTGGTGGTCGGCCAGCCGTCGGGCAGCGCCTTCACCCGTATCTTCCAGTTCGGCATGCGCCACGCGATGCGCATGCAGACGATCGGCAGCGCCTGGTGGCAAGGGCCGGCGGGACCGTTCTGGGGCCATAACGCCATCATTCGCCTGCAACCTTTCGTCGATCACTGCGTGCTGCCGCATCTTTCCGGCAGCGGACCGCTAGGCGGCCAGGTTCTCAGCCACGACCAGGTCGAGGCGGCGATGATGCGGGGCGCCGGCTATGACGTGCGGGTCATCGCCGATGAGTTCGAGAGCTGGGAGGAAAACCCGCCTAGCCTGCCGGACTTTATCAAGCGCGACCTGCGCTGGTGCCAGGGCAATCTGCAATATCTAAAGCTGCTGCGCATGCCGGGGCTGAAGCCCATGGGGCGGTTCCAGCTGATCAACGCGATCATGATGTATGCCGGCGCACCGGCCGGGCTGCTGATGCTGCTGGCCGGCCTTGCGATGATCGGCGACGGCAGCCGCTCGTCGACGCCGGCGAGCGTCGGCTTCGCGCTCTATTTCATCATGCTGGCCCTGGGCTTCGCGCCGCGCCTCCTCGGCCTCCTGGATGTGCTGCTGCGAACAGAGCAGCGACGGCGCTATGGCGGATCGGTGCGACTGCTCATCGGCGGCTTCGTCGACATGCTGTTCTCCTTCTTCCTCGGGCCGCTGATGATGATCGCGCAGTCGGTCTTCATCGTTGGGCTGCTGTTCGGCCGGCGGGTGCTGTGGGAGGCGCAGAACCGGGATGGGCGGGCCGTGCCGTTTGGTGAGGCGCTGCGCGGCCTGTGGCCGCAGATGCTGTTCGGCGCGATCTTCGCAGGCGTCCTGGCCCGCCATGCCCCCGGTGTGCTGCCGCTTGCCGCGCCGACGATTTTGCCTTGCCTGCTGGCCGTTCCGTTCACATCTTTGACGGCAGGCAGGGCGCTGGGGCGACTATTCGTTCGCTTCCGCGTCTGCGCCATTCCCGACGAATACGCGCCGCCGTCCAACGTCATCATCTCAAAAGCCGGGTGAAGCCATGAAATATCTGCACACGATGGTCCGCGTTACCGACCTCGACGCCTCGCTCGACTTCTATTGCAACAAGCTTGGCCTCAAGGAGCTGAGGCGTCACGACGTGCCGCAGGGCCGCTATACGCTGGCCTTCCTGGCTGCGCCCGGCGGCGAGGACGCGCAGGTCGAGCTGACCTACAACTGGGACGCCGAGGCCTATGGGGAGGGGCGCAATTTCGGCCATCTGGCCTATGAGGTCGACGATATCTACGCCGCCTGCCAGAAGCTGATGGACAAGGGCGTCACCATCAACCGGCCACCGCGCGACGGCCGCATGGCCTTCGTCCGCTCGCCGGACAATATCTCGATTGAGCTGCTCCAGTCGGGCGCCGCCCTGCCGCCGGCCGAGCCCTGGGCTTCGATGCCCAACACGGGGAAGTGGTAGGCGCTACGCGGCCGCGAAAATCGCGTCCAAACCCTCGCGATAGGTGGGATAGGCGAGCCTGACGCCGAGTTCCGCCTTGATCCGGCTGTTGTCGATCCGCTTGTTGTCGGCCCAGAACTCCCGCGCCATTGGCGAGAGCACCGCCTCATCGAACGGAATTTCAGGTGGCGGCTCGACACTCAGCAATTCGCAGGCATAAGTCACGAGGTCGGCCGAGGGGACCGGCAGGTCGTCGGCCAGGTTATAGATTCGCCCGGGGAAAGGCTTTGCCATCGCGGCGCGAACGGTCGTGGCGATATCATCGACATGGATACGGTTGAAGGCCTGGCCGGGCTTGATCACGCGCTGGGCCTTGCCGGCGCGGATCGTATCGAACACGGAGCGGCCGGGGCCATAGATGCCGGACAGGCGGAAGATATGGCCGGGCAGGGGCAGCGCCTGCCACGCGCGTTCGGCCTGTAGCCGCCTTTGCCCGCGGGCGCTGGACGGGGCGCAGGGATAATCTTCGTCCACCGTGCTGCCGTCGGTAACACCGTAGACCGAGGTGGTCGACAGATATCCGACCCATTCCAGTCCTTCGATCGCCGCGATGTCGTGGGCGTGATGCCGCAGGGCGGGGTCGTCGGGGTCGGCCGGGATAGAGGCCAGGAGATGGGTCGTGCCGCTGAGGCTGGCAGGATCGATCGGCGCCGCGCCGTCGAACAGCACCGGCTCGATCCCATGCTGTCTCAGCAGGTCGGCGCTTTCGCGGCTTCTGGTCGTGCCGGCGACCGTCCAGCCTTCCCGCATGACGCGGCCGGCGATTGCCAGGGCCGAATAGCCCAGGCCGAAGACGAAGAGGCGGGGCATCGCAGGTCAGAAGTCCAGGTCGGAATAATGCTCGGGCGGCTGCATGCCCGGCACCCGGTCGGCCAGCAGGGGCCGGAAGCTGGGGCGGGACTTGATCCGCACATACCAGTCCTTGGCACCGGGGTGGTCGTCCCACGGCACGTCGCCGATATAGTCGATTACCGAGAGATGCGCCGCGGCGACAAGATCGGCGGCCGACAGATACGCGCCTCCCAGCCAGCGTCGGCGCTCAGCCAGGAATGAGATATAGGCCAAGTGGTTGTGGATTTCGGCCAGCCCGGTGCGGATCGCCGCCGGCTGCGGATAGCCTTGGCCCGACAGGCGCTTTATCAACTTCTCGCCGACCAGGTTCTGAGTGACCTCGGTATTGAACTTCACGTCGAACCACTGGACCAGCCGGCGCGTCTCGGCCCGGCTGGCAGAATCGCCGCCGATCAGCGATTTCTCGGGATAGGCCTCGTCGAGATATTCGGAGATGACGTGGCTGTCGGCATAGATCGCGCCGTCCAACTCGATCAGGACCGGCACTTCGCAGGCAGGGTTCAACGTCAGAAATTCGGCACGCCTCTCCCACGTCCGTTCGACCTCTAGTTCGAACGGCAGGCCCTTTTCCGCGAGGATCATGCGGATCGCGCGCGAAAAGGGGGACAGCCAGAAATGATATAAGATGCGCATGCCGATTCAGGCCTGACTGTCTCAGATTCGCGGAAAAGCGCAACCCGAAGATGCCAGTTTAACCGGATTAGTTTCGCGCCGTATCTCTTCCATCTGCTCGAAATCGTCCGGCGTGTCGATATCGAAGGAAAGTCCGGCCCGTCGCACGACGTTGAGCGTCAGGCCCGCGGCGCGTGCTGCCTCCTGATGGGCGGCGAAGCTGCCGATGCCGTAGCGATAGGGAATCGCGTTCACCGGGGACATCACCAGCGCATTGGTGCCGGTGCCGGCTCTGTCGCTCGCGATCGCCAGCCCATCGCCCTGATGCGCGACCTCGATCAGCGCCCGCAGCTCATCGGGGATCAGGAAGGGCAGGTCGCAGCTCACCGACAGCACACCGGTGGCGCCGCGCTGCCGCGCTGCCTCGGCGGCCTGGGTCAAGGCGGGGTTGAGGCCGTGCGGTGCGGATTCCAGCAGGGTCTCGAACGAAAGCGACCGCGCGATGGCAAGCAGCGATTCCGAGCGGCTGATGACCAGTGTGCGCTCGCGCCCGACGACCGCGGCGGTGACGTCCAATGTCTGGCGGAAAAAGCGCTGATTGAGCCGTTGGCGCTCGGCCGGCGTCAGCGCCTCGGCGAGGCGCGACTTGCCCTCCTCGAGTGGCCGGGCCGGAACGATCGCCCAGATGCTCATCGGCGCACCAAGCTGCGCGCAAAGGCCAGCACCTCGGTCGCAACGCGGCGGCGATCTTCGCTGTTTCGCATCATGGTATCTCCGACGATCACTTCGGATCCGTCGATTTCCGGCGCCAAATGGGCATCGACCGTGTCGATCATCAGCCCATCGAGCAGGCTACCATAGAATCCGGCGACGCCTACGGAGGAGACGGCGAAGCCCAGCTCGTCCATGATCTTGGCCGCCGGCCCCTTAACCGCCTCGCCGCCGATGATCGGGGAGACCGCGACGAGCGGCGCATTGCGCGCCTCCAGCGCCAGGCGGACGCCCGGGATCGACAGGATTGGCAGGATGCTGAGGAAAGGGTTCGACGGGCAGACGAGGATGGCCTCAAGGTCCGGCGCCGACAGTGCGGAAAGGAAGCCCGCGCTCGGCTTTGCGCCGTCGATGCCGGGAAATTCCAGCTTTTCGACACGCGGGGCGCAGCGCAGCCGGACGAAATAATCCTGGAAGGCGAGCAGTCCCTGGTCTGTCCGCACCATCGTGCGCACCGGATCGTCGGAAACCGGCACGATCTTCTGCCTGATGCCCAGCCGCGCGGCGAAATCGGCGGTGATGGCGGAGAGAGTCTCGTTCTTCAGCCGCCGTGTGCGCTCGACATGGGTTGCGATGTCCTTGTCGCCCAGGCGGAACCAGCTTTCGCCGCCCAGCCGCTCGATCGCGGTGATGAAGTTCCAGGTCTCGCCTTCCAGGCCCCAGCCCTGTTCCTTGTTGCTGAGGCCGGACAGCGTGTAGGTGACGGTGTCGATATCAGGCGAGACATGCAGGCCCAGATGCTCGAAATCGTCGCCGACATTGACCGCAACGGTGAGCGCGCCGGGCGGCAGGATCGCCGCCAGACCCTCGGCCAGCTTCGCGCCGCCGACCCCGCCCGCGAGTGCCAGCACGCTCACGGCAGCTTGATCCCGCTGACGATCTCGCCCAGCGGCTTGCGCTCGCGCACCTTGCCGGGCTCGGCCGGATAACCAAGCAGCATCAGGCCCTGCGGCTGCCAGGAGGCGGGCAGGTCCAGCGCGGTCCGCACCGTTTCGGCGCAGAACAGCGGGGCGCACATCCAGCAGGCGCCAAGCCCCTCGGCCTGAGCTTTCAGCAGCAGGATCTGCGCCGCCATCGCCGTGCTCTGCACCGCCATCAGGAATTCGGCCTCGTTGCGCCGCGCGTCGGGGTAGGTATCCATGTCGTCGAGCGTCAGGCAGACGGCGATCAGCGCCGGCGCGCCGTTGATGCGGGCGGAGGATCGTTCGACGTCCTGGCGGATCAGCTCGGCCTCGTCGCCGTCCTTGGAGCGGTCGGCGCGCAGCCTGTCGCCCATCGCCTTGGCCAACCGGGCCTTGCCTTCAGCATCGCGCACGACATGGAAGCGCCAGGGCTGGCGGTTGTGGGCCGAGGGGGCGCGGGTCGCGGCCTCGACCATTGCCGCGATGGTTGTCTCCGGCACCGGGTCGGGCAGAAAGCGGCGCACCGTGCGGCGCCCGAAGACGACGCCGTCCAGGTCGATGAAATCCGCCGATATGTCGTGCGTTAGCGAAATAGATCGATCTCCTTCGGGCGGATCAGCTCATGGGCGTTCCCCTCGCGCCGTGCGTATGGGACGCCGCGGGCGAGTACGATCGGCCGCCCTTCGCTCGCCTGGCCCATGATCAACGATGCGGCCGATGCCAACTCATCCGCAAGGCCCAGCTCGCTGGTCTTGAGCGGCCGGCCGAACATGTCGGGCTTGGTGCGCAGGTCGAGCAGCCCGGCCATGCCGGAGAGGCCGATGGCGGTGCCGACCGTGCCATTGCGCCAGGCCCGGCCGATGCTGTCGATGATCATGACCACGACGTCGACCCCCGCCCGTGCCTTGAGCTCGCCGCGCAGCCTGGCGCAGGTGCCGTCCGGGTCGAGCGGCAGCAGCAGCACCCGGTCGTCCTCCGGCCCGTTGCCGATATTGGACTGGTCGATCCCAGCATTGGCGGCGACGAAGCCCAGCCGGTGGCCGACGATGACCGCGCCGGGCCGCACGCGCAGGATCTCGTCGGATTCCTGAAGGATCAGCTCGACGACGCGCGGGTCCTTGTCCGACTGGGCGGCGATCTCGATAGCCTTGGCCGAGGGCGCGATGCCGCTCAGCTCAACCATCCGGCCTTCCGCCTTGGACACGATCTTCTGCGCCAGCACGACGACATCGCCGTCCCGAAGCGACTGGCCGGAGGCGGAGAGGGCGTCGAGGATGATGGCGGCCAGATCGTCGCCCGCCTTGACCATCGGGACGCCGTCGAGCGCGCGAAGGGTCAACTCCGCGGCCACGGCGACTACTCCGGCAGGCCGGTGAAGCGGATGCCGGCGCCCGGGATCTTGTAGCGCTGATTGATCGTGATCAGCACCGAGGTAAGCGCCTCGGCGGCGACCGAGTTGCAGAGCGGCCCGGCATGAATGCCGCGCAGCCCGACCGCGTTCGCTAGCTCGATCACCTGCTCGCGGGCGGGGATGTCGTCGCCGGCAACCAGAACGTCGCACTCAACATCGTGGTGCAAGTCCTTCAGATGATGGGCAGAAACGTTCTGGAACGCTGACACCACGCGCACGCCTGGTCCGAGCAGCTTCTGGATCGCCTCGACTGCGGAGCCCTCGGGGGGCAGTTGCACGCGGTTGACCTTGGGCGGCACCAGCGGCACGGTGACGTCGACCAGGATCTTGCCTTCCAGCGCGCCCGCGACATCGCTGATCGTCGGCTTCTGGGCGGAATAGGGGACGGTGAGGATGACAATCTGCGCTTCCTTGGCGGCGCTCAGATTATCCATGCCACGCACCAGGTCGCGGCCGAGCAGCTTGTTGAGTTCGCCGGCGCCTTCCTGGGCGCGCTCGGCCGAGCGGCTGCCGATAATGACCGGATAGCCGGCATGGGCCCAGCGGAAAGCCAGCCCGCTGCCCTCGGCGCCGGTGCCGCCCAAAACTGCCAAAGTCGGTTTGTCGCTCATTACATTGCTCGTTTCTGAAGGGCTCGTTCTTTCGGAATCAGGCGCTCGCCAGCTTGCGGCGGGCGAATTTCGGTGGGGTCTGGATAACCGGGGACAACGGCGCGGCATTACGGCCCGCCGCTTGGCGTTCTGCCGAAACCGGGCCGTAGACGGTGTTGCGCTGGCGGGGCGTGCGGCCGAGCGAGCGGATCAGCGCCTCCATGTCTTCAGGTGGCAGTTCCTGCCCATGCTCGGTACCGGCGGCGCGCGAGATGCTCTCGTTCATCAGCGTGCCGCCCATGTCGTTGGCACCGGCATTGAGGCAGAGCTTGAGGCCTTCGCGGCCGAGCTTGACCCAGGAAACCTGGATATTGGTCAGCACCGGGTGCAGCGCCAGCCGCGACACGGCATGCATCAGCACCGCCTCCCGGAAGGTCGGCCCCTTGCGCGCCATGCCCTTGAGGTACATCGGCGCTTCCATATGGACGAAGGGCAGGGGGACGAACTCGGTGAAACCGCCCGTCCGTTCCTGCAGTGCCCGGATGCGCAGCAGATGGCGGGCCCAATGCTCCGGCCGCTCGATATGGCCGAACATGATGGTGGAGGTGGTGCGGAAGCCGACCTTATGGGCCGCCTCCATCACATCCAGCCATTCCTGGGTGTTCAGCTTGTCATGGCACAGCACATCGCGGACCTCGTCATCGAGGACCTCCGCCGCCGTGCCGGGCAGGGTGCCGAGCCCGGCCTCCTTCAGCCGCCCCAGGAACTCGCTGACCGGAATGCCCAGTGTGGCAGCACCCTGTTGCACCTCCAGCGAGGAGAAGGCATGGATGTGCATATCCGGCACGGCTCGCTTCACCGTGCGGCACAGCTCCAGATAGGTCTCGCCGGTATAGTCGGGGTGGATGCCGCCCTGCATGCAGACTTCGGTGCCGCCGCGATCCCAAGCCTCGACCGCGCGCCGCGCCACCTCTTCGAGGTCCAGGTCGTAGGGCGTGCCCCGCAGCGCCTCGTGCGTCTTGCCCTTGGAGAAGGCGCAGAAGCGGCATTTATAGCCGCAGATATTGGTGTAGTTGATGTTGCGGTTGACGGCGTAGGTGACGACGTCGCCGTTGACCTTCTGCCGCAGCCTGTTGGCCGCGTCGCACACATACTCGAAATCGATGCCGCGCACGCCAAACAGGGTGGTGACCTCCCGCTCGTCCAGGCCGTTGCCGTCCATCGCCTTGGCGACCAGATCAACGACGATCGGATCGGGCCGTTCGATCGGTCCAGCCTTGGCCGGCGCTATCGGCACGATGGAGAGGCCCGGCGCCCAGGGGTCGTTGCGGCCCCAGCCGTGCGTATCCGCCGACTTCAGGATATGCGGCACCATCGCAGGGTCCTGCCAGCGGGGATTGTCGTTGTAATAGGCCGGATAGATCGGCAGACGGGCGGTCAGCACCTTGCCGGCGCTCGCGGTCTCGCGGCGCAGCGCCTCCAGATGCGGCCAGGGCGCCTCGGGATTCACATGGTCCATCGTGACCGGGGACACGCCGCCCCAGTCATTGATCCCGGCCTCGATCAGCACGCCGTATTCGCCTGGCGTCAGGTTCGGCGGCGCCTGGATGTTCATCTCCGCGCCGAACAGGATGCGGGCGACGGCGATAGTCCACAGCAGCTCGTTCAGGTCCGGCTCAGGCGCGTTCGCCATCTTCGTGCCGGGCTTGGCGCGGAAGTTCTGGATGATGACTTCCTGGATATGGCCGTACTGGCGATGCAGGTCGCGCAGCGCCAGGATCGACTGGACCCGCTCCTCCCGCGTCTCACCGATGCCGATCAGGATGCCCGATGTAAAGGGCACGCGCTGCTCGCCGGCCAGCCGGATCGTCTCCAGCCGCCGCGCGGGGTTCTTGTCAGGCGAGCCGTAATGCGGCCCGCCCTTCAACGACAGGCGCTCGGCCGCGCTCTCCAGCATCAGACCCTGGCTGACTGAAACGCGGCGCAGCCGGGCGATATCCTCGCCCCCCATGACGCCTGCGTTGATATGCGGCAGCAGCCCGGTTTCGTCGATCACCGCCTTGGCGGCCTGCTCGAGATAGGCGAGGGTGGTCTCGTGGCCCAGCCGGGCCAGTTCGTCGCGCGCCGCGCCATAGCGCAGCTCAGGCTTGTCGCCCAGCGTGAACAGCGCCTCGGTGCAGCCGGCGGCGGCGCCGGCGCGGGCAACGGCAAGCACCTCGTCGATGGTCATATAGGCGGTCTCGCCGCGCCGGGGCGGGCGAGCGAAGGTGCAGTAATGGCAGACGTCCCGGCAGAGATGCGTCAGCGGGATGAAGACCTTGGGCGAATAGCTTTGAATGCGCCCGTGAGCGCTGTCGCGCAGTTCAGCAGCCCGCGCCATCAGGGCGCCAAGCTCGCTCGTCATCAATTCCTGAACGTTGTCCAGCACTAGGCCATCCATAGACCGCTACCCCGAAACCTGGCCCCAGCTGCATTGTCCGGGCCTTTGGCTGCTCAGAAGAGAAGGCCTTTATCGGCGATAACCGGCATGTTCGTCCACTGCCCAGCGGGAGTGCGGTACCAGCCCGCGGCGGCCAGCGCGCCGCCATCCATATGGATAGTGGTTCCGGTGACCCACGCCGACAACTCGCTCGCCAGAAAAACCGCGCATCCGGCCGCGTCCTTGGGCACGCCAAAGCGGCCCAGCGGGATCCAGCGCTCGGTATGGTCCATGTATTTGGGGTTGGTCCATTTGGTTACCTTGACCTGCTCGGTATCGGTCGTCTCCGGCGCGATCGTGTTGACCCGGATGCCCTCCGGCCCGAGCTCGACCGACAGGCTCTGCGTGAAGCCGGTGATCGCGGCCTTGAAGGCGCCATAGACGACGTTGTTCGGAATGCCCCGGAAGCCTTCGATAGACGACACGTTGATGATGCTGCCGCCATTGCCGGACTTCCGCATCAGCGGCAGCATGGTCTGGGTGACGAGAAACATCTGCTTGAGATTGATCTGGTAAAGCCGGTCCCACTGCTCGTCGGTCGAATTGGCGAAGGGGCCGGAAACGCCAAGAAAGTCGCCGACATTGTTGACCACTACGTCCAGCCCGCCAAAGCGGGCTTCGATCTTGCCGGCGAGCGCCTGCACCTGCGCCCTGTCGCGTACATCCATGACCTCGACCAAATGATCGACCTCAGCCTCTGTCAGCGCCTTGCTTACTGCTTCAGCCCATTCCGGCTTGATCTCGGCGATCACGACCTTCATGCCGTAGGCGCCGAACGCCTCGGCGATCGCGCGGCCCATGCCGGCCCCGCCACCGGTCACCAGCGCTGTCCTGCCTTCGAGATTGATCATCGTCGTGCCTTCCCACTCTCACCTGTCATTGCGAGGAGCAAAGCGACGAAGCAATCCAGGGCCGTTAGCCCGGCACCACCCGGTAAGGCTCTGGATTGCTTCGCTTCGCTCGCAATGACGAAATTATATCAACCGCCCGACATCTCCGGGTGGCCCCACAGGCTGAAGATCTCGCTCTTGGTCGGGACGTAGTCGCTCCACTCGACCTGCCAGCCGTCCCAGCCATATTCGATGTCGAAGCCCGACGGCGTCTTGATATAGCTCGACACCATCAGGTCGTTGCTGTGGCGGCCCATATTGATCGAGATCGGGGTGCCGTTCTTCTTGCAGCGGTCGATGCAGCGACCCAGATCGTCGAATTCCTTGACCTCCAGCATCAGATGCACCAGTCCGCCCGGGATCTCCGCCTCGAACAGGGCGACGCTGTGATGGCGCGGGTTGTTGCAGTGGAGGAAATAGAGCGCCAGGCCCGGATGGTCGGGAACGCCGATCGGCACCCGCATCTCGTCGGTGTCGCCGAAGCCGAGATGGTTCTTATAGAAGGCCCGGGTTTCCTCGACCTTCGGCGCGGGCAGCACGACGTGGCCGAGCCCCATATCGCCGGTCACGAAGCCGCTGACCGCGGCGGGGGAGGCGAAGGGCGCGTAGTCGTAGACGCGGCCGTGATAGATTTCGAGGCTGTTGCCCGACGGGTCCTTGCAGCGGGCCAGTTCCCGCACCTTGCGGTCGGCGGCGTCTGCGGCGGTACCGCGCGTAACCTCGACGCCGGCGTCCGAGAGGGATTTCAGCACCGCCTGATAGGCCTCGACGTTCGGCATCTCCCAGCCGGCGGCAACGAAGCGGTCTTCCTTGGCGGGAACGACGGCGATGCGGAATGGGCGCTCATCCATCCGGAAGCGCAAGCCGCCGTCGGCGGTTTCGACCGGCATCAGCCCCAGCACGTCGGCGCCGAATTTGCGCCAGGCGGCGATGTCCGTAGCCTCGATGATTGCGTAACCGAGCGATGAAGTCGTCATCCTGCTTCCCTCGACCATTGCGGTCTATCGTTGGTGAGTGGGTAACCGTATCCTCCCACTGATGTTATCAGTGAGATGCTCGAAAACAAGGGAGATTCGTGAAATCAGCGGCCAAAAATTACGCAAACGACAAGGTGCAGTAAGCCGTTGACCGCCCGATCACGCACACTCTAGTTTCGGTGCCAGCTTCATTGCGCCGTCTTCCGATCGGCCGTCAACCAAATCATCGCAGCCAGGGGAAACAGGAATGCTCAGTCTTCAGGAAATTTCCGACAAGCTCGAAATCCAGCAGCTGATGACCGACTACGCCGATGCGCTGGATACGCTGCAGATCGACAAGATGGACAAGGTCTTCACGCCCGACGCCTATATCGATTACCGCGCCATGGGCGGCATCGACGGGAAGTATCCCGAGGTGAAGGAATGGCTGAAGAAGTCGCTGAAGAACTTCAGCAATTACTACCACATGATCGCCAACATCTCGATCAGGATCGACGGCGACAAAGCCACCAGCAAGATCGTCTGCTTCAACCCGATGGGCGTCCCGATGCAGGACGGCTCGACCCAGATGATGTTCCTGGGCCTGTGGTATCTCGACGAGCATGTCCGCACGCCCCAGGGCTGGCGCATCGCAAAGCGGGTCGAGCAGGAATGCTACCAGTACAATGTGCCTGAGCACATTAAGGTGATGGAATAAGCAATCAGAGCGTGTTCATGATCTCGCCCCAGCCGGGCGACATCATTTTCAGCGTGCCTGCAGCGCCGCCCCCTTCAGCCGGTAGCGATCGAAAAAGGATCGGAAATAGCCCGCCATGATTCGGCACCCCTCGGTGATGTCGATCGGCCAGTCGAAGATCGCGACCTCATAGCAGAAGTCGTTGAGCTGGCGCAGAAGCAGGCGCGATTCGATATGGGCGCGCATTGCCTCGGTGCCGCCCAGGCCGGTCAGGCGGAAGGCCGGGATGCGCTTGGCCCAGCGTAGCTCCGTGTCGCGGATGATGCCGATCATGATCGGGTGGAAGGCGGGCTCGATCGCCAGCATATGAGCGAAGGTTACGATCAGGTCGCGATTCTCCCGGTAGAGATCGACGACCTGCTTGATCCAATCGATGAGCTCGGCCTCCGTCGGGTCATCGTGAGCGAGCAGCACGTCGTAGACGGCGCTGAGCTGGGGGGCGAATTCATTGTGCAGTTCGCGTCCGATGGCGAATTTGCTGTCGAAATGCTTGTAGAAGGTCGCGCGGCTCACATTGGCGCGTGCGATCACATCCTCGATGGCCATCGCGGCATAGGATTTTTCGGCCAGCACCGCCCGCGCCGCCTGGAGGATGCTGTCCCGGCTCTTCTGCTTCTGACGCTCCTGGAGCGTCAGGCCTTCAGCTTTCGATGTGCGCATTAAGATGCCCTGTTTTGTGCGCGTTTTGAGCAGTTCCGTGGTTCATCGAGATCGAACTCGTTGTTTTCCTGTTCGTGCCGCCATTGACGATCGACCCCGAACGCTCGTACACCATGCGTTGACACTCTTATACTCGATGTCTATACAGATAGTATAGTCAGAACTTGCATCTGCGGTCCCCGAAAGAGCGCAAAGGCTCGGCGGGGCGAAAAAGGAAGGTAGAATGTCGGATCTTACGCACCTCCAGCGTCTGGAGGCGGAGAGCATTCACATCATGCGGGAGGTGGCGGCCGAGGCCGAAAACCCGGTCATGATGTATTCCATCGGTAAGGACAGCTCGGTCATGCTGCGGCTGGCGATGAAGGCCTTCGCGCCGGGCAAGCCGCCGTTTCCGATGTTGCATGTCAACACCGGCTGGAAATTCCGGAACATGATTGAGTTCCGCGACCAGCAGATGCAGGAGCTTGGGCTGAACCTGATCTCCTACACCAACCTGGAAGCCCAGGCGCAGGGGATCAATCCGTTCGATCACGGCTCTGCCTATACCGACATCATGAAGACCCAGGCGCTGAAGCAGGCGCTGGACAAGTACGGCTTCGATGCGGCCTTCGGCGGCGCCCGGCGCGATGAGGAAAAGTCCCGCGCCAAGGAGCGTATCTTCTCCTTCCGCTCGGCCAACCATGTGTGGGACCCGAAGAACCAACGGCCCGAGTTGTGGCGCCTCTATAACGCGCGCAAGAACAAGGGCGAATCGATCCGCGTCTTCCCGATCTCCAACTGGACCGAGCTGGATATCTGGCAATACATCTATCTGGAGAAGATTCCGATCGTGCCGCTGTATTTCTCGGCCCCCCGTCCGGTGGTCGAGCGCGACGGCAACCTGATCATGGTCGATGACGAGCGCATGCGTCTGCACCCCGGCGAAGAACCGCAGATCAAGAATGTGCGCTTCCGCACACTTGGCTGTTACCCGCTGTCGGGCGCGGTCGAGAGCAATGCCGCGACCTTGCAGGACGTGATCCAGGAAATGCTGCTGACCACCACCTCCGAGCGCCAGGGCCGCGCGATCGACCACGATCAGGCCGCGTCTATGGAGAAGAAGAAGCGCGAGGGGTATTTCTAAAATGGCGCACGTATCGAGCCTGATCGAGACGGATATCGAGAAATATCTCGAGTCCCACCAGTACAAGAGCCTGCTGCGCTTCATCACCTGCGGTTCGGTCGACGACGGCAAGTCCACCCTGATCGGGCGGCTGCTCTACGAATCGAAGATGATCTTCGAGGACCAACTGGCCGCGCTGGAAGCCGACAGCAAGAAGATGGGCACCCAGGGCGAGCAGATCGACTTCGCCCTCCTGGTCGACGGCCTGGCCGCCGAGCGCGAGCAGGGCATCACGATCGACGTAGCCTATCGCTTCTTCTCGACCGACCGGCGCAAGTTCATCGTCGCCGACACGCCCGGCCACGAGCAGTACACCCGCAACATGATCACCGGCGCCTCGACAGCCGACCTGGCGGTCATCCTGATCGACGCGCGCAAGGGCGTGCTGGTGCAGACGCGCCGGCACTCGTACCTGGTGTCGCTGATCGGCATCAAGCAGGTGGTGCTGGCGGTCAACAAGATGGACCTGATCGGCTACAGCCAGGAGAAGTACGATGCCATCGTCGCGGAGTACCTGGAGTTTGCGAAGCAGATCGGGCTGACCAACATCACGCCGATCCCGATGTCCGCCTTCAAGGGCGACAACATCACCGAGAACAGCGCCAACATGCCCTGGTACACGGGCGCGCCGCTGATGCCGCATCTGGAGACGGTGCCGATCGCGACCGAGAATCCGGACGCGCCGTTCCGGCTGCCGGTCCAGTGGGTGAACCGCCCGAACCTGGACTTCCGCGGCTTCTCCGGCGTGATCGCCGGCGGCACGATCCGCAAGGGCGACAAGATCAAGGCCTTGCCCTCGGGCAAGGAATCGACCGTCGCCTCGATCGTGCTCGACGGCGAGATCGACCAGGCCACCTCCGGCCAGTCGGTGACGATCACGCTCAAGGACGAGATCGACGTCAGCCGCGGCGATATCCTGTCGGCCTCCGGCTCGCCGCCCGGCGTGTCCGACCAGTTCGAGGCCACTATCGTGTGGATGAACGAGTCGGCGATGCTGCCGCACCGGCCCTATCTGCTGAAGATCGGGGCGCGGACGGTCACCGCCAACATCTCGGCGATCAAGCACAAGGTGAACGTCAACACGCTGGAGCATCTGGCTGCCAAGGGGCTGGAGCTCAACGAGATCGGCGTTTGCAATATCAGCCTGGAGCAGTCGATCGCCTTCGATCCCTACGCGGAGAACAAGGACACCGGCGGCTTCATCCTGATCGACCGGATGACCAACGAGACGGTCGGCGCCGGCCTGATCCACTTCGCGCTGCGCCGCGCCCAGAACATCCACTGGCAGGCCGTCGATGTGCACAAGGAGGCCCGGGCTTCGCAGAAGTCGCAGAAATCCTGCGTGCTGTGGTTCACCGGCCTGTCCGGTGCGGGCAAGTCGACCATCGCCAACCTGGTCGAGAAGAAGCTCTATGCCATCAACCGGCATACCTACCTGCTCGACGGCGACAACGTCCGCCACGGGCTGAACCGCGACCTGGGCTTCACCGATGTCGACCGCGTGGAGAATATCCGCCGCGTCGGCGAGGTGGCCAAGCTGATGGTCGATGCCGGCCTGATCGTGCTGACCGCCTTCATCTCGCCGTTCCGGGCGGAGCGGCAGATGGTGCGCAGCCTGCTCGAGGGCGGCGAGTTCTTCGAGATCTACGTCGAGACGCCACTGGCGGTCGCCGAGAGCCGCGACGTCAAGGGCCTCTACAAGAAGGCGCGTGAAGGGCAGATCAAGAACTTCACCGGCATCGACTCGCCGTATGAAGCGCCCGAGACGCCCGATATCCGCGTCGACACGACCACAATGAGCGCCGAAGAGGCCGCCGACTATATCGTCAAGGTCCTGGAGGACCGCGGTATGCTGACTGGGGGACATTTCTGATGCTGAACGACCTGCTGACCAAGTTGCGTCCCGTTATCGAGGAGGCAGGTCGTGAGGCGATGAAGTTCTACGACGTGCCCGAGGCGACCTGGAAGGAAGACGGCAGCCCCGTCACCGCCGCCGATACGGCGGCGGAGGCGGTGATCCTGCCGGTGCTGCGCGAGCTGACCCCGGATATCCCCGTGATCTCCGAGGAAGAGGCCGCAGCCGGCGTCAGCCCCGAGGTGCGGGGCGGCAAATTCTGGCTTGTCGATCCGCTCGACGGGACCAAGGAATTCATCAAGAAGAACGGTGAGTTCACGGTCAATATCGCGCTGATCGAGAACGGCGTGCCGATCCTTGGCTTGGTCCATTCACCGGTGACCGGCGACACGTACACCGCCGCCGGTCCGGGCACGGCCAAGCTCGCCCTTGCCGGTGGCGAGTTGAAGCCGATCTCCGTGCGCCAGCCGCCGGCCGAGGGGTTGACCGTTGTCGCCTCCCGCTCGCATGGCGGCGGGCAGGAGATGGACGACTTCCTGGCCGGTCTTAAGGTCAACGAGCTCCGCTCTGCCGGCAGCTCGGTGAAGCTCTGCCTGGTCGCGCGTGGCGAGGCGGATGTCTATCCGCGCCTCGGCACCACCATGGAGTGGGATATCGCCGCCGGCCATGCGGTGCTGCTCGGGGCAGGTGGCCGGGTCGAAACGGTCGATGGTGCAGCTTTCCTTTACGGCAAGCCGGAATTCCGCAATCCTCACTTCGTCGCCTATGGCGATTGGAGTCGCTGACCGGAAAGAGGCATGGCGGGGAACGGGATTAAAACAAGCCGATACGAATTCGACGATACCGACCGTAAGATTCTCGACCTGCTGAAGGCCAATGGCCGCGCCACCAATCAGCAGATCGCGCGGATATTGAAGATATCCGCTGCGACGGTCAGTGCCCGTATCCGCCAGATGGAGGACGCCAAGGCGATGAAAGTCGTCGCGGCAACGGATTTTGCCGCGTTCGGCTACAACATCCTGATCGCGGTCGGGGTCGAGGTGCAGGGCCGCCCGGCCGAGGCTGTGGCGCGGGAGCTTGCCGCGCTGCCGCAGATCCTGTCGATCAACCTCGTCACCGGCGCTAAGGATATCGAGATCCTGCTGGCGGTTGAGGAATTCTCCGACCTGTCGCAGTTCCTGCTGAACGACATCGCCGCGATCAAGGGCGTGCGCAACCTGGCGCCGGCCATCGCCGTCGATGTCGTGAAGTTCGACTTCGACATCGCGCCGCTGGCCTGAGCGATACCGATATGACGCGCTACCAGCTCGACGCCTTCGACCATCAGATACTGGAAGTCCTCTCCGGCGATGCGCGGCTCAGCAACCGCAAGATCGCCCAGGCGCTGGGAGTCACCGAGGGTACGATCCGCGGCCGGCTGAAGCGGCTGCAGGAGGAGAATTACCTGCGATTCACGGCGATTACGGCGCTTTCTTACCTCGGCAACCCACTGCTGATCTTCATCGGCGTGACTGCAGAGCAGGGGCGTGTGAAGGAAGTGGCGCAAGCCATTGCCGAGATGGACGGAATCCGCAGCGTCATCATTACGCTGGGCCGCTTCAACATCCATGTCGTCGGCATGTACGGCTCGCTCGACGAGGTGCTGAACATCGCCAACAACGCCATTCTGGGTGTTCCCGGCGTGCGTCATGTTGAGACGTCGATTTCGGTCAAGCAGCTGAAATATGACTCGCGCCTGGCGAAGATCACGCGGCCGTTCGTGCCGGTGGACGACGACGAGTAAGGGCCTCGAGCCCGCTTTGAAATCCTGGGGGAAGTTGCATGAATCTGTTCGACCTGACCGGTCATGTCGCGATCGTGACCGGCGGCAATGGCGGCATCGGGCTCGGCATGGCCAAGGGGCTGGCCGGGGCAGGGGCCAAGGTGGTCATCACCGGCCGCAACGCGGCGAAGGCCGAGGGCGCGCTGGGTGAGCTCAAGGCCCTGGGCGGCGAGGTCGCCTTCATCGAGGGCGATGTCCGTGACGAGGCGACCTGCAACCGCATCATCGGCGACACGGTCGCCCGCTTCGGCCGGCTCGACGCGCTGGTCAACAACGCCGGCGCCCATGCCTACGGCTCGGCCGAAAAACTGTCGCTCGACGACTGGTATGTCGATATCGACACCAACCTGACCGCCATGTTCATGCTGTGCCGCGCGGCTTACGAGCCGCTGAAGAAGGCTGGCGCCGAGCGCCCGCATGGCGGGCGCATCATCAATGTCGGCTCGCTCGCCTCCAAGGGCGCGCTGTCCTATTCGGTCAATTACTGCGCCAGCAAGGGCGGCGTCATGCAACTGACCCAGGCGCTGGCGGTCGAGTGGGGGGCGGATGGGATCAACACCAACTGCATCCTGCCAGGGTGGGTCGAGACCGACATCACCGCCGGCACCAAGAACGTCCCCGGCCTGCCTGAGATGATCGCCGGCCGGACGCCGACGGCGCGCTGGGGCCAGCCGGACGATTTCGCCGGCATCGCCGTCTATCTGGCGAGCCGCGCATCCGATTTCATGAACGGCTCGGCCATCACCATCGACGGCGGCTATTCGATCAAACTGCTGTAGCGGCCCTAATCAGCTGCCGCGCATCGGGCTGGTGAGAGTCGCGACCCAGATATCGACCAGTGTGTTGAAGATCGCCTGGCGATCATCCTTCCAGCCGGCATAGTGATAGGCGTCCATGCAGCGTTCCAGCTGAAAGATCAGCAGTGTGGCCCGCCGGCGGGCCTCGGCCGGTGCGAACCGGTCCCAGAGCGGGTTATGGCTGATCAGCGCCTCGACCCGCTGTTGCATCTGGTTCAGGAAATCGGCCCTGAGCTCGGTCGGCATCTCCTGGATCACGATATAGGTCGTGTCGGCATTCTGGTCCCAGGCGTCGAACAGTTCCCGCATCCAGCCGCCGATGGTCTCGTGATTCCACTCGGTGAGCCGTCCGAAGTCGTTATAGACCGCGAACGCCGTCTCCCACATGCTGCGGGCGAATTCCCGGATCACATCCTGCTTGTCAGTGAAATGGGCATAGAAGGTCGCGCGCGACGTGCCCGCGGCCTTGGCGATATCGTCGATCGAGGTTCCGCGCGTGCCGTTGCGCTTGAAAAGCTCGCGCGCTGCGTCGACCAGCTTCTGACGCGTGAAATCCCGCTGCTGGCGACGGAGCGGAATGGGATTCACCTGATTCATCAAGCCGGCAACTCGCCTGTTAAAAAGGCCATCTTAGTGTCTTTCCGCCGCTTTTTCCAACGTAGCTCGACCAGGCTCTCGCCAAGCTCAGGGAACTTTGATACAATGTGTATCGTTCCGAACAGGCGTTAATTGACTCGACATTTGTAAAGCATAGATCCATATTGTTTTTCAATCGGACGTTTCCCAGTTTTGGCGTATAACCAGTCGGTTGCTTCAAACCGTGAAACGTAAGGGAGTTAATTGATGGGTCAGGGTATTTTCTCGCGGCGGAAGGTTATCGAGTCAGGTCTGCTGCTTGTCCCGGCCGTCGCTTTGGCCCCGTCGCTGGCCAGGGCAGCGGGGGCTTGCGCCGATCCGGCCGATAGTCTGCGGGCCTCGCTGCATTATGCAGAGATGGGGTCGGACGCGAAGATGACCTGCGCCGACTGCGGGTTTTATGAGGCTGACGCCAACAATGCGGCGTGCGGCAATTGCAAGATTTTCAACGGCCCGGCGAATCCGAAGGGCCATTGCGATTCGTGGTCGGCCAAGGGCTGATCGAGCTTAGTTGTAAAGATAGCCCCGAAGAGGGGCTGGGGAGGTGGGCATGACTCGGTTGCATTCTCTTACACGGCCGCTCGGTTTAGCGGCCGGATTGGCTTTGATGACGGCAGCCGGTCATGCTTCCGCCAGCGAGACCCGTGGCTACGTGGTCAGCTGGTTCGGCGTTTCCACCTATTATGGCGGGGAAAGCGACTGCCCGGACGGGCTCAACCCGATGTCGACCGAGTTCTACAAGCGCGAGCTGCTGCGCCTGGGCTACCCGGAGGCCGAGGCCACCAAGCTGCTGAAGGACTTCCCGGGCAACCCCGGAAAGCCGGACGGCGAATATATCAAGATCATGGGGACGCGCGGCGACAAGAAGACCAACGTCTACGCCCACCCCGAATCGTCCTACGACCCCGGGCTGCATGAAGTCAAAGGCAAGCTTGCCTATGGCTTCAATCTGGACGGCAAGACCGACTCGCCGATTTCCTTCACCGATCCGGATACGGGCGAGAAGGGCATCAAGAATCAGTATTACCGGACGCTGGGCTGCATCCGCAGCTTCCGTGCCCCGCCGCCGGCCCATCCGACCCTGGCGCAGGCCCAGTGGGACGTTCTGCGCGATGAGATGCCGGCTTGGCTGATCGAGATCAGCGGCATGACCGATCCGAAGAATTCGGACAATGTTACGGTCACGATCACGAAGGCCACCGACCATGCGTCGCGCGATGCGACCGGCGCCATCCGCGCCGACATGTCCTTTATGGTCGATCCCGATCCGCGTACGCAAAACGTGCTGCACGGCAAAATCAAGGACGGCGTGCTGACGACCGAGCCGGCCGATATCCGCATCGTCGCCGATCCGTTCCTGATCCCTGAATTCCACTGGACCAAGGCCCAGCTGAAGCTGAAGGTCGGTGAGGACGGTTCGCTGAAGGGCATCCTGGGCGGCTATCACGACTGGTACGCGCTCTATTGGAGCTATGCCGAGTCGGGCTGGGTCGAGGAGCACAGCGCCTCGGTCGACATGCCGGCCCTCTATTACTCGCTGAAGCGCAACGCCGATGCCTATCCAGATGCGACCGGGCAGAACACGGCGATCTCCACTGCCTATGAGGTCGAGGCGGTGCCGGCGTTCGTGATGCGCAAGGACGACAAGAACGACAAGAAGGTCTCCGACGCGGGCAAGGCGGCTCAGCCGCAGCAGCGCGTCGAGGCAACCATGGGTGGTTGGTTGAGGAAGCTGGGATGGTAATGCTGAATAAACCGGCGCGCGTCTTCGGCGCGCTGGGCTTTGCCGCCGCGATTGCGCTGGTGGGTTGCGGTCAAAAGGACGACGCTCCGCCGACCAAGGGCGGGCCCGTCTCGCTGCGCCGCCTGACCGAGCCGGAATATCGGCAGATCATCGCCGATGTCTTCGGAACGACCATCAAGGTTCCCGGCCGCTTCCAGCCCGATACGCGCGACAACGGCCTCATCGCCGTCGGCACCTCGCGTGAGAGCGTCGCCGGCACCGGCTTCGAGCAGTATGACCTGACCGCGCGCGGCATCGCCGCCCAGGTGATCGACGATGCCCATCGCGCGACGCTGATCCCCTGCACGCCGGCCAACGCCAAGGAAAAGGACGATGCCTGCGCGACGCAGTTCATCGCCCGCACCGGACGGCTGCTGTTCCGCCGCCCGCTGACCAAGGACGAGCTGGCGAATCAGGTGAAGGACGCCGGCGACACCGCGACCAAGCTTGGCAATTTCTATAGCGGGATCGAACTCAGTGTCGCCGGGATGCTGGTCTCGCCGCAGTTCCTGTTCCGCCAGGAAGCTTCGGTGGCGGATTCGGACAATGCCGGACAGCGCAAGCTGGACGCCTACTCCAAGGCTTCGCGCCTCAGCTTCTTCCTGTGGGACACCTCGCCCGACCTCGACCTGCTCGACGCGGCCGAGAAGGGTGAGCTCGATACGGATGCCGGCATCGCCAAGCAGGTCGACCGCATGGTGACATCGCCGCGGCTGGCGGGGGGCGTGCGCGCCTTCTTCTCCGACATGCTGGGCTTCGACGGGTTCGCCGCTCTGCAGAAGGACCCGACGATCTATCCGAAATACGGCTCGGCGGTCGCCGTCGACGCGCAGGAGCAGACCCTGCGCACGGTGGCCGACCTGCTGGTCACCAACAACGGCGACTATCGGGACATCTTTACCACCCGCAAGACCTACCTGACCCGTCTGCTCGGCTCGGTCTATGCCGTGCCGGTAGCGGTGCCGACCGGCTGGGAATCGCATACCTATCCGGAAGGCGATCCGCGCGCCGGCATCCTGACCCAGGTCAGTTTCGTGGCGCTGCATTCCCATCCGGGGCGCAGCTCGCCGACCATCCGCGGCAAGGCGCTGCGCGAGGTCTTCCTGTGCCAGAAGGTGCCTGATCCGCCGGGCAACGTGAATTTCGCCCTGGTCCAGGATACCAAGAATCCGGCCTTCCACACTGCCCGTGCGCGGCTGGGCGCCCATATCAACCAGCCGACCTGCGCCGGCTGCCACAAGATCATGGACCCGGTCGGTCTGGCGATGGAGAATTTCGACTCCGCCGGCGGCTTCCGGTCGACGGAGAACAGTTCGCCGATCGTCACCTCGGGTGAGATCGACGGCATGAAGTTCGACGATGTCCTGGGCTTCACCAAGGTGATCCACGACCACCCGCAGGCGCCGGTCTGCCTGGTCAACCGGATCTACGCCTTCGGCACCGGCCGCGCCTCGAGCAAGGACGAGGCCGAGTGGTTGAATTATCAGGTCAAGCAGTTCGCCGCGTCCGGGTACAAAGTGCCCGAGCTGATGCGCCGGATCGCCAGCAGCAAGGCATTCTATCGGATCTCGACGCCGGGGACCGAAGCCAATAACGCATCTCTATCCATGGCGGGGACGGGCTCTCAAAAGGAGGCAACAAAATGAGCGTGATGATGAATACCAGCCGCAGGAATCTTCTGCGTGGCGTGATGGGTGGCGCGGCGGTGACCGTCGGACTGCCGTTCCTGGATTGCTTCCTGAATACCAACGGCACGGCGCTCGCCAGCGGCGCGCCCCTGCCCACGGCCTTCAGCACCTTCTTCTGGGGCTGCGGGCTCAATCCGGGCCGCTGGGAGCCGGCGAAGACCGGCGCCGGCTATGACATGAACATCGAAACCGCGGCGCTGGCGCCGTTCAAGAGCCGCATCAACACCATCAGCGGCATGAAGGTGTTCCTCGACGGCAAGGGCGCCCGCCCGCACTTCACAGGCGAGATGGCGATCCTGACCGGCGACGTTCCGCGCGAGCAGCCGAATTATGCCAGCCTGGACTCGATCGTAGCCGACACGATCGGCACCCGTACCCGCTTCCGCTCGCTGGAAGTGACTGGCACCGGCAAGGCGACGGACAGCCTGAGCCGCCGCAGCGCCAGCGTGACCAACCCGGCGGAAATCTCGCCGGCCGCGCTCTATACCCGCGTCTTCGGGGCGGACTTCCGCGATCCCAATTCCGCGGACTTCAAGCCCGATCCGCGCGTCATGGTTCGCCGCTCGGTGCTGTCGGGCGTGACCGAGCAGCGCGAGGCCCTGCTGAAGCAGGTCGGCGCCAACGACCGGCAGCGCCTGGACGAATACTTCACCGCGGTCCGCCAGCTCGAGCAGCAGCTCGATCTGCAGCTGCAGAAGCCGGAGCCGCTCGCGGCCTGCTCGCCCTCGGCCCAGCCGACTGATGCCGAGATCGGCACCGAGATCGACAGTGTCGTCGCCAACCACAAGCTGTTCGCGCAGATCCTGGCCCATGCCGTGGCCTGCGACCAGACGCATGTGACCAACATCGTCTTCGGCGAGGCGACCTCGCCGCTGCGTAAGGCCGGCACGGCGATGACCCATCACATCTACACCCATGAAGAGCCGATGGACCCCAAGCTGGGCTATCAGCCGAACGCGACCTACTTCATGGGCCGCATCGTCGAATCGCTGGCGTTCTATCTCGCTACGCTCGACAGCATCAAGGAAGGCGACCACACGCTGCTCGACCGCACCATGATGCTGGCGCATTCCGAGACCGGCTTCGCCAAGATCCACGCGCTGGAGAACATCCCGATGTTCATCTGCGGCGGCTGCAACGGCAAGATGAAGACCGGCCAGCACCTGAAGCTCGACGGCGAGCCGGTGACCCGCGTCGGCCTGACGATCCAGCAGTCGCTGGGCGTTCCGGTCGAGGCCTGGGGCACCATGTCGCTCAACACGTCGAAGCCGCTCAGCGAGCTGATGGTCTGATCCGGCTGGTGTTGTGATCCAATTGGGCGGGGCTGTTCGCGGTCCCGCCCGCTTGGATGTTTGTTAGGGATCGCGCGCAGGCGCGGATTTTCGGGAGGGCGATGAGATGCGGCTCGTTACAGTTGGGCTTGGCGTCGCGATTTTGGCGGGGGTCGGTTTTCTGGCCAGCCAGGCTTTGATGCATCCGGTTGAGAAGAAAACGGCCGCCGCGCCGGAAGCCTCGGCCATGCCACAGGGCATCACCTTCCAAATCGTCGCGGCCCAGACCGCGATGAGCGCGATGGGCGCCTTCAAGGGCTATCCCGTCATCACCAACGAAAAGCACCACACGATCTATACGTCCGATGCGGATGGGCCGAACAAGTCCAACTGCACCGGCGACTGCGTGAAGGATTGGGTGCCGCTGGCCGCGCCGGCTGACGCCAAGCCGTCGGGTTTCTGGAGCGTGATCACCCGTGACGACGGCTCCAAGCAGTGGACCCGTCACGGTCAGCCGCTCTACACCTACGCGGCGGACAAGAATGTCGGCGACATCAAGGGCAGCCAGGTCGAAGGCTGGCACTTCGTCCTCAATAACGCCATGAACGGCGTTACTCTGCCGGAAGGCTTCGTCAGCGAGGAGATGGTCGCCGCCGGCGGCCAGGCCTTCGTCGATCCGAAGCAGCGGACGATCTATGCCTTCAGCGGCGACATCAAGGACGACAAGATCAAGTGCGCGCAGCCTGACGACTGCCACTATAGTTTCCTACCGCTGATGGCGCCGCAGCTGGCGACCAAGGTCGGCGACTTCACGGTGGTGGCCCGTCCCGACGGCACCCGCCAGTGGGCCTACCATGGCGAGCCGCTCTATACCTATGACGGCGATGCCGAGCATGGCGAGTCCAAGGGCCGGCTGGCCGATCCGCGCTTCCACGTCGCGCTGGCCGAGAAATACTACGAGCCGGCCAACATCAAGTTCGGCGTCAACAACCGTGGCCGGGACTATCTGACCGATGCCAACGGCATGACCGTCTATGCCCGCGACCGCTTCCACTTCCAGGTCGGTGGCTTCAGCCTGAAGGGCGGCCAGGCCGGCGTCCCGCAGCTGGGCCAGTTCCTGGGCACCAGCACCTGCAAGGACGATTGCCTGAAGACCTGGACGCCTGTGGCGGCGCCGGAAGACGCGAAACCCTCAGGCTACTGGAGCGTCATGAAGCGCAAGGAAGGCGGCGCGCAGTGGGCCTATATGGGCTACGCGCTCTATACCTTTAAGGGCGACCAGAAGCCGGGCGACGAGATCGGCCACGACGACTTCGACATTTCCCTGGGCAAGACCCTGCCGGCGATCCCGCAAAACCCGATCGACGCCGTTTCGGCTCTGTATTGGCGCGAAGTCCAGCCGTAAGCTCTGCCTTCAGCGCTTAACCGAAGCGCCGTCCCCCAGTCGGGGGGCGGCGTTTTCGTATCTGGAGGTAACGGCATCGATGAGTGGCGACTGGCAACCCCGCCTCACCAACGACTTTCCGCATTTCGTCGGCCCTGTTCTGGAACGGCTCGAGGACGGCAAGCGGATTTTCGCCTTCCAGGCGGACCGGCGCCACGCTAACGACCGGGGCGTCGTGCATGGCGGCATGCTCGTCACTTTCGCCGACCAGGCCTTCGGCGAACTGGTGCTGGATTCGATCGGGCGTAAGCTGTGCGCCACGATCCAGCTCAACACCCAGTTCATCGCCGCCGTCCAAATCGGCGATTTCGTCGAGGGAAGAGGTGAGATCGTGCGCAGCACGCGGAGCCTGGTTTTCCTGCGTGGCATGCTCACCGTGGACGACCGGACGGTGGCCGCGGTCGACGGAATCTGGAAGGTGCTCCACGCCCAAGGGTAACGTTGCCAAGAATAGTGCTGGCCGAAAGCCGAAATTCGCTTAAAGTCGGGGGTGGTGGGGTTGACTTTAGAAGAATGGATACAATCGGCGTGATCGTGCGTTTCCTGGCCATGAGATGGCTGAATTTGTGTTTCGTCGGTTCGGTTCTCGCTATTGGGGCCGGTTGTGCGGCGCCTGAGATGAAATCGAACCAGCAGGCCGAGGCGGCGGCGGAGCCTTTGCCGGTGCAGGTTCCAATGACGCCCGACCAGGAGCGGGAGCGGGCCGATGCCAGGCAGGCCTACGTCTCCTGCCTGAAACAGGCCGCGCAGTATATCAAAGGCAATGGCGGTTCCTCAGGTGATGAGGCGAACCTGGTCGCACCGTTGTGCTACGCGCAGTTTACCCGGTTCGAGGATGCCTCGACCGCCGCCATGTCGACCCGCGACCGGCGGGCCTTCGAACGCGGCGGCGACAAGCGGCAGCTCGATTTCGCTGCCGAAGCGGTCCACCAGCAGAACGGCCTGGCTGCGCTGACAGCCAGGCAATAAATCCATAAAGGAGGCCGCGATGGCCGGGACCATGAAAGCATTCCGGCTGACGGAATGGGAGAAACCGCCGCGTCTGGTCGATACCGAGATCCCGAAGCCCGGGCACGGCCAGATCCTGGTCAAGGTCGCCGGCGCGGGCCTCTGCCATTCCGACATCGGCATGATGGCGATGCCTGAGGCGATGGGGAAGATGGCCGGCTGGAGCATGCCCTATACGCTGGGCCATGAGGTCGGCGGCTGGGTCGCCGAACTCGGCCCTGGGGTGCAAGGGCTGGTGGCTGGCGATCCGGTGGTGCTGGTGTCGCCCCATTCCTGCGGCCATTGCCACTACTGCATGAGCGGTAACGATAATTCCTGTGTCGAGACCTATGCCGGCCGCGGCTATGGCCGCGACGGCGGGCTGGCGGAATATGTGCTGGTCGACAGCCCCCGCTTCGCCGTCAAGCTGAACGGGCTCGACCCGCGCGAGGCCGGGCCGCTGAGCGACGCCGGCGCCACAGCCTACCATGCTGTGCGGCGCGTGCTGCCCAAGCTCGTTCCCGGCTCGACCGCTGTCGTGATCGGTGCTGGCGGTCTCGGCAGCTTTGCCGTCCAGTTCCTGCGGGTGCTGAGCCCGGCGCGGGTGATCGCGGTCGACAATAACCCGGCGCGCCGTGCGATTGCGCTGGAATTCGGGGCGCATGAGGCGCTGGAGGGCATCGACGAGCGTACGACCGCTGCGATCAAGGAGCGGACCAAGGGGGCAGGGGCCGACGCCGTGCTCGACTTCGTCGGCAACGACCAGAGCCTGGAATACGGTCTGCCGGCAGTGCGCAATACCGGCTCCTTCGCGCTGGTCGGTGCTGGCGGCGGAACGCTGAATAAGAATGTGTGGAGCTATCTGCCCAAGGACGGGGAACTGTTCAGCTTTCAGGGCGGCAGCATCCGCGACTTGCGGGAGGTGATTGCGCTGGTCGAGGCCGGGCTAGTCCGCAACGAGACCGAGCGCTTCCCGTTCAGCAAGGTCGAGGAGGCCTATGACCGCCTCCACCACGGCACCTTGCGCGGCCGTGCGGTGGTGACGCCAGATATCTGGGACTAGAGCGGAGCGCGATCACCTGATCGCGTGGAGATGCGCGCAAAACGGAACTTAATAGGGCGAACACTGCGTTCACCCCTTCGCTTTGCAAACAGAATCCTATAGAGCATTGCCGGGCGTTTTGTTTCGGTAAGACCACCGTACGGCCCTCAAGTTCGATCGCCGTCCGGAAAGCGCCCATGTCCACAGCAGTTGCCAGCCCCCGCGCCTCGGTGCGCCTGGACACGTCGAAGCCGCTTTGGCGCGTCTTCCTCGTTTTCCTGATGCCGATGATGGCGACCAACGTCCTTCAACTGGCGTCGAACACGATCAATTCCATCGTGATCGGCAAGATGCTGGGCGTGCATGCGCTGTCGGCGATGGCCGGCTTCTTCCCGATCCTGTTCCTGCTGATCTCGTTCGTCATCGGCCTGGGTTCGGGCGCCAGCGTGCTGATCGGCCAGGCTTATGGCGCGAACGAGCTGGTCCGGGTCAAGGGTGTCGCGGGTACGACACTGACCGTATCCATCCTCATGGGGCTGATCATCGCGGCCTTCGGTGGCCCGTTCGTCGACAGCATGTTGAAGGTGCTGCATACGCCGCCTGACGTGCTGGCCGACGAGACCGCCTATGCGGAGATCTTCCTCTATTCGGTGCCGGTGCTGTTCGTCTTCATCATCTACACGACCATCACCCGCGGCGTCGGCGATTCGCTGACCCCGTTCCTGGCCTTGCTGGTGCAGAACATCGTCGGCGTGCTGTTGATGATCGCGTTGATCAAAGGCTGGGGCGGCCTGCCCAAGATGGGGGTGATCAGCGCGGCCTATGCGACGATCTTTTCCTTCCTGTTCACCGTCATCTGGATGGCATTCTACCTGCTGTGGAAGCGGCATCCGCTAGCGCCCGACATGGTGCTGCTGCGGCAGATGAAGGTGGACCTGAAACTGGCCTGGCTGCTGGTCAAGGTCGGCGTGCCGACCGGCATCCAGGTGATGCTGATCGCGCTGTCGGAGATGGCGGTGATGTTCCTGGTCAACGGCTATGGCTCCGGCGCCACCGCGGCCTATGGCGCGGTGCTTCAGGTGTGGAGCTATGTCCAGCTGCCGGCCGTGTCGATCGGCATTGCCGCCTCGGTCTTCGGCGCACAGGCGATCGGTCGGGGCGACCAGGCGCAGATGGCCAAGATCACCCGCACCGGCATCAACCTGCAATTCGTCATCACCGGCATCCTGGTGGTGATCGTCTATGCCTTTTCGCGCGCCATATTGGGCCTGTCGATCACAGACCCCGCAGTGGTCGACATGGCCGACGCCCTGGTGATGATCACGCTGTGGAGTTTCCTGGTCTACGGCCTGGTGTCGGTGCTGACCGGCGTGATGCGCTCCAGCGGCGATGTGTTCTGGCCGACGGCGCTGTCGATCTTCGCCATCTGGGGCGTGCAGGTGCCGGTATCCTATTTTATCAGCCACCGGATCGGTCTGACCGGTGTCTGGGTGGCCTATCCGGTCGCCTATGTCGTGATGTTCGCATTGCAGGCTGGATATTACATGGCGGTTTGGCGCAAGAAGACGCATGCCCGCCTGATTTAGACCAAGGGCCGACGCGTAATACGAGGACAAGTCCGATGAGCAGCTATGTTGAGGAGTTCGAGGTCGGCAAGCCGTTTCCGCTGAGCCCCGGACGGACGATCGGCGAGAGCGACATCAATATCTTCGCCGGACTGGTCGGCGATTTCACCCCGATCCATACCGATGCGCATTACGCCAGCAAGACCCAGTTCGGCGGTCGCATCGCCCACGGCACGCTGACCATGTCGACCGCCATCGGCCTGCTCACCCAGCTCAACCTGCTGGGCGAGGGGGTGATCGCGCTCTTGAACCTCAATTTCGACTTCAAGGGCGTGGTCATGATCGGCGACACGATCTATGCCCGGGTTACACCGGCCGAGGCCCGCAAGAGCTCCAAGCCCGGGGCAGGGGTGGTGAAGTTCGCCTTTGAGGTTATCAACCAGCGCGACGAGATCATCCAGGTCGGCACCATGACCGTGCTGATGAAGACCAAGGACCATCCGGTCCCGATCAAACGGTAATAACGATGCTCGATGCCCAGGCCGCCGCAAGCTACCTGATCGGCCAGCGCAAGCCGGACGCTGTTCTCAAGGATGCGCTGCCGGAGGAATTCCGCCCCGCCGGCCTCCAGGACGCCGTCGCGATCCAGATGGCGACCATGGCGGTACTGGGCCCGATCGGCGGCTGGAAGGTCGGGGCGGCCAATGCCACGGCAGAGCCGAGCGCGAGCCCGCTCGCTTTGTCGGGTATCCGGAAATCGCCGGCCACGATCGAGGCGCGGACGCGGATCGCCGAATGCGAAATCGGCTTCCGCTTCGCCAAGGCGCTGCCGCCGAGCGACAAGCCCTATACGGCTGATGAGGTTCTGGCTGCCATCGGCACCTGCCAGGCGACCATCGAGGCGGTCGATCCGCGCTTCACCGATCCGGGCAAACTGGACCCGCTCACTATCCTGGCCGATTGCGGCATGCATGGCGGGCTCGTGGTGGGCGAGCCGATCGCAGGCTGGCGGCCGGAGATGTTCGTAGACCTGCATGTGGTCTCGGCGGTGAATGGCACACTTCAGCGCGAGGCGGTGGGCAGCAATCCCGGTGGCACCGACCTGATGCGGCTGCTGGTCTGGCTGGCCAATTCGGAGGTTGTCCGCGCCGCCGGCGGACTGACGGAGGGTGTCGTGGTGACGACCGGATCATGGACCGGGGCCGATCGGCTGCCGGCTGGGGCGCATGTGATCGGCCGGTTCGACGGCTTTCCGCCGGTCGAGGCGACCTTCGTCTGAAGCCGAGGGCATCTAAACGAAAAAGGGCGCCGGCTTTACACCGGCGCCCTTCGTTTTACAGCGATCTGTGAGCTCAGTGCCAGGACTGCTCCTCAGCATCGTATTCGCGGCCGACGAGGATGGCTCCCCAGGCGAGCCGGCCGATGGCCGCCAGCAGGATGGCGGCGAAGACTGTGAGGGCGATGCTCATCACGGCACCGGGAAATTCAGATGGTTCATGGTCGACTCCCGATAATCGGGTGGGAGGGGCGACGCCGGGCGATCGGCGCCGGGATACAGCGTGTACATGGCCGAATCCCAACATCGCGGATCGACCCGTGGCTCTAGTCCGGAAGAGAGGGACATTCGGAAGTCCCTGAGACGCTGGAACAGTTGCATCCTCAAAACGCCTTGCCTGAACGACTCTGACAATCCAGAGTTGATACAACAGGTAAGTGTGTGTCAATAAGATTACAATGCTTATAAAAAATGTAAAATATGGATCGGACTGAGGCGTCGAAAAATACGTATTCTTTACAATGAGTTGTGGAAATAAAATATTTTTTTAGTAGATTTGAATCTAAGAAAGCAGATGCACTAGATTCTCCAGCAGATACCTCGGTAGGGGTATCACAACCTGCTTTGTGGAAAATCGGTCCCGCCGCCGGGATGCCGCTGGGCCGTGAAAGGCCATGAACCTCGCGATCGCTCCTTAAGCCAGATACTTATCCACGAACGCCACGAACGTCTCAGACATCTCCTGATCCTCAGGGGTCGGGGCGCCGAAAATGCCGCCGAAGCCGCCATGGGGCATGGCTTCCCAGACATGGAGCTCGGCCGTCACGCCGGCCTGGAGCAGCTTGCGGTGCATGCGCACCGTGTCCGACAGCAGCAGGTCGCGGGTGCCGGATTGCAGGAAAGTGGGTGGGAAGCCTTTGGTGAAGTCGCCGAACAGCGGCGACAGGTACGGGTCGGTCAGATCGTGCCCGTCGGCATAGAGAGCGACCATGGTCGGCACCGGGCGCAGCACTGTATCGATCCCGGCATTGGTGACGTGTGTGTCCCCCGCGGCGGTCAGGTCGGTGGCCGGGGTCAGCATGCCGACCGCCCCCGGCATCGGCAGGCCGGCGTCGCGGATCTTGAGCGTCACCGTTGCCGACAGGTTGCCGCCGGCCGAAGCGCCCGAAATCGCGATTTTCCTGGGGTCGAACTGCCTGACGATCTCCCGCCACACCGCCTCGCCGTCCTCGACCGCGGCAGGGAAGGGGTGATCGGGCGGCATACGGTAATCCAGCCCGAAGGTGATGCAGCCCATTTCCGCGGCCGTCATCGCCGCCTCGCCCATCGAGAACTTGCCGCCCAGGAAGGCCCAGGCGCCGCCATGAATGCGATAATGCGCCCGCGCCGGATGGCGGATCGTGTTGGGCGTCGCGACATGGACGGTGACGCCGGCGATGGTGCGGGTCTCGACCTTGGCCGGCACGGTTTCGAGCCACTGATCGACAACCGGCTCGAACATCGCATCGGCCTGCTTGACCACCTCCCGCCAGGCCGCCTTGTCGTTGATGTCGGGCTGGGCGGCGCCGGGGAACGGGTTGGCGAGAAAGCGCCGGGCGCCCTCGCTGATCGATTTCGGAATCGGAATGACCCGCGGCCCCAGATGCAGACTGCCCTCGGCGTCGGTCGTCACGGTGAAATCGAGCATTGCGTGTCCTCCCCAAGGTATGTTGAGGAAGTCTAACGCTGCCACTTCCGGAAAAGTAGCGCGGAATTAGTGTCGGGAAATACCGAGCTCAGCCAGGCGGCGCCTAAGGTCCTCGCCGATCTCAGCCGCCAGCTTCTTGTTCAGGCGAATCTCGCGCGTCAGCTCCCGGCGGGAACGGGCGATGTCGGCTAGGTCAGTCCCGCCCTTGGCCGCCATGGCCGCGGCCTGTGCGTCGAGATGGCGGATGAAGGTCATGCCGATCTCGTTGATTTCCGCCAGATCCATGATCTGCGATTCCATCAGCGCCAGCCGCGAATCGCTCGCTGGCCAGCGGCTGATATGTCCGCCCGTACCGGCGGGCTCAGGTAATGAACGTTGCGTGCTCATGAACAGAATAGGAACATGCGTGACCTCCTCCGTCAAGTCCGGAAAGGAAGGACACCCTCCGCGGGGAGGAGGAGAACCACGGAGGGCTGATATCAAACTAGACGTTCGAGATCGCGTTTTATTGCATGAAACGCGCCTGCCGGTTCGAATTCGACCATGAATTGCGCCGACGCTCTCTCTGGGTGAAACAAGCGAGCCGTTCCATCGGTTAACAGGGGAAGGGGCACTTCACGCACCCGCAACATGGGGAGGACTTACATGCCCTATTGGTGGTGGATCCTGCCGGCGCTGGCTGCTTTGCTGGCCCTGGGCCTCCTGGCTGGGGGCATCGGCGCGCTGGCGCGGCATAAGCCGTATCGCGCGCTGGGTGAGCTCTTGAGCGGCGGCGCATTGCTGGCGTTGGCGGCGATCGTGCTGCTGCTGGGCCTCGATATCCAGACCTACAGCCGGCTGACCTATGAGCGGTCGTTGGTGACCCCGTCTATGGCAGTGCCGTTTTGATGCCGATGGCCGATGGCGCGCAATACGCGTTCGCGATGACCCAGACTGGTCTCGTCGCTCGCCCGGCCAACGATCAGGCGGCGCAGGCTGTCGGCGGCTGGAAGTAAAGGTTCCCCACCCTGTCCCGGAAACAAGAAATGACCGATCTCTATGCGGTGACCATCAGCCCGGCGGCAATGTGCGATCTGTTCGAAGTGGAGCATGACCGCACCGGCAGCCTCCCTCCCAACTATTCCGCCTCACCGGGCGCGCTTGTTCCCGTCGTGCGTAAGGACGAGACCGGGCAACGCGTTGTCGAACTGATGCGCTGGGGGCTGTCGATGTCGAGCGGTGATGCGCCGGTGACCGAAATTCACGACATCGGCGATCCGCGCTGGCCCGATCTGGTGAGGCCCGAGCATCGCTGCCTGATCCCGGCGAACGCCTTCAGCGAGGGGCGGGCACGGAACTGGTTCGCCCGCGATGAGACGCGCACGCCCTTTGCGTTCGCCGGCGTGTGGCTGGCGGCAGACCGCGTCGGACATCGCCGTTGTGCGATCTTGGCCAACGATGCGAACAAGCTTATCGGCGGTGGCGCGCATCCCATGCCGGTCGTGCTGACCGAGGACGAATGGGACGAATGGCTGGACGGCGACAATGAGGAAGCCCGCGCGGTGCTGAAGCCGCCGCCGGAGGAGCTTCTGACCGTCGTTTCGACCGGCGAGGAACGTGATCCGCCGGAAAGCCGAATGGGATATCAGTAAAGTTGCAGTTCGCGGCCCTGCAAAACGAAACCGCGGCCGGGAATGATCCCGGCCGCGGCCGTCAGGTCGTCCGAATGCCCGGCCGTTCAGGCTTCAGGCATTCCGGCCATTGTGCTTTTGATTATAAATCTGCCGACTGTTCCGGTTCATCTGCCGGTTCGCCTGTCGGCGCTGCTGATTGTTGAGCGTGCCGCCATTCGCAGTCCGCTCGTTATGAACCCGTTGCGCGACTGCGGCCTGTCGGCGATTGGTCCGGGCCGCTTCGCCTGAGGTTTCCCGGCCACTGCGCAGGCCGTTAGCGGTCCGCTGCTGCTGGTTCGCCTCGCGATTGTCGATGGCATTGGGCCTGACGGCGTTGCCGTTGTGCTTCTCGTTATAGATTTGACGGCTGGCCGCATTCTGCTCGCGGCCGATCTGCTGCCGCTCCTGGCCTGTCAGCCGTCCGCCATTGGCGGCCCGGTCGTTATGGACCTGCCGGTCGATCCGGGACTGGGTGCGTTCGGCCCGCTCGGCCTCGCCAGAGGTCATCTGGCCGGTCTTGAGGCCGTTGGCGATCCGCTGATCCTGGTTCGCTTCCCGGCCATTGGGGTTCGCCCGGCCCTCGGCGCGGTCGGCCGTGGTGATCGGCTGCGTCCGCGCATGCTCCTGGGCCGTCGTGCGATAGGCAGCAGGTCTTGCCTCCGCCGTTGTCGCCGGCGAACCGTGATTGACCGATGCGAGCTGCCCGCGGTCGCGGCTGGCGGCGGTTGCGTGCGCCAGTTGGTTGGCGGTCGGCTGGGTGTGCCGCTCGCCGGCGAAGCGCTGCTCCTCCGGGCTGGCATCGCGGGTTACGCCGCCGGCGCCGTTGAAGCTGGCATGGCTCGCGTTCGCGACGGTATTCTCGTTCACCACCCGTGTATTGTTGTAGACGTTAGTGATGTGGGTGTTGCTGATGTTGGTGACGGCGCTGTTATAGGCAAAGGTCCCGCCACGCCACTCGCCGCCGACGAAGCCGATGCCGCCAAAGCCGAAGCCATAGTTGACGCCGCCATAGAAGCCGACATGCGGGCCCCAGTAACCGGCGTGCCAGCCGTAAACACCGCCGGCGAAACCCCAATAGCCGGGGGTCCATAGCAGGCCGACGGCCGGCGGCCGGGCCCACACGCCGGGGACCCAGTAATAGCCCGCGGCGCCGTAGCCCCAATATCCCGGGGTCCAGAGATAGCCCGGCGCGGGAATGGGCGGCTGCACGTAGACGGGCAGCGGCGGCGGCGCGAAGCCGACCGATATGCCGATGGCGACACCTGCCTTGGCGGGCTCCACCGGTACCGTGAAGGCTGAAATAGCGGAAGTGGCTCCGAGGGTCAGCGCGATAATCGATTTCGATAGGCTCATAATTATCCCTTCCGTGATTTTTACCTGCTCATCGACTTAGCAGTGATCGTCTAACGGAGCGGTGGATATATTCCTCCTTACCGGGGCATTAAAATTCTGTAATCTCTCGGCTGACTGATTTTATACAAATTGAATTTAAGAAGATGCCATCGGTTATTTTTGCCGCGTCGGCGGGATCTTGCCATATGCGCGAATTCGAAAAGGAGCCGTTATGTACCGTCCTTCCCATTTCCGCGAAGACCGCCTCGATGTCCTGCATGGCCTGATCCGTGCCCATCCGCTCGCGCAGCTGGTGACGGCGGGCGGGCAGGGGCTTCAGGCGAATCCTCTGCCGATGCTGATCGACGCGGATACATCGCCCAAGGGGACCTTGCGCGGACATCTGGCGCGCGGGAACGACCAGGTCGCGGCGTTGCGGGAAGGCGGGGAGGCCTTGGTGATCTTCCAAGGGCCGCAGGCCTATATCTCGCCCTCCTGGTATCCATCCAAGGATATGCCCCCTGGGAAC
>Ga0268266_10000361_pt1 | contig 70700 bp, 55 predicted proteins | sample KBSS13metaG_FD_190356 | JGI IMG/M metagenome (GOLD analysis project Ga0268266, IMG submission 190356) | Switchgrass rhizosphere microbial communities from Kellogg Biological Station, Michigan, USA - KBS S1-3 metaG (SPAdes) (version 2) | ecosystem: Host-associated > Plants > Roots > Rhizosphere...
GGGCACGCAAGCACGCATCAACGGGGGTGCACCACAAGTACTCCCCACGCCATCACGCGAGAACGCCATTTCCCAATTTTCGTCGCAGATTCTGGCTTCTTGTCCCGCCTCCGCGGCACCCAGCCAATCCACAAATCTGTGGAAACTACCGGAAACTTTCCACAACTCTGTGGGCGTGTTTTGCTGTAGCGTGATCGGTGCGCGCCCACCACCCCACCACCACCCCGCGCGCAGTTCGGAGCCACCACATGCCGCCCGCAGACGCCGATCCCAATTCCCCGCCAGACCCCGTCGTTGATCTCGAAGCCGCAATACCAAGCCGCGACTTCCTCGGCCTCGTCACCTTCGAGTTTGCCTGGCGTCACCGCTTCTGCGCCGTCACCGTCGATGACGCTCACGACCTCATCGTTGCCACTGAAGACACTCCCCCCAGCGTCATCGCCCGCATCTGCGAGCGCCTTCCTCGCGAGTGTCAGCTCACCCACGCGTCAGACGAAGCAGTCTGCCGCCTCATCGCCCGCGCGTACGAAAAACCGCGGCCGACGTGACTTCCGTATTCAGTATGCGGCACAGGCAAGAGGCATTCCGAACCGTGCCAAATGCCTGATGCCTGATGGCTAGTGGCGAGTGCCTATTCCATGATCCCAAACCGATACCCCGTGTTCTTCACGGTGTGAATCAGCTGCTTCAGGTCCGGGCGATCGATCTTCTTCCGCAGCGCCGAGATGTACACATCAATCACATTGCTCGACGGCTCAAAGTTGATGTCCCACACGCTCTCGCCGATCTGCGTGCGGCTGAGCACCCGGTTCTGATTGCGCAGCAGATACTCAATCAGGCTGTACTCGCGCGAACCAAGGTCCCAGTGCTGCCCCGCCCTCGTCAGCCGCCTCGTGTACAAATCCAGCGAAAGGTCGTCGCACTTGAGCTGCACGCCCGGCGCAACTTCGCCCCGGCGGCACATCGCGCGCAATCGCGCCATCAGTTCTTCCGCTTTGAAAGGCTTTGCGACGTAATCGTCCGCTCCCGCATCCAGCCCCAGCACCTTGTCGGTGCTGTCCGCCAGCGCGCTCAAAACCAGCACCGGCGTCGCTACCTTGCGCCTCCGAAGATTGCGGCAGACTTCCAGCCCGTCCCGGTCCGGCAGCATCAAGTCGAGAATGATCGCGTCGAACTTCGTCGCGACCGCCAAGTCTTCACCCTCGATCCCCGAGAGCACGCACACAGCCTCGAAGCCCGCATCATTCAGCAGCGTCTCGATGCCCTTTGAAATCTTCTGATTGTCTTCAATAACAAGTACGCGCATGTGACCCCCATATGAAAATGGAGGGTTGAGCCGGTCGGTTGCTCGAACTCCAAGTCATCAATCGTACGCGATCGATGTGAACAGCCATTTAGAATCGACGGTTCGACTCATTGCACGCCTTCGGCTCGCCTTGTTGATACATCGGCGTCCGCACTTTTGAGTACCGCCGCCATTCGGGAAGCGCCCTTGCGTCGCCATCGCGCACCGAACTGTCTCGTTCACGCCCTCGCGCCGGCTTCTCCGCATTCCGGACACGGCGCACTCGTCTCAATCCCCGCCCGCGAATACCCGCACGCGCCGCACGCCCCTCGCCGCGCCCGAACCACGTACCGCTCCATCCACCAGGCTCCCATCGCGACCGCCGCCGGAATCGCCGCGATCAGCGCGATCCGCACGATCATCACTTCGTATCCCGTGCCGCGTCCTTGCCACCACCACTCATTCGCGTCCTTCCGCGGCAGCATGATCTGCAGTCCCGGCGAGATCCGCGACTTCGACTCTGTTCTGCAAAACACCAGCGCGCCCCCGGTCACCTCAACACTCGTCGCCTGCGTCGACATCCACACGAAGTTTCGCCCGATCGAGAACAGCGAAACCACCAAGAGCAAAACCGTGACAACAACCGCGCACCGCTTCAGAAGCCGCCACGCCCGAGCCCGCAAATAAAGCACCGCTGGTTTGCGCCGCCTGCGCTTTCCCCGCCATCGAATCCACATTCCCGTCCCAATCAGCGAAACCGGCCCCGCCCACAGCGGCAGAAACAAACACCTGAAGTACTTCGGCTCCGGATACACAAACCAGCGGAACGGTTCGCTCGTCCGCCCGATCGTCCACCCCATCTGCGCCGGCGGCCAATTCTCCTGCCGCGCATACACCCACAGTTGTCCGTTCCCGATTCCCGCCTCCACCTGCTGATTCGTCCACTTCACGCTCCACCACGCGCTCGCGATCCAAACAAGAACCAGCAGCGCAATCGTGCCGGCCCACACCAGCCGCGCGAGATGTCCAGGCCGACGCTCCATACGCAGTGTCTACTTGAGCGCCGCAATCCGGCTGCAAGTTCACCCCTCGTATTGGCGATGTCCCGCCTCGCCGCGTCGTCGCCTTATCCGCCCGCGGATTTTGCAGCACCGACCTCAGCAAACATCGCATCTGGCGGCACCGCAGTCGCGTCCGCCATGATGTTGGCGTAGACCGCCAGCGCCGACATCGCAATCAGTTCGACGATCTCGGAATCATCGAGCCCGTGCCTGCGGAGAACGCCAAAGTCCCCCTCGTTGATCGCCCGCGGCTCGCTCGCGCACTTGAGGCCAAAGAGCAGCATGTCCCGAAGCCTGTAGTCGGCCATGCCTCCGATGTCGGAGACAAGCCTATGGAGAAGCTTCTGATCCACTCCCAGCATGCGGCAGCACGCGACATGTGCCGCCTCGCAGTAACTACAACCGCGCTTTTTCGAAATTGCAACGAACAGCATCTCCTTCACATAACGCGGAATCTTGCCCATCACCAGCACGTTGCGAACCAGATCCCACGATCCCTGCACGGCCGACGGCGAGTGCCCTTGCACCTTGATGAAGTTTGGTGCCGCCGGGAAAGACATGCGCCGGTAAAAGTCGGAATAGACCGCCCGCACGCTGTCGGGAGCGAGTTCCGGCTCGAGAATCTTGATGTGGGACATCCACAAGTATAGGAACATGAATATTTTTTCATATTTCGCACAGTCCTTGAGTTCGTATTTGCCTCGTCATCAGGGCAACGGCGCAATTTCCTTGCCGCCCGCAGTCAAATCTCGAACGTCGCCAAGAGCGATAGCGCGAACGTACATTCCCGCGGCGCTCCCGAGAGTTCGCTCCTTCAGCCCGCGACGAACCTCTGCCCGCGCAGTTCGTCACGCGCCAAAAGCGCTCTGACCCAGGCACCACTGCTCCTCGCTATTCGCACCGCAAAAAGAGGCGTCCTTTCGGCCGCCTGCCGCTTCTCATCGTTTGGCGCGTTGCCCGTTTGGCCCTTGGCCCATTACCTACGGACACAGCAGCGTGTTGTACGCCGGCAGGAACAGTCCGAAGTCAACGTCATCCACCACCCGATCGTAATTGAAGTCCGCCGGGCAACCCTGAGGCATCGGCCCGTCCGTGCAGTCGAGGATGTTGTACGCATTCAGGAAGATCGTGAAGTCCGCGTCTTCCACGATGCCGTCATTGTTCAGATCCCACGGACAAAACGCCCGCGCTGTGAACGCCAATCGCAGCCCGATCGGCCCATACAACAATCCCACTACCTCGTTCGCGCTCGTGTACGAATACACCGCCGAGCCGCTCGCCAGGGGATCGGGCCCGTCCCCGTCAAACGTTTGGGACCCGGACGTAAACAGCCCTTCCGATCGCATCGTCACGCACAGATCGCCCCCCGTGTACACATACGCCCGGTCGAACTGCACATACCACGCGTTATCGCCCGGAACCGAAGCCGAGCCCGAATACGGGAACGCATTCTTCGGCACCGCCAGCGGGCCCGATCGCACCGCCACCACGCCGGGGCCGTTGTTGTTTGCAAACGTCGAGCTCGCACTCAGCGGGCCGTGCGCCGCCGGCGCGATCGTCACATCGAATCTCGTCAGCGTCCTGTCCGTATCCGGGAATGAACTCGGAGCCCCTGTCGAACTATGCCGAAAACTGAGGCCCGTGATCGCCGATCCGACATCGACCGATCGCAATTGGCTCGCCCCGATGATCACCTGCACCGTCGCCGCAGGAACGGTTGGCAGCGACCACCCACCCTGTCCTTCCGTTGTCGCCAGGCTGTTCGGCGTCATCACCGACGGGATGTACCCAAGCTTCATTGCCGTGCCGGTATACGTGCCTCCGAAAAACGAACCCGTCGGTGCGCCGATCGCCAGGCTGAACACCGTGCGATTGATCGCCGCCGTCCCGAACAGCCCTTCGATGGTGTTGATGTTTCCACCCGTCAACCCCGTGTGCCGGATCGTCACGCACAAAGGCCCGCCCTTGTACACAAAATGCTTCTGGAACTGCACCAGCTTGCCGAAGTGCCCGTCCGAACCCGCCGGCAGCGATCCCGCCGCCAGCGCAAACGCGCCGTCACGCACCAGCACTTTGTCCGCCCCCTCGTTGCTCACGAACGTGGTGCTCATGCCCGAAGGCTGACTCGTTGCCGAACTCAGCGACACCTCAAGGTCCGTCGCGAACATGTCTGTTGCCGGCAACGCGATCGAGTCCGAATTCGTGCGAAGCCACAGCGAGTCGATCACGCTCCCCACCGGCACATACTTCAATTCCGACGCCGACAGAATCGTCTGCAACTGGGGCGTCAGCGCGCCCACATTTCCCGAGCCCGGCGAGAGCTGGTTCAGCGGCGAACTCGTCCCCGCATCCACGCTGAAGCGAGTGATCAAGTAGGAGGAAGTGCCGCCAGTCGTCGTCGCCGCCGCCGATCCTGCCTGAAAACCCTTCACGTCGGTGTTGTAACCAAGACCGGAGCTGAATGCGCCGATCCCGTCGAACTGCCCGGACGCGCCCGAACCCTGCCCGCTATGCCGGATCACCGACAGCAGCGGACCGCCGCGATAGTGATACGCGTTCGTGAATCCGACTTCCGGCCCGAATGGTGCCACGGCCTGCGATCCGCGCACAGCGAACGTGCCCACGCCAAAGCTCAATGCACCCGTCCGCACCTGCACCGCGTCCGCGCCGACATTCGACGCGACATTCATTGCGAGCGCGCTCGGCACGTTGTTCGAACGCGACAATTGAATGTCGTACTGCGAGAAGTTCGCGATCGCCGGCGGCCAAGCTGCCACTTCGCTCGAGCCTATCCGCCACGCCATCCCCACAAAATCCGATCCGGGTCCGATCGTGTCGAACTGATTCGCAGCGGCCACCTGCTGCTGCGTGAACTGCGAAAACCACGCCAGCACACCGTCGCCCGTGCCGCCGCTCACACCCGCAAACCCGTCGCCCACAATCACCTTCGTCACGCCCTGCGCCAAGTCCACCGTCGGAGGCGTAAACGTCAGCCGCACAATCACCGCGACGATCAGCGACCCCGTCGCGCCATCCGGCTCGGGAGTGTGCCCAAGTCCCGCCGATCCGGCGTTATTCGTTGTGCAGTCCGCAAAGTGGATCGGCGCTCCTCCGCCAGTGTTCCGAAATTCCACAGCCAGAGCGCCACCCTTGTAGACATAGTTCGTCTGGAACGCCAGCACCGGCCCCCAGCCTTCCGGTGTCGAACCCGTCGCCGCTCCGCCCGGATAGGAGTTCGCGGCAATCGCCAGCGCACCATCCCTCACCCGCACCGAATTCTCAACATTGTCCGCAAACGTCGTCGTCATCGTCGCCGGCGTCTTGTTCGACTCGGACAGCCAAATCTCAAAGTCTGGCAGATTCGCCGCCGCGCTCGGCCAAGGCGTCGACTCGAGGTTCCGCTGCCGGAGCTGCAATCCCGTGATCACACTTCCAATGGGAATTCCCGTCAACTGATCCGCGCCGAACAGCGTCTGGTGCCGACCACCCGTGCTCGCTCCCAGCGGTATGTAGTTCGCCGTCGTACCCGCCACCGCGTCACTTCCGGGGGGAAGGGTCTGCACATTCTGGCCAAGCGCTGCCGCGCTCGCCGCCCAAAGAGAAAGACCTCCACCTATCGCCCGCAACACATTCGTCCGGTTCAGCATCGCTCCATCTCCACGCAGCGCATCCCAGTCGCAAAACCGCCGACGCCCACGCAAATCGGCAACTCGCAACACGCGCACTGGAGCCTACCACCGGCCCCGCCCCCCGCAAACACATTTTCCACGCCCCGCACATGCCCCCAAGCCTCGCTCACAGCTTCTTGATCACGCTCACCGCCGCGTACAACCCCCCCACCATTTCCCGAGCCACCACCTTCGCCGAAAAAACCGGATTCAAAGGCTGCAACCGAATCCGCTCTTCCCCCGTCTTCTCCCCATTCGGCCCGCCACTCTCAAAGAACACTCGCTTGAAAGTGGTTTCGCCGTCCGGTTCCAGCCGGACGAAACAATCCATTCCACCCTTAACCGCCCTCGCCGGACTGAAAACGACGATGTCCCCTTCGCGATATTCCGGCATCATGCTCTGTCCGACTACGCGCGCAGCGAAGGCGTCGGCGTCGTCGATGTCGGGGCAGCGCACGTACTCGTCGGCGGTGCGCGCAGGAAAATTCAGGTCTGTGAATTCGCGCGGATAGCCGGCAGAAACAGAGTTGATCAGGGGGACTTCGCGGGCTAGGAAGCGGGAGACGGGGGCGGGGGATGTGGTGCCGGCGGCGTTTTGCGCATTGGGGTTGTGATCTTCGCGCGCGCCCATGAGGCGCTGGAGTTCGCCGGACTTGTAGGCCTCGTCGAGTGCGCCTTTGAGCTTTCCGTTTTCGTCGATGCCGCTGGCCGCGAGGAGTGTTGCGAGTTTCTTTTCGCGCTCGCGCTGCGAGGCTTCGCGCGCGGCGAGGAGCATCACTTCCCTGCGGAAGTGGACGGGCGTGCGCTCCCACTCGGCGGCACGCGCGAGCTCGCCCTCCGGAACGCCGAGCGCTTTTTCGAGCTCGCGGATCACGTTGTCACTGGGCACTTCGCGCAGCGCATTCTCGATCACGGACAAATATCCCTTGGTGCAACCCGCGGCTGCCGCGAGCTGCTCGAGCGTCAGGTTGCGCGCAAGCCGGAGCTTGCGCAAACGCGCGCCCCAGTACATGCCCCCCGATTCCATCACGGCTTCGGCGCTCACTTTGGCGCTGTGCGGCCCACGGCGCGGCCCGTAGCGGGGGCCGACTTTGGGCTCGCCTCTCTTATTGAGAGGAATCACGCCCTCGACCGGCGTTGCCCTTGGCTGGTTCTTCGTTTTCTGCTTCGCCTGCTTCACCTGCTTCACCTGCTTTGTCATGGGCCGCTCCTGACCGTCCATCCAACCTGGATTTCGAGTTTTCTTTGGGCCAAACGCGCTTCCACACGTTTGGCCCGCCGGAATGTGGTATCATACCAAACAAAATTCGTACAATCGAGCCCCAACCCCTTTCCGTTCGGTTCCCGTTGTGGTAAACTATACCATATGTTTACCACCGTGTCAACAGTTACGGAACGGGCGGATTCCGCGGGAACCAGGGTTTCGGCCCGTCTGGCGATCCAGGCGACCCCTTTGCCCCGCAAAAGGGTCCGGAAGAGGCTGCTCAATCTGGAGCTCGACCGGCGCCGGCGCGACGCTCTTTCCCGGGACTTTGCCACCCGCGTCACCGAGCACTCGCGATGGCTGCCCCCTGCCGACCTCGCGCTCGTGAACTGGGTCTACCGCTCCGCGCGCCCGCTCACCGAGCTCGCGGCAACCGGCATCGCGCCACGCTGGGTGCTCCACCGCCGCCTGAATCGGATCGTCGCGCGCGTGCTCTCTCCGACGTATCGGCATGTTGCGATGCGCCTGTCGCTCGTGAAGAACCCGCCGGAATGGCCCCCAACGCCCGGCCCCCGCACGGAAGACATCTTCCAGCTCACCGTGGCGCGGGCGATTTTCATCCACGGGCAAACAGTCCGCGAGGTTGCACGCGAGCTCGATGTTTCGCGCCAGCGGATCACGCGGCTTCGAGACATCATCGCGCTTCAGGCCGAAGCGCTCGCGGGCGTGAGCTGAATTCGATCCTTCTACTTCTTCTTCCTTCTCATCCGGGAATCTACAGATGCCTACGAGTCATTCTCATTCCGGTCCCAAGCGCATCGCATTGAACGGCCGCGCTCCATCGAAGCGGCTGCTTCGCGCCTGTTGCCGGTTTGGCATCGGCGTCACTCGCGACACTTCGCCGGTTCATATGCCCATCGAGTTGGAGGCGTTGCTCGCGCTCGGGCCGGGTTCTGCCGCGCTGATCACCGGCGCGAGCGGGAGCGGCAAGTCGCGATTGCTGAAGCGGCTGCGGGATGAAGTGCGGGGACCGAAGGTTTGCGATCTGTCTTCTATATATAGACGCGGGCGGCGATCGGTGATTGATCTGATTCCGCTGCCGCTGGATCAGGCGCTTCGCCTGCTTGCCGCTTCCGGGCTTGCGGATCCATTTGTGCTCGGGCGAACCGTGTGCGAGCTATCGGTGGGCGAGCGCTCGCGGTTCTTGCTGGCGCGTGCACTCGCGAAACAGAGACGCGCGGGCTGGCTGCTGATCGATGAGTTCTTGACCACGCTCGATCGCGAAACAGCGAGCGGCGTCGCGCGATCGTTCCGACGTGCGGCACGGGAGTTCGCGCCCGAGCTCCGCGTTGTTGTTGCGACCGCGCACGCGGATCTCGCGCCGGAGTTTGGCGCGGACGTTTGGATGCGGCTCTGAGGCGCATTTCGATCGTTGGTTTTATTTCTCTTCCTTTTTCTACGGGGTCTACACATGTTGACTGCACGTCCGAAAGTTCTTCGTATTGGTGTTTGCACAATGACGGATGCGCGCCCGCTGCTTTCGCGGCACTACGCGAGCGGGATGCCCGCGCGGGTCTGCCGCGTGCTGGGGGCGTGGCTGGAAGTTGGGAATGGGGCCGACCCAACACTCGTCGGCGTTCTCACGGTCAGTCATCCGACTTTGAATGATCGGTGGCGATCGATTGCGTGGCCGGGTGTGTTCGACACGCGCGACAAGCGCGAGCGGGCGCGACTGCTCAATGAGAACGTGCGGCGGATTTCGCGGGTGGTGGTGCTGCCGCGCTTTCGCGGGATGGGGATTGCGACCGCGCTGGTGCGGGCGTATCTGCGCCGGCCTCTCACGAAAAACACGGAAGTTGTCGCGGCGATGGGAGATTTCTGCGGGTGTTTTGCATCGGCGGGGATGCGGGCGGTGGAGTGTGAGGCTATCGCGCGCGATGTGGTGTTTGCGGCTGAGTTGAAACGGCTGCGGGTTGCGCCGGAAACGCTTGCGGATGAGCGTGCGGTCAAGCGGCTGTCGCGCGACGAGCGCTTTGTGAAGGCGATTCGGGCCTGGGCGAATGCGGCGGGCGCGACGCGGAAGTTCTTGAAACGCGCGGACCTAGTGGATGCGCTCGCGCCAGTCGCCGCACGGGCGGTGGTTTCGATCCGGGAGTTGACGCGGGTTTGGGTGAGCGAGGGAAACGCGGAGCGCGGAACTCGGAGTGCGGAGCGGACCGCGAACATTCGTGGTTCAAATCGCGCCTGCCCGTTCAGCGATGAGGTGATGCAGGCAAGAACGCCACCCAAACGTAAAGCGCCAGGAGCGCGACGCCGGCCGCAATTGCAAGCCCCTTGATCGCGCGAACGAACCCGAAGAAGCGAAAGGCCATCACTTCCGCGTCCCCGAAAATCGCGAAGGGGAGCAGAACAAGCGCCAGTATCGCACCACCGAGCCCGACACGAAAGGACAACACAACGCACAGGCAACACAAAAGCACAATTACTTTGTCCGCGATCTTGTTCCAGCGGAGAAATGCTTCGCGCTGCTGGACAACAACGGTTTGCGACATGCCGCATTCCGGGCAGATGCCGCTTTCGCATATGCCCGTCATGTTGTAGCCGCACTTCAAGCACTTCACACTCGCAGAGTACCAGCTCCAGCGAACACTCCGGATACACCAAATGAACACTCCTTTGAATCCATTGCAGTTGTCCGCGTTTCTGAATGAGCATCTCAACCTCTCCGTCGCCTCTCGCGCACTCATCGAAGGGCATCAGGCGCCGTTTGACTATCTCACGCATGTTTTCTTTCAGGGGCGAGGCGGCTTCGGCCAGTTCGGTCTCGCGCAGCCGGCGCGAACGCTCGATTCGGTTGTCTGGGCTTCGCGGGGCGGCGGGAAAACATTCCTCGGCGCGGTCGCCACCGCGCTCGATCTGGTTTTCAAGCCGGGCATCGAAATCCGCATTCTCGGCGGCAGCCTGGATCAATCGCGCAGGATGCACGCGCATCTCCGCCGGCTCTTCGCCAAAGAGCCGCTCGCCGATCTCGTCGATGGACGCATCAGCGAGACGCGCCTCGCGCTGACGAACGGTTCCGCCGTCGAACTGCTCGCGCAATCGCACACCGCCGTCCGCGGCACTCGCGTGCAGACTCTGCGCTGCGATGAGGCGGAACTCTTCAAAGAGGATGTGTTCGATGCCGCGATGCTGGCGACGGTGTCGAAGACGATCGACATTCCTGGGGTCGGTCCGACGGAGATCGCGGGAAGCATCGAGTGCTTCAGCACGATGCACGTGCCGTTCGGGCTGATGAGCCGACTGGTAAAGGACAACACTCGCCGCGTCTTCAAGTGGGGCGTGGTGGATGTGCTGGCGGAATGCGACAAGACGCGGGAATGCGCGGACTGTGAGTTGTGGACGGAGTGCGGGGGAAAGGCGAAGGGGAAAGGGGGAACGAGAGAAGGGGCAAAGGGGCAGAGGGGCGAAGGGACAGAGGGAGAAAGTCAGGGCCAGGAAGCCCGCGGCACACACGAAGGTGGCGTGAGGAATTCGGAATGCGGAAGCGGAAAGAAACGCGCAGCTCGGAACTCTGAGATTCGCGCGAAGAAGAGTCTAGAGAAACCGGTGAGCGGATCGAAGCGCCGGGGGCGGGCCGTACGAGCCCCGAGCGCAGCGACGGGCACGGTCGCGAAGGGAAAGGCGAAGTCGTCGAAAACGGAAAAGCGATCATCGGCGAGCGGGCGCGCGAAGGCAGAGAAAGCGAAACGGACTTCCCGGGACAACGGCGATGTGCACGCGTCCGCGCCGGTCGCTGCGCTCGCGGCTCGTGCGGCAAGCGAAGGAGGCGCCGGTCACCTCTCCATCGACGACGCCGTTCGCATGAAACGCCGCGTGAGTCTGCCGCAGTGGAACACCGAGATGCTCTGCCTCGAGCCGAGCCGTTCGGACACGGTGTTTCCGGAGTTTGATCCGCGGAAGCATGTGTTTCGGGATTGGGAGGATGAAGAGCTGTTTCGTGGCGCCCTGGGCGACACCGCCTTTTGTGGCACCGCCCTTCCGGGCGGTGTGCACTGCACGGAAAAGCCAGAAGACACCGCCCGGAAGGGCGGTGCCACGCACTGCGGTTCCACGATCGATCAGCAGGCCGCTGCACTCCTGCTCGCGAAGCGAGAGACTGAACGCAAGAACTGCGGCGAGCTCTGGGCCTGCGGCATCGACTTCGGCTTTCGTGCCCCGACGGTGATCCTGTGGGGCGCGGTCGAGGCGCACACGCGGGTGCTGCGCATTCTGGATGAACGCATTGTCGAGCGTGCGACGACGAAGGAGCACGTGGAGGCGATTCACAAGGGGAACGGCCGCGGCTGGAAGTTGCCGGATTTTGTCGGTGTCGATCCGGCGGGGAAGCAGGTGAATGCGCAGACAGGCGTGCGCGATTCGGATGTGTTTGCGGAATCAGGGCTGGATGTGAAGGCCAAGGCCATCGGCGTTGGGGGCGGGCTGCACCTGATTCGTGCGCGGCTGGCACCGGCGGAGGGGCCGGTGCGGCTGCTTGTGCATGTGAGATGCCGCGGGCTGATTGAGGCGTTGACGAAGTATCACTATCGCGTAGACGCGCCCGAAGACATGGAGCCCGTCAAAGACGGCAGTGACCACGCTGTCGATGCGCTGCGGTACCTCGTCCTCAACCTCGACGTCGCAAAGGAGGTGGTCTGCAAGAAATACGGGTAACCCGCCGTCACATTCCCATCCCGCTTTCAGATTCGTTTGAGCTTTGAGCTTTATCGCTTTGAGCTTTCTCTCTCTACCCCCCAACTACAGGACTCGCAAATGTTCCGGACACTCACCAAATCCGACCTCATCGAAAAAATCCGTCAAATGGAAGCCGCCACAGGAAAGCCGCCGACTCAGAACGAGTTTTGCCGCGCAATGGGCGTCACACGCCACTTCCTGGCGTATGGCTATTGGTCAAGTTGGAACGAAGCACGGGCCGAGGCCGGTTTCCCGTCGAACACAAAAGTGCGGCGCGCCGACTCCGACTTGCTCGAAGAGTTCGGCTCGCACGCCCTGGAACTCCGGTACCTGCCTCGATCACAGGATTTGCTCCGCCGTGCACGCCAGCGCCCCACTTCCTGCTGGCACACCTTCGTGAGACGCTTTAAGGATCGCCAAAACCTCCGGCTACGGCTCGCCCAGCATTGGAATGAACGGCCCGAAGCCGCTGCCATTCTCGCAATGTGCGATCGCGAAGCCCAGTCCGTCAAACCGCCGAAACCAAAACGGCTCCACCCCGGCTTCGTCTATCTGATGCGCTGCGGCGACCACTTCAAAATCGGCAAATCAAAGTGCGTTCCCCGTCGGCGCAGTTCACTCGCCGCCGCACATCCCGACGAACTCACGCTTATCCACCAGATTCAGACAGATGACTCCTATGGAATCGAGTGCTACTGGCACCGCCGCTTCAAATCCAAACGCAGCAGACTCGAATGGTTCATCCTGACCGAAGACGACGTCAAAGCCTTCTGTAGCCACTCGACCATGTAAAGCGACCGATCCGGCCGCATGTCTTTGACAAGTGAATATGTGATGCGGACCTGCAGTTCCTCTGGAGAAACCGCCCTCGGCGTGCGAACTCGCGATGCCGTCATCGCACGACATCGGCACCACTGGCACCGGATCAAGACGGATGATTCATACGGGGTGCAGACGTACTGGCACAAACGGTTTCGGAAGAAGTGGGTGAAGGGGAGTGGTACAGGCTGGAGAGGGAGGAGGTGGTGGTGTTTCGCAAGAGGGGGTTGATGTGAAACAAATGGCCAAAGTGCCAAAGTTTCAAAGGGCCACAATTAAGAGATGCGCGGCGGGTCTTTGACAAGTGAATAGAAAGGAGCGGGGTCATTCGAAGAAGGGAAACCCAGCGGACATTACAATGCCGCGATGTCGTCAGAGGCGGACCAAATTCTCGCGCGTGTTGCATCGGCCTACGCGCAATGCCGGTCGTATCGCGACGAAGGCGTTGTGGCGACCACGTTTTATAACGACCGCAAGCGGACCGAGCGGCGGCCATTTTCAACGCGATTCGTGCGTCCAGATGGCTTCTTGTTTGAGTTCCGCAGTCGGCGCGGCGAAGACGATTGGGATCAGTACGCGGTTTGGAACGAGAACGGGCAAACGCGATCGTGGTGGTCCGTTCGCCCCGGGCACGAAATCGTCAAGACTCTGGGTTTGGCGCTCGCCGGGGCAACAGGAGTGTCGGGCGGCGCGGCGCATCGCGTGCCGCGATTGCTGATGCCGGCGTTGGGTGGCCGCCCCGCACTGGGCCCGGCGCGCGTGGTTGCCTCATCGGAGGCGTCGCAACTGCACTGCGTGGTTGTCGAAATTCCGCAACATCTCGGAGGCGTTGAGCAACTTTGGATCGACGAGACATCTTTTCTTGTCCGCAAGGTTGTTGAGCCGCGGCACGCACTTGAGCCCCCGTCCGGCGCAGCACTTGATGGCCTGAAGTCCATTGATCCGGCGATTATGGAGAGGATCGAGCGGGCTTATTCAACGAAGGCGGTGCAGGTCGAGGTGGAAACGGTGACGATGTATGAGCCGGTGTTCGATGTTGATATCGAGCGGGCCGACCTGATTTTTGTTCCGCCTTCCGAGTAGAGCATGGGCAGGAGCATCACCCGCCGTCAAATAACAGTGCCGCTCGTGTTCGCTTCGTTAAGCCCGGGTTATCAGTTCCACGCCGTACGAGGAGTAGTCGAGTCGTGTTTCCCAAACCGCGCAATTCGGATTCCACGTTTTCGCAAGTCCAACAAGTCGATCAGCAACTTCCTTCTCGGTCTTTAGCCCGATCACTATGCCCCCAAATTCATTCGGAACGAGCTTTGGGTCTGAGGTTGAGCCGGGCGGCCCTTGATTCGCGATAACACGCCATTCCTTCTCGTACTCCCATTGGTCGCCTTTTACAAGATACATTTTTTCCAACACATTCTTTGGTTGAGCAAGTTGACCGGTACTCACCTGAACCCACTCGTCCGCATCTGAAACCAGCGGAATCGACTTGGCATACTTGATCTGCTGGGCCATGGACAAAATGGTCTGGGGATCCGATTGGCAATCAAAAGCTAGAACAACACCCTTGTACTGATCTGCGTAGTGATACCACATGGGCATCGACGTCGCATTCTCCGAGAGACAAACCATTTGCGGACCACGCAGAGCCGACCGAAGCAGATCACCTGCCTTCCGCTCCAAGTGTTCGATGGTCGGGTCGATCTGAGACACCGCTTCGCGAATGTGAGCTTCTACTTGAACTCGCGGTATCTTTCGAGCCACCTCGCGGCACATGTTTACGAATGTTCGGCCGATGCCCTCTCGAAGTTCTACTGGCGTCTCGAGAAAGACAAGGCGGACATATTCGCTCGCTAGCTTTTCTCGAAGAGCAGCATTCATGGGCGGAATTTTTAGGTTTACTTGACCGTCAAGGAGATCGTTAAACACCGATGGGTGGCTGCAGCGGATAGTTCGATTGGTCAAGACACGTTCAGCATCTTGGGCAGAGCGGTACTTATACAAGTACTTCAGATTGTGGGATTGAAGCTCCATGGGCAGAGCCTACCGCAGGAGAACCCCACGGACCGACCGACAAGTAGCGACCCCTTGTCGGCACACCTTCTGCGTGCGGATTGTTGGCGCAACTGACCGGGGTTGGCGCTTGCGGGGCTCGCTTCGCCCCCGGTGACTTACCGACAGTCCTTCGGACTGAAAGGCAATGCGAATACGACGCGTGCGGTAAACTCCGGAAGTGATTACGTTGACGAGAGCACTGAAGATCGCGAAATGGGCTGCGACGCTGTTCACTTTCGGGCTTGCAGTAGTTTGGATCGCAAGTATTTGGACTGGGGCGACTGTGAGTTTTGGAAGTGGACGTAAGGGCAGTATCTCGGGAGGGAACCTCGTTTGGATTTACGACGAGCGACATCTGTCGCCGTTTGGTAAATCTCACTTCTGGCTCCGAGAGTCGAACACGCTGCATTGGACACTCGATAGCGGACCACGCTTCCACGGCGAGTACATCTGTTGGCTACCAATCTGGATGGTTGCCACCCCTGCGGCGTTATTGGCGGGAGCGATTTGGGGAGCTGCCCCGGTGTTGCGGCGGCGGCGCCGATCGCAAGGATTTTGTGGGAGGTGCGGATATGACAGGCGCGGCATCACGAACGGGGCGAAGTGTCCGGAATGTGGGACCGGTGGCGTGTGATTCGACGTACGCGTACTTAGAGCAAATACGGCCAATAAGCGGCAGAGAGACATGCGAAGGAGTGAACCCTGCGCATGAAAGCTCGTATGACAACGCATTGCCTGCGGAGTATTGAAAATGAAGATTCGCACTGCGCTGTTCTTCGCACTTGTGTCTGCCCGTACGGCGATCGGGGTTGAGCCCGAGGAGGCTCAGAAGGTCCCCCGCGGCAGCCCGATGATGAGGGAAGACCTGAGTGAATCGCTGAAGGTGGAAGAGCCGCGGATCGAGGCGCGGCAACGAAGGATCGATGCGGAGCTTGATGCGCTTGATCGGAATGGGCTCAAGGAATCGGACTGGGCAAAAGAATGGGCGGGAAAGTACTACACCGGCGACGGTCTAGGTGAAAACGTGTCGATCCATCTTGCGCCGAAAGCCGGCATCAGCTTCATGAATCACGGCTGTCTTGGTTTGTACGGAGGGGATCACGGCGATGTCGTGGAGGCTTTACCGGATGGCCTTCGGCTGAAGCTGGTATTCGGCTCCGCGAAAGAGAGTTTTCTCTCGGAGCGGGTGTACTTCGTCAAATGGGGTCCGCACCGCTTCCTTGTTCCCGAATGGCAGATGATGGAGTTTGTGAACAACTACAACGAAGGCGGTTTTGCGCGCGAAACGATGTTCGGCATCGCGTTTCTTCAAGGCAAGGGTGACAACACCCGAATCCCGGAGATCGATGCGGCAACTCAGGCCACCAAACCCCAACTGCCTGCAAAATTCGCGAAGCTGCTCCTGAGCGCGCCGGTTTCGCTCAAGACGTCCCGGGTGAGCTCGCCAGCCGTCTTACAGGGTCTTGATAGTCGCGTAACTCAAGTGACCGCGGAGTTTGAAGGCGGGAGCGCGAAGGGCGTGTACGTTGGGCTTCGATTCAAGTATCCAGCCGACAAAATGGTTGAGCACGGAATCTTTGAGGTGACACGCGTTGATGCAGAGACTTGCACCGCAGAGTTTCACTCGTACGAGAATGACGAAGTTCGGCTTCCGGCAGCTGGAGAGGTGATCTGGGTGGGCGAGAAAACGCAAAAAGAGCCGCCGAGGGATGAGACTAAGAAATGACGAAAGGAGGATTGTCGCAACTTCCTTTGCCCCGTCGGGGCAACAGGATTCGGTTGCGACGGTCCACGGGTTGCACTTTGCTTCACCCGTAGCAACAAGCCGGCGCCCCGCTCGGACGGAAGGGTGCGTCGGTCTACATATTCGCAATCGGGTTAACGGTGCCGCACTCGGGACAGGGCGTTGCTGGGGCGAGGCCGGCCCTGGAGTAACGACAGGAGATGCATGTGCCGGAGTAAGAACTTCGTCGCGCACGTGCATCGAGCCGCCAGGCGAGAAGAGTCGGCGGGACCATGGCGAGTGGAAAGACCCAGAGCGGGAAGACAACTAGAAAATCTCCCTTGAGTCTGCCGGCGGTGATGCTGGCGAGAGAATCGCGGGCGTACCACCGCCATGCCCACCAATAGAGCCGGAATTCGCCCGTGTAAAAGCTTCCGCCCTCGGCAAAGTGGGGAGGGACATCGCGCGAATCGGTCCAGGCGATGCGCATCAGGCCGCTGTATGCAACGATTTCGAAACGCATGCCGTTTCGAGGGCCGTAGGCAGCCTCCCACCACCCGGAAGAGACCCAGATGGCGGCGAGCACGACCGTTGCCGCGGCACCGCCCCACTTCATGGTCTTTCGGATGCGGGGGTGGGGCTTCAAGGAGAAATCGTAGAAGGGTTCAGGGGTTGCGCTGCGATTCAATCGTGGCAACATGCCGGCGCGACGCTGGGGCGAGAGAGGGGAAAGTAGACTCGGGGCGTGAAGGTGTTACCGATGGTTCGCACAACCGCGAAATGGACTTGTGGGATTGCCACAGTGCTGGCTTGCGTGGTGTGGGCTGGAAGTTTGTTTTGTCACGTGTCGTTCTTCCGCATGGGCCGTGGATTTCAGCTGAACATCTGGGATGGCGTTGTCTCGACGGGACAAGATCCCTCCTTCTACACGGGCGGGTTCGGGTGGGAACGTGTGGTCCTTTACAGCCCGCGAATCGCGCCGAAGTGGGAAATGAGTTTGCACGCGACGGGTTGGGATGATTGGTTTGTGGTGTTTCCGCTTTTGATTCCCGCGATGTTGCTCGGCGCAGCGACATGGACGATGTGGAAGTGGGACGCGCGGGACCGGGTGAAGCGCGGATGTGTGAATTGCAGATACGACCTTGCGGGGATTGCGAAGGGGGCGAAGTGCCCCGAGTGCGGGGCGAAGGTGTGATCTGTTCACCTACACACCTTCGGCGTGCGAGAGGTTGGTGACACGTACCGGGGGTGGCGCTCGTGGGCTCGTTTCGCCACAGAATTACTGGCCTGTAGTTTGTGGAGATGAGATCCCCATCCAGTCTGAAACGCGGCAGGAAGTCGGCGGGACACGAGAAGTTGGATGGATGCGATGCATTGACCCGATGGGAAAGCAATGACACATCGAAGCGGTCGGGTCTTGGCGATCGGTCTTCCCATTTGCTTTGCGGTCGGCTTGTGTGTGACGCAGACAAACGCAGAGTGGACTGTTGTTCGTCTTCAGCCTGCAAGCGCGACGACATCAAAGGCGTACGGGGCAGCGAATGGCGTTCAGGCCGGGATCGCGCGGATCGGGGGGCAGGATGTTGCGAGCTGGTGGAGCAATAGCAGCGAATCCTGGCGGAGTTTGAACCCGGACGGTGCCCGGACTTCGGTTGCGTACGGCGCCGACGGGGCTCAGCAAGTTGGAGTAGCGGAAATCTCCGGCACGTCTCGCGCGTCCCTCTGGAGCGGCACGCAGGGATCGTGGGTGGACCTGCATCCGGACGGCGCAAACCTTTCGGCCGCGTTCGCGATTTTCGGACATCAGCAGGGCGGCCATGTGGATGGGCATGCGAGCCTTTGGAAGGGCTCCGCGGCAACCTGGATCGATCTGCATCCCGCGACGGAGCAGGAATCAGTTGTGTTCGGAATTTCCAAGAACCAACAGGTGGGATACACCAAGCCGCCGAAGGGAATGACTCGTGCCGCACTTTGGAGCAGTTCGGCGACTTCGTGGGTGGATCTTCATCCCGCCAAAGCGTTCTCATCGACCGCGTATAGCGTCGATGACGATCAGCAGGTGGGGCAGGTGCAGTTTCTGAGCGATTCGCATGCAGTGTGCTGGAAAGGAACGGCGTCCTCCTGCGTGGACCTGCATCCGAAAGGCGCCTTGTCGTCGGTTGCGCGCAGTATTTCGCAGGGGAAGCAGGTGGGATCGGCAAGTGTGCAGGGACGCACGCATGCCAGTTATTGGGAGGGCACAGCCTCGTCGTGGGTGGATCTTCATTCCTTCATCGCAAACGAATTCGACTCTTCGTACGCGTCTGCGATTTGGGTTGAAGGCAATGTGGTCCGCGTGACCGGATTTGGTTTTCACACCTCGAATCACACGTCCGAGGCCCTGCTTTGGATCAACACGATTGCATGCCAAAGCGACTTCAATGAAGACGGAGCCGTCGACGAATTGGACTTTTTGATCTTTGCTGCCGAATACGAATTGGCGGTTTGCGATGACCCGGCCATGATGACCAGTTGTCCGGCAGATTTGAATCGGGACGACGCTGTCAACGACGCCGACTTCGTCGTTTTTGTGCAGGCGTATGCGCGAATGACGTGCCAGTAAGCAATGCGAGTCGGGCAGCAGCAGGCCGGGCGCAGGTCTGCGCTAACCTTGGCAAACTGAATCAGCCTTTGTGTGAAGTTCGCGTTGTCGCTCGCACCTGTCTTCGTGGAGGCTCTCCGTGAAACAAGATGTCGCAACAGTCACTTCGCAAGGGACCGACCTCCGGAAGTATCTGGACGGGGTTACTTTTCGTGAGGTTCCGATTCATATCGATGAACGCGGGAGCACGTGCGAGCTCTTTGATCCGCGGTGGAATTGGCATCCGGATCCGATGGTCTTCAGCTACTTCTTTACTGTGCGGCCCGGCTTTATCAAGGGATGGGGGCTGCACAAGCTGCACGAGGATCGGTATCACGTGGTCTCGGGAGAGCTTGAGGTCACGCTCTACGACGTGCGGCCCACTTCATCGACGTACAAGCAGGTCTGCCAGATCGTGCTTTCGGAATATCACCATCGCATCATGAACATCCCGACGAACGTCTGGCATGCGGTGCGCAATATCGGGGCCAGGGATTGCATCACGGTGAATTTCCCGTCGAAACCGTACGACCACATGAACCCGGACAAGTATCGGCTGCCGCTGGATACGAGTGAAATTCCGTTTCGTTTTGCGGAGCCTCGCGGGTGGTAGTGGCGCTCGCGCGGGGCGCGAAATGCGCTTGACGCCGTGACTACGGGCAAATGAGCGTGTCGTATGAATTCACGAAGACCACGAAGTCGGCATCTTCGGTGATGTCGTCGCCGGTCAGGTCGCCTCGGGGGTCGAGCAGGGTGTTGTAATACGCGACGAAGAGCACGAAATCCGCGTCGTTGACGGCGCCGTCGCCGTTGAGATCGCCGGGGCAAGGCGTGTGATAGACGGAGTATTCAAGCGCGTTGGCCATGAGCCAGGTGCCGTCGGTGCGCTGCTCCCATGCCTGCGGAAAACCCGGTGTTCCGGAGGAAGCGGGATACATGCCCAGGTCGACTCGCTTCTTGAAGTTGTGCACACTGGCGAGCACGAGGCCGTCGCTCCAACGCAGGATTTCGCGGCCGCGGAGGAGCGGGTTGCTCGCGGGGCGAATGCTTGCAGGGCCGCCATCGAACTTGCGGATGAAGGAGTTGATGGGGTGGGTAAATTCGAGAATGGATCCCAGCGTGGCGCGCGATCCTGAGATGGAGTTGGGGAGAGTGGCCGCGGGGCACATGTCGTATCCGCCGGCGCGCCAGCGACCTCGCAGGGAATAGTTGGATGGATCATGGACGTTCGCGAAGATCGAAACGACGACTCCGGCCCCCGCATCGGCGAAATCGGCGAGGTTGTTGCCGAGCGCTGTGGGGTTTTGGTAGGGATAGTCGCTCCACGTCAAGAGCGCGTTGAAGGGCTTGAGCGTTGCGGCAGTGGGTGTGGAGAGCCGCGCATCGATGGCGGCGACGCCGCTGAAACGACGGGAGGCCATGAGTTTGGCGACGGGATCGGCGACAAAGGTTGCTTCGGCCGCGCCAACGCACGCGACATAGGGCTTGCAGACATAGACGAGCGCGTTGGCCATGAGCTTGCCGCCGTCGGTGGCCGCGGACCAGGAATTGGCGAAGACGGTGCTGGAAGGCGGGAAGAAATTGAGATCGATCCGGTTACTGAACTTGGTGGAAGCGACGACGAGCGGCCGCCCATCGCTCCACTGCGCGATGTTGAAAGCGCCGGGATTCAGGCTCGATGTTGCGGATCGATACGAAGCCGAGCCGCCGTTGAACGAAGCGACTCCCGCAAGCGCGGGGTGAGACGGATATGTGATGACGCCGAGGGACGCGGGGCCGTTTGTCGAGGCATTTGCGTTCGTGATCAGGTCGTACGTCCCAAGCCAGCGCCCCGCCAGGTCATCAAAAGCTGTGGCGAAGTGCATCTTGACGACTCCGCCCCCTTCATCGACGAAGTCGGCCAGGACGTTTCCGAGTGCGGTCGGGTTGGCCGGGAGCGGATCGGTCCAGACGAGCACGGCGTCGTAGGCGTTGAGCTGGGTGAGAGTCGGAGTTGCTGTCTTGATATTCAGGATGTCGGTGAGGCCGATGAGCCCGGTCGCGCGGATCTTCGCCTTGACGTCGTTGTTCCACGAAGCGGAATCGGTTGCGCCCGCGATCAGCACGCGCGGACGGATCACGGAGAGAAGCGCGTTGACGATCAGTTTGTCGCCATCGGTTGAGCGCTGCCAGAAGTCGGCACGCGCGATGTTGGAGACAGGAAAGAAATTCAGATCGGCGCGGCCGGGAAGAGGGCCGGAAGCCGCGAGCACTCTGCCGTCGGACCAGCGCGCGACGACGCTCGCGCCTGCAACGACGTTGGTTTGATCGGCCCGGTAGGAGCTGCTTCCTCCATCGAACGAGCCGACGCCGATCAGCATCGGGTGATTCTGATTCGTGATGGAAGCAAGGTCGAGTGTGGCGGGCCCGGTGAACGAGTTGCCGCCCGAAGCCATGCAGAGATACCCGGGATTCCAACGTCCCGACGGGGGCGAAGTCGTTGCGACCGAAAAAGTCATGTTGACAACCCCGCCCCCCGCGTCCACGTAATCCGCCAGGGTGTTGCCGAGTTGGGTTGCGTCGCTGAAGGTGCCATTGCTGAACACAAGAACGGCGTCCCAGGGGAGCAATTGGTCAAGGGTGGGAATGGAGGACAGCGACTCGGCCAATCCCACATTACTGAATTGGCGCGATTGAAACAGCAGTGATTCCACCGTTGGAGCCCAGCCCGTATTCGGCTCGGCGTGCACGATGAGAACTGAGGGTTTGCGTTTCTCGGCGGCGCAGGCGACCGTCGCGGGAAATCCAAGAAAGAAGATTGTGGACAGGGCCGCCAGCGCGAAGCGCGTACACGCGCGGATCGTTGTGCGAGTAGACAGATCGGTTTGCATAATTCGGATCCCGGGTTGAACCCGGCGGCGATTGCCGCCCGCGCGCTCACCGGGCCGAAACGGTCGGGGAGTCGATAGAGCGTAACTGAAATGCGAGGATTCCCGCGCGCTTTTCCGCTGGAATTCGCGGCGAACCTCTTTCGGGGCCGTTTGTTCCGCGATCCGGTGAAGGAACGATGTGCTTGCGGTGCGGATGCGACCGAATCGGACGCAAAGCGGAAAAGGCGTGCCCGGAGTGCGGAAATTTCGGCGGATCTTCGCGCGAATTCATGTGATCAGGCTCTATATATAGAGCGCGGGTTGTTTCGACGACGTTGCGATGCCTTTGTGCAGCGATGGCGGCGCGGGCCCGCGGCAGTTTTCATCTGCGAGTTTTCACTTGGCTTGCCCGGGGCGAGAGTTAGACTGATTTTGAAAGCCGCGGGCGCGGCGTGAATGGGGAGATTGAAATGCTGAATGCGATGCGATCGGCGTGCGCTGTAGTTGCGGGCGGGATGTTTATGGCGGGAAGCGCGTGGGCGCAGACGCAGACGGTTGTGGTTCCGGCGGCGGCAGCCGGAGCGGCCGGTGCAGGAGGCAACTCGATCCCGCTCGGCAATTTCTCGGGCGGCACGTATCAGGTGATGTACGCGGAGACCGAGATGGCCGATGTTCCGCCCGGCAGCACGATCACGGGGATTCAACTGAGACTGCGGAACACCGCGACGTCGAGTTTTCCGCCCACCGCGAAGAACATTCCGAAGTTTGACCTGCGGCTCGCAGGCTCGACGCTCACGCCCGGAACAATGACAACGACGTTCGCGACCAACATGCAGGACGCGGTCCTGGTGCGGTCGGGAGCGCTGAGCCTGGCCGCGGGCGTGTACCCCGGCGGCGCCGCAAGCGGATTGGCGCCCGAAGACTGGGGTCCGGTGATTTCTTTTTCGACGCCTTACATCTATCGGGGCGGTCCGCTGGTGATGGAGTTTCGGACGGAGCAACCTTCGACCGTGTCGCCGTTCAGTGCAGAGTCGATATCGACACCGGGGCTGACGTTCATGAGCGCGACGCCATCAACAGCGGCAACGGCTCCCTCGACCAATGCGGGTCAGGGATTGGTCGCGCTGCTGACGTTTACACTGCCCGCGACGCCGTTCCAGACGGGAGTGACTCGCCTCTTGATCCAGGATGATCTGGCGAACATACGGGGTAGTTCGTCGAACCTGTTCCCGCTCGGGGTTGCGGCGCGCACGATGCAGTTGATCGCGGCGGAGAGCGAGATGAGGCGGCTGGGGCGCGGATCTCAACTGGTCGGGCTCATGTATCGCAACGCGGCATCGACCTGGCCTTCCGGAGCTCAATCGTTCACGAAGTATGACATTCAGCTGTCGCGGGCGTTGAACTCCCCGGCATCCATGAGCGACACGATCGCGCTGAACACTGGGCCGGACGCGACGCTGGTTCGGAGCGGTGCGCTCGCCATCGCTTCGGGAGAACTCGCGGGGCTCGGACCCAATCCGCGACCGGCGCCGTGGACGTTCGATATTCCCTTCGCCACGCCGTATTCGTATCTCGGCGGGCCGCTGCTGACAGTTGTGCGCCACGACGGCGTCAGCGGCGGGAGCGCGGCGCAGGTCGCGGGCACTTTGTTGACCGACCCGATCTATGGAACGCGGGTAAACGCGCGCACGACGACCGCGACGTCGTCAGTGGTCACGGTAACCGACTCGGCGTTTTCGTATACGGCGCAGATGTGGCAGGCGGACTCAGGCAGCATCGCGCCCAACGCGAACACGACGGTCCGGGGCAATACGACAATTCTGAATTCGCCCGCGTTCAGTAACCCCATCACCTCGCAGATGGTGATCAACGCTTCGGAGTTGACGTATCTGCCGGTTGGAAGCCAGATCACGGGGATGTCGTTCCGGGGGGTGAGCAACTCGAACGTGCCCACGTCGAATGTGGTGTTCTCGGATTACCAGGTCTTTGTCAGCACGGCGGCCAACCGGCCCGCCTCGATGAGCGCGACTTTTGCGAATAACGAGGGCGCCGACAAAGTGCAGGTGCGCAGCGGCGGGCTCTTCTTCGGCGCGGGCAGCCTGCCGGGGAATCCGACAGTCAACAAGTTTGGACCGACGATCAACTTCGATCGGGCCTTCATCTATCAGGGCGGAGACCTGTGCATCACGATCCGCCACAGCGGAAACCAGGAAGAATCAATCAACATCGACGGAACGACGAATACCAATCTCATGCGAACGGTCTCGGGATCGGGCATCAACGCCGCGAGCGGGTCGATCATCGGCGCCGGTCCCATCGTGCGGCTCGCGTACAACCCCTCCGTCGTCGCGCCGGCGGCGATCGACAACACCTCGGGCCAGAACGGATACGCAGTCTTTTTCTCTGATGCCGGAAACGTGTTTCAATCGGTGTATGCCGCGGAGCAGCTGCGCGGGCTGCGCGTGGGCAGCGTGATCACGGGCATGTCGCTGCGCCGGTACAGCAAGTCTTCCGGCGGCGCGCCCTGGCCTCCGGCGGACACGCTCATCAACCGGTTCGACATCACGCTGAGCACGTCACCGGTCCTGCCCCAGTCGATGAGCGATACCTTTGCTTCGAATATCGGCCCGGACGCGATCCTGGTGAAGTCGGGATCGATCACGATTCCGGCCGGAGCGTTCACATACGTGCAGTCGAACACGCGACCGAATGAATATGAATGGTTCATTCAGTTCACCGAGCCATTTGTTTATAAGGGTGGTCCGTTGAGCGCGACAATTCGGAATGACTCGGGTGTGGCGGGTGCGTCGTTCTATGGGGATGTGTTCGAAGGCAGCTCGTCGATCGCCTCGGGGCGGTGGGCGATCGATGCAGGAGTGGACGCGCCGATGCACACGCAAAGCGGCGCGACGGGGGCGCTGGCGATTCGATTCGTGTTTGTTCCGAAGAACTTCTGCCCGGCGGACCTGACCAACGACGGCATCGTCGAGGATGCGGACTTTGTTGTCTTCCTTGCGGAGTACAACACGCTGGACTGCGCCGACTCGTCGATGGAGCAGGGGTGTCCGGCGGATCTGAACTACGACAGGGCCGTTGACGATCTGGACTTCCAGACGTTCCTCGTTGCGTACAACGCGCTGCTGTGTCCTTGATGCGATGCGGAGTGCGAAGGCTGAGCCGCCGTTCCACGGACGCCGTTCGCACCATTTTGAGATCGTGATGATTTCGGCGTAGGGCAGTCACCTCAGAAGTGCGGCGAGATCGAGGGCCGAACGCTGACGCCGCGCGCAGCTGGTTGATTCCTGACGCTGTTGAGCGCTCGATGTGCTGCTATTTATGGCAAATTCACGCCACAGAGGGTGAGTGGGTGGTAGCCTGAATTTGGGGACTGCCTCGCTTTGAGCCAGTCAATTCTGGGAAGGGGAAAACTCCATGCGAATTGGCTTTTGTTGTGTTGTGCCGTGCGCGCTTTTCGGATCCGTTGCGGGTGCTCAGCTTGTTCTGACGTCGGACGAGCGGGGGCTTTCGATTGAGGCGGCGGGAAACAGTCAGGTAGCCCAGCCGGTGGGAACGTTTCCGGCATTTCTTCGTGAATTGAACCTCGATGTTCCGTCGGGGGGAGGAAACGGGAAGGCGCACGCGGCGCAGGATTCCACGGTTTCGGCGAGTGCGATGCACGCGACGGGATCGAGTTCCGCGGAATCGCACGCGGGGCCCGCGAACTGCATCTTGGCGCAGGCGACGAGTGACTTCCGGATCGAATTCAACGTCACCACACCGGTGCAGTATTCGATAGAGGGTTCGGTGAACGGCGCGCAGTTCCGTCTCGCCGAGACGGTGGGTGGCGTGGTGCACCTGGTGCAGACGAACTCGGGGTCCCCGATGCCGTACTCGTTTTCAGGAGTGCTCAAGCCGGGGCGGAACTATCTGCTGCTGGCCCAGTCAAGCGAGCTGGCGAACGCGTGCAACGGTTCCTCGTTCTCGCTCGCGGGCGAATATTCACTGAGCGCATCGTTCACTTCGCTCGCGCCGTGCCCGGGCGACTTGAACTTTGATCGCGTCGTGATCGATGACGACTTTCAGATTTTTCTCGTCGCCTACAACACCTTGCTCTGTCCCGATGCGCCGCTGCCGTGCGACGCCGACCTGAACGCGGACGGGGTCGTCAACGACGACGACTTTCAGATTTTCCTGGCTTCGTACAACATCCTGGTGTGCCCCTAAGGAATTGGCTGGAGTTCAAAGCTCGGGTGCGAAGTGAGTTTGTTCTGGTTGGGTGAAGTTGGGGTTTTTCTGCGACGGCTTGGTTGGGAAGAGGGGATTTTGATGCGTGGCGGGCGGGGTGCCGCAAAAAACCGGGCGAAAGTCCGGTGACATGTATTGGTCGTTGTTGGTAAACTCGCATGCGGAGAGTCCTGGGTCGGGGCGGGGGCCTGGGGTGGGCTTTTGAGGGAGATGCGCATGCGTATGGGAATTTTCGGCGTTTTGTCGTGTGCTTTGCCGTCGATTGTGATGGGGCCGCTCGCGGGCGCGCAGCTGGTGCTGACGAGCGATCAGAGGGCGATCGTGGCGGAGGCCGTGAACACGAGCCAGATGGCGTTTCCGGCGCCGGTGTATTCGGCGTTCGACAAGTCGGTCAGCCGCGATTTGCCGTCCGGCGGCGGGAACGGAAAGGCCAACGCGGCGCAGGCGTCAACGGTTTCGGTGAGCGCGATGAGCGCGACGGGGTCGAGTTCGGCGGAGTCCGTGGCCGGGCCGGGGAACTGCGTGCTTTCGCAGGCTACGAGCGATTTCCGGATTCTGTTCAAGGTCACGACGCCGGTGCAGTATGCCTTTGACGGCGCGGTGAACGGCGCGCAGTTTCGGCTGGCCGAGACGGTGAGCGGCGCGGTGCACCTCGTGCAGGCTCCCGCGGGAACGAATGTGCCGTACTCGTTCGGCGGTGTGCTGAAGCCGGGACGCAACTACACGGTGCTCGCGCAATCGAGCCAGCTTGCCAATGCCTGCAACAGCGAATCGTTTTCGCTTGCGGGGAATTACTCCTTGACCGCGACGTTCATTTCGCTGGCACCATGCCCGGCCGACCTGAACTTTGATCGCGTTGTCGATGACGCCGATTTCGCGCTCTTCGCCCCTGCATATAACGACCTCTTGTGTCCGAACCCCCCACTGCCGTGCGATGCCGACCTGAATTCAGACGGCTTCGTCGACGACGCCGACTTTGCGATATTCGCGCCGGCGTATAACGAGTTGCTGTGTCCGTGAGGAAAGCGCGGAGCCTGGAACGTGCAGTGCGGACGAATTGACGTCGGATTTCGGCGAGTGCTGGGCGGACAGACGTGATTTGGTTGATCGCTGAAGAATCCGGACAAGGAAGCGCGGAAGGGGCCTCTGGAGGGCTGTTTTGTGTTATCTGGGCGACGAATTGGGTGCGGCCGCAAGGGCGCAGGGCTGTAACATCATTTGTGGGTGATGACTCTCGTGGGCGAGAGGAGCGGCCATGCGTCGAATCGTATTGTGTGGTTTGTTGATCACCATGGCGGCAATCTCGGATGCGGGTGCGCAGAGCACAAATGAGCCGTTTAATCCGCCGGGATCGACGCGGGTCACATTGGCAAACAAGTTCGCGGCGGTAGCCGGTGGCGGCGTGAACGATGCGCCGCTGCACGCGTCGGGACGAACGCTGGAGTGGGTGTTCAGCGGATCACAGGTATCGATGTTTGCGCCGGGGTCGCGCATCGTTTCGGCGGCGTTTCGGAACGCGACGACGAGCGCGGGGCCGGGAGCGCAGGCCGATTTCGAGGATTGGTCGCTCACGCTCGCGCGGTCGCTGGCGGCGCCGGGCTCACTTTCTTCCGTGATTGCGGACAACACCGGTCCGGATGCGCTCCTGGTGCGGAGCGGCGGGCTGACGGTGCTGGCGGGCGAGGTGGGCCTGAAGTCGGGTGCGACCGCGCCGTTCACCTTTGAGGCGCGATTTGATGAAGGGTTTGAGTTTGCGGGGGGCAATCTGCACTTGCTGCTGAGCCACAGCGGGTCGGGCGTGGCGGGCGTAAATCTGGACGCCGCGGCATCGGGGGATGTGGGGACGAATATTCTTTTCCAGGCGCGCAAGGCGGACAGCGCCGGCGCGACTTCAACCACGCAGAGCGTGAACACTCCGGTGACGCGGCTGGGCGTGGACGCGGGAATCGCGGTGCCTCAGTTGAGTGCGACGACGAGCAATGGAGTGCAGGGATATTCGGGCGCTCTGGGGCCGGCAGAATTTGCGGCGCAGTTTGTGATTGGTGCGGAGCAGCTGCGGTTTGTGCCGCGGGGCAGTTTGATTACGTGGTTGACGTTCCGGCTGGCACCCGGCGCGGGAGCGTGGCCGATCGCGGCGACCAGCACAGACGACTTCGCGATTGAAGTTGCAACATCGGTGACGTCGCCATTGGCGATGGGAACCTTCTTCGGAAGCAATCCGGCGGCGGATGCGCTGGTGGTGCGCGAGGGACCATTGACGATCCCTTCGGAATCGTTTCCGGCGGCGGGGGGCGAACGGGCGCGATTTGGAATACCGATCCATTTCCAGCGGGGATTCGTGTATACGGGCGGGGACCTGTGCATCACGGTTCGGCACGCGGCATTTTCGGGGGCGGGGGTGACGCTCGATACGGCGAACCCGTCGGGCGCGATGCGGACAACGGTTGCTTCGACTCTCGATGCGACGACGGGAGCATTCCTGCCTTCGGACGCGTCGATCGCCCTCGAGGTCGGATACACATCGTCGCTCGCGGTGCCGAACGCGTATGAAAAGATCTCGGGCGGATCGGGGGCGTGGCTGTTCGAGACTCCTCGCGTGCACCAGCTCGTGATCGATCCATCGCAATTGACGTATCTGCCGGCGGGAAGCACGATCGACGGGATCGCGTTTCGCATTTCGCCGATTGCGCCGGCGGTTTTTGTATCGTGGCCGGACGCGGATGCGACGGTAAATCAATTCGACGTCTATCTCAGCACGGCGCTTCGGACGGCATCGCAGATGAGCGGGGTGTTCGCGCAAAATGAGGGGGCAGACAAGGTGATGGTGCGGTCGGGCGCGTTGTTCGTACCGGCGTTCGCGATGAAGGTGGTCGGCTTGGATGTGGGCGAGCACTCGTTCGTGATTCCGTTTTCGAAGCCGTTTGCGTATCACGGAGGGGGGCTGTGCGTCACGATGCGCGTGGGGCAGCGATTGGGAGGCGGGCCGACGGTGAATTTTGATGGCCGGTTCAACACAACCGGTGTCAATGGAAAACGGGCGACTGCTTCATCATCTGAGACGCAGGGCAACAACGCGCTGGCATTTGCAACACGGCTGGTCTTCTCGCGGCCGACGCCGACTTGTCCGGCGGACCTGAATGGCGATGGGCTGGTGGATGATCTGGACTTTGTGTTGTTTGTGCAGGCGTATGACTTCCTGGTGACGCCGGCGGCGGATTTCAACTTTGACGGCGTGACGGACGATTCGGATTTTCAGGTGTTTGTGGGCGCATATGACGACCTGATTTGTCCCTAGAGCACCGGCATGAACGTGCGTCTAGAAGCAAACAAGCTGCTCATAGGCCGGGACGAAGACCTGGAAATCGGCGTCATCAACCATGCCATCGCTATTGAGGTCAGCGGAGCAGCCAGGGCGCATTGTCGGATCGCCGCAATCCAGGATGTTGTATTGCACGAGAAAAAGGACGAAGTCTGCATCATCGACCATGTTGTCGGCGTTCAGATCGCCCGAACAAAGGATCAGAAACGCGGGGTCGCTCGCGACAATGCCGCAGGAGTTGGTCGCCGAGCAGCGATAACTTCCCGCATCTTCCGGAACGACATTGGTGATGGTGAGTGCGGGCGTCATCGCGCCGGAAAGAATTGACCCTCCTGCACTCACGCCGTCATTTAGCGGCACGGAATCTTTCAGCCAGCGGTATGTCACGCCGCTCGGGCCGGCGGCCACCTGGAAGTGCGCGATGGGAGAAGCCGAGGTGTCGGACGGCTGCTGCGAAAACTTCGGGCTCAGGCCGGCACCGGAAGTCACGATGAGATTCAGTGACATCGGCACCGCACCGGAGTCGAGTTGGGCGACAGCGCCGAGTCCCGATGGATTGTCGGCAAAGCAGACCGAGTCGAGAGCGCCGGTGATTGCGGGGGCGACGAGCACGCCGGGGATCACATCACCTTCGACCGGCTGGTACGGCGATTCAAATGAGCCGAGCAACCGTCCACCGAGCGCGATGGAACCGGTCGCGGCGAGATTGCCTCTCTGCGTCGGACCCACGCCCCGTACCGGCACAACGAGCGTCGAGCCGGAGACGAGGGTTGCCGAGCCGGTCACCGACAGCGTGCCGCCGGGACCCAGATCGAGTTCGCCGGAGTTTGAGAACGACCCGGTCGACGGCGTGGTTGCGAGCGTCCGGCTTTCGATCAAGAGCTTGCCGCTGTTTGATCGAAGGCCGGTGAGATTGGGCGTTGTGATACTCGGGCCGGTCAATTGGAGTTCGGTGCCTGGGGCGATCGACCAGATCGTGCGGCTGCCGAGCGTTAGAGCGCCGCCGGCGGCGAGCCACTTTCCACCGGTCAGGACGGAGGTTGCAGAGGGCAGGTTGGAGATTGTGGTCGGCGCGATGCTCAGCGTTCCGGCGGTACTACGCGCGGTGCCCGCATTGGTGAATGTTCCCCCGCCACCGCCGACGGTGAGGGTGCGGTTGATTTGATCGGCGCTCAGCATGCCCTGCAACGTCAGCGTCCGGTTGGAGCCGATGTTGATGACCGTGGATTTTGTTGAGGGCTGGGCCAGATCGAAACCGACGAAGAGGTCGGGTCCAAACGTTGCGTTTGCCGACGACAGGTTGATCACGGTGTTCGCCGTGTTGATTCCCATCAGGATTTTTCCCGCGCCACTGATGGTGGAGTTCGTCGTTGCAAACGTCAGAGGCGTCAGATTGCAGCCGCCGCTGGCGAGGCGGATGGTCGGATTGTTGAGCAGGTTGAGCGGTCCGGTCACGACCAGCGCCGCACACGGACCCACCAGGAGGTCAGTGGCGAGATCACAGGTGTTCAGCGTGACGGTGGCGTTCTGCGCGAAAACGAACTTTGCGCCGTCCGCGGCGGAGAGTATTGCGTTCTTGAAAGTCACGGTCGAGAGCGTGATGTCACCGGTCGAGGCGTTGGCGGCCAGCGTCGTCCCCGGATAGGTACCCGCGTACGTCAGCGTGTTGTTGCCACCGCTCCAATTGCCGAGGGACGGATAGACGCCGCCGATTGTCCATGCCGAGTTCGAGACCGAGAGTGTGCCGGAGTTGGACCAGGTGCCGCCGAGGATGAGCGTCGAGTTCAGGCTGGAGATGGCGGCGGTGTTCGTCCAAGTTCCGTTGAGTGTGAGCTTTCCGCCGGCGAGCGCGGCGAGATCGTTGTCGACGGTGTAGGTGCCACCGAGCGTGAGTGAAGCGCCGGGATCGAGCTGCACATTCCCGATCGGTCCGGAGAGGGAGGCGATATCGAGCTTGCCGGCGGTGATGCGGAGCAGTCCCTGGTTTACGAGCGAGCCGCCGGTCCACGCGAAAGTGCCGCCGGCGCGGCCCACGGCGATTGTGCCGCGGTTGGTGACGGTGAGCGTCGAAGCAATCGCTGCGGCGGTTGAAGTCGCCGCCGCGTCCGACGGCATCTCAATCGTGATTCCAGCGGGAATGATCTGGTTCGCGCCCTCGAACGAAACGCCGGCCACTGTCGAGCTTCTGTTGATGCGCACCCGACCTTCCCCCAGCAACCCCGCCCCCGTTTGCGCGTCGGCAGTCAGCTTGAGGCCGGTCGTGAAGCATGTGTAATCAACCGTGATGGTGGCTGCGTGCTGGAGTGTGAGGCCGCCGAGAACGCTCAGTGTTGTGCAGCCGCTGATGAGCAAGTCTGCGTCGAGTGTGCAGCCGGTCCAGGCACTCGAAGCGCTCAAGGTGAACTTTTTTCCGTCCTGAGCGCGGAAGGTAACTCCGTTCGCCGCGAGGCCGCTGAGCGTGATATCGCCCGTCGTTGCGTCGGCAACGAGGGTGTTGACGGGCAGCGCCCCCGCATAAGTAAGTACGTTGTTCGAACCAGTGTGGGCGCCGAGCGAGGTGTATGAATCGCCGATGCGCCAGGTCGAGTTGGAGATGTCAAACAGCCCGGCGTTGGTCCATGTCCCGCCAAAGGCGACATTGCCGCCATTGCTTGAGATCTGCGCGTTGTTCACCCAGTTCCCGCCAAACGTGAGCGACCCACCACTCACAACCGCCAGATCTGTATCGATGGCGTACGTCCCTCCCAACGTGACCTTGGCGGCGGGCGCAATCGTGAAATTGCCCGTGCTTCCCCAGAGACAGGCGAGATTCAGGCTTCCTGCGAGCAGATCGATGCTGCCGAGATTTACGAATCGCGAACTGCTGTTTCCGTTGATACTCATCGTCGCAGTTGGAGCATTCATGACGATCGGGGCGTAGCAGTTCAGCGTGCCGGTCACCGAGATCGTGCCGTTTGCGGCGCGACCGGGAGCCCCGATCGATATCGAAATACTCGGAGCAATTGTCATGTTGTCCACGGTGGAGATGACACCTCCACCGAGCTGCACCGTGCCGGTTCCGCCAAACGTCTGCGGGCTGCCACTGAAAAGCAACCGGCCGTTTGCGGTGGAGCAACCGCCGGATTTCTGCGTATAAATAACGGTCGCGTTGTCCAGTGTCAGTCCGTTCTGGATAGTCAAGGAAGAGCACGTTTCATTCTCGAGCGTCCCGCCAATGGTGCAGCCGTCGAGTGTGGAGCTGCCGCGGACGATCAGGTGCGACGCTCCAATTGCCCGCAACGTCGAGTTGGTCACAGTCACTGCGCCGAGCACTAGGTCGCCGCCCACATCGACCGTCGATAGATTCAGATTTGTCGCCGTGCCGTTCAGGATCAGTGTTCCGCCCGTCCGTACGAACGAGCCCATTGTCGAGTACGCGCCGCCGAGGGTCAGGGTCCCGGCGTTCTGTAATGAAAATACTCCCTCGCTCGACCAGAACGGTGGCGATACTTCGAGCGCCGCGCCGTCCGCGGCCAGCAAGCCCTGGTTGATGAGCTTGCCGCCGAAGAAACCCATAAGCAGCATGCTGCGCCCGGCCACATCGGAGATGACCTGTCCGCGCAGCGTGAGGACCGAATTCTCGTTCAGTATGAACTGGCCCACCTTCGAACCTGTCGACCCGCCCTTGTTTCGCACGACGACCCCGGAATCGATCGTGACAATGGCGTTTGTTTGCACGTAGAAGTACGCATTGCCAATAGTGGACGCGAACTGAATTATCCCGGTCCCGCCGATGGTTTGTGCGCCACCGAAAGGATGGAACGACGCGGAGGAGTTCGCGTCGGTGGAGTCGATGGTGATCGTCGCACCGCTCAAGAGCGTTAGCCCGTTGCGAACATTGCACTGCCCGCCTTGGCCGATGATCATCTCACCCGTGATGCTGCATGCGTCCAGAATGCCTGAGCCAAATTTCTGCAACAACTTCGCGCCACCCGAACTGCTCAGGGCCACCCCGGTGAGGGTCACGTTGGCCAACTGAAGATCGCCCGTCGCAGCCGTTGCGTTGAGTGCAGTCCCGGTGAATGTCCCCATCAATTCAAGCGTGCCGCCGGTACGCTGGATAGTTCCCAGCGAGGAATATGTTCCCTGCAGGCTGAAAAACGACGTCCCGGAGACGGCGAACACGCCGTTGTTGATCCAGGCTGCAGCGCTCAGTGTGATCCCGGCGCCCGCGGCGGAAAGCAGGCCGCTGTTCGTGAAGGCTCCGGCGCCGCTGATTGTGAGTCTTGAGCCGCTGACGTCGTTGACGATCTCACCACTGTTGATGAGCTGTGAGCCGCTTTCGATGACAATCGAACGCACTCGGATCACAATCTCTGTGCCGAGCGTGACTGTCGCGTTGTTCTTGATCGTGATGTCGGGATCGAGGCCGCTGCCGCGCTGGATGGTCCCGGACCCCGAAACCAGTTGCGTTCCGCCATCGAACGTAATCGAAGCGTTCGCACATTCGCCGGAGAGCAGGAGCGTCGCGCCGCCCGAAAACGCCAAGCCCGAGCGCACGATGAGGTCGGAGCAGTACCGAATCGTCGCGTTCGCGGCCAGCGTGCACCCGGTGAGCGACACCTCGCCATCGATCGTGAAAGCATTGGCTCCGTCGGCGGCGAAGAGCACGCCGGTCGCTACGAGATCGCCCAGAGAGATGTTTCCGATCCCGGCGGTCGCGCGCACTTCCGGACCGACACAGGTACCGCTCAGCATCACGGTTCCGCCGACGCGCGTTACCGCGCCGAGTGCGGAGAACCGGCCCGCAAAGGTCAGGAATGCGCCGTTGCCGGAGATGGTTCCGGCGTTCACCCAGTTGTCGCTCAGCAGCTTGACCGAGTTGGTATCGCCCGCGCTGATGGACCCCGCGTTGGTGTAGACGCCGGTTCCGGAGACCGACAACGTCGAGTACGGTCCCTGCAGGGTGATCGGGCCCAGCGTCTTGAGTGTTGCGCCGGTGTCCACGAAGAATCCGCCATCGCCCCGCACCGGGTTCGCGCCGCCCTCGCCGAACGCGATCTGCACGCTCGCGGCAACGGTGACCGACGTACCCGGATCAACGGAGATCTCGGGGTCCGAGATCGTTCCGCTTCCCCAAACATCCTGCACACCTCCGACAAAGAGGAGCCTTGGAGAACCCGACCCGGGAAGTGCAAGCGTCGCATTGTCGCGCAGTTCGAGTCCTTCGCGAATCGTCCATGTTCCACCGGTCAGTTTCACATCGCCGCGAGCCGAGCAATGGCGCAGCGAGGAATTTCCGTGGCCTCGCAGCGCCGCTCCGTCGCCCCGCAGTGTCACGCCCGTGAAGTCGGCGGCGGCGAGAACGATCTCGCCGGTGGCGGCGGTCGCGGTCAGTTCCGGCCCCGTGAATTGGCCGCCGACGATGAGTGTTCCGCCGCTGCGCGAGATCGGACCGAGACTCGAGAACTGCCCCGCGAGGCTCAGCGTGCCGGTGCCCGAAGGTGAAAACGTCCCGCTGTTGCTCCACGTGCCGGTGAACAGCTTGAGTGTGCCGGCGCTGACGCTGAGCGTGCCTTGGTTGACAAACGTTCCGTTGTTCCAGATCGAGAACGTGGCGTTGTTCTTTGAGATCGATATTTCACCCTGATTGGTGAGTGTGCAGCCCGACTGCACTTCGATCGAGGCGGAGGTTCCGGTCGCGGCTGGGCCGAAGGTGACGCGAACGCCCGAAGTTATGGTCACTGCCGTGTTGTTGACGATCAGGATGCCCGAGCCATTCGTACCCATGTTGACGACCGCGATCTCGCCGTCACCGGAGATCGATTGCGGACCGCCCTGGAAAATCAATCCGCTGCAACCACCGGTATTTGCGAGCTGGAAGATGGCGCCCGACTGAAGCTGCATTCCTGCCGTGAGCGTGAACGTGCAGCAGCCCCCGAGAACCACCTTGCGCGCCGTGGTCAGCGATTTCACGGCGTAGTTGTTCGTAATCTGCACAGTTGTCGCGCCGGTGGGAATGACGCAGTCGTTCGCCGTGTTGGGGACGCCGGCTGGGGACCAGTTGGAAGCCATGCCGAACGTTGTGCCGTCGCCGGCGCCGGTCCAAGTCCGCGTCTGCGCGCGGCATTCACCCACGAAAGCGATGCACCATGCCGCGAGCACCAGCACAGTTGACCGCCGGAGGGCGGCGTGCGCGCCGGGGCAGATCCGCATCGTGACATGGCGAAAAACCTGAGCGCAATCGCGCGGCATAAATCTGGACATCTGCAAGCGGCCCTCCCAAAGCAAGCGCGTTCGTGGAAACCCGGGTCTTGCCCGGCACTTTCGCACTGCATCGTACTCGATGATGACGATAAACTTTGCAAATTTCGATGTGCGATAACCAGGGTCGGCGCAGCATCCACGGTTGCGCCGGAAAGCACCATGCCGCACGACTCACGTGGGTTGCACGTGCACCTTCGCGCCGACGGATTCGAGCTATCTCAATTTATTTCCAGCTTCGGCCGCATTGAGCGCGCCCGCCGAGGGAGCGCTTCAACTCGGCGATGAGGGTCGACAGTTGTGGACTGCCGCGGCCCGGGGGGTTGTCCCATAACAACTGCATTTTTCTCGCCCGTACGAGCCAATACGCCCTTGAGGTCATCGGGCTCTGAAATACCGAGGAGAGGGATCTGCGCACACAAGCTGGTCGTACGCGGATGCGAATTCGACGAAATCGGTGTCGTCGGTGCGGGTGTCGCCGTTGAGGTCGCCGGCCTGAGTTTCAAAGAGGTCATAGGCGTGGGCGAAGGTGGTGAAGTCGATGTCGTCGACGGTGCCGTTGTGATCGAAGTCGCCGGGGCAGTAGATTGCCGCGGGCTCGCACAAGGCGGGGAGGCGGCACGTAAGTAGAAGGCTGAAACGACGAACGGCAGGCGCGACGATTGGTGCTGTTTCGGTGAACTGACCCGAGCGCACGTCGGCGACACGAAGAGTCCACGTGCCGATTGCGTTGCCGGCGGTGAGCGCGTTGAGATCGTCTTTGGGCCAGAAGACGCCGTCGTATGGGGCGCGGCGGGGGATCTCCTGCTGGATGTAGGACTTGATCTGGTTCATATCGAAGAGCGTCGCGGCGAAGTTGTGGCCGAAGTTGCCGACGCCTCCGGGGCGGTTGACGAGCTCGATGGATGTGCCGCTGGGGTTGGCGAGCGTGATGACGAGATCGCCGTCGAAGGGATGATTGAGGCCGACGAGCGTGGAATTCATGTCGATGCTGGGCGTGCCATCGAAGCGGAATTTGACATCGATGAGTTCGCCGGGGAGCGAAGCGACGTTGAACGGGATGGCGACGCCTTGTATGTCGCCGTCGGGGATGAGCGCGGCGGGCCCGGTGTAGGAGAAGGTTTGCGGCGCGCTGATCAAGGAGTTGTCGCCGATCGCGAGTTCGAAGGGGTACACGATGGTCTGTGAATTGCCGAAGTGGACGGTGAGGAGCAGGGAGGCGGGTGTGCCGCAGGGATGAGAGGCGGAAACGGCGATGACGAAGGGTGTGGAGTTCTCCGCGACGGAGCCGGGCGCGATCGACGACCAGTCGGCGCGATCGACAACGGTGGTGAGCGAGGGTGTCAGGCTTTGGAGGGTGGCGAAGACGCCGGAGGCGGCAGCGAAGCCGGAATTGAGAAGAGAAATGTAGAGGCGCACGCGGCTCTCCCCCACCTCCGCGATGCCGTTGTTGTTGCCGTCGGCGAAGTCGTCGGAGACGCGTGCGGTGCCGGATGCGGGCGAGGCGACGTGGATGTCGGCGCCGGGCGCGACGCGCGGGAAAACCGGGAAGGGCGTGCGCGAAACGTCGAAGAAGACGCCGTTCACGGGCTGGACGATGATTCGAGCGCCGCTCGACGTGAAGTCGTCGGGAATGTTCACGAGCTGCGAGCCGTCGTTGGGAGTGCTGGCGGCGAGGACGAGCGGGTTGCGATCGGCATCGTTTCTCATCAGGCTGATGTGGACATTGGCGAGGTTGAAGGGCGCACTTTGCGTGCCGGCTGTGCGCCAAGTGACAAGGAGCGGGCCGGCCGAACGCGCGGTTGCATCGTTCGGAGAGAGGACCGCGAAGGGATCGGGCTTGACGATGATGTTGATGGGCGCAGCGAGCCACGATGTGCCGCCGGCGCCGGGGTGGTTATCGCGGCCGATCAATTCCATCTGGAGTGTGCGCGCCTTGGTCGGGAGCGTTTCGCCGGGCGAAACCGTGTTGTTGAGCAGCGTGGACCAGGCCGGGATGACGCGTTCGGTGTCGGTGGTGGGAAGGAATGTGCGGATGATGGCGTTGTTGCCGGTGTCGCCGGCAGAAAGGTTGACCTGCTGACCGGGGCTTGATTGAGCCCACGAGAGCGTGACGGGATCGCTCTCTGCATCGGAGACGATCGCGGGGAGTTTCAGGGGCGTGTTGGTCGGGGCGATGAGCACGAGGCCGGCGGGCAAGTTCATTGTCGGCGCGGTGTTGCCGGTTGGGGAGGTTGTGCCGCAGCGTGACGTGTCGGGATACATCTCGTGAATGCTGAACGGGTGGAACATTAACTCGGATTCGTTGACGATCGAGTCGGGGTAGCACTGGCGGCCGTAGGACATGATGGTGGAGCCGCCGCCGGGTTCGATGCCGACGCCGAAGTTGGGGCCACAGCGTTCGCCTTCGCCACTGAAGGTGTGGTTCGCGCCGAACTGGTGGCCGAGTTCGTGGCAGGCGACCATGGTGGTGTAGGGGTACTCGACCGCGAGGCCGGAGTTGGCGACGCTTGCTGCGGTGCTGCAAACCGAGTGGAGGCTGGCGACGCCTCCTCCGTAGGTGCCGATGACCTGACGGACGTTGGTCTGGAGGTTGGGGACGAGGCGCTGGAAGTTGCCGTCTTCGCTGAAGAGTGCGTCGGTGCTTGAGTTGGTGAGCTGATCGGTGGCGGGATTGAGCTGGATGAGCTTGTCCTGCTTGGCGGGGAGGATGAAGCGGACGCAGAAGTCGCGTTCGTAGATCGCGCTGATGCGGCTGATGTGCTCGACGAGCGCGGAGAGCGCCAGCTCGACGGTGCCCCCGTGGAGAATGGACCACTCGGCGGTCGGGAGGAAGCCGAGGATGAGTGTGTTGAGGGTGGATCCTCGGGCGACGGTGGATGCGGCGATGGAGATCGGATTGTCGCGCGTCTCGTTGTTGATCACGCGGCAGTCGAGTGCGGCGCCTTGATCGGCGGAGTCTTGCTTATAGAAAGAGATGTAGTACTCGGTACGGTCAGAGGGCGATTCGTCGGCGGGGTTGATGAAGACATCGCCTTGCGGAGAGAGGATCATGGCGTGGAAGCCGCGGGCGGTGAGGCTGAGACGGACGGTTGCGCCGGGAGTTTCGAGCGATTCACCGGCGTAGGTTTTAAAGTTTGGAAACTCAGCAGCGAGTTCGGGATCCATGCAGGGGACTTCGAAGATGCGGAAGCGCTGGATGGAGCCGTCGGGCATGGGAATGTCGAAGGTCTGCGCGGCGGCAACTGCCGATGCGCTGACGGCGGCATCAACGCGGGATTTCAGAGTTGGGACGTCAGCCTGGAAGAGGCGATATCGGAAAGCCTGCTTCTGAGCGACGGCAGTCGCGGCCATTGGAGTGGCCGCGGATTCGGATGACTGCAAACGCCATGCAGATTGGGCGCCGGCCGATTGAGAAAGCGTGGCGGCTACAAGAAGCGCAAAGACTGGGCGCATGAGATCCCTCCGACCCGCCACGAACGGCGAATTGTTTGATACGCGACTCGGTCAATTGTTCCCGGAACGGAGCCCGAATGGACGACGAGCGGAGTCGGCATGAAGGTCGGCGGTTACCAACCGCCCCCGTTCTGTGAATTCACGACTCTCTTCACTACTCTCGCCACATCTCTTTCAGGGGCACACAAGCGCGTCGTATGCCTGTGCGAAGAGCGTGAAATCGGCGTCGTCGGTGATGGTGTCGCCGTTCATATCGCCGGCGGGGTCGATGAGTTTGTTGTATGCGACGACGAAGACTTCGAAATCCTGATCGTTGACGACGCCGTTCTTGGAGAAATCGCCGGGGCAGTACGTCGTGATCGGCTCGACGCAGAGCACGGGCAGTTCGCAGGTCAGACGCAGGGAGAAACGACGGATGGCGGCGGCGACGGTGGGCGTGGCTTCGTTCTGCTGACCGGCACTCATGTCGGCGACGCGGAGTTTCCAAACGCCAATCGGATTGGAGTCGATGAGCAGGTCGAGATTCTCGGCGGGAAGGAAGACACCGTCGTGCGGAGCGCGGCGGGGAATCGCATCCTGGATGTATGAACCTATCTGGTCCATATCGAAAAGTGTGGTTGCAAAGTTGTGGCCGAAGTTTCCGATGTCTCCGGGGCGATCGGCGAGCTTGATCGTCGTGCCGGAGGGATTCGTGAGTTCGATGACGAGATCGCCCACATAAGGATGATTGAGTCCGACGAGCGTCGAGTTCATGTCGGTGGAGGCGGAGCCGTCGAAAGAGAAATCGACGTCGATCAGTTTGCCGGGGAGAGAAGGGACGTTGAGGTTTACGGTGACGCCGTTTGGATCGCCATCGGGGATGACCGTAGCGGGGCCGGTGTAGGAATAGACCTGCGGTGTGCTGACGCGGCCGAAGCGTCCGACGGTCATTTGCGCAGGGAAAACGACGGGCCCAAAGCCCAGGGCATTCAACGTCAATTCAAGATTAATCGGATCGCCACAGAGATGATCGGAGCTGACGGCGACGACAAATGGCGTCGTGTTTTCGGCGATCTGGGCGGAGTCGAGCATGGGCCATGCGGCGGCGGCGACAGAAACAGTTGCCGTCGGAGTCAGGCTTCGGAGCTCGCCGAAGGGTTCGGCGCTCGGACTGAAACCCGCGTTCACAATCGGGAAGTAGACGCGGATGTACGACTCGCGCGGCTCGACGTACGTGTTGTTGTTGTCGTTGCCGAAATTGTCCTGAGTTCGCGGGGCGGCGGCGATTTCGAGCCGGACATCGCCGGATCTTGGCAGCACGGCGAAGGGCTTCGGCGAGATATTGAAGAACGCGCCGTTGATGGGCTGGACGAGGACGCGTGCTGCGGGGAGATCGAGATCGTCGGGGAGCTGAACTATTTCGGAGCCGTCGTTGGGAGTGCTGTTCGACAGAACAAGCGGGTTGCGATCCGCATCGCTTCGCATCAGGCTGATGCGAACGTTGGCAAGACTAAAGAGTCCCGATTGAGTGCCGGCGGTGTTCCATGTGACGAGCAGCGGGCCGGTGGAGTGCGAGCGACCGTCGGCTGGCGAAGTGACCGTGAAAGGAACGGGAGTCGTTCTCGACTGGAGCTGGATGGACTGCATGCTCGTGGCGCCGCCTCCGGGTCGGTTATCGCGCGCGACCATGTTGAGCGTGATGGAACGATTGGTGGTCGGAAGCGTTTCACCCGGAGAGGCGATTCCAGCGAGAAGGTATTCCCAGCGCGGAATGACGCGTTCGGACTCGGAATTGGGCATGATGGCGCGGATGATCGAGTTTGAGCCGACATCGCCCTGTGCGAGGGAGCGCAGGCCGCTCGTGTTGCTTTGATCCCAAGAGACCGTGACCGAATCGCCGTTTGGATCGGAAAACTCGATTGGAACGCGGATAGGCGTGCGCATCGGGATATTGAAATTAAGGCCGGCGACGATCTCGATGCTCGGGCGGGTGTTGCCGGTGGGAGTTTGCGTGCCGCAGACGGCGCGGCTGCGCATTTCCTGAAGGCTGTAGGAATGGAACATGAGTTCGGAGCGCGAGACGATGTTGTCGGGGTAGCACTGCTGGGCGTAGGACATGATGGAAGAGCCGCCGCCGGGCTCGAGGTTGTTGGCGCCGTTGCCGACGCAGCGCTCGCCGGTGCCGCTGAAAACGTGGTTGGCGCCGTACATGTGGCCGAGTTCGTGAGCGGCGACCATCGTGGTGTATGGGTGATCGATGGAGAGGCCGGAATTGGCGACGCTGGCGTTTCCGGTGCAGGAGGAGCCGATCGAGGCGACGCCGCCGCCGTAGGTTCCGATGACCTGGCGCAGGTTGGCGGTGCCGACTCCTCCGAGGCGGGTGAAGATTCCGGCGGCCTCGTTATACAGAGACGTGGTATTGGAATTTGTGAGGCCGTCGTTGACAGGATCGAACTGGAACATGTTGGGCTGGCGCGCGGCGAGCACGAAGCGAACACAGAGCTCGCGCTCGTAGATCGCGCTGATGCGAGAAGCGTGTTCAACGAGAGCGGAGAGGACGGACGCGGTTGTGCCGCCATGAAGAATGGCCCATTCAGCGGTGGGAAGGAAAATGAGGCTGGCGGTGCTGAGGCTGCTGCCGCGGAGTTCGGTGGAGGCTTCGATGGACGGATCGCCGGAAGGCTCGCCATCGCCGGGGAGCAAATCGCAGAACAGTGATCCGTGCTCCATTGCGTCCTGCTGACGGAATGAAACGTAATACTCGCTGCGATCGGTGGGCTGCGCGGCAGCGGGATTGATGAAGACGTCGCCTTCCGGCGAGAGGATCATGGCGTGAAAGCCGCGAGCGGTGAAGGTCAGTCGCGCCGTCGCGCCCGGACAATCAAGCGATTGACCGGCGTAGGCCTTGAAATCGGGAAACTGTGCGGTAAGTTCGGGCTCCATCACCGGCACTTCGAAGAGTGTGAAGCGCTGAGTGGAACCGTCGGGCATGGGAAGTTCGATCGCGGGCTGCACTGCATTCGCGCCGTTCGCGGCGCCGTCGATCGCGTTCAGGCGATGGCGAATTTGAGCCGGATCTACGTGCACGACGGAATAAAGGGCGGCCTGCGAATGCGCCGCCGCGGCGACATCATCCGGCACGATGCGGCGACTCGACCAGAGTTCGCCCGGCGCGGCGATGGCGACTGCGGAGAGAAGAAAACCTGCACAAACAACGGCCTGCCCGAACCTCATGGCTGCACTCCGCCCCCAGGAATAACTCCGGCTATCACGTACGCGTGCTCAGTCTTGCGTCGGCGCCCACTGCAACCCCTGAGCCTGCGCTCAAATTGCACTAGAGACAAGGTTACCCGAATGATGCGAAGACTTCACCGCCGCGGATGGCGGGTGACACTTGTTTGACAATGTTTCATACTTTGGAAGCGGCGCGACGGCGGATGCAGGTCTGAATAACCAGCTTACGTTGCCGCGAAACCAGCAGTGTGCTGAGTTTCGGTGTTCGGCGGACGAGGCGCGGGCGTGCCGGGCGGGAAGGCTTCGAGCAGAACCTTGGCGTACTTCTCGCCGGCGGCTTCGAGTGTGAACTCGCGCTCGAAGAGGGAGCGCGCGTTGCGGCCCTTGCGCTTGGTCATGCCGGGATCGGCCATGAGAGCGCGGATGCCTTCGGCGAGACCAACGGCGTCGCCGACTTTGAACCAGAGGCCGACGTCATGCTCATCGACGAGTTCGCGGAGTTCGGAACGCTCTTCGCTGATCGCGATGATCGGACGGCCGACGGCGAGGGAGGAGTAGAGCTTACTGGGGAAGCTGATGCCCTCGACGCCCTTGGCGATGGTGACAAAGCTGGCGTCGCAGGCGGTGAGGGAATCTGGGAGTTTTTCGAAGGGTTGATACGGAAGCAGCAGCGTGTTCTTCAGGCCGCGCTTGGCGATCTGTTCGCCGATCCAGGCTTTGCGGCCGCCGGCGCCGATGAGGACGAGGCGGAAATTCTCATCCTTGAGAATTTCGGCGGCGCCGAGAAGTGTGTCGAAGTCGTAGTAGAGGCCGAGGTTGCCCGAATAGAGAACGGTGAAGGGCTCGATGAGATTGTGCTTCTTGGCGAATTCGCTCTCGACCTTGGGCTTGGCGGTCAGCTCGCGGGCGTCGGCCCAGTTGTAGATCACGTGCACGCGGGCGGGATCGAGGCCGTAGTTTTCGCAGACGAGGCGTTTAGCGCTTTCGCACAGGACGATGGTGTGCTCGGCTCGCTTGTAGATGAGCTTGTTGCCCAAGTGCCAGACTTTGGCGATCAGGCCATCCTTCTTGATCGTGCCGACCCAGACCGCCATCTCGGGATAGGCGTCGTGCAGGAGCTTGACGTAGCGGTGCTTGCGCACCATGCTCACGAACGCGCCGATGATTCCGAGGAAGGGCGGGTTGGTGGTGTAGAGGTGGACGGTGTCGCCTCGGCTGAGGAACATCATCCGGAGCGTGAGCGGGACCATGAAGGTCAGGAAGTTGAGGATGCGCCCGGGGAGGCGATCCTTACTGAAGCGGGTGGTGACGAGGCGGCGGACATAGACGCCGTCGCGCCATTCGCGGAGTTCGACCGGTTGCCAGGTTTCACGCGGGCCGTAGCAGGGGCGGCAGGTATCGACCTGCACGAAGAAGCCGCGGCGGACGAGATCGGTCGCCAGTTCATGGAGCAAGTGGCCGGTCGAAGCGACGTCGGGCACGTAGAACTGGTTCAGGATCAGAACCCGGGGCTTTGGCGTTTCGCGGATGGGCATGAGGGAGAGGGCGATTGTTGGAGCGTGCGAAGGGGCGAGCGGGAGCGCAAGGAACGCGCTGCCGCGGATTGCGGGCTTGTTCTTCTATCGTAAGGATCGGGGTTGGGGTTGACCCGATATGTTGAGGTGATATCTGGATGCGGACGCATTGGGCGGGGTTTGCCGAGGGGGTTGCGAAGGGATGAGTCGGAAGTTGGATGAAATTCGGGGCGGATATGAAGGCCCGCGGCCGGCGGTGTCGGTGGTGATCTTGACGCTGAATGAAGAGATCAATATTCGGGAAGCGATCGAGAGCTGCTCCTGGAGCGATGATGTTTGCGTGCTGGATTCGGGGTCGACGGATCGGACGGTGGAGATTGCGCTCGAGGCGGGGGCGAAAGTCTTTGTGAATCCGTTCCGGTCGTTTGGCGCGCAGCGGAACTGGGCGATCGACAACATGCCGCTGAAGCATGAGTGGGTGTTTCACCTCGATGCGGATGAGCGGTTTACGCCGGAGTTGGTTGCCGAGATGGCGGAGTTGCTCGCAAGAGCGCCGAACGAGGCCGGGTATTACGTTGCGAATCAGATGATTCTGGACGGCGCCTGGATCAAACGCGCGAGCGGGTATCCGGCGTATCAGATGCGGCTGTTCCACAAGGGACGGATGCGGTTCAATGACCACGGACACGGGCAGCGCGAAGAGACGAAGGGCGCGATCGGGACGCTGAAGCAGCCGTACGTGCACTACAACTTTTCGAAGGGCCTCGACGAGTGGCGAGCGCGGCATGAACGGTACAGCACGCTAGAAGCGAACGAGATTCTGGCGGCACGCGCGAGCGGCGAGGGCGTGTCGTGGTCGGGATTGATTTCGGGTGATGGGATGACGCGGAGGCGTGCGCTGAAGGGGCTAGCGGCGCGGATGCCGTTGCGGCCGCAGGTGCGGTGGCTGCACACAGTGCTCCTCAAAGGCGCACTGCTGGACGGGAGAGCTGGCCTCAAGTATGCCTCGCTGCTGTACTGGTACGAGGGGGAAATCACCCGGAAGGTGGCGGCGGGCCGGAATTCCCGCTAGACAATTCCCTTGCAATCCGAGATTTGGCGTAACGCTCCGCTCGTGGTGCGCGTATTCCCTTGAGGCAACTTTGGCACCCAGGGAGCATGTCATGCGCGTTCTCTGTTTTTCCGCAGCGTTCATTTCAACTCTTGCTTTGGCGGCGCCACTCGAGCGGTCGTTCATTCCCGCAACGGCGGCGGTTTCCGCGCACTTCGATGTCGAGGCGTTTGCCGCCTCGCAGGTGGGAAAAGCGATCGTTGAAAACAAAGCGGCGTTCAAGCTGGATGCGCTTGACGGACTGAGCGCGTTCGGCATCGAGCCGTTCCGCGATTTCAAGGGGATCACGCTCTTCCTTGCGACGCCGGAATCGGAGCAGCCGGTTGTGGTTGTTCACGCGACACCGGCGATCGACGGGCTCTGGAATCATCTGAAAACCGAGCCGCACGCCAAACCGCTCAATACCGACGGATATGAGCTTCTGAGCTGGGAAGATAAAGGCGAAAGAAAGTACGGCGTGGTGCGCAAGGGCGCGGGCGATTCTGATCGAATCGCCTTCATCAGCGATGCGTGGGAGCCGCTCGTGGAGGCACTCAAGGTTGCGGACGGCAAGTTGCCTTCGCAGAAACCGCCGGAGGCGGGCCCCGATGCGCCGGCGAAGGGTTCCTTTGTCTATGTGGATGTGCGCACGCTTCCGGACTCGGTGCGGAAATCGAAGGACGATGGTGCCAAGGCGCTCTTTGGCGGGGTTCGCTCGGGCACGCTTGATGCTGGCGAATCGGGCGATTCTGTCTTCGCCGTTGCCGGGTTGAATCTTGCTTCGCCCCAAGCTGCGACCGACATGCAGGAAGTCGTACAGGGGCTCGCGGCGTTTGGACGCATGGCGCTCGGAAGTCAGCACAAATTTCAGGGTGTGCAGGAAGCGCTTAATGGAATGAAGATCAAGGCGGAGGAATCCCGCCTGAATCTTGCGGTCCAGTGGCCAGTCGCCCGGGCGGTGGCGGCGGCGAAGGAGCTTTCGCACGAAAAGACGAGCAAACGCCGCGAGAAGCACAAGGACGCGAAAGAGAAGGACAAGGACGGCGAAGAATAAGAACCGTGGCGAATCGTTCGATCAACCCGCCCAGCACGCCTCCATCGAACCTCCAGGAGGAGGTTCTGATTGCTCGGGCAAAGGCGGGGGATCGCGCGGCATTCGGGGTGCTGGTCGAGGCGTACGGCACGCGGCTCTTCACGTTTCTCGTGAGGCGACAGGGATCGCATTCTGAGGCGCAAGATCTTTGTCAGATGGTGTTCATTCGCGCGTGGACCAAGCTCACGACGTTTCGTACGGAGCGGGGCTGTTTCTCGACATGGCTGTTGACGATTGCGAACCGGACCGTGGTGAGCGAGGCCAGGCGGCGGCGGATCGTTGCAAAATCGCCGGGAGCCGGTGAAGCCGCGGACTTACGAACTCCTTCGCCGGGCGATGCGTTGGCTTCGGCAGAGTCGCGGCGGAGCCTGTGGGCGCTTGTCGATGAGGTGCTCGCGCCGCATGTGGCCACGGTTGTGTGGCTGCGTTACGGCGAAGATCTGGAAGTTGCGGACATTGCGCGGGTGCTCGGCTGGACGGCGGTGCGCGTCCGAGTCACGTTGTTCAGAGCGCGGCAGCAGCTTCTGCGAGCGCTCGGAAATATGGAAACGACGACGTCTTCCGTTCGACCTCGTACCGAAGGAGAGGGTGCTCATGCTCCAGCCTGACGAATCTGCGCATTCGCAGCGGCCTCATGACCACGCAATGCTTGCCGAAGGACTTCGTCGAACGAGGCAGGCCGGCATCGTTGCTCCGCCGCAGGGGTTGTTTTCGGGCACCACGCTCCCGCGCACGGCGCAGTCGCCTCGCAGTCCGTGGATTTTCCGTGCGGCTTTCGCGCTCCCGGCTGCCGCCGCAATCGCGATCGGTTTTTTCTTTGCGTTTCGCGAGCGCGATCCGGTCAGCGCTTCCCGGGCGCTCTCTCAATCTCTGAGTGTTCTTCCGATGACCGGCTCCAGCGTGGCGGACTTTGTACTCGCGCCCGTGCGGCATGAAGCCCGGAACTTTGTGCAGGAAACCCGGCGCGCGACCGAGTCCTTTCAGCGTGCATTCCCGCGCGCGAACTGACGCCCAGTCTCGCTGAACGCTTTCTACTTCTGCACTTCAAACAAATACACGAAGTAGCAGTTGTCCGCTTCGGCCTTCGAGTGAATCGGGAGGTGCATCGAATGCCCGCCGATCAGGCTGCCCGGCACCGGGACCCACTTACCCGTCTGCTCATGCTCGAGAACCTTGAGGCCCGCTCGCTCGGCGCGGCCCCGGAAGTCGGCCTCGGTAAACAGATGCATGAAGTGCTTGTTCGCGCCCTTGGTTTTCACCTTGACGCTGTGCCCGTTCGCGACGGTGATCATCACCTTGGCGCCCGGCTTACAGACGCGCACGAGCTCTCGCAAACCCTTGTCTACGTCCGGTACATGTTGAAGCATCTCGACGCAGGCGACGAGATCGACGCAGCTGTCTGCAAGCGGGATCGCCTCGATCGTGCCGAGAACGAGATTGATGCGTGGGTCGCGGGCGAGCACTCGACGAACCTGGAACTCGCTCAAGCCGAATTCGAGGGCGTTGTACGCGATGGCTTTGGGAAGAAACCGCCTGATCGACATGTCGCCCGGGCCGCACTCGAGAAACGCGGTGTCGTCGTTTGCGTACTTGCGGATCCAGCGCGCGAGCGTGTACTGAAGAAACTGATGGCCAAACACGTTTTCGCTGGCGCGGCGGATCGGCCAGAGCACCGATTTCACTGCCGACTTCAGACCCGAATTCGGTCGAACGCCGGCAACAAAGGAATCCCACCCCACTTCACCGGAGCGCGAAACTGCGAGCGATTCGCTGACGGGGATGGTGATTCCGCAGACTTCGATCGTCCGCGTCGTCGTCCAGGCGAGACGCTGTTTGAAAGCGTGGGTGGGGGTGGGGACTGCGGCCATGTGGAAAGAGGGTAGCGATCAGGCCCGGCTGTAGGACTCGTCGGAATACTCGGTGACGGGCTCGTAGACGCCGGTGCCCCAGGCGCTCTCTTCGAACTCCGCGGCGGACTCGCGGACGCGCGCCGACTGCATCTCGTCGAGATAGATCTTGGCGAGGATGATCCAGAAGTAGAACGGCGTGGGCTGACCGATGATGCTGCCCTGCTTGAACGCGACAAGGAGCGCGAAGAGGCATATTCCGACCCAGGCGGCAACCGTGCCGCGGGCGACCGGGTCGTTCCCCCAATGCTTGATCATCGCGCGCGAATATTTAACGGTGTAGCCGATGGCGATTGCGAAGAGGGTGAGGCCCGCGATGCCGTAGTCGAGAAGGACTTCGGCGATGATGTTGTGCGGGTAGTCGAAAATGTGGCCGGTGAAGTAGGCAAATGAGTTGGTGCCGTTACCGACCATCCAGCCGCCCGGATTTGCGAGGAAGAATCCGATGGCTTCGGCGAAACGATCGCCTCGGTCGGCGGTGCCTTCCTGGAGGAGCGTCGGATCCCAGCGGCGGGCCGCTTCACCCTCGAGGAAGAACGAGAACGTGAGAGCCACGATGATCATCATGAAGCCCGCGCCGAGCACCATGAGGAAGAACTGCTTCATGTCCTTCACCTGCCGGGCGAAGGGATACATGCACACTGCGACGATAACGGCGAGGATGACCTGTCCGCGCGAGCCGGACACGATCGCCAGGCCCAGGCCGAGCACCAGACCCGCCACAGTAAAGACAATGCCGAGCCGGCCCTTGTCCTTAAAATTCATCAGCGCCGCGCAGATCATCATGAAACCGCCGGCGTCGGCGAGAGCTAGGGGATTGCTCGTGAAGTCGGAAACGCCGTATTCCTGGCCGAGGTTGATGATGAAGCGTCCGCCCTGCCACTGCGCGCTGGGATTAAAGAAGAACGTTATGGTCAGAATACAGCCCAGCATGACGGTCAGGAAGATGCCCTGACGGAGTTCTTCGAGACTGCTGAGCAGGAACGGGTAAATAAACAGGAACACGATCATGTACGGGATGCCGTCGACGTACATCTTCATGCCCGATTCGCGCGCGGGTGTGTAGAGCAGCGCGAACGTCATCATGGCGTAGATGCTGAGCGTGCACCATGTGACGGGGTTGAAGTAGGTGCTGACCGTGAGCTTTTTGCGTGAGCTCTTGTACAGAATCGCCATACCGGCGATTCCTGCGACGGCGGCCGACAGGTGCGGACCATACTGCACCAGCGCGGGGACGTACCCCTGCAGCACCTGCTTGAGCGGGAACATCAGATTGACGAGCGCAAAGGCCCACGCCGGGCGCGCGATCGACCAGACCGCCAGAGCGATCAGACCGAAGATGAGAAAGACGAGAATGCCTGCGCTCATGACTTAGAAACTTCGTCGGCCCGAGCGAAACGCCGGGGCAACTCCCGGCAAACGATATCGGCCGTTCGGGCTTCGGGGTTCGTGCTTCGGTCGTGGCGGAGCGCGGAATCTGCGTGAAATTGGGGATTCGGGGGCTGCACGGGAGTAATTCCCGTCGCTACCGGCGAAGAAGCATGCCCCCGATGGCGAGGGCCAATAGTCCTGCGGCGGTTATCCACATCCAAATGGGGATTGCGAGCTTGCGCTCTGTTCCGAGAGCGTGGCCGCAGTTCCAGCAGATATCGACGTCGTCGTACAGGGTTGTGCCGCAGGAAGGGCAGGTTTGTGTGACATCGGAAAACCGCTCGATGTCGGCATCGCTGGGGCCATCTTCGAGATCGCGGAGGCGCTTGGCCATGGATGATCTTTCGCGGGTTCGACGGGTCGCGAAGCTTTGCCCCCTAATCGCGTTCTGATTCGATTCCGTCGGGCACCGGGGTTTCGCCGGGTCGCGACGAAAGATGTCTTGGGTTGCCTTCGAGAGCACGCTTCTACCCTTCGCTCTTGGCTCCGAAGCAATCCAGCCTTCCTCTTTGGGTTCAATCCACAATCGCGGGCGGTCTTCGCTCGGCGATCACGCTGCCGCTGGCGGTCGGGCTCGGGCCGGCGACGCACTTCGCCAAGAGCGCGGGGGCGATGTTTGCGAACTTGCCGTTCAACAAGCGGCATGTGAAACGGGCCGAGGACAACCTCGCGATCGCGTTTCCGGAGTGGTCGATTGAGCGAAGACGCGAGGTTGCGGTTGCCTCGTACCAGCATCTGGCGCAGCTCGGGGTTGAACTCGCGTTCACGCCCAGGCTCATCAATCACGATGGCTGGAGCAGGCATGTCACGCTTGGGCCGGTGACAACCGGGTTTCAGAAAATGCTTTCGGGCGGGCCGTGCGTGCTGGTAACGGGCCACTGCGGGAACTGGGAACTTGTTGGATACACGGTTTCCATGGTCGGGTTCCCGATGCAGGCGGTGTACCGGCCGCTCGATCTCAAGCCTCTTGATAACTGGGTGCGCGAAAGCCGCGAGAAGCGCGGGCTGACGCTTGTGTCCAAGTTTGGCGCGATCCGAGCACTCCCCGAAGGCATGAAGCGGGGCGTGCCGGCGGGCATCGTCGCCGATCAAAACGGCGGCGACTACGGTGTGTTTGTGCCGTATTTCGGGCGGCTGACGAGCACGTACAAGTCCGTGGGCATTCTGGCCATGCAGTTCAACGCGACGGTGATGTGCGGGCTTGCTCGCCGCCTCGAGCCCGGCGAAGAGCCGCCCCAAGGCAATGTGATGTCGATCCAGAACGGCGGCATGCGATACTCGATCGAGATGACGGACGTGTTTGGGCCGGAGGATTGGGAAGATCAGCCGGATCGGCTTTACTACATCACGGCTCGATATCGACGCGCGCTTGAGATGATGGTGCGTCGTTCGCCAAAGCAGTACCTGTGGATGCACCGAATCTGGCGGAGCCGGCCGCTGCACGAGCGGCGGGACAAGGAATTTCCGGGAGCGCTGCGTGCGAAGTTGGAAGCGCTGCCATGGATGACGCAGACAGAACTGGACTCAGTGATGCATCGGAGCGAACTGGATCGCGCGCTGATCCGCGAAAAGGCGGATCACGGGTTTCGGGTGTGAATCCGCTGAAGATCGGATTGACTTTCTTTCGCTTCGGCGCGGTTCCTGCTCTCGAAATCGTGCAAAGGTGTGCCGTTGACCGAGCGAGGGACGCGGGGTCAACGAATCGAAGCGGTCGCATTGAGTTCCTGTGCGCCTGCCGCAATCTGGCCGCCTTCCCTCGCTGCGCTTCGGTCTCGTACGGCACGATCTCTTTAATTCTGCTTGCTTCAGGTGCGCCTGCGGCCGATGCGGCACTCACTCGTTCTCAGCCCGGCGCACGCGGACATTTTCACGGCCCTCGCCGTCTTCTTCGGGAATCGGCTGATGGGCGGGAACCTCGACCTCCGCTTGGCGTGTTCCGCTTCCGAGGCCGGAGAATACTGATCGTGCCACGATGTAGAGCATCCCGATGACGGCCATCGGCACAAGGAGCACAAGCAGGAGCACGACGAGAAAGACAATCGCTATTGCCGCGGCCAAGCGGTAGAGGAATCGGCGCACGCTTTCGACCGCACCCGCTCCGAGATTTGCACTGCCCGCTTCCATGACGAACGCGCTCATACCCCTTTATTCCGAACCCTTTGCCCCGAGTTTCAGTGTGGGTTTGCCGGGCGTTTCTCTGCTGCCCTGCAAATCTGCCGCTTTGCGGCTCTTTCTACACCCGCGGCCCGCTCTTGCCCAATGTCGCGATCGCGTCCTCGTATTGCTCGCGGAGCGGTTCGACGACTTCCTTTATGAAGCGATCGGTCTGCTCAACGCTGCGGCCCACGTACTTCATCGGGTCCATCACGCCGTCCCAGTTGAGTTCGGCCGAGAGCGGCCCGCCGCGCTTGGTGCTCCAGAAGTTCTTGTCGTTCTTGAGGCGATCAAGGAGGTCGTTGTCGAGACCCTCCTGCTTCACACGCAATCCCGCGGCCTGCGCGTGCTGGCGGATCAGTTCGTGATAGTGCTGGCGATCGCCGCCAAGTTTTACGCACTCCATCATGATGTTTTCGGTCGCCATGAACGGAAGTTCGGCCACCAGGTTCTTTTTCACCATCGCCTCGTGGACGATGAGGCCGGAGGCGACGTTGTGCATCAGGTCGAGGGCACCGTCGAGCGCGAGGAAGGCCTCGGGCAGCGAGAGGCGGCGATTCGAGGAATCGTCGAGTGTGCGTTCGAGCCACTGAGTCGCCGCGGTGTCGTAGGCGTTGCCGACGAGGTTCATGACGAAGCGAGAGAGGCCGCAGATGCGTTCGCAGCGCATCGGGTTGCGCTTGTAGGGCATCGCGCTCGAGCCGATCTGCTTGTCTTCGAAGGGCTCGTCGAGTTCCTTGCGGTTGCAGAGGAGGCGGATGTCGGTGGCGATTTTGTGGAGGACGGATGACGCGGAGGCCAACGTCGACAACACAAACGTGTCGATCACGCGCGGGTATGTCTGCCCCGTCAAAACATGAGTGGCTCGGACAAATCCGACGTCATGCAAATCGTTCCACTCGTTCCAGCCGAGTTTTTCGCCAGCGAGCCATTCCAATTTCTCCTCTGGCAAGACCCACGCGGTGGTGGCCCCGTTTGGATGCCTCGCAACATACTCCGAGTACGCCTTAGGCTCGGCGGAAGACCCGAGCAGGGTCATGAACGAAGCTTGAGTACCGGTTGCGCCTCGCAACCCACGAGGCCGATTAACGGTTGCCGTCGTGTCCAGCACGTGCATGCAAAGCGCCAGATCGTGCGCCCATTGGGCGCATCGGCGGCCAACAGTTTCGGGCTGCGCAGGTTGATAGTGGGTAAAGCCAAGAGTTGGAATTCCAGTGAAATTAACCGCTCGGTCTCCAAGTGCGTCAACTACGCGAGCGATTTTTCCTTTCATCAACGTGATGGCGGCATCGAGAATTGCCCAATCTGCATTACACACCACATCCTGGCTCGTCATCCCCAGATGGATGATCCCCTTCGCTTTCGGACACGAATCGCCGAGCGCATGCACATGCGCCATCACATCGTGCCGCAGCTCGCGTTCGTGCTTCTCGGCGTTGCGAATCTCGTCATCCGTGATGCCGCGGCTCACCACCGCGCGCAACTCCTCCACCTGCTCCTTTGAAACCGGCAACCCCATCTCGTGCTGCGCTTCGGCGACCGCGAGCCAGATCCGCCGCCACGTGTTGAACTTGTGGCGCGCCGACCAGAGCTTCAGCATCTCCTCGCTTGCGTTACGCGTGGCGAGCGGGCTGGTGTAGGTGTCATAAGGGGAAGGCGTGTGACTCGGGGCGGTCATGCCACTAGCGTACGAGAGATCAGGCCTTCGCGGGCTCGCTGACTGGGCCGTCTTTTTCGCGCAGCAGCTTCACCGCCCGCATCCTGAGCGATTCATAAATCGGCTCATTCCCCACCACCGTCGGCACCAGCATCGCCCCGACGCACACGCCGATCATGGGCAGGAGCAGCGTCATTCCCACCGTCATCTCCGAGACCAGCACGATGCCCGTGAGCGGCGCACGAACAACGGCCGCGAAGAGGCCGCTCATCGCAACAATTCCCATCGCGGCAGGATCGACCTCCGCGCTCGGGATCATCCCGTGACACATCGCGTTCCACCCGAGTGCACACAACACCCCGGCCTGTGCGCCCACGGCGAGCAACGGAGCGAACAGCCCGCCCGGAGTCTGTGCCGCGTACGAAAGCGGGCCGAGTATCACGCGGATCCCGAAGAGCGCGGTCAGTGCCCCTACCGCCGTGCCAATTGAACGTCCGCCCGAGCTTTCCTTGCCCCAATGCAGCGCATCGCGCGTCAGCACGTCTCCACCGCCAACGGCAACAGGCCACCAGAAAGCGACGAGGCCGATCACAGCCCCGACCGCTGCCGCCTTCACCCACGCCGGCACGTGCGAGATGCCGTCGGTCACGCTCAGCATCCCCACAATCAACTTGTTGTAGAGCACACCGAGAGCGCCCATAACCAGCCCGAGCAGCAAGAACGCCGGCATCACCCGCATACTCGGTTCAATCACGCCCGCGACCGCGAACTCCGGCGCCACGCCGAGCATCAGCCGCGCCACCACAATCGCGCCTGTGGACGCGCCGAACGTCACGATCGTGATTCGCGTGTCAAACCTTCGCACCAGCTCTTCAAGCACGAACACCGAACCGCCTATCGGCGCGTTGAACGCCGTTGCCAATCCGGCACCCGCTCCCGCGGCAAGCAGCGACCGGCAATCGACCTTCCTCCACCCAAGCCATCGGCCGATTTCGTGACCCAGCGTCGCGCCGATCTGCACGCTCGGCCCTTCGCGTCCGAGCGCAAGGCCCGAGCCGATCGCCAGCACGCCTCCAACGAACTTCACCGGAATCAGCCGCCCCGGCGCGATCGGCACGTCGTGTTGAAGCACGGATTCGACGTGGGGAATTCCACTGCCGGCGGAATCGGGTGAGAATCGCTCGACGAGCCACGCCGCGATCGCCGCGGCAAGTGCACAGACCAGAATCGCAACCACCACGCCCCAAATCGGCACACCCCGCGCCCACTCGAGCATCAACACCCGCCTCGCATCCGCCCATTCAAGCGCCAACCGAAAGGACGCGGCGACAAACCCGACAATGCAGCCCGCAACGAGCGACAGCGCAACCAGCCCGACCAGGTCGGCGCCGCCTCGCCATTCTTTCTTTGCGATTCCTTCGTCCACGCGAACTCCCTGTACGTCCGCGAGGATACCAACGGGAGATCATTTTGCGCCTCGTCCATTTCTGCGCAGAAAAAAAGCCCGCTCGAAAGCGGGCTTTGCAAAATTGCTTCTGTGTTTTACGCGACGCCGATCAGGCCGCCTTCGTCGCCCGTTCGCGATCAATCTTCTCGCGCTGCCCCCAGCGCTGCGGCCGCGTGTTCGAAGGCGCGTCTCCCGCCTCCATCCAATCTTCCGCGTTCCGCAGACTGATCTCGCTCTTGCAGGTCTTGCGGTATCCAAGCAACCGGACCACCTCGAGCACATCTGTCCATGTTGGGAACGTCTTGCCGTTCCCCTTCTTGAATGCGTCGATGGCCGCGAGGAACATGAACTGCTCCTTGGTCATCTCGCCCTCTTCAGCGCTCTTGGTAAAATCGCTCAGCCGCCTGCCCGGGCCGCGCCGTCGTTCGAGACCGGTCGAAGGCGCTTCCTCTCCTTGCGCCTTGGCCAGCTCTCGCTTGTCGAGCCCGAGTCTCCGATCAATGACGCTTCCTTCCAGGCTTTCGCCCGCTCGGAAATCGACTTTCATCGGTCCGGTGTTCGTCGATCCGGTCTGAGAACCCGCTTGGGTTCCTTTGCGTTCTTCGGACGTTGGCATTGGCGTGCTCCCGGGCAGGTTCAGACCCCCCATCCCCCCGCTCTCCTCGACCAGCCACATCGGCCCGCCCACGCTCCGGATTCATTGCTTCCCATCCGCGAACCAGACTTCCCGGCTTCTCCCAATGAAAAAGGCGGCGCTTCAAGCGCCGCCGTCACAGTCAAACGTTTTGCCGATTCGTCGGTCCGAGTTCACCGGCCCGTTACAGGTGCGACAGGCCTCGTGCGCTACGACCGACTAAAGGTCATCGTCATCATCTTCCTCGTCGTCCACCAATTCCTCGCCGTCGGCTTCTTCGGTTTCGTCGTCAAGGAAGTCCTCGTCGTCGTCGGCTTCTTCATCGCCAAAGACGCCGTCGGCATCCGCCTCATCATCCTCGAACGGCGAATCGTCTTCGTCCTCGTCGTCGTCCTCGTCAAACATGACGATGCCAGGAGCGAGCGGCAGGGGCTGCTCTTCCAGTTCGATCCTTCCGGCGCCGGCAAATCCGGTCGCTTCTCCCGCGGCAGTCAACGCAGTTCCGCTTCTTCTTGTCATCATCGCGACCATAACTCGTCCTTCCTAAGTCGATGCTCTTGCCAAGCCGCCCCGTTTCCGAGCCCCCGGCCGCAAGAGGCGGTACAGTACTGCCCGCCGTCCAGTTGTCAAACCACTACCTTCGCTAACCAACGCCCCGGCCCTTCTGTGGATATCCGGTGGAAATCAGTTCTCCCCCAATCCCAATCTCTTTCGAGTCCTGACGACCTGCTTCCAGCCCCGCCCCACTATCGGCCGATCTTTCCCCTGTTTCCGGCCCGCGTCCACTCGGTCTATTTACCCAGATGAGCACCCCCACCCCCGCATACGGCCACTCCGTCGCCTCGACGCCCTCGGCTCCGGTGACCGGTTTCAACCCGTTTACCGGAATCGCGGCACTCGTCATCCCGGGTCTGGGGCATGTCTTTCTCGGGCAGGTCCGCCGCGGAATCCTCGTCGGTTTCGGTGTCCTCGGACTTTTCTTTGCGGGTCTCTTTGTCGGCGGCATCGACGCTGTGGACAGTAAAGAAGATGCCCTGTGGTTCATCGCGCAGGCTCCGACCGGCATCGTCGCTTTCGGCGCGAATTACATCCATCAGAACAAGTTCAAGGGTGTGGACCCGACTTCCCGTGCCGCACCGAGGCGAATGCCCAACCCGGGCGAGTCGATCAACGACCGGGGAGTCATCGTTCCCGGTGGCAACCCGCCCGCCGAGCGCTCGCTCGCCCGCGTCCACGAAATGGGCATCCTCTTTACGGCCGTCGCCGGCCTGCTGAACGTCCTCGCGGCGATCGATGCCATGTTCCCGACGATGGGGCGCAAATCATGATGCTGCTCGCATACACCCCGTTCGTCGACCCGGTCTCGGCGCTCTGGCCCGGCGCGTACTCGTCCGCTCTCTTCGTCAACGTCTATTGCCTGATCGTTGTCGCGTTTTTCACTTCGGTGACGTACAAGGCGCTCCGCTTTCAGAATTTCGACGGGCCGATCGGCTCCGTGCTCACCGTCTTTCTGCGGCACACGCTGGTGATGACGGCCCAGATTGTCTTTGGCATCTGGGCCCTCGGACTGCTTGTGTTCCTGATCGTGCACTACATCGTGCCGTTCATTGCGCCGATGGCGTAAGTCTGCTTGATTGGTCGTGAACCTCGGGGATTGCGAACTTCCAAATGGCAGAAACTGTTTGCAGAAAATGCGGCTATGCGCTGGTCGGCCTTTCGCGCCGCTCGCCATGTCCGGAATGTGGTGCGCCGCTTCCGCACATCCGGTTCGGCCCGTTGCCAGGGCAAAGAAGAACGACGGTCGCCTGTGTATCGATGGGAATTATCGCGGCGCCCGTTTCGATTTGGGTCGCAACCCTGTTTGACAAGTCCGGCTTGGTCGCAATCTTGCTCTGCCCTGCAATTGCTCTCGCATTGGTACTCGTCGCGTCGCATCGGGCGTGTTTGAACGTTTTCTCGTGGAGCACGACTCAAACGATCTTGATTGGCGTGACCGGGGCTTTTTTTGTAAGTCTTTTCTTGACTTTCGGCGCGGCTGTTTGGCGATTTCTGAACAGTCATTAGTTCGCGACTCTTGCCGACCAAGCTCCGACCATCGCCGCGCCGACCTCGCCGGGTTTTCCGGCACCAAGCACGCGTGATTCGATCGCGACGACCGGCAGCACGCCCCAGCTTGAATTGGTGAGCAGTACTTCGTCGGCGTTCAACACGTCGTCGATCGAGATCATTCGCTTCTCGATTTCAAGCCCTTCGTCCTCGGCCCACTCGAGCGCCCAGCGCCGCGTGACGCCTGGCAGCACGGGGCTCGGCATCACCGCTCGCCCCTTGCCACTGCCCGCATCTTCCGGCTCCGCACTCCGAGTACCGCGTTCCGCGTTCCCCATTTCCTCTCCGCGCGCAATCGGCGTGAGCACCACGCCGCTCCGGACGATCAGCGCATTGCTCACGCACCCGCCGCACAGGTAATTGCTCACCTGGAAAACCAATGACTCTGCCGCGTTCTTGGCGGCAGCGGTTTGCAATTCGCGCAAACGCGCCCAGTAGTTGATTGTCTTGTGTCCCTGCATCCCATCGAGCGGATTGGCCTTCCAATCGGCGATCGTCGCCAGCACGCCCCGATCAAACATCTCGCGCGGATACTCGGTCGCCCTGGTCGCGGAAATCAGAAGGGTTGGCTGCTGCGATGAATCGTCGACGCCTTCCGGGGCTTCCGCGCTCCGCACTCCCCGCCTATCCAGAAGATTCAGATCGCCGCCCGTAATCGTCAGCCGTACCCGAAGCCGTGTCGCGCCTTCTTCCTCTTCGCCCGCCTTTGTCACAGTCCTCTGCACCGCTTCGCGCAGCGCATCCACCCGGAGCCGCTCGGTCAGCCGCAGTTCGCGAGCCGAGTTCGCGAGCCGATCGAGGTGCGCATCGGCATCCAGCACCTCCCACCCGTCCGACCGCTCGACCGCCTGCATCGTCTCGAACAAGCCAACACCGTGCTGTACGCCGGCATCAAACGCGGAAATCCGCGCCTCGTCCCGACCCAAAAAAGCCCCGTTTAAAAAAACTGTCGCCATGAAGAACGGTAGCGACAACCGGGATTCTGGCCCCGCAGCGGCCTTTTCGGGCCATATGACCCCGAACTTACTCCCGCTTTACGACCCCCACACAACCAGCACGCATGCTTTGTTGACGGAGGATGGGTAGCTCCGGGCCGCGCGGCCCGCTACCCCGCGAAGACCTCCAAGGAGTTTGACCATGACCAGAGCAATGAAACGCCATGCCGACGATGGCTTTACGGACAGCATTGAAAAACTCGGCGAAGACGTCAGCCGCATCAAAGACGACCTCGCTGAAACCGCCCACGACGTTGCCGAAGCCGCCTCGGAAGGAGTCTCCATGGCCAAGCGTCAAGTCACCGACACCGTCAAGTTTGCCAAGAAACAGAGTCGCGAAGCCGCAAAGACCCTCGCAGAGCAGATCGAAGAAAAGCCTTGGACGAGCGTGGCTATTGCCGCGGGCGCCGGCGTTCTTCTGGGTATCCTGCTCAGCCGAAAGGTTTAACGCCTGAAAAAGATCGCCGAACTCATTGTCAAGGTTGCCGACCTCGTCGAAGCCGAGGGTCGCTCTTTCTCAAAATCGCTTCGAGAAGAAGGTCGGGTGCTGCGAACGGCTGCAGCCCGGCTCGGCTTCGCGACGGCGGCGCTCGTGGTGGCAGGTCTGTTCTTCGCGCTCGGCTTCGTCGTGTGCTTGGCGGCCTTATTTCTGGCCCTACAGCCTCCACTTGGTACGCCGACGGCCGCGGCACTCACGGGCGCACTCGCCATCGCTATCGGCTTTGGTTTGGTCGTCGTCGCACAGAAACTGGCGCAGTAGGCTGCGATTCTCCGGAGATTGCATGACCGAAGTTCAAGAAGCAAAGACACGGTTGCTCGAATGGGCCAAGCACGCCGATGCGGCGCCTTCAGCGCTCTCGGCTGGCGGTATCGGTCCCGCTCTCGGAATGGCGGCGGCGGGCCTCGTCTTGGGGCGTTTGCTCCCGGGCGGAAGCAAACGCCGGGGCGGCCTTGTTTCCTCTCTTCTGGGAAATGCTTTTTCGTTGGCAACTATCTTGCCAATCGCCAAGGCGGTGCTTCCCATGCTGATGAAGAAGCTGTAGACGAGCCGAGTCTGCTGTGGCAGTTGACTACCACGTCACATGCTACTTGCCGCTCGGCGCCGCGCCCTCAGGTGCGCGTTTGGCGGTCGTTCCCTTTCCCAGCTTTGCGACTTCGACTTCGCCCTGGCGCGCGTAATCGATCGCCTCGCCCGTGATCCGCAGAAACTCCGCCGGCGCGTGAAAGCCCATCGAGTTCTCCGCATTCATCAGGTCGGCACGCCACTGCGCTTTGCGCTGGAGCGCCCGAGCGTTTTTCAATTCATCTTCGGTCGCACCCGCTGCCGCGGCCGCCTGGATCGCCTTGATCAGATCCACGACCGCGATCTCCGCCCGGTCGAGCGCCGCCTTGCTGCGCGACTGAATCTGATCGACCCGCGACTTGATCTCTGTCTCCGTGTAGTTATGGCATGTCTGGCACGAGCGATTCACGTGTGCCATCGGCGTCTGCACCTGGTGATCGCTGAACTTCATTGCGCCTTCGCGCGTGTACGGCATGTGGCAATCCGCGCAGCTCACACCGCTGCGAGCGTGGATCCCCTGGCTCCAGAGCTCAAACTCCGGATGCTGCGCCTTGATCACCTTCGCGCCCGAGTCCTTGTGCGTGAAATCCACCCAGCCTTCCTTGTCGTAGTAGGCCTCCATCTGCTCGGCCTTGAGCCCGTTGTGCCACGGGAATGTCAGCCGACTTTCCGGCGGCTTGAAGTAGTACTCGACATGGCACTGCGCGCACGCCATCGTCCGCATCTCCTGGCGGCTCGCGAGCACGTTGGGGTTGTAGTCCTTCTTGCGGTCGCCCTTGCGCCATTGTTCGATGCTGGGCAGATGGGGTACGGGATCGGCCGACTTTGCCAGATTCGCAACGCCTTCAAGGAACGCCGGCCTCGTCACCCGCAACACCATCGACTGCGGGTCGTGGCAATCGAGGCACGAGACCGGGTGCTTCACCATGTGCGTTGCGTCGTTGTACGTTAACTTATTGACGGCTCCAAAGCCGGCAAACAACTGCTTCTGACCCTCTTCCGAAAGCAGCGGATCGGTCAGTGCCCCGGGCGCGCCGTTTTTCAAACCGACCTCGCGATACGCAACCACATTCGAAGCGTGACAGTTCAAACAAGCCCCCGGCTGCGGCTTCTGCTTCACGCGTTCGGTCTCGCGCTGATCAAAGAGCATGAACGCATGCCCGCGCCGCTCGCGATAGTCGATCGCGAACGCGTAACCGTTGAAGATTGTCTTCAGCAGCGGATCGCCGACAAGCTTTGAATCGGCCTTCTTCGCAGTTGCGTGGTCCTGTGGCTGCACATCCGCATGAACCGCGTCATCCGGCGGCCGCCCCTCGCTCCACTTAAACCGCGCGCCGGCATTATCCGCAGTGCGTGTGTACCCGTCATACTGCCTTGGAAAATTCTTGCCCCACTCTGCCGGATCGACGGTTGTTTCGTTGATTTCGGCTATGTGCAGCACCGTGCTCGTCGACTCGCGCTTGCGCTCGCGGATGTTGTTGTACAGCATCATCGCGAGCACCGTGCCCACGCAGCACACGATTCCCACGAGCCAGTAGAGCGCCGCGCCACCGCGCCGCAACAAGTTCTTCTTCGCCTGCATGCCGTCACTCCTACCGCGTCGGTCCGTGCGCCACGCTCGCGTGGCAATGAATGCAATCAACCCCCATCGAATTCCAACCCTTCACTTCGCTATCGGTGCCGCCGCCGCTGCCGAACCGGATCTCGTGCGTCATCGAGTCGTGACAGCGCACGCAGTTCGTGATCACGTCCGCGCGGCTCTTTGCCTGCATCTGGATCGGCTCGTGAAAATCCTGGAGCGTGAAACCCTTGGAGTGCCGCCAGCCGTGCTCCGCCTTGGTCATGTACTTGGCGACAATCGAGCTGTGCGGCACATGGCAGTCGTTGCACGTCGCCCGCGCATGGTGCGATGAACTCGACCACCCGTCGTAGTTCTCCTGCATGACGTGGCAGTTGATGCACGCCTTGGGATCTTCCGACAGGTAGCTCAGCCCTTCCGCGTACGAAAACGTGTACGTCGCGACGCCGATGAACACGCCCGCGAGTGCGGACACGATCACACCGGCCGTACTTGCTGCTGCCCACTTGTTCATTGGAGCGCCTTCGAGCGCCGCGAACTTTCGGCGATCGGCTCAGTCTACTCCAATTGGATCTTTTCCGCAATCGCCCGCAAATCGCGCACAATCGAGCCCCGGACTTGCCGCCATGCGTTTCTTGCGCACGCCGCCAATCTGCGGGTTACCCCTTCGCTTCCGCCTTCCACCCATACCCAACATACGTGTTCTCAAACGTCCCGTCGTCGAACAAGTCCACAATGGCATACCCCTCGCCGCACTCCCGGTGCATCCCCTTCCACCAGTTGCCGCAGACCGAGCCGTTACAGAAATACGAAACGCCGCAGTAATCAACGCGGTCCTTCAGGTGCATATGCCCCGAGAGCGCGAGCTTCACCTGCGGGTTCTCGAGAAACAGCTTTTTCAATCTCGCGAAGTCGATGCACATCAATGCCGGGTGCACGACGCGCTCGCGCTTGTCGTTCAGTCCGCGATCGATGACCGTCGCCGTGAACAACGAAACGTGCGAGAGCAGCAGCGTCGGATACATCTTGTTCAGCAGCAAGTCGCCCTTGAGCCAGTCGAACTGCGCATCGTCGATCCCGCCGAAGTAACCACCCGGCTCCACCTGCACTGAATCAAGCACGACAATGTGCCAGCCGTTCTGATCGAAGCTGTAATACGCCCCGAACTTTTTCGTGTCGGTGTTCGCCGCGGCAGGAATCTTGAGCGCCTCGATCGCCCAGCGCTTGCCCCACTTCTCCTCGTCTCCGGTCGTCCCGCTCACCTTCGTATTCAATCCCCAGCAATCGTGGTTTCCCGCGGCATGGCGAATCGTGCCCGTCCAGTTGTCCGCAAGCACCTTGTGATACAGCTCCCACTGCTCCTTCACTCGAGCTTCGCCCACATCGATCGCATCGAAGATCGCGTCGCCCCCGTGGAGAATCAGATCGACCTTGTCCTCGCTCCCGTTGCTCGCACCCGCGCCCGCGAGCGCTTCCGCAAATTTCCGCTCGCGGATATGCGTAAGACACGCCGCAACCCCTTCCGGCGCGCGAAGCTCTGGCTCTATGTGCGTATCGGTGATGTGCGCAATCCGCACCTTGCGCTTGCGTGGCTTTGCCTGAGCCTGGGCTGCCGGAGCATCCTGCCACGCGAGCGCATGCCCCCCTAGCAGCGCCGTGCTCGCGGCTCCTACCCCCAGCCCCGCTCTCAATACTCCACGCCTCGAGATTTCACCGCTCATCGCCGTTGCCTCCTGAATCGTCCAGCATACTCAACACTCGACAAGCGACACCAAGCCTCGTGCCAGGGTGTCGATTGGGCGCGAATTCATGCGTTTTCCCGAGCCCAGACAAGGCGCTCGCTCGAAGCTCGGCCCGCCCCCCGCGCGTGAACGTTTTCCGCGTTCTAGCGTCGTTCACGGCGCCCATTCTGAACGACGGCGGATCGTTTCATCCGATGAATTCCGCTCCCAATGTTCATTCGCTTCGCGATCTTCTGCCTGATGTTACTCGTCTTTGGTGTCCTCCTTGGCGGCTGCACATCGACTCCCGCCCGCCGGACGGACGCCTCTTCGGCCGTCGCCTTAGAAGCAGTTCCTCCCCCGGATAGACACGTCGTGGCGTCCGTCAAAGGCCGCCCGATCCGAGCCGTCACCGTGCGTTCCGGTTCTCCGCGCCTTCTCATCATCGGCGGCATCCACGGCGATGAACGCGAAGGCGGCAGGTGGATCGACGAACTCGCCGCCAAACTTGCTGTTTCGCCCACAACCGTCGGAGTCCGCATCATCGCCGACATCAACCCGGATGGCACTGCTGCGAACACGCGCACCAATTCCCAAGGTGTTGATCTCAACCGCAACTTCCCCAGCAGAAACTTCAAACCCTCCGCCGTGCGGGGCAAATCCGCCGGGAGCGAACCCGAAACCGCCGCGCTCATCAACGAACTCAACACCTACAAACCCGATGTCGTGATTGTCCTGCACTCGGCAGGCTCCGGACCCTTTGTGAACTACGACGGTCCCGCAGCTGACCTTGCCGCGGCATTTGCCACCGCCGCCGCCAGCGAAGACCCGCGCTGGCGCATCATGGCACAGATGGGTTATCCCACACCCGGCTCACTTGGTTCCTTCGTCGGCGTCGATCGCAGCATCCCGATCCTCACGATCGAGTTCGCCCGAGGTCGCGAGAGCGTTTCCGCCCGTGACGCTCTCTTCACGGGTACCGATGCGGTTCTCCGGGCAATGAGCGATCGCCAACGCGTCGCTACCAAGCGATAACAAAGCCCACAGTGTGCGACTCACTGCTGCTTGTTGAAGAGCACCGTCCCGACTTGCTCGTCTTCAATCCCGATCGCGTTCGGCTTTCCGCCCAGCATCACAAACTTCCCCTTGCTTCCCTCCATAACCGAGGCGCGCCCGACCGCAAACCCGCCGTCGTTCGCCGAGATGTCGAGCGGCGAGTTACCCAAACGGATCTCGACGCCGTCTTGCGCCTGCGCCACTGTCAGTGTTCCGAAATCTGTATTGGTGTACCGTCCGATCCACGCTGTTGCATCGCCGGGAAAGTCCTTCGCCTGCAGCCTCCCGAATAGTCCCTCCTGAGGCAACCCGCGCTCCTTTATCGTCTTCGCCTGTTTCAAAGTTCCGGCGTAAATGTCCGTGCCCGACTTCTCGCCTGAGAGCCGCTCGAGCAAATCAATCGCGATCGTGTCGCCCAGTCCCCTTGCGAGCCCGCCGGAATTCATGAGGACCACAAATCCCGCGTTGTCCTTGGGCAGCATCAACACATACGCCGACGCGCCCGTGTACCCGCCCCCGTGGCTCGCGAGCGCGTGTCCCTTGTACGTCCCGAGATTCCACGCATCGCCAAACCCTGTCATGATCCGGAGTGAGCCGTTCGGCTCCTTCATCGTGCCCCGCTCGATCAGCATCGCCGGCGCAACGCCCGGTTTCAGCACCTGCTTTCCCTCCGCCATTCCGTCATTCAGATTCAGACAGACCCACCGCGCCATATCCGAAGCCGTCGAATCCATCCCTCCTGCGGCATGCATCGTCTCATCCGTCTTCCATGGTGAGAACTGTTCCCACTTCGTCCCCGCTCGCCTCATCGCTGCCGCGCTGTTCGAATCGCGCTCGCTGATGAACCCGCTCGTCCGCGTCATCGCGGATGGCTTCAGAATCTCGTCGCACAGGTATTGGCGCCACGGCTTGCCCGTCACCACTTCGATCACGCGACCGAGCAGCGTGTAGTGAATGTTGGAGTACTCCACCGTTCCTCTGGCCTTGCCGTACTTTGCCAATAGCCCGAAGTACCGATCGTCCGTGATTTCGCCGGTGTACGCGTCCAGCAACACGGCCGGCCCGCAGTCGATTCCCGGCGCATGACACAACAGCTCCTGGATCGTGACCTTCTCCGCCGCATATGCCGGCTCGCTCAACTTGAACCTGGGCAGATATTTCACAACCGGATCCGACAGCGCGATCTTCCCTTCGCTTACCAGCTTCTGGATCGCCGTCGCCGTAAACGTCTTCGTGATCGACGCGATGTAGAACTTTGTATCGGCATCAACCGAAGCGCCGCCTGCATCGCGTTGCCCCCACGCCTGAATCGCGTAAACCTTCCCGTCTTTCACGACACCCACCGCAAGACCCGGAACGTCGAAGTTCTCCATCACACCCTGCCAGCGCGGGGGCAGATCTTTCAGGTCCTCCCGCTCAGCAAGCGTCGGCACGCTTCCGCCATACGCGATTCCCGCTATCGCCGCCACGCCAATCAACGCCATCAATTTCATGTGCAGACTCCCAGTGCCGGAGGTGATGTTCTCTCGCCGCATCAACATCATCCACCCAACGAGAGCTGCAATCTTGAACGATTCAAACATCCGCCGCACGGCAGAATCGCGCCGGCGTCATACCGATTTCTCTCACGACTTCCCGCGTCATGTGGCTCTGGTCGGAAAATCCCGCCTCGAGCGCCGCTGTCGCAAGCGTTCGGCCCGCCAGCACCCGTTCAATCCCGCGCCGCACACGCTGACGCCGAATGTTCTGAATCGTGCTCCGCCCCGTTGCATGCTTCATCACGCGGCAGAGGTATACCGGATGAACGCTCAGTTCCGCCGCGATCTCAGCTGCTCCCCATCCCGCTTCGATCAACGGCATCGCCCGCCCCGCCAATTCGCCCGCGCCCGAAGGCCTGCGCACTTCGCTGCACTCCGCCAACTCGCGAGCCGCGCGGAACCACTCGCTTTCAAGTTGCGCCGGATCGTCGGTCATTCTCGTCGCACCCCACACGCGGATGACCGCCGCCGCGGCACAGGTACTGTCCAAGTGTTCGGCCCGACCAAAGAGTCCAATCCGCCCGCGCAGCATCGCTTCCAGTCGTGCCGGCACTTCGACCGTCACGGAGCGGCAACCGCGCGGGCCACACTCGGTCTCATGCACCAAGCCGCTCGGCTTGATGATGACCATCAAGCCCACGCACCGGCTCGCCTTCCCCTCGGCCATATCGAGTTGCTCCCCCGCCAGCACCACCGTCACGCTCGCGGACGCATGCGAATGCCGGGGCATCCACGCGTTCGCGTCATACTTCGAATCATGTACAAGCACCCCCGCGGCGCGCTGCGTCCGCAACGTCCGCCCCAGCGTGACTTTCGAAAGCGGCGATTCCACGTTGCTTTTCTGGGATTCCCCACATCTTCATTTCCGTCGTCTTCAGGTTCCGCGGGGAATCATTTCCGTGACGTTGTGCCGGACCGCACTGCAAGCCAGCCTACCGCCGCTTTGCTCGGCCTCTCTTCCACCGCCTCGGCGACCGCCGCGGCAGCAAGAAGCCGTGTCGAATCGAGCACGGGCAAGCACGAGTTTTCTGGGTTCACGATCAACGGAATCTCCGTGCAACCGAGAATCACGCACTGCGCCCCGCGGGCCTTCAATCCTTCAATTGCCGTCAAAAATCGTGCTGTCGTCTCTTCCCGAAACACGCCGCGGCAGAGCTCTTCGAAGATCGCGCGATTGATCTCCACCCTTTCCGCATCATCCGGAATCAACCGCTCAAGCCCGCGCGACGCCAGCGCGTTCGCGTACACCGAACCCGTCATCGTCCACTTGGTTCCAAGCAACCCCACGCGCTTCCATCCGCGGGCCACAATCTCCTCGCGCACAACTTCCGCAATGTGCAGGCCCGGGATTGGAGCCTTGGCCGCGATTTTTTCAAGTACCAGATGCGCCGTGTTGTCCGGGCAGACATAAAAGTCGGCGCCTGCTTCCGCAACCTGCTGAATGCCCTTGAGCAGCCATTTGCCCACGCTCTCGTGATCGCCCGACTCCCACCCGGCCATGCTCAGCCCCATCGGCACAGCGCTCATCACGATGTCCGGGTGCATGTACGAGCCCAGCCGCGCCTCGCCCTCGCGGCACGCTGTCAAAAAGCACAGTGCCGCACCTTCCGCGCTGTGAGCGACAATCCCGATGGTCTTCATGCACATCTCCGGGCGCAGCGTATCCGGCTCTGGATTTCTATTTGCTGCTCTGCAAGTCTGCCGCTCTGCGATTCTCTCCTACTTCCCCTTCTTAAACACAAAGGTGTTCCCCTCATAATCCACCTTGATCGAATCCCCATCGCCAAACTCGCCCGCCAGAATCCGCGTCGCCAGCGGATTCTCCACCCGTTGTTGAATCGCTCTCTTCAAGGGCCGCGCTCCGTACGCCGGATCCCAGCCTTCCTCCGCGATCTGCTTCTTCGCGGCATCCGTCAGCGTGATCGACATTTCGCGCTGCACCAGCCGATCGCGCAGCCGGCCCAACTGGATCTCCACGATGTTTCCGATCGCTTCCTTACCCAAAGGCCGGAACACGACCGTCTCATCAATGCGGTTCAAAAGCTCAGGTCGCATCAATCCACCCGGATCGCCTCCGACCATCGCCATCTTCCGCATCGCATCCGCAACCTTCGGGCTCATTCCCGCGGCCTTCACAAATTCGTCTGCCGCCAAACCCGCCGGTCCGCGCTTCAGCATCTCGCGCACCGCCGCTTCGATCTCCCAGTCCTCCGCGCCCTGATTCGTCAGTTCCTGAATCTGCGCACTGCCGAAATTGCTCGTCATCACGACGATTGTGTTGCGGAAATCGACCGTGCGTCCCTGGCCATCGGTCAATCGCCCATCATCCAGCACTTGCAGCAGAATGTTGAACACATCGGGATGCGCCTTCTCGATTTCATCCAGAAGCACCACGCAATACGGCCGACGTCGGACCGCTTCGGTCAACTGTCCGCCCTCGTCGTAGCCAACATAGCCCGGAGGCGCGCCGACCAATCGCGCAACAGCGTGCTTCTCGCCGTACTCGCTCATGTCGATTCGGATCATCGCCTCGTCAGTGTCAAACAGATACTCCGCGAGCGCTTTGCACGTCTCGGTCTTGCCGACACCCGTCGGCCCCAGGAACAGGAACGAACCAATCGGCCGCTTCGGATCGCCAAGCCCGGCGCGATTGCGCCGCACCGCATCACTCACGGCCTTTAGCGCATGCTCTTGTCCGATCACCCGCTTCTTGAGCTGTTCTTCCATCCGAACGAGTTTCTCGCGCTCGCCTTCGACCAGCCGCGAAACCGGAATCCCCGTCCAGCGTCCGACGATCTGCGCAATCTGCTCCGAATCCACTTCTTCCTTGATCAGCGTCCCGCCCTTGGCGACGCGCTTCGCCCAGCGCGCTTCCGAATCCGTCAACTGCTTTTCAAGTTCCCGAGAAACGCCGTACCGGATCCGCGCCGCCGCCTCAAGGTCGCCCTTGCGCTGGCTCTGTTCGAGTTCCACATGCTTGCGCTCGATCTCCTCGCGCAAGTGCTTGATCGCCTCCAGGTCCTTCTTCTCTTCTTCCCACTTCGCCGTCACGCCCCGGTTCTTCTCCTGCAACTCCGCCAACTCGCGATTCAGCCGCTCCATCTCCTTTGAAGCACCCTCCGCCGTACCGCGGCCCTTCTTTGCTTCTTCCACCTCCAGCTTCACCGTTTCGCGCTCAAGCTCCAACTGCATGATCCGCCGGCGCAGTTCATCCAGCTCCGTCGGCATCGAATCGTTCTCGATGCGCAGCTTGCTCGCCGCCTCGTCAATCAAATCGATCGCCTTGTCCGGCAGGAAGCGATCCGCGATGTACCGATTGCTCAAATTCGCCGCGGCAAGGATCGCTCCATCCAGAATCCGCACGCCGTGGTGCGCCTCGTACTTCGTCTTCAGCCCGCGCAGAATCGCCACAGTCTCTTCGACGCTCGGCTGATCCACATACACCGGCTGGAAACGCCGCTCGAAAGCCGCATCCTTCTCGACATGCTTGCGATACTCATCCAGCGTCGTCGCGCCGATGCACTTGAGTTCGCCGCGCGCCAGTGCCGGCTTGAGCAGGTTGCCCGCGCTCACAGCGCCCTCCGCCGCACCCGCGCCGATGATCGTGTGCAACTCATCGATAAACAGAATGACCTTGCCCGCCGCGCCCGAAACCTCGCGCAGCACCGCTTTCAATCGCTCTTCAAACTCCCCACGAAACTTCGCGCCCGCCAGCAACTGCCCGACATCCAGCGCGATGATTCGCTGCGTCCGCATCGCATCCGGGCAATCGCCATTCACAATGCGCAGCGCCAAACCCTCCGCGATCGCCGTCTTGCCCACGCCCGGCTCGCCAATCAACACCGGGTTGTTCTTCGTACGCCGACTCAGCACCTGCATGCAGCGCCGAATCTCTTCATCTCGTCCGATGACCGGATCGAGCTTCCCATCCCGCGCACGCTGCGTCAGATCAATTCCATACTTCTTCAGCGCCTCAAACCCGCTCTCCGCGCCCGCATCGTTCACGTTCGTCACCCCGCTCGCCGCGCGAATTTCCTTCACCGCATTCTCGAGCTTCGCCCTATCTAGCCCCACCGCCCGCAAAACATCCCGGGCCGGCCCCACCACTTCCGCAAGCGCAAGCAGCAGGTGCTCGCTGCTCACAAGCGAGTCCCCCATCTTCTTGCTGATCTCCTCAGCCTTGTTCAACGCTTCCATCAGCGCCCGCCCCGCGCTCCCCGCCCCACTGCTGCTCTTTGGCTGCCGACTCAACTCCGCTCGCACCAGCGCCAGCACTTTCCGGGGTTCGCTCCCCGCGCGCAAAACCACCGACGCCGCGACGCCGCCCTCCGACCCCTCCGCACCCCCGAGCAATCCGGCCAACACATGCAACCCGTTGATCTCCGGGTTGGACAAAGTCACCGCTTCGCTCTGCGCCGTCGCGAGCGCCTCTTGTGCCGCATTCGTTAGTCGATCTGGCCGCATGAACACCTCCGCCTCAGCCTAAAGGCTGAAGCAAGAAGCTCCCAATGCAACGGGCGCGCCAGCCCTCTTTCGTGGCACCGGGCTTCCCCCCGGTGTCTTCGCGTTTCCCTGCCTCTAAAACCCCAATCACACCGCCCGGAAGGGCGGTGCCACGCCCCGCCACGCCCCAAAAACAAACAAGCCTGCCATCCCGGCAGGCTCCCAATTTGGCCCTTTGACACTTTGCCCATTTCCTCTACGCGTACACGTCCAAGGCTCCAAGTGCCCCTTCGATCCCCTTCTCGAGCCCCTTCTGCCCCGCCTCCATCACCTTCGCCGCGGCAGTCACCATCCCCACCATCGCATCGCCCTGATCCCGCGCAATATCCATCGCCTTCGCCGCGACGCGTATTCCAACCTCATATTGCAGCTTTCCCTGCTGCATCCCTATCAATCCAGCCGCCAGCCCATCCATTCCACTCATATCCATACATCCAATATCCCCCCAATCCGCCCTTTCAGCCATCCCAAGCCCGTTTCCGAGCTCGATTCCCCACTTCCAAAGTCCGTCTATTCCGACACTTACGCCAAAACAGGCCGTTCTGACCCCCTCCGCGCGCATGAACGCCAGAAATAAGCCTCCCCGATCCCGCGATCCCTCAGCCCTCTGCCCCTTCGCCTCCGACTTGACACCCTCCCCCCAACTCCGCTACAACCGCTCCCCCGATTCTGCCGTACAGCCGATACACTTCTGCCGATTCTCTTTGGGGCCCCTGGAGAATCGGCA